>OGGO01000547.1_pt1 | contig 35010 bp, 34 predicted proteins | sample 1571231 | NCBI WGS metagenome assembly OGGO01 (sample SAMEA2582036, study PRJEB24529) | metagenome | biome: Human gut stool | place: China | collected 2011 | reverse complement strand
TAACAAAAGCTTGAGAAAACACTGGGGAGCGGTCGGCACTTAGAAGGCAGGTGCGATGTTAATCGTGACTGGCTTCTTAGTACCGTTACCAGCGACACGTAGCGAGAGCGTGTTTTCGAAAATTTTGTTATTTTTGAACAATTAAAAGAAGCGTATGAGGAGTTTCGCAATTACCTAGATATTCTTAAGACCAGAAGGAGAATTTATATTATGAAGAAAAAACTTGTATCAGCACTGGCTCTTATGATGTCCTGTGTGATGCTGGCAGCATGCGGCGGAAACAAAGTGGAAGAGAATACAACCACTCCGCAGACTGAGACCAGCGAAGCAGTCACAGAATCAACAGAGGAAGCAGCAAGTACAGAAACTGAAGCAGCAGGCGAATTGACAGATGTGAATGTAGCCGCCTTAAAAGGACCGACAGCTATGGGAATGGTGAAGCTGATGGATGATTCCGACAATGGAGATACCGGAGCAAATCATTACAATTTTACTATCGCAGCATCACCGGATGAGATCACACCGCAGATTGTGCAGGGAAATGTGGACATTGCAGCAGTTCCGGCAAACCTTGCATCTGTTTTGTACAACAAAGAGGGTGTGGATGTCAGCGTTTTGGCAGTCAATACGTTAGGTGTATTATATATTGTGGAAAATGGCGACAGTGTACAGAGTGTTGCTGATTTAAAAGGAAAAACCATCTATGCCAGCGGAAAGGGTGCAACACCGGAATACGCATTAAACTATATGCTGACTGCAAATGGCATTGACCCGGAAAAAGATGTCACAATCGAATACAAATCCGAGCATTCTGAATGTGTGGCAGCACTCGCAGCAAATGAGGATGCAGTGGCAATGCTTCCACAGCCATTTGTGACTGTGGCAATGACACAGAATGAAAATATCCGTGTGGCACTTGACCTTACCGAAGAGTGGGAGAAGGCTTCCGGCGATGGAGATACAAAGGCAGCCTTAATTACCGGAGTTGTGATCGCAAGAAATGATTTTATTGAAGCGCATCCGGACGCAGTTGAGACATTTTTGCAGCAGTATGAGGCTTCTGTAAACTATGTAAATGACAATGTGGCAGATGCGGCAGTCCTTGTCGGAAACTACGATATTGTTGCAGCACAGGTAGCAGAGAAGGCAATTCCGGAATGTAACATTACATTTATTGCCGGAAATGATATGAAAGCAAAATTAAGCAGCTATCTTGGAATTTTATTTGAACAGAATCCGGCAGCAGTCGGTGGAGCATTACCAAATGATGATTTCTACTACAACGCAGACTAGGAAGAAAAATAAAATAAAACTCTGGACCATTGCATTCTGGCTGTTACTCTGGCAGTTTGCAAGCATGGCATTAGACAAGCAGATATTACTGGCATCGCCCCTTTCAGTGGGGCGGTGCCTGCTTTCGTTGGTGAGAACCTTTTCCTTCTGGGAGTCAATCTGGTTTTCGCTGGAGCGCATCGCACTTGGTTTCTTCTGCGCAGCGGCAGGCAGCGTTTTGCTTTCTGCACTGGCATATCATGTGAAATTAATACGCGATATCCTTGCACTTCCGGTGGCTGTATTAAAGGCTACCCCAGTCGCATCTTTTATTGTGCTGGTGCTCATCTGGATGCCATCAAGAAACCTGTCAATACTGATTTCTTTCATCATGGCATTTCCGATCATTTATACAAATCTTCTGGAGGGATTTGAGCATCTGGACCGGAAACTTTTTGAGATGGCAAAAATCTTTCGGATGACATTCTGGAACAAAATGTATTACCTTTATTTTGGGGGACTTTTTGCGTATTTTCGTTCTGCCTGTGCAATTGCCATCGGCATGTGCTTTAAGGCGGGGATCGCAGCAGAGATCATTGGCATTCCAAAAGGCTCCATCGGAGAAAACCTTTACAATGCAAAGATTTATCTGGAGACACCTGACCTGTTCGCCTGGACATTTGTCATTATTGCAGTGAGTGTGCTTTTTGAAAAAATTTTTCAGTGGCTGTTGTCATTGCTGGCGCATCGGTTAAGTGTAAAATAATTTGCGGTTTACGCATGTGCACAAGGCAAAAAGGATAGCAGAAAACAAAAAGTGAATTGGTAAAAGAGAAAAGAAATGGATATCATAGTAAAAAATTTATGTAAATCATATGATCGTAATCGGGTGTTAGATCAGTTTTCCTGTACGTTCAGGGAGAAAAAAATGACATGTATTATGGGAAAATCAGGCATCGGAAAATCCACGCTGCTATCGATTCTGATGGGGCTGGAGAAGGCGGATGAAGGAACTGTTTCCGGTATGGAGCATCAAAAGATCAGCGCTATATTTCAGGAAAACCGCCTGTTTGAAAATCTGGATGCGGTGACTAACATCCATATCACAACCGGAAAAACAAAAGAAGAGATCACAGGCTTTTTAAAAAAGATGGAACTTGACGATATTGCCGGAAAGCCGGTAAGTGAGTACAGCGGCGGCATGAAACGCCGTGTGGCGATCGCAAGGGCACTTCTGGCAGAGTATGATATTTTGATCATGGATGAGCCTTTGCAGGGACTTGACGCAGAGACGAAGGAGAAAGTTGCCACAGTCATAAAAATGCAGACTGCCGGAAAAACGGTTCTTTTTGTCACGCATGATGAGAAAGAGGCAGAATTTTTCGAGGCAGAGTGTATGGAACTTGTCTGAATTTACGCAAAAAAGAGGCAGATTGGCACAGTAAATGTGTGGTCTGCCTCTTCTTTTTAACGGTTCATTTCAGACTGATAGCCTGAAGTATTCTTATGCTGTTTGATAATGCTGTCGATCTCCTCTAAGTCCGTGAAGACCATATCGCCGATGACACTGTGTTTGATGGCAGCCATGGCATTGCCGTATTCCAAAGCTTTCTGGCAGTCCCCATGTTTTAAATAACCATACAGTGCACCGGATACATAGGCATCGCCGCTTCCGATACGATCCACAACGTCAATATTATTGTATGGATTTTCCCTGTAATAAGTATCATTTTTTGCAGAATAGATGATGGAAGTAAAATTGTGCTTCTTCGGAGTGATGACAGTCCGCTCTGTGGAAGCGACAACGGAAATCGGGTATTCCTCACAGAAAGATTTCTGGATCTCGTTGATCGTACCTGTTTTTCCAAAGGTAAGTCTTGCGGTGTCCTCAGAGCAGAAGAAAATATCGACATATGGAAGGATGGCTTCAATGCATTTTCTCGCTTCCGCTCCGGTCCAGAGATTGGCACGATAGTTTACGTCAAATGAGATCAGGGTTCCCTGCTTTTTAAATTCTTTGATACAGTGGATCGCAAAATCCTGTGCCTTTCCGCCGAGCCCGAGCGTAATGCCGCTTGTGTGGAACAGACGGGTGTTATAAAAAAGTGTCTGTGGCACATCTGAGATTTCTATATTATTAATGGAAGAGTGTTTTCTGTCATAGACTACGCGAGGCTTTCTAGGGTAAGAACCATATTCATAGTAGTAAATGCCGATGCGGCTGTCGTCGGAATGATCTTCAATCAGATAGTTTTCACTGACTCTGGAGGCATTCAACTGATTCTTGATAAAGGCTGCTAACAGATTATTTGGTATTTTTGAAATGATGGCAGTGTTTAAACCAAGCTGGCCAATCTCAGATGCGATATTTAACTCTGCGCCGCCGAGATGTTTCATTAATGTATCGCCCTGCGCAAGGCGTCCATTGATCGGTGTAGAAAGCCTTAATAAAATTTCCCCTAATGTGATGACATCATATTTACGATCCATAGTCGTTTTCCTCCTGTTTTTGGAAAAAATATGTAGTTCGGTTCTGTCAGTTTGTAATGATCGGTTACAATTTTATTGGTAGATGTAAAATTGTAAGTTTTATATTACGAAACTAAGTTCTATAATATGAACCACTTTTGAATAAATTATAGCGCATGGGACAGAAAATGAAAAGTACTTATTTAAAAATATTTTTGAAAAGATTGAAAAAACATATTTGACATTTGTGAGAATGATGTTATAATGAGGTTACAAATTGTGAAACACTGTTCCACTATATGGAACATACGGATTTAAAATATGGAGGATTTAAAAATGGCAAAGAAAGTCGTTACATTTGGTGAGATTATGCTTCGTCTTGCACCAGAAGGATATTATCGTTTTGTACAGGCTACATCATATGGCGCTACCTATGGTGGTGGAGAGGCTAACGTAGCTATCTCTTTAGCAAACTATGGTATGGATGCAAGCTTTGTAACAAAATTACCGGCTCATGAGATCGGACAGGCAGGTGTGAACTCTTTAAGACAGTTCGGAGTTGATACTTCCAAGATCGTTCGTGGTGGTGACAGAGTAGGTATCTACTTCTTAGAGAAGGGCGCAAGCCAGAGACCATCCAAAGTTATTTATGACCGTGCAGGATCTGCAATCGCAACAGCAACAACAGCAGATTTCAACTGGGATGAGATTTTCGAGGGAGCTGACTGGTTCCATTTCACAGGTATCACACCAGCACTTGGTGACAATGTAGCAGAGATTTGCTTAGAAGCTTGTAAGGCTGCAAAAGCAAAAGGAATCACAGTAAGCTGTGACTTAAATTACCGTAATAAATTATGGTCCAAAGAAAAAGCCGGACAGGTTATGGGCGAGCTTTGCAAATATGTAGATGTCTGCATTTCCAACGAGGAAGATGCAAATGATGTATTCGGAATCAAATCTGAAGGTACAGAAGTAACAGCAGGTGAGTTAAACAAAGCCGGATACAAAGAGGTTGCCCAGAAATTAACAGATCGTTTCGGATTCAAGAAAGTAGCTATCACATTGAGAACTTCTATCTCTGCAAACGATAATAAATGGGCTGCAATGTTATATGAAAACGGAGAGAGTTATTTCTCTAAAGAATATTTAATGCATATCGTTGACCGTGTAGGTGGTGGAGATTCCTTCGGCGGCGGATTAATTTACGCTTGCTTAAATGATTACGCTCCACAGGATACGATCGAGTTTGCAGTTGCTGCAAGCTGTCTGAAACACTCTATCGAAGGTGACTTCAATCAGGTCAGCGTTTCTGAAGTTCAGAAATTAGCTGGTGGAGATGCTTCCGGACGTGTTCAGAGATAATCAATTTATTTTGCTATAAATTTCTTTGCTGCTTTTTAGCAGAGAAACATTTATAATTCCTTTCCCTAATTTAATATATGGAATCGGTGGATCACCCAGTCCGCCGGTTCGGGAAAAGCCGTACATCATTTTTTTATGTGCGGCTTTTTTCCTATTCAGAAAAAAAACGTAAATCCAGAGTTTTACTATCGATTTTTGAAAAGCATTTCTTATGCAAAATATACAAAAAAATGCGGAAAAGCTTTTTTGCAGTTTTCACAAAATTATAAAAATGAAAAAGAAATATACTGACAGTTGCAGACTTTTCGTGTTAAAATCGAATAGAAAGGAGAATCAGAAAAAAATGTTTGAAGTAGGAGAATATATTGTTTATGGATGTAAAGGTGTATGTCAGGTAGAAGAGATCACACATATTGATATTCCTGGCAGTAATAAGGACAGGCTGTATTATGTTTTGGCACCGTTAGAGGACAGAAACGGCAAAATATATGCCCCGACCGATAATGCCAAGGTGGCAATGAGAAAAGTCATTACCAGACAGGAGGCAGAGCAGCTGATCGAGGAGATGCCGCAGATCGAAGAACTGTGGGTAGCCAATGAAAAACAGCGGGAACTGCAATATAAAGAGGCGTTAAAGACCTGTGATTTCAGGGCATGGATCAGTATTATCAAGACATTATATTTCCGAAAAAAAGAGCGGATCGCCCAGGGCAAAAAAATAACATCTTTGGATGAACGTTATTTAAAGGCAGCAGAAAATGAGCTTTATGGCGAATTGTCACTGATACTGGGGCTGCCTAAGAGCCAGATGGAAGATTTCATTTGCAGAAAGCTTGAGGCGTAGCAGAAAGGTCGATTTGTGGACTGCCGCATATTGCAGTATCATATACTTATGAAAGCATGAATGTAAAATGGACGAATATAATATTCGTCCATTTTACATTCATTGCACTTATATAGTAGTATTCACTCCGTTAACAGCAGCATGCTCATTTTCATCCATTGGAATAATGAGGCATTTCTGGCCGTTGATGGTATCAGAATGAATCTGTCCGACTTTTTCCGGTTTTACACGGAGAATGACATCATAAGTTTTGACTGCCGGGACATCATCATCCGAATCATCGACCGGGATGGAGCGGGTTTCTTCCAGCTGATGTTTCAGGCTTTCCACCTGTTCTACCAGTTCTAATTTTTCTTTGCGTTTCGCATTTGCCTCGACTAACTTTGGATCAACTAAATGTTCGGCGGATGGTAAATCTTCACCGAAAGTGTCCTCGTAGGTTTTCTCGATTACGGCTGTCTGTTCCTCGGAAAGTCCGCTGTCGGAGAGGACAGAAGCGATATCGGTCAGAGTGAGCGGTGATGGCTCTTTTTCTTCCTCATCCTCAGCAGGAACTTCGATCAAACCACTGAGATTTCCCTGAATGTCAAGAAACATAGCGTCGCTTTCCTCATCATCTTCCCCGATCACATCCTTGACGATGTTCTGGAAGGTGAGTTTCTTTTCTGTTGCGGTAAACTTGGCACCGCAGCCAAGGCCGGCTTCCATAAATTCCGTATGCGGTGTCTTGGTATCCCTTGTATAAAACATAACAGAGTGGATGTCTGTGCTTCGGTCAGTGAACGCAGGGAATACAAAACCGGTGTCCGGTGCGCCGACAACCCAGTCACGGATACGAGGCCCGATGCGGTTTTCGTCCTCGCGGTAGCCAAGTCCCGGTTTGGTCAGGTTGACCGGGCAGATCGCGCACAGCAGGTATTCGTAAACTTCTTCTGACTCGTCTAATTTGTCATTGTCTGAAGTTTTGGTCATGACATCGTAGGCATCGTGGAAAATCAGAATCAGATAATTCCCAACGTAATCGTAACTGTCAATGATCATATCGTAAAAAGTGTCCATCAGATCATCATTTTTCAGTCTGCTTTCGCGCAGTCCCATCAGAAACTGCTGTCTGCCGCCGGCAGCTTCCTCTGCAAGTGGAAATTCCAGCTCTAAAAGATTGTTTCCGATCGTGCCGGACAATACTTTTTTTGCAATCTCTAAATATTTGTAAAATTCTTCGTCCTCCAGATTCAGAAAAGTTTCTCCGATTTTGGTGATTTTATTACGGTCAGCGTCCACGTAGCAGCCGCACATTCTCGTAAAGGTACAGGCTTCTTTTTTAAAACGCCGCTTGATTTCTAAAATATCTTTTTTATTCATAGTAATTCTCACTTTCCTGTCATTTTTCATCAAGTAGTATAACATATTTTTCAAAGTGCGTTAACTGTGAAAAGCAGAAAAAATGCTTAATTTAGAAGGTAAACTGCAAAATTCAGTATTGCTGCGAAAATACACCAGAACAGATAAGGAATCTGCAGATAGGCAGCGATTGGCTTTATTTTGTGAAAACGTACAATCATAATGATAATTAGCAGGATCAGAAGCAACAGCCAGAAAAATGCGAGCAGATAGTTTGACAAACCAAAGAAAAGGATGCTCCACATAAAGTTAAAAAATAGCTGGATAAAATATGTGCGGAGTGCCAAAAGCTTATCCGGATGGTCAGACTGCGCAACAATATAGGAAGAAACTCCCATAAGCAGATATAAAATCGTCCATATAATCGGAAATAAAATACCGGGCGGTGCGAAAGAAGGTTTTGTAAATGAGGCGTAGGAGCCGGACATGTTTCCAGTAAACAGTGCAGAAAGAGCGCCTGCCGCGAGGGGAATCAGAAGAAAAATAATAAAAATACTTTTATTGGTGGAATGGTGTTTCATTGGCGAAAACTCCAAAGAGGGTATTACTTCATTTTATGTGGTGGGAGAGGAGGTTATGAAGAAAGAGATAATAAAAGAGATAATAAAAGAGAGAGCCGGAGCATAGATTGTGCAGATTAGAGTATTGTGGACAAAAAAATAAGAAATATTCATTTGAATATTTCTTATTTATAAGAGCGCGAGACGGGACTCGAACCCGCGGCCCCGACCTTGGCAAGGTCGTGCTCCACCAACTGAGCCACTCGCGCATATTCTTTTGTGTTCTGTCGTGTGCCAGACACATTTGATATAATACTATGAGATAAGAACTTTGTCAACAACTTTTTTACAAAAAACAGAAAAAACTTTTGCATAACTTTTATATGAAATTTTATCAGGAAAATTGCATGATATTTGAAATGCGGCATACAATGTAATAATCAGTGGCAGGAGATACATCAATGAGTGCAAAGACAAAAATCGTAGTCCTTCATATGAAAGAACTCATTTATACAGCAATTTTTGTGGGATTAGGAATTCTGCTGGTCGTGTTGCTGCTTTTTATGTTTTTACCCAAAAAAGAAAAAGATAAATCTGTGGAGACAATGAAATATGTGGCAGGAGTCTACACATCTTCCATACTCTTTCATGACAGCACTTTGGATGTGCAGGTCATTGTGGATGAGAATCGGATCAATTCGATCTCTCTTGTGAATCTGAATGAGACAGTGACGACAATGTATCCGTTGGTGGAGCCTGCGTTAGAAGAAGTGTCAGACCAGATCATCAAAACACAGTCGGTGGAAAATATATCCTATCAGGCAGACAATCAATACACAACGGTTATGCTTTTAAATGCGGTGGAGAATGCGCTTGAAAAAGCAGAAATTGATGGGACGGTGGAAGAGTAAAACAGATTTAGGTGGCGTAGTGTCGCAGATTTTGTGGTGCTTTCTTAGGTTGTGAAGGGCAGATATAAGCGTCCTCTTATAAGTCATTCTTATATGTTGATTAAAAAGAAAAATCGTACAGACGAAATATTATGTTTCTGTTCGCTAGACATTCCGATGGAGTTCTAAGCAACAATCATGTTCAGCAAAAGCTTCCATGATTGTTAGAATCCCATCTCCATAGCTCACAAAGAAAATAATATTTGTCTGTACAATTTTTCTTTTCATTTACGCTGTGAATGACTTGTAAAAGAACTCTTATACATGCCCAATCAGCGCTGTGAATCGCACCACAAAATCTGCGATTCAAGGTGCTTAATACCTTGTAATCCGTCAATCCTTGTTACGAGCGGCAGTTCATAAGTTAAACTGGAAGTTGATTATTTTACAATACTTTTAATATAATTGTAATCAATCTTTCCTGTTACAACAGAATAAAAAAACGGATCTTTTCTAATTGTATCCTCTGAATTAATAATAAAATTATTCCATCCATCTGCCTCGTTTCCGTCAGATAAATAAATGGTTATTTTGAAACTATATCCCGTATATCCAACAGACGGTTTCCACTTTTTCACTGTGACATCATTCAAATTTTGTATAATATGCTGAATCTGCTGTTCATCAGTAATATGTGTTGTTTCTCCGCTATTGCCATTAAAAACAACAATTTCCATGACTTCATCAGGAACTAAATCCGTCAAGTTAAGAGAAACATTATACCACACAATAATGCCAATCAAACAGATTACCATTGCAGATAGTAATATAATCATTTTCTTTTTCATGTCATTTCAACTCCTTTGTTCAACTCCGCTTTGCTAAATTCGTTAATACCAAAATTCTACCATAACCACATCTGTAATTTACGTTATGAAACTCGTAGTAACAGGTGTTCAGGTAAACTGGCATTATCAGTTGATTACTTGATATCGAACTCTGATATATGAGTCATTTAAAACTGTGCAATCAATGAGTTTCAGGACACCCAGCTCAGATAATTCATTTTCTGAAAGAATGGAACTGCCGTCTATTAAGGAAGAGGTTTCTTTACCGCCGATCAGCACTGGAGCCACAACAACATCGATATAATCAAACAACTTCTCACGAAGGAATAATCCGTTCACCGTTCCACCGCTTTGGATTGTTAATTTGTTGCATCCATACGATGATTTTAATTCACGAAGAGCATCTTTCAGCGACAGTTTTTCCTGAAAAATAATATGGAGATTATTTTCCTTAATGTTATAAGCAGGATGATCTTTATTGGATGTAATCAGCACAAACACTTGTGATTTCTTGCAGAAATATGTTACGCCATGTTCGGTCAAATGGTTGTTATCCAATAAGACAAATGAGACGGGAGTCTTATCGGGATAGGGCTTTTGGTTCACGCCCATCTTTTCCTGCACGCGTCCTGTATTAAAAGACCAAAGGTCGGTTGTCTGCTCGATTTCATAATATTGAGGCAGCCCCTCTTTTAACCCGTCTATCTTTGGAAAATCCTTATCTACATCTAAAGCATCTGATGCACCGGGACTTATCTTTCCATCTAAAGACATAAGCATAAATAACGTTGTTATTGGTCTGTCCATAATAAACCTCCTTAAAATTCGATTCGTCAATAGTAAAATAATACCATAACCACATCTGCAATTCCACTTCATTCTAATTCACTTTGTGCTATAATGTGTTATCAGATTTTTTTGCCCTGATTTTCCAATTTCACTCTACGGAGCGTAGAAACCGCATAAATTCACCATATTCTACGCCGCGTGGGTGTGATTGATGATCAAATCATAGGATAATCAGACCAGAAAGGAGGAAAACGGATGGATCAAATCAAGATTGGTAAATTTATTGCTGATGAAAGAAAACGAAAAGGATATACGCAAAAACAGCTTTCAGAAAAATTAGCAATCAGTGATAAAACAATTTCAAAATGGGAGAGAGGAAATGGTTTTCCAGAAGTATCATTGCTGTTGCCATTATGTAATGAACTGGAGATAACAGTTAATGAACTACTATCTGGTGAAAGAGTATCTGAAGAAGAGTATCTGAAGAAAGCGGAGGAAAATATGGTGAATTTAGTCAGAGAAACTCAGGAAAGTAAAAAGAAAATTGTCCTGTCAGCAATGATTGCAGGACTTACAATTATAGCGGCAGTTCCATTATTTATATTGTCTGGAATGCTGGAGATGGAGAACTGGATTAGAGTTCTTCTTATAGGAATAGGGCTTGTTGTGATAGTTGGAGGGGTTGCAATTGCCTGTGTCCTTGACAGAGAAGCAGGAGCCTTTGAATGTCCCGAATGTCATAATAGATTTGTTCCAGATATGAAGTCATATATTATGGGACCGCATACAATTACAAAGCGAAAATTAGTATGTCCGCATTGTGGTGCACATAAATATTGCAAGAAGGTTCTTACAAAGTAAACCTGAAATTAAATCTATCCGCTCTATTATAAAACATACGTTCTGCAAAAAAATCATTATAAACCCAGAGTTCCATAACGTAAATTGCAGATTCTGTGGTGCGATTCACAGCGTAAATTGGGCAAATATAAGCGTCCTCTCACAAGTCATCCATAACGTAAATGAAAGAAAAACGGTATAAACAAATATTATTTTCTTTGTGAGCTATGGAGATAGGATTCTAACAATCTTGGGAAGCACTGCTTCTCAAGATTGTTGCTCAGAAGCCTATCGGAATGTCCAGCGAACAGAAACATAATATTTCGTTTATACCGTTTTTCTTTTCATAAACCTATAAAATCACGACTTGTGAAAGGACGCTTATATCTGCCCTTCACACCCTAAGAAAGCACCACAGAATCTGCGACACTACGTCAATTAAACTCCGGTTAAGCCGCAGCTTTCCTGCTAAAGAGCTTTTTCAGACAACTGAATGCAACCATAACACCAAGTACCATAAGAAGTACGGCAACGACAAACTGAAGTCCGTCTACAAGAAGTGTTGCATTACCGCTCATGAAGTTGCTGACAAGTGCAATCGTTTTCTGGATCAGGGCAGTGAATGTAACTGCCAGCATAACAAACATTGGGATGTAAAGTGTCCATCCGGTACGTCCAGTTGTTTTTAAGAAAACAGCTAAGGCGATTAATACAAGTGCTGCAAGTAACTGGTTTGCAGAGCCGAACAATGGCCATACGTTGCTGTATCCGCCGAGTGTCAGTAAATATCCAAAAAACAGTGTGATCACAGTTGCAAAATATTTATTTGTCAGTACACGCTGAATCGGTGTCATAGTTGCAGGATCGGTGGAATCTCCGTAGAACAATTCCTGAAAAGACATACGTCCGATCCTTGCAACAGAGTCAAGGGATGTCAGTGCAAGTGCAGATACACACATGGTCATAAATACAGTTGCAACGGTAACAGGGACACCAAGTTTTTCAAGGAATCCTGCGACACCGGAGGAGAAGATGGAGAATGGAGTTCCATCAGGTTTTGTTCCGTTTACGGCGACTGCGCCGACAACAACTAAGGAGACGATACCGAGTAAGGATTCCACGACCATGGCACCATAGCCGACCATAGGCATGTCTTTTTCGCTGCTGATCGTCTTGGAGGATGTTCCGGAAGATACCAGACTGTGGAAACCGGAAACAGCACCGCAGGCGATCGTTACGAATAAAGTAGGGAATAAACTGCTTCCACCTACATTGAATCCGCTGAATGCATTTAACTGCATGGAAGGATGTGCAACAATGACACCGACAACCGCACCGATGATCATACCGAGTAACATGAAGGTTGTCATGTAATCTCTAGGCTGCATTAAAAGCCACATTGGCATAACAGATGCTAAGAACAGATAAGCCATTACGATGTAGATCCATGCAGTTTTGGTCGTGCAGATCGGGAACTTCATACCGATGATGAACATAACGACTAAAAGGGCAATTGCAACGATTGCTTTTATCACTTCGTTCATCCTGCTTCCAAGGTGTTTCTGGATCACACCGAAGATAACAGCGACAACGATAAATAACATGGAAATCGAAGCGGCGGCAGAATTGGCGTAAGAGGTTGCATCTGGCATGCCTTCAACTCCGGTTCCGACAAATGTTCCGGCAACCATATCTGTAAATGCTGCGATTACTAATAAAGTAAATAACCAGCAGAATAACATGAAAAGTTTCCGGCCTGTTTTACCGATGTACTTCTCAATGATCATACCCATGGATTTACCTTCATTTTTTACGGATGCATATAAAGCACCGAAGTCCTGTACAGCACCGAAGAAAAGTCCGCCGATGATGAGCCAGAGCAATACCGGAACCCATCCAAAAACAGATGCAAGGATCGGACCTGTGACAGGACCTGCACCTGCGATGGAAGAAAACTGATGTGAGAATACGGTAAATTTGGAGGAGGGAACATAATCTTCGCCATCCTCATGTGTGTAAGCAGGGGTTTTGGCATTTGGGTCGATTCCCCATTTCTTTGCAAGCCAGCGTCCGTAGAAGAGGTAGCCTGCACCAAGTGCAACGATACCGATTAAAACAATAACTAAACCATTCATAACTTTTTTCCGCCTTAAGGCGGCTCCTTTCTGAAAATGTATTTTTTCTGGGAACAAAATACATTGTGCAAAGTGGAAACAATGGGATTCACGTCCTGCGCACAGTCTGCTGGCATGAAAAAAAGCCTTCATCTCCGGATATATTCATATCTCAAAGACGAAGGCTTAAGCTTCCGCGTTACCACTTTGTTTGCCGTAAAATACGACCTCTCTGTCTTATCTTTGTGGGCAGATGCTTACAACAATAAGCTTCTAAATAACGGTAGAATACCGGTGACACTTACTATGAAAATTCAGTGCACTGCTCGCAGAGGATAGTTCCTGAAGCTGTATACTGCCTTACACCAGCCGGCAGCTCTCTGTGATACAGGTTTCTCAGATAACCTTGTTCTGTTCGTTGCATTTTGTTCTCTGTTTGAATAACAAAATAGCACTTTGATCTGGTAAAGTCAATGGTCCATTTTTAATCTGTTTTATTGATTTATTTTAATCGTTACTGTTCACTCGTATCTCGTTCCAGTAATTTTTATTCCGCATTTAAAGAACTCATATAGTCTGTAACGGAATCAAGGTTTGCATAAATGGTTTCCATAGGCTTGTTTGCCTCATAAGCACTGTATCCGGAGTAACCGGCCCAGCCGATGATACCGGCAGCGACAAGACAGCCAGCGACATAACCGGCGATACGCATTCTCTTTTCCTTTGCCATAATTTTCTTACGATTCTTTTTTTCTTCTTTATAACGGTCTACTTTTGCCTGACTCATAATCAATCTCCTAACTTCTTAAACTTTCTTCACTATACTGCATTTTACTGGAAAAATCAATGAAATTTGGTAGAAACAGAAATGAACTTTATGACAAAAATATATCGCAGTCATAAAATATTCGAATAACAGTCGGGATGTTATTTCTTGCACTTTATACGAAAATTGGATAGAATAGTACTGTTCGGATCGTACATGGGCATTTTACTGCAAAGGTACGAAAGAATGAGATTTTCAAATGTGCAAAATGATAGAAAGATGAGGATAGAAGATGAGTCTTGCAGACAAGATTTTTGTAGATATGTGTAAAGATATTTTAGAGAACGGGACAAGCACAGAGGGCGAGAAAGTCCGCCCGCACTGGGAGGATGGAACGAGTGCCTACACGATCAAAAAATTCGGTGTGGTCAACCGTTACGATCTCTCAAAAGAGTTTCCGGCAATCACATTAAGAAAAACTGCCATCAAAACATGTACGGAAGAGATGCTCTGGATCTGGCAGAGAAAATCAAATAACATCCATGATTTAAACAGTACCGTATGGGATGAATGGGCAGACGAAGATGGTTCCATTGGAAAAGCATATGGATACCAGTTAGGGGTAAAACATCAGTATAAAGAAGGCATGATGGATCAGGTGGACCGCGTGATTTATGATTTGAAAAACAATCCATTCAGCCGCCGCATTATGACGAATATTTATGTGCACCAGGATCTTCATGAAATGAATTTATATCCGTGTGCCTACAGTATGACATTTAATGTGACACACAAAGAGGGAGATGAAAAGCTGACATTGAATGCTATTTTGAATCAGCGTTCCCAGGATGTGTTAGCGGCAAATAACTGGAATGTGTGTCAGTATGCGGTATTAATGCATATGTTGGCACAGGTGTGTGATATGCAGGTCGGCGAGCTGGTACATGTGATTGCGGATGCGCACATTTATGACCGTCATATTCCGATTATTAAGGAACTGATCGGGAGAGAGCAGCATCCGGCGCCAAAATTCACATTAAACCCGGAAATCAAAGATTTTTATCAGTTTACGACAAAAGATATTACCATTGAGGATTATGTGACGGGACCGCAGATCAAAAATATTCCGATCGCAGTATAAGTCTGACTGGAATATTTTAAGAGAGGATAAAAGACAGAATAAAATAACACGGCACTGACAAGTGATACAGAGTGAAAAGTTGGAGGAAATATGAATTTAATCGCAGCTGTAGATAAAAACTGGGCAATCGGATGTAAGAATAAACTGCTGGTGAGTATTCCGGCAGACATGAAGTTTTTCCGTGAGACGACAACCGGGAAAGTGGTCGTCATGGGAAGAAAAACGTTGGAGAGTTTTCCAAACGGACAGCCTCTCAAAAAAAGAGTGAACATCGTGCTGACGCATGATAAAAATTTTAAGGCGGGAGATGCCATTATCGTTCATTCGATGGAAGAATTGCGGGAAGAGTTAAAGAAATATCCAAGTGAGGATATTTATGTGATCGGTGGAGAGACCATTTATAAACAGCTTCTCGATGACTGTGATGTGGCGCATATCACAAAGATCGACTATGCATTTGAGGCAGATGCCTATTTCCCGAATCTCGATGAGATGCCGGAGTGGAAAATCACGCAGGACAGTGAGGAACAGACGTATTTTGATCTGGAATATTATTTTTATAAATACGAGAGGATTAAATAATATCAATAAAGTTGTTAAAATATATCATACCAAAAAGATGAAAATTGATTTATAATTGCTAAAACCCAGACAGAGAGACTGCTGGGTTTTACCTTTACTTGAACGAGGAGTTTCCTGATAGGAAAAAGAAAAAATGGAAAATTTTATATACAGTATCAACGTGACAATGCCGATTTTTCTGGTCATGGTGATCGGATACATTTTAAAGCAGATCGGAATGCTGAATGATAACTTTGTCACAGTGGCAAATAAGTTCAATTTCAAGGTCACACTTCCGTTTATGCTGTTTAAGGACATTGCGGGCGTTGATATTAAAGCAGTATTTGATATTAAATATGTACTTTTCTGTGCGATCGTGAGTACCATCTGTTTCTGGGTGGTATGGGGTACAGCAAAGCTTCTGGTGCGGGACAAAACGATCCGCGGGGCATTTGTACAGTCGTCTTTCCGTGGAAGTGCGGCGGTTATGGGGCTGGCTTTTATCCAGAATATCTATGGTTCCTCTGCAATGGGACCGCTGATGATCGTCAGTGCAGTGCCGCTCTATAATATTTTTTCTGTGATCGTGCTGACATTTGAGGCAAATGACAGCACAGGGATTGACAAGAAAGCAAAGATTCGACAGGCGGGAATCAATATATGTAAGAATCCGATCATTTTAAGTATCCTGGCAGGACTGATCGTGGGACTGCTTGGGATCCAGTTCCCGACGCTGGTAAATAAGACGGTCAGCAACGTGGCGCAGATGGCAACCCCTTTGGCACTGATCACCATCGGAGCAGGATTTGAGGGAAGAAAAGCGCTGGCGAAGATCGCACCGACCATGGCGGCGTCCATGATCAAACTGGTGCTTCAGCCACTTGTTTTTCTGCCGGTTGCTGCCTGGATGGGATTTTCCGGGGAAAAGATGATCGCAATTCTGATCATGCTGGCATCCCCGACCACGCCGAGCTGTTATATTATGGCAAAGAGCATGAACAATGATGAAGTGCTGACGGCGAGCGTTATTGTAACAACGACATTGATGGCGGCGTTTACGTTGACCGGATGGATTTTTTTACTCAAAACATTAGGGTATATCGGTTAGTCAGAGGAAAAAAGATACATATTCAGCAGAAAGTATCATTTTATGAAAGCACAGATTATTTTGAAGTATAAATGGAAAGGGTAAGACAGAAAGATGGATATTACAGGTAGAAAATTATTTGTCAAGGCATTACAGGAAGAGGGTGTCGATACAATTTTCGGTTATCCGGGTGGAACGGTGACGGATCTTTTTGATGAATTATATAAACAGGATGAGATTGAAATTGTCTTACCAAGACATGAGCAGGGACTTTTACATGAGGCAGAGGGATATGCAAAATCGACAGGAAAAGTGGGTGTCTGCCTGGTGACCAGCGGTCCCGGTGCAACGAACATCATGACAGGACTTGCAGATGCACATTATGACAATATTCCGCTTGTCTGTTTTACCGGACAGGTGCCGTTAAGCCTGATCGGAAACGATGCTTTTCAGGAAGTTGACATTGTCGGAATGACAAGAAGTATCACAAAGTATGGCGTGACGGTCAGAGACCGCAAGGATTTAGGAAAGATCATTAAGATGGCCTTTCACATTGCAAGCACAGGAAAACCGGGACCGGTCTTAATTGATCTTCCAAAGGATATCCAGACGGCGAGCGGACCGGCAGAATATCCGGACAGCGTGCAGATCCGTGGATACAAACCGAATGAGAGCGTGCATATCGGGCAGTTGAAAAAAGCATACAAACTGTTAAAGTCAGCAAAGAAACCATTGATCCTGGCTGGCGGCGGTGTCAATATTGCAAAAGCAAATGAGTTGTTGAAAGAATTTGCAGAGAAAATGAACGTTCCGGTTGTGACGACCATTATGGGAAAGGGTGCGATTGCCACAACGCATCCGCTTTATATTGGAAATACGGGGATGCATGGAAAATATGCAAGCAATAAAGCAGTCAGCGAGTGTGATGTTTTATTTTCCATCGGAACAAGATTTAACGACCGTATTACCGGAGATCTGAATGAATTTGCACCAAAAGCAAAAATTGTACATATTGACGTGGACACTGCTTCCATTTCCAGAAATGTTGTGGTAGACGTTCCAATCGTATCGGATGCAAAACTTGCCCTGGAAAAATTGCTGGAATGGGCAGAACCAAAGGATACGGCTGCATGGCAGGAGAGAATTAAGGCATGGGATGAAAAGAATCCACTTGAGATGCGCAGAGACCGCGGCATGACACCACAGATGATCATGGAACACATCAACCATACGTTTGACGAGGCGGTTTTTGTCACGGATGTAGGACAGAACCAGATGTGGGCAACGCAGTATCTGGATATTGACGAAAAACGCCAGATGATCACTTCCGGCGGGCTTGGAACAATGGGATTCGGTTTTCCTGCGGCGATCGGTGCAAAGATTGGAAACAGGGATACGGAGGTAGTCTGTGTCACCGGTGATGGCGGTTTTCAGATGAATATTCAGGAGATGGCAACAGCGATCGTGCAGGGGATACCGGTTATCATCTGCCTGCTCAATAACCAGTATCTTGGCATGGTCCGCCAGATGCAGCAGCTTTTTTATGGCAAACGCTATTCCGCAGTATGCTTAAGAAAGAGAAGAAGCTGTCCGGCAAACTGCAAGGGACCAAATGAAGCATGCCCTCCATATACACCGGATTTTGTTGCACTTGCAGAAAGCTATGGTGCGCATGGCATCCGTGTAGAGCGGGAAGAAGACATTCAGGCAGCTTTGGATAAAGCGAGAACTTACAAAGATGCACCGACAGTCATTGAATTTCTGATCTCTTCGGATGAGATTGTGCTTCCGATGGTAAAGGGCGGAAATCCGATGAGCGAGATGATTTTGAAATAGGCGGATACAGATATGGTGAGAGAGGGAAATATCATGAAAGACAGATGGATTGCACTATATGTAGAAAATCAGGTTGGTGTTCTGGCAAAGGTTTCCGGTCTTTTTTCCGGGAAATCATACAATTTGCAGAGTCTGACAGTTGGAACGACAGAGGACGAGACGGTTTCCCGTATGACCATCTGCGTTACCAGCGATGACATCACGTTTGAACAGATTAAAAAGCAGCTGAACCGTATGGTCGAAGTGATCAAAGTCATTGATCTGACAGATGTACCGATTCATATGAAAGAGATTCTGTTCGCAAAGGTTCTCCGTGTGAATGCTGCGGAAAAAGAAGAAGTATTCCAGATCGCACAGGTGTTTAACGTGCAGGTGGTCGATATCGGAAATGACAGTGTCCTGTTGGAATGCAAACTGACTGCCCATAGAAATAACGAGCTGATCGCATTGCTGAAATCAAAATTTAAGACCATTGAGGTAGTGCGCGGCGGAGCGGTGGCAATTGAATCCATCAGCACAAGCTGTAGATAATAGGAATCATGTTACTGGAACGAGATACGAGTGAACAGTAATGTAATCATAAAATTTTTCGAAAATTATAGCAAAAGTAATGTACAACTTAAATACCCTGTGATATAATAAAAATGTTTTGAAATGTAGTATTAAAAACTACGTTGGAAAACGTATATTTAAGAATAAGAAGTCATAAAGCTATTTTGCAGATGACAGTAGTAAATAAACGAGGTATTTATGATGCAGAAAAAAGTACAGATCATCAGTGATGGTTCCCTGGATCTCTCACAGGAACTCACGAAGGAAAAAGATATTGAGGTTGTTCCATTTTATGTGTCCTTTGACAGTGAAACGTATCAAAAGGAAATGGTAGAAGTCGGTGTCAGGGAATTTTATCAGGAAATGGTGGATCACCCGACCGTTTTCCCTAAGACATCCATGCCATCCGTGCATGATTATTATGAGGTGTTTGAGAAATATGCGAAGGAGAAGATGCCGGTCATCTGTATCTGTATCACCAGAAAATTCAGTGGCTCCCTGCAGTCTGCGACAACTGCAAAAGATATGATATTAGAGGAATACCCGGATGCACAGATCACGGTCATTGACTCTACGGTCAATACTGTGCTGCAGGGGTTATATGTATTAGAGGCATGCAGACTGCGCGATATGGGCTTAGAGTATCAGCAGATTGTAGATGCGTTACTGCCGATTCGTGAGACAGGAAGAATTTTTTTCACGATCGGAAGTATTGACTATTTAAAACATGGCGGAAGGATTGGAAAATTAGCCGGGATTGCAGCCAGTGCATTAAAAATCAAACCTCTGATCACGTTAAAAGAAGGTGAGATCTTTAATTCCGGTATTACAAGAAATCGTCTCAAATCCATGAAAAAAGTCGTGGATATGACAAGGGAATATTTAGATGAAGTCAATGCAAAACCTGGAGAGTACAGCTTCTGTATCGGTTATGGATATGATTATAACGAAGCACTGGAGTTTCGAGAGATGTTAAAGGATCTGGTCAAAGAACGTCTTGGAATTGATGAGATTGGTATTTATCAGATCGGTGCAACCATTGGAGTGCACACAGGACCATATCCGATCGGGATCGGAATTATAAAGCATGCATTGACAGAGTAACGATGTAGGATATGAAAATAAAAGAATGACAATAAATCGCCCTGATATGATATGTACCCCTTTTACTGGACATCCAGTGAAAGGGGTACATATCAATTATCAGGGCGATTTTTAGTTCCTGCTTCCGGAACTAATGATAATATTTTAAGAATAATCCCGTAAGATCTCCTTTTAAGTTCACACCGAGGAAAGTAAGCGTTTCGGAAAGAGCGTACATGGTTGCGGTCATATCTTCAAAGTTTGCATTATTTCCCATGTGCCCAATGCGGATCACTTTGCCGGAAAGATCGTCAAAAGATCCGGCAAGCATGATATTGTGCTCTTTTTTCATGCGGGAAAGAATTGCATCGCAAGTGGTCTCTGCCGGAATGTCAAACACAGTGACGGTATCGGAGAAACCGCTTTCCAAGTGAAGCTTTAAACCGGCTTCTGTCAAAGCGCGTCTGGCTGCTTCGGCGATACGGTGTGTGCGTTCTTCTAATTCTGGATCGGAAGCGATATTGTCAAAAGCAGCACGTAAGCCGTAAATATCGCTGATCGGCATGGTATAAGGAAACCATTTTTTCTCGTAATATCCCTCAAAAGCCAGAAGGCTTGCATAGAAGGAACGGATCGGCGTCTTGCGTGCGTGCATGGCATTTTTTACAGCATCGCTTATTGTGACAAAAGTAAGTCCCGGAGGTGCGGAAACAGCTTTCTGGGAACCGCCGCACAGAAGGTCAATCTGGAACTTATCCACATCCATATGATTTCCGAACATTCCGGAAACAGAATCTACAACGGTCAGAATGCCGTATTCTTTTAAAAGCGGACAGATTTTTTCTACCGGATTGAGCATACCGCTTGGAGTGTCACAATGAACAACGGTTGCATATTTATAATCATGATGCTCTTTTAAATAAGAAGAAAGAGCATCCGGGTCGATGGCATTCAGGCGGTCGGCATGATAAAATTCCGGCACACCGCCGTACATGGATACAAAGTCCGCAAAGCCTTCGCCGTACACTCCGTTCTCAATGATGAGCACCTTATCTCCCGGTTCCGTGAGGGAGGCGCAGGCAGCTTCCAGACCTAAAATTCCCTCTCCATCCAAAATAAGAGTTTCGTTTTTCGTGCCGAGCAGGGAGCTGATCAGTTCGCAGGTATCTTTATAAAATTCTACGAAATCTTCATCCAGATCAGGATTGGTACATACGAGGCTTCTTGCCATACGCACATTTTCTTTTACCTGGGTTGGCCCAGGAGTCATGACTTTATACATAATTACTTCCTTCTTTATCATAGATTGTTTTGTAAATGAGATTGATGTTACACAGCTTATAACATTTTATTTACGATTTTCTGAAGCTGTCCGACGATCAAAAGAACGATGACAGCAGCAACACCGATCTGGACAAGGTTTCCAGGAATGGAAGTAACCGGTGCGATCCAGTTTCCGTAAATGATACCCTCTGCAATGTAGTAACCAGCGACTTTGATCACGCATGCAACTGCGATCGCAAGTGTGTTCCAGCCAAAGCCGTGATGTTTTTCTGTGATGGCACCTACGGCATATCCCATCAGACCGACAATGATCAGTGTGAATGGAGCCCATGCAGTCCAGCCGGAGAGCAGATCGAAGAGTCCCATGCCGACTCCGCCGGCGATCGCACCACTTTTCTTACCAAAAATAATGGCGCAGATAAAAAGAGGTACGTTTCCGAGATGGATCAATCCGCCGTTTGCAGTGATTGGAAGTCTTATATTAATAAATGCAGTGAATACGTAGGTCAGGGCAATAAAAAGAGCCGTGATCGTGATAAAACGGATATTTGATAAAGATTTTGAATCAGCAGTCTGTGCTGTAGAGGTAGTTGATGTTTTCATAAATAAAATTCTCCTTTTTATGGTTTGTATTTGTGTCAATTCCCAGGATTGTTGTTGGGATTACTATATACAAAAACTGTCATGAATTAAAAATCCAGTTTAAAACAAATTGACCATGCCAGTTTTAAATATATAATAATATTGACAAAACAATACTATATGATGTATAGTATTGAACAAGAAATAATATTACAAATAAAATAACAAGGAGTGAGTACATGGTATTTAATACAGGCGCAGCCCTTTTGGATGCGATTGTTCTTGCTGTCGTGTCAAAGGAGGAAGAAGGAACCTACGGATATAAGATCACGCAGGATGTGCGGAAAGCGATTGAGGTTTCAGAATCCACACTGTATCCGGTTTTGCGAAGACTGCAAAAGGATGAATACCTGATCGTGTATGACAGGGAGTGCGGAGGAAGAAACCGGAGATATTACCAGATTACGGAGACCGGCGAAGAAAAGCTGGCAGAATACCGCAGCGAGTGGGAATCGTATTCTTCGAAAATATCAGAACTATTTTCAGGAGAGGAGTCAGAAGAATGAATAAAGAAGAATTTTTAAAACGTCTGGAGCAGCTGCTTTCGGATATTTCAGAGGAAGAGAGAGCGGATGCACTTGCCTTTTACAGAAGTTATTTTGAGGATGCCGGAATTGGAAATGAGGCATCAATTTTAGAGGAACTGGAGTCGCCGGAGAAGGTGGCGGAAGTGATCAAGAAAGATCTTGGGGTGAGTGAAGCGGCTGATGCGGAAACACCCGAGGAAGATGTGCGCAGCGAAAAAAATGAGACTCATACAGAAGGGACATCTGGGGATGGTCAAAATGCCAAAACACGAATGGATGATCCATATATGAACAGTTTATATGGAAGCAGTACTTACGGGTCAGGTAATTATGAGCAGAAGAATACTGCTTATACCGGCGGAACTTATGGCAGTCAGAATACGTCCGGCCAGATCGATATAGAGAATCTGAAAAAGGAAAATCAGAAGAATAAAACAGAAAAAACAGTTTTATGGGTGATCCTCGCAGTTTTGACAAGCCCGGTCTGGATCACGGTTGCAGCGGTTCTGGCGGCGATTCTTGTAGCAATTTTAGCGTGTGTGTTTGCAGTGGCAGTCAGCATTGTTGCGGTGATGGCGGCGTTAGTGATCACCGGATTTGTATTGGCAGGCATTGGTGTCGGATATCTTTTCACAAAAGGCGTGGCAGTAGGTCTTGGACTGTTAGGCGGTGGACTTTTGGTTCTTGCGCTTGGAGTACTTGCAGTGTGGCTTGTGGTATGGTGCTTTGGCTGGTTTGTCCCATGGGCAGTGAAAGGCATTGCAGGGCTTTGCAAAAAGGCATTTGGCAAGACAAAGAGAGGAGTGTGAGATGAAATGAAAAAATTTACAAAGATTATATTGATCATTGCAGGAAGCTTAGCCGCACTCGGAATTGTTTTCAGCGGTATCGCCGCAGTGATGGGAGCCGGATGGTCAACCATCCACCGGAAAGCACTTGCCGGTGAACTTGATTTTGGCAACTGGCATATTGGCAATGGAGTTTATTATGCTTATGATCAGGGACATGGCATCTTGGATCATTTTTGGGATGATGATTATGATGATTGGGATGATGATTATGATGACGATGATGATTGGGACGACGACGACTGGGATAATGACGACTGGGATGATGAGGATGACGAGCTCATGGATGATAATAGGGCGGTGGAGAGTTTTGGTTCCTGGATCCTGAATCTTACGGATTTGAAGAGTGAACCGGCAGGAACGGAAAGCTGCATTATACCTTATCCGGCATCAGAAGCTGCTTCCCTGAAACTGGAACTGGATGTGGTAAATGAACTTATTTTTGAAGTGTCGGATTCTGCGGATGAGATCAGTATTAAAATGGAAAATGGGTATCAGGATTATCTTTCTACAAAACAGAAGGATTCCAATCTGAAGGTATCCTATCACAGCGGACACCACCATTTTGAGAAAGGACCGACCTTTACGGTAGTTCTGCCAAGACAGTGCGAAAATCTGACACTGGACATTGTAGTGGGAGCCGGGGATATTTCCATGGAAAGCGAAGCGTTTACGGCAAGAAAAGTAAATGTGTCTGTCGGAGTGGGAGAACTCTCTGTGAATCAGATTTCAGCCAGCGAGAAAGCCGTGTTTGAAGTTGGCACAGGAGATGTGTCGATTCTGAATGGACAGTTCCCGAAAGTGTCTATCGAAGCAGGAGTTGGAGATGCCGTGTTCAGCGGAAGCGTTTCAAACAAACTGGAAGTGGAGGCAGGAACCGGCGATGTCAATGTCTCTCTTACCGGAACAGAGAAAAGCTATGCATTTGATCTGTCTGCCGGACTTGGAGAAATCAGGTTGAATGGGAAATCGAAAGGGGCTTTTGATGCGGAGTATGAGACCGGCAGCAACGGCGGAGCAGAAGTGGAACTGACTGCAGGAGTGGGAGATATTTCTGTTTTGACACAGCAGTAAAAGAGATAAAAAATAGATGGTTTACATTTTTGTCTTTATGATATAATATAAACATAAAAAGGTGCTGCCGATAGACGGTTAGCCTAGATTATATGTGTTATGTAAAAATAACCGCAACCTTGGCTGATATGTACCCAAAATTCTGGACACATATTTATAAGTTAGGCGGACATCATGGATGCTTCTCTGTATTTTACAGGAGGCATCCATTTTGTTTTTGCTTGAATCCTTTTGTTATTATAGTAATCAATATACTCACCTATAGCAACTGCAAATTCTTCAAATGATGCATAGTCTTTTTCGAATCCATAATACATTTCTGTTTTTATTCTTCCAAAGAATGTTTCCATGATGCAGTTATCGTAACAATTCCCTTTTCTAGACATAGATTGAATTATTCCATGTTCCTGTAACCGTTTTCGAAAATAAACATGTTGATATTGCCATCCTTGGTCTGAATGGAAAATTAAACCGTTTACAGACGAAAACTTATCAAAGGCCTTATCAAGCATTCTTTTTATCTGCTCCAAATTAGGACTTAGCGCCAAATCGTACGAGATAATCTCATTTGTATTCATATCTAAAATGGGAGAGAAATAGCACTTTCCCCACGAAAAATCAAATTGAGATATATCAGTTGTCCATTTTTGCAAAGGTGATGTAGTTGAAAAATCTCTATTTATTACATTGTCAGCAACCTTGCCCACTTCGCCTTTATAAGAATGATATTTTTCTTTTGGACGTTTTCCTAATAATCCAGCATCATGCATAAGACGTTGAACTCTCTTGTGATTCACGTCGTAGCCACGATTCTTTAATTCCATATAAACTCTACGCACTCCATATCTGCCTTTGTTTGCTAAAAATATTTCTTTAATGATTATAAGTAATTCTTCGTTTCGTATAGCAACTAAATCCGTTTTATTAATTTCAAAATAGTATGTAGATTTAGCCATATTCATAGCTTTTAATAGATGTTTTAGTTGATATCCTTTTTCTCTGAGTTCTTTGATAATCGCTGCTTTTTCGCCTTGAGTAGCGCAGCTTCCTTTTCTTCTCTCAAGGCGATCTCTTTTTTTATTACTTCATTTTCAGCTTTTATATAAGCATTTTCAGCACGTAGACGAATCAACTCTTCGTATTCGGATTCTTCTAATTCGTGAGGATTATTAATGTTCATTTTTTCCATTGTGGGCTCCTTTGGTTTCCGACCTTTCTTTCGGTCTACAAGTCCATTATAACCCCATATTTTATATTTGCGAATCCATTGAGCAAGTAATCCACTGTTTATACCCACAGTATAAGCAACTGAAGTAATAGTATCTCCAGCTATAACTCGTGCAACAAGTTCATATTTTTCTTCTGGAGCCCATTTTTTATTTTTGCCGTGATGTTTTAAACAATCAGGAGAATTTGCTTTTTCCAAATGGTGCCATTTAACAATCATGTCATGAAAATTCTTTAGGTTTGTGATGTCTGCTGGTGGTTCAATCCATTTCCCTTGCCTGTATAGTTCGACTGCCTTTCGTTTGAATTCGTAACTGTAACGCATAAAAATACCCCTTTCACTGGATGTCCAGTAAAAGGGGTACATATCAGGCCGGGGCGGTTATTTTTTTCTGCCGTGATTATCTTTCCCGATGAGGTAAAATAATCCGGCAACACTAATTAACAAACTCATTAACTGTAAAAGTTCACTTGTTGTTATCATTAGTATCCCCTCCATTTCAGGTAAAAAATTCCTAATCTTTGTCTTTTTAATCACAATATGATATGATGAACACGAAAGAAAAAACATACAAGAATTCGTATATTTTAATAAGAAGAACAGGAGCAGGGGAATGGGAAAAAGAACAAGAATTATTTTATATGCACTGTCACTTGTGACAATGCTTGCGATGGTGACACTGATCATTTTTTCACATGGAAGACAGAGCAGTGAGCCGGCGAAAGATGCGCTGTCCGAGACGGATATCAGCAGCACGGAGGAACCGGTTCAGATACCGGAAGCGGAAGAGCCAGAAGAGACGGAAGCAGCAGACGGGCAGAACGGGATCCAAAACGATACAGAACAGGAAGAAGTGGACATAGCAGATGACACAACACTGATTTTTGCAGGGGATGTACTGTTTGCAAACGCCTTTAAAAGCAACTATGATGCGGGCGGAATTGAAAAAGTGATCGAGCCGCAGCTGCTGCAGGAGCTGCAGGATGCAGATATTTTCATGGTGAATAATGAGTTCCCATTCAGTAACCGTGGAGAGCCGATGGAGGACAAACAGTTTACGTTTTGCTGTGATCCGAAATATGTGAAAGCTTTAAATGAGATGGGCGTGGATATTGTATCACTCGCCAACAATCATACCTTAGATTATGGAAGAGATGCGTTGTCTGATACGTTTACGACACTGGACGGAGCCGGTATTTTGTATGCAGGAGCCGGAGAGACTAAAGAACGCGCATATGAATTGCAGATTATCGAGAAAAATGGAAAAAAATTTGGATTTCTTGCGGCATCCCGCGTGGTGCCGGAATCAAACTGGAAAGTGGAAGAACGGACACCGGGAATGCTGACCGCTTATGATGATACAAAATTGGTACAGTTGATCAAAGAAGCCCGGAGCGGATGTGATTTTCTGTCGGTCTATATCCACTGGGGCGTGGAATACGATGCGTATCCGCAGGACTATCAGACAAAGATTGCCACAGATTGTTTTAATGCAGGGGCAGATCTGATCCTTGGAGCACATACACACTGTTTACAGGGAATTTCCTATATCAGTGGGAAACCGGTCTTTTACAGCCTTGGAAACTTTGTGTTTGGACAGAACATTGATAAGACGGCTGCAGTGAAAGTACAGGTTTCGTCCGATGGAACCGTATCTTATGGATTACTTCCGGTTTATGCGGCGGGGGGCACAACAAAACTGATGGATACAAACAGTGCATCTGCGCTGTATCAGTATATGACACAGATTTCAGATGGCGTTACGATCGGTGCGGATGGAAAAATCAATTAAAGGGGAGAAGAACATGAAAAAGAAACTTATGAGAATGCCGAAGGTGGTTACGATACTCGTTGCGGTACTGATCGTAGCTATTTTTCTGGGAAGTATGGATGTGGCAGCGTTTTTTCTTGCCGATACAGTTTCGCTTCCGGGTTATGGAAGCAGTATGATCGCAGAGTTTATGGCAGGAGTGGTTGCATTTCTGCTTTTATGCCTGTTTGGCTATTTTGGAGTGCTGGGAGAAAAAGGAAAGGGATTTATCCATGGCCTTTATATTGGCGGATTCCTGACAGGATACTGTTGTCTGGAACTGGCGGCACAGCTTTATGTACAGATGATGACACCGGATGCAAAAGTCGTATCTGCATTGGAAATCCTGTTTTTTGCTGCAACCATGTTTCTGATCGGATGGACGGAGGAACTTATTTTCCGCGGTGTGATCCTGAATCTGTTTCTGGAACGTTTTTCCAAAACGAAAAGAGGGATTCTCTGGGCGGTCATTCTCAGTGGTGTATTGTTCGGGGCGGTACATTTGACAAATATTTCACAGGGAGTGACGGTGACAAGTGCGATGATCCAGGCGATCAACGCTGCCTTTCTGGGTGTGATCTTTGGCGCTGTTTATGCCCGGTCAGGAAATATCTGGCTTGTAATGACTTTTCATGCACTGGTCGATTTCGCAAGTCTGATGGGCAGCGGAATTTTTGGAACTGGAACAACTGTGGAACAGATCAACCAGATGTCTGCCGCTAATTTGATTGCCGTTCCTGTTTTGCTGATTCCGTGTATTGTGCTGCTTCGCCCGAAAAAACTTCTGGAGATGGAGCAGGAGGCAAATCATATCGTGGTGTTTGAAACATTCGAGGAGGCAGACCGGAATGCTGCTCTGTCGCTCGCACTTGGAATGATATCCATTCTGACAGGCTTTATGGGATATGGTCTTGGTATTGGGATCGCTGGGCTGATCGGTGGCAGACTTTCAAGAAAGGTGCAGCCGGAGAAAAACGGAATGGCACTGGCGGGTATGATTTTATCCGGAATCGGTATGGCGGTATCGATCATTGGAATGATCGTGCTGTGTTTTGTCTATTCAAATCTGAATGGTCTCTCTGCCGTTATGATGATGAATGGTGTGAAGTGATTTTAAGACAAATAAGCTAAAACAAGTTTACATTTACTAAAAATAAGGTTATTATTTCAATAACCTTTTGAGAGAGCGGTAAAATCTTTCAAAAATAGCAGGAAGAAGATAGGAGAATTGCGATGAGTTACATGGAAACCTACAGAGAATGGTGTTCAAACCCATATTTTTCAGAGGAAACAAGAGCAGAATTAGAAGCAATCAGGGACAATGAGGCAGAGATCGAGGACCGTTTCTACCGTCAGCTTGAGTTTGGAACCGGGGGACTCCGCGGAGTGATCGGGGCAGGAACAAACCGTATGAACATCTACACCGTAAGACAGGCGACACAGGGACTTGCAAACTATATCATTTCCCAGAACGGGCAGGAAAAAGGAGTTGCCATCGCACACGATTCCAGAATCATGTCACCGGAATTTGCCGAGGAGGCAGCACTCTGCCTGAATGCAAACGGAATCAGGGCTTATGTGTTTGACAGCCTTCGCCCGACACCGGAGCTTTCATTTGCAGTCCGTGAACTTGGCTGTGTTTCAGGAATTGTGATCACAGCAAGCCATAACCCAAGAGAATACAATGGATACAAAGTTTACTGGGAGGATGGTGCGCAGATCACACCGCCTCATGATAAAAATATCCTTGCAGAAGTTGCAAAAGTAACTTCTTTTACACAGGTTAAGACTATGGAAAAAGAGGATGCCGTGAAAGCCGGACTTTTTGTGACGATCGGAAAAGAAATCGACGACCGTTACATGGAAGAACTGAAAAAACAGTCCATCCATCCGGAAATCATCAAAGAGATGGCAAAGGATATCAAGATTGTATACACACCGCTACATGGAACCGGAAATCTCCCGGTGCGCCGTGTGTTAAAAGAACTTGGATTTGAAAATGTCTATGTTGTAAAAGAGCAGGAACTTCCGGACGGAAATTTCCCGACCGTAGCATATCCAAACCCGGAATCTCCAAAGGCATTTGAACTTGCCTTAAAACTTGCAAAAGAAGTGGATGCAGACATCGTGCTTGCGACAGATCCGGACGCAGACCGTCTTGGCGTATACTGCAAAGACACAAAGACCGGAGAGTATGTGACTTTCACCGGAAATATGTCCGGAATGCTCATAGCAGAATATATTTTAAGAGAGAAAACGGCAACCGGAACGATGCCGGAGAATCCTGCACTTGTAGAGACTATCGTTACAACGGACATGGCAAAAGCGATGGCAGCTTCCTATGGCGTGGCACTGATCGAGGTACTGACCGGATTTAAGTATATCGGAGAGCAGATCAAATGGTTTGAACAGAACCACTCCCACAACTATGTATTCGGTCTGGAGGAGAGTTATGGATGCTTAGCCGGAACATATGCAAGAGATAAAGATGCCTGCGTAGCAGTCATGATGTTGTGCGAGGTGGCTTCCTGGTGCAAAAAACATGGAAAAACATTGTGGGATGCCATGATCGACCTGTATGAGAAATACGGTTACTACAGAGAGGGACTTTCCACGATGACCTTAAAAGGAATCGACGGAGCCGCCCAGATCCAGCAGATGATGAGTGATATGCGGAACAATCCAAAGAAAACACTCGGTGGATTTGAAGTGCTTGCAGTCCGCGATTACAAAGAGGATACAAGAAAAGATTTAAAGACCGGGGAAGTGACAAAAACAGGACTTCCGGCTTCCAATGTTTTATATTATGAACTTTCTGACAATGCATGGTGCTGTGTGCGCCCGTCCGGAACAGAGCCTAAGATCAAATTCTACTATGGAGTCAAAGGCACCTCTTTGCAGGATGCAGAGGAAAAACTGGAAGCATTAAAAAAGGATCTTGTGGAAGAATAGATAAATGAATATTTGCAGAAGTTGTGATTGCCTCTGAGAAAAAGTAAATATATAATTTAGATTTAATATTTATACCAAAATAAAAAACAAGAATCAGAGACAGAGAAGGAGAATCACATGTTTGATGACAAATTTGTCTGGGGCGTGGCAAGCAGCGCATATCAGGTAGAGGGAACTGACCCGGATGACGGAAGAGGAAAGACGGTCTGGGACACTTTTACGGAGCAGGGACGCATTTTTCAAAATCAGAATGCGTACACAAGCTGTGATCATATGCATCATTATAAAGATGACTATGCATTAATGAAAAATCTGGGGATTAAAGCATACCGTTTTTCCTTAAACTGGGCGCGGATTCTGCCGGAGGGCACCGGGCGCGTCAATGAAAAAGCGGTTTCGATGTACCGTGACATGATCCTTACAATGAAAGAAAATGGCATTACACCATATATTACCCTGTTTCACTGGGAGTTTCCACAGGCATTGCAGGAAAAAGGCGGCTGGCTGAATGAGGAAGTGGTAGACTGGTTCGGGGAATATGCAAAAGTGGTGGCAGAGAATTTTTCGGATCTCTGTGAGTATTTTATCACGATCAACGAGCCACAGTGTGTGGTTGGACTTGGACATTTAAGCGGTGTTCATGCACCGGGATTGAAATTATCGGTTCCGGAGACTTTTCAGATTGCACATAATCTGTTGAAAGCGCATGGACAGGCAGTGATCAATTTAAGAAAATACGCAAAACAAAAAATCCGGATTGGCTTTGCACCGACCGGGGGAGTGGCTTATCCATACACGGACAGTGCAGAAGATATCGAGGCTGCCAGAAAAGTTTATTTTGGATTTTACAATCCGATGGATAACTGGACCTGGAATATCTCATGGTTTTCAGACCCGGTCTTTTTAGGTCATTATCCGAAAGAGGGACTGGAAAAATTCAAAGAGTATCTGCCGGAGATCACAGAGGCAGATATGCAGCTGATCCATCAGCCACTGGATTTTATGGGACAGAACATATATAATGGCTATTATGTGTGTCAGGGCGCAGACGGCGAACTGGAGTTTGTGGACCGGGAACCGGGATTTCCGAAGACGGCGTGCAACTGGCCGGTGACACCAAAAGCATTTTATTATGGAATCAAATTTTTGACAGAGCGGTATCAGCTTCCATTATATATTACAGAAAATGGTATGTCCTGTCATGATAATGTAAGCTTTGACGGCAGAGTACATGACAATGACCGCATCACATTTTTGGATTCCTACATTGGAGCCATGCAGAGGGCATATGATGAGGGAGCCGATATCCGGGGGTATTTCCTGTGGACATTTCTGGATAATTTTGAATGGTCAGAGGGATACAAGGAACGTTTTGGCATGATTTATGTGGATTTTATGACACAGCGGAGAATTGTAAAAGATTCTGCGTTTTGGTATCAGAATGTGATCGGGACAAATGGAGGTAATTTATCAACAAATCAGACCACGAAAGAAATTTTATTTTTAGATCCGGTATGTACACACAACATCTGGGGCGGTACGCGATTGAGAGAGGATTTTCATTATCCGGTCGAAGGTGATGATTTATGGGAGTGCTGGGGAATTTCTGCACATCCAAATGGAGACGTAACTTTAAGAGACTGTGGATTCCGTGGAATGAAGCTGTCCGAATTGTGGAAAAAACATCCGGAAGTTTTCGGAAAGGTGGACAGTGACCGTTTCCCGCTCCTGATCAAAATTATCGATGCGAAAGATGACCTGAGCATTCAGGTACATCCAGACGATGATTATGCAAAAGTCCATGAAAATGGTTCACTTGGAAAAACAGAGTGCTGGTACATTCTCGACTGCAAGAAAAATGCGACGATCGTTATCGGACACAATTCAAGGACAAAAGAGGAATTAAGCCGGATGATCCATGAGGGAAAGTGGAGTGAATTTATCCGTGAGATCCCGATCAAAAAAGGCGATTTTCTTCAGATCGATCCGGGAACAGTTCATGCGATCAAAGGCGGAACACTCATTCTGGAAACACAGCAGAACAGTGATATTACCTACCGCGTTTATGATTATGGCCGTCTCTCCAATGGAAAGCCGAGAGAGCTACATATCGACAAGAGTATTGACGTGATCACTGTGCCTGCAAAATCGGCTGCAGACAGTGTGAAATCGGTGGCAGATCTTCCGGTCAATACGTTAAATGAACTGTATGCCTGCAAATACTTTCATATCTATAAAATAGATGTTTCAGGTAAAATGACTTTTGAGCAGAATGCACCTTTTATGAATATGACAGTTACGGATGGCAATGGAATCGTCAACGGTCAGCCGGTGAAAAAAGGAGATCATTTCATACTTCCAAATGGCTTCGGAAACGTGGAATTGCAGGGCAGAATGCAGATCATTGCCTCCACGATATAAACCAAAAACCGTTGATTATTACGGCGTGCACTGCGGGGTAGAAGCATGTAGATCAAAATTCCCCAGAGAGGAAATACACAGATGAATCAGGAAGAAAGACGAGAGAAACGAAAAAAAGATACACAGAGTGCGGTCATAGTTGTGGCAGTATTTTTTATAGTACTTGCAGTTTTGATCGGAGGAATTGTGTTTGCAGTCCATAAATTTGTAAAACCGGGAGCAGATAAACCGGAAAAGAATACCGAGAGCGTGACAACAGAGGCGACAGAAGAACCGGAAACAACTCCGGTAACCGAAGTCAGCGATCCGTTGATGGATCAGGCAATGCAGATTGCTGCCGGCATGACCTTAGAGCAGAAAGTAGCGCAGATGTTCATGATCACACCGGACGCACTGACCGGAGTGGACGGAGCAACGATGGCAGGAGATTCCACAAAGGCAGCCTACACGCAGTATCCGGTAGGTGGTCTGATTTATATGGCAAAGAACCTGACCGGAACCGACCAGACGACACAGATGCTTACCAATATGAAGAGCTACAGTCAGGAAATAGTAGGAATTTCAGTGTTCCTCGGTGTGGATGAGGAAGGTGGAACGGTAGCAAGGATCGCATCCAACAGTGCTTTTGGAGTGACAGATGTTGGAAATATGAGTGATGTAGGAGCGACTGGGGATTCCCAGAATGCATACAATGCAGGAAGTACGATCGGAACGTATCTGAACACACTTGGTTTTAATATGGATTTTGCTCCGGTTGCGGATGTGCTGACGAATCCGGATAACACCGTGATCAAAGACCGGTCATTTGGTTCAGACAGCCAGCTTGTGGCGGATATGGTCTGTGCTGAGATGCAGGGACTGAACGAACACCAGATATTAAGCGTGGTAAAACATTTTCCGGGACAGGGAGCTACAGCAGGGGATTCCCATGACGGGGCAGTTTCTACAGATAAATCTTTGGATGACCTGCTGGCAAATGAGCTTGTTCCATTCCAGCAGGCAGTGAATAACGGAGCATCTTTTGTGATGGTAGGACATATTTCAGCACCAGCTGTTACAGGGGATGATACGCCGGCTTCGCTTTCCTCTGTCATGGTGACAGATGTGCTTCGCAACCAGCTTGGCTTCCATGGTGTAGTGATCACAGACGCAATGAATATGGGGGCGGTCACCGGAACATACAGTTCTGCTGATGCGGCAGTGACGGCAATTCAGGCAGGTGTGGATATGATCTTAATGCCGGAGGATTTCCAGAGTGCATATCAGGGTGTGATGGATGCAGTGACTGGTGGAACGATCACAGAGGATCGTATCAATGAATCTGTTGCAAGGATCATCAAGGTAAAGCTCACAATGTAGTATAATAACACTTTACTTTTTGAAATTGTTATGTTATTCTGTGACTATGGTGCGGTAAGTGTACCATAGAAATATTTTTTGGAGGTACTTTTCAATGAACAAAGGTACAGTAAAGTGGTTTAACAACCAAAAAGGATACGGATTCATCTCAGACGAACAGGGAAATGATGTATTCGTTCACTACTCAGGTCTTAATATGGAAGGTTTCAAATCCTTAGAAGAAGGCGCTGCAGTAGAATTTGAAGTTGTTGAAGGTGCAAAAGGACCACAGGCAACAAACGTAACAGTAGTAAGATAATTTTATTATCGCTTGTTACTACAGTCTAAATCAGTAGTTTCATGTACCTTTTTCTTTATTAAATAGAACTTGTTTTATTTTTCTAGATTAAGATATTGCAAACAATGGATTTGAAAAAGAGTGTCGGTTTTCCGGCACTCTTTTTTGTATACATAACTAAAAAATCCATGCAAACAGTCTTGAAGAATCTGGAGGGGTTCTATATAATAAAA
>OGGO01000541.1_pt1 | contig 35166 bp, 14 predicted proteins | sample 1571231 | NCBI WGS metagenome assembly OGGO01 (sample SAMEA2582036, study PRJEB24529) | metagenome | biome: Human gut stool | place: China | collected 2011 | reverse complement strand
ACCTTATTAAAGAGGTAAAAGCCGCTGGCAATATCATCTTGTTCTTCGACGAAATTCACCAAATCTTAGGTGCTGGTTCCACTGGTGACGGTCAAGGCTCCAAAGGGTTAGCAGATATCTTAAAACCAGCTCTTTCTCGTGGTGAATTATCCGTAATCGGTGCTACAACACAAGATGAATACCGTAATACAATTATGAAAAACGCTGCTTTGGCTCGTCGTTTCAATGAAGTAAAGGTAAACGCACCATCTGCAGGAGATACTTTCAAAATCTTACAAGGTATTCGTCCATTATACGAAGCGCATCATAACATTGAATTACCTGATGCTGTGTTGAAAGCAGCGGTAGATTATTCCGTACAATACATTCCTCAACGCAGTTTGCCAGATAAAGCGATCGACTTGATCGACGTAACTGCAGCGCACTTGGCATCTCAACATCCTGTAACTGATATTAAAACATTAGAAGCAGATATTGCGGACGCAAAAGCAAAACAAGAGGAATATGCGCAAAAAGAAGATTATGAATCCGCTATCAACGAAAAAATGCGTATTCAAAAATTACAAGCAGAGCTTGATAACCATACAGAAAACCAAAAAGTAGTAGCTCAAGTGAACGACGTAGCAGAAGCTGTTGAAAGAATGACAGGTATCCCTGTATCTCAAATGGGCGCATCTGATATTGAACGCTTGAAAGATATGAAATCTCGCTTGGAAGCACATGTAATCGGTCAAGATAAAGCTGTTGAAGCTGTATCTCGAGCTATCCGTCGTAACCGTGCGGGCTTTGACGAAGGCAACCGTCCAATTGGTAGCTTCTTGTTCGTAGGTCCTACTGGTGTAGGTAAAACTGAATTGGCTAAACAATTGGCTATCGACATGTTCGGTAATAAAGATGCTATCATCCGCCTCGACATGTCCGAGTACAGCGATCGTACAGCTGTATCCAAATTGATTGGTGCTACAGCAGGTTATATAGGCTACGAAGATAATTCTAATACCTTGACTGAACGTGTTCGTCGTAATCCATATTCCATCGTTCTTTTCGATGAAATTGAAAAAGCAGATCCTCAAGTTATTACATTGCTTTTACAAGTATTGGATGACGGTCGCTTAACAGATGGCCAAGGCAACACAGTAAACTTCAAAAATACTGTTATCATTGCTACATCTAATGCAGGCTTTGGTTTTGGCAGCGATGCTCAAGATGAAAGCAAAGTTGACATCATGGAACGTATTGCACCATACTTCCGTCCAGAATTCTTGAACCGCTTCAACGGTGTTATTGAATTCAATCACTTAAGCAAAGATGATTTGAAGAAAATCGTAGACTTGATGTTGAACCAAGTAAATAAAACATTAGCTAAAAAAGGTATCACCTTAGATGTTACAGATGATGCTAAAGCTTTATTGATGGAACAAGGTTACGATAAAGCAATGGGCGCTCGTCCATTACGTCGCGTTATCGAAACTGAAATTCGTGATAATGTAACAGATTTCTACTTAGATAACATCGATGTAAAACACTTGCTTGCAGATGTGAAAGATGGTCATATTGTAATCAGCGACAAGGATGCTGCTAACATATCCGATGCTAAATCTGGTGATGATACGTCTGCTGATGACAGCAAACAAGCTGATGATGCTGCATCCAAGGACAATAAATAATCGGTAGGCTATTGACTCTTTCATTGAATCCCTTACAACTCTCTCCATATACACATATATAACAATAGTCCTATTGATGGTGAAAGCACTCGACATTGTGTCGAGTGCTTTTTTGCGTGTACATGGCATTTTATAGTTTATGGTATGCCGATAAATGTAGAAAAAATCATATTTTGTATAGATATTTATATAAGTAGGATTATGTATACATGAATACATGCTAAGAATTTTGTATACATGAGAAAATTACTTGAATTGTGAACCTCATAATTTGTATAATCTTACTATAAGCTATATTCTATAGAATTTAAAAGAAAGATGAGTATCTATATGAGTTCCATGAGATATACATTTGAGTTCAATGGGGAAATACTCCGCATTGAATGAACTATTAATAGAAAATGAATAAGCAAGAATATAGACATCTGAGAGGTATAGAATATGAAACAATACATAGATCTAAATAGCGATTTAGGTGAAAGCTTTGGCAATTATACATTGGGCATGGATAGTGAGGTGTTAAATCACGTTACTAGTGCCAATGTGGCTTGTGGTTGGCATGCAGGGGATCCTCTCATCATGGAGGCCACTGTTAAGATGTGCAAGGAGAAGGGCGTAGCCGTAGGGGCCCATCCGGGATATCCTGATTTAATGGGATTTGGGCGCCGCAAGATGGCGGTGAGTCCTGATGAGGCACGGGCGTATATGATCTACCAACTCGGTGCGTTGCAAGGATTTTGCAATCAGTACGATGTAGAGTTGCAGCATATGAAATTACATGGTGCTTTTTATAACATGGCGTGCGTAACGCCGGAATTAGCTAATGCCGTATTAGATGGTTTACAAGCGGTGAATCCCAAGGTTCGAGCCATGGTACTCAGCGGTAGTTATATAGCCAAAGAGGCCGAGCGACGATGTATCCCTGTGATACAAGAGGTCTTTGCAGACCGAGGCTATACAGAGAAAGGCACCTTGGTGCCCCGTACGGAAGAGGGGGCTTTCATAAAAGACCCGCAAGAGGCATTGGAACGAGTACTCATGATGGTCAAAGAAGGTAAGGTTGTAACGAATACGGGCAAAACCATCGACATTGTGGCCGATTCCGTATGCGTCCATGGCGATAATCCGAAAGCGATAGCTTTCACAAACTATATACATGAAGGGCTCGTTAAGGCGGGTGTCATTGTAGCAAATTTTCAGAATCGATAGTTCAACATAGATAGTTCTAGAATGGATAGTTCTAGCAGCGGTATAAGGAGTTAGTATGAAACCCATTACAGGTAAAGCGAGTTTGTCGGTCCTCTTAGGGGCGGCGTTTTTGATGGCCACATCATCCATCGGGCCAGGATTTATATTACAAACGGCGGCATTTACAGGTGAGCTGAAGGCGGATTTCGCGTTCGCTATCGTGGTGTCCGTTATTTTCTCCATCATTGCACAGCTCAATGTGTGGACCATTATCGGCGTATCTAAAATGCGGGGCCAAGATATTGCGAATAAGGTATTGCCAGGGCTTGGTTATGCAGTAGCGTTCTTGATCTCCCTTGGGGGTCTTGCGTTTAACATCGGCAATATTGGCGGTGCATCCATGGGCCTTAACATCGTATTCGGTATCGATACGACGACGGCAGCGGCCATCAGTGGTATCTTGGGTATTTTATTATTTGCGTCTCCTAAAATGGGCGGTGTCCTCGATAATACAGCGAAGGTTTTGGGCACAGTAATGCTAGCCCTCATCGGCTATGTAGCGTTTTCTACGAACCCTCCTGTAGCAGAGGCTGTAACGCATGCCATCGTGCCAACACATTACGCTTGGCTGGCTACGATTACCCTTATCGGCGGTACCGTAGGCGGGTACATTACATTCTCCGGCGGCCATCGCTTGATTGATGCGGGCATTACAGGTCGCGAACATTTAAACGATGTGCGTCGTGCTGCCTTCATGGGCATGTCTGTAGATGCCATTGTTCGTATATTGCTATTCTTGGCCGTACTTGGTGTCGTATCCATGGGCTTTACATTAGATCCAAAGAATCCAGCAGGTTCTGCGTTTTTACTTGGTGCTGGTGAAATCGGTCATAAATTATTCGGTATCGTATTCTTCTGCGCTGCGTTGACATCTGTTGTGGGTGCTGCCTATACATCGGTATCCTTCCTTAAAACCTTGTTCAAGGTGGTGGAACGGTATGAAAAATTGACCATCATGGCATTCATCTTTGTGTCCACATGCATTCTTATCTTTATCGGTAAACCGGCTACACTATTAATCGTGGCGGGCTCTGTGAATGGTTTGATCTTGCCTGTTACCTTAGCCGTTATGTTATTGGCAACGCGTAAGACGAATATTGTAGGGGACTATAAGCACAATCCGATTCTATTCTATACCGGCTGGATTGTTGTGCTTGTGACTGCTTATATCGGCGTTACATCCTTGCAAGGTATTGCGAAATTATTAGGTTAGGGGGACATCATGAATCCCACAATTTCACCTGTTGGAGATAGTGCTATCTCCATCGAATTTGGTCAAGTCATTGACCCTAAGATTAATCAGCGTATCCGTCAGACTGTAGCGGGTATTGAAAGCCTCCATTTAGAGGGGATTATTGAGATGGTGCCTACCTATTGTGCGCTTCTCATTCAGTATGATGCGCTGCGCTACACCTATGCTGAACTGTGCCGCATTCTTGAACCTATCTGTACGCAGCCTATCCAATCTGATGAAAGTGAACTAGTGATGGTCATAGAAATACCGACCGTCTATGGTGGTGAATTTGGCCCAGACCTTGGGTTTGTAGCATCCCATAATCACCTTACAGAGGCCGACGTGGTGAGCATTCATAGCGGCACGGATTACCTCGTGTACATGATGGGCTTTATCCCCGGTTTTACCTATTTAGGTGGCATGGATCCGCGCATCGCTACACCTCGCTTGTCATCACCTCGCACGCATATTCCAGCAGGAGCCGTAGGCATCGCGGGTGAGCAGACCGGCACCTATCCATCGGATTCCCCTGGAGGATGGCAAATCATAGGACGTACACCGGTATCCATGTACGATGAGTCGCGAGAACAGGCGGCCCTTCTCAAGGCGGGCGACTATGTGCGCTATGTTCCTATTGATGAAAGTGCGTTCCACTGTATTAAGAAATTGGGCTCTTCCTTTAAGCCCGTTGTACATCATGTAAAGGCAGGTGACCTCCGTGGCGGTAAGTGAATATAAGAATGCGTCATTTGAGGTGGTTGCGCCTGGTATGATGACCACTGTGCAAGACGGAGGGCGCGTAGGCTTTCAACAATATGGTATGCCCGTGGCCGGTCCTATGGATGGTGAAAGCTATTCTATCGGACAAGCCCTTGTAGGGAATACGACGCCCGTAGGTGCTTTGGAGTGTACCGTCCTCAGCCCTACGCTGAAGGTGAAAGGTACGTGTATTGTTGCTTTTACAGGCGCCGATATGAGGCCTACCATTAATAATGTTGAGGTGCCGCGGTACATTCCTTTTGTCTGTCATGACGGCGATGTCATCTCTGGCAGCTTTAGTCAATGTGGGGTGCGCATGTATATTTCCTTCGCTGGAGGTATTGATGTGCCTGAAATCAACGGTAGCGTAGCGACACATACAAAGGCAAATATCGGTGGATTTGAAGGACGTCCTCTAGTAGCTGGCGATGAAGTACGTTTAAAGAACTGCACGCATGATACTATCATCTGCGGCTATACTAGAGAATCAAATCATCTATTTAATACGGTTCTATTTAATCGGGGCGGCCGTGAATGCCATGAACCGCTGCGCGTTGTACTGGGCTCGCAAGCTAAGTACTTTACAGAAACGGGTATTCGCAATTTTCGCAGTGAACTCTATACATTAACCATTCAATGCGATCGTATGGGCTTTAGATTAGATGGGGCGCCTGTTGAACACATCGACGGCGCCGATATCATCTCGGATGGCGCTGTGTTTGGATCCATTCAAGTCCCATCCGATGGGAATCCAATTATCCTCATGGCGGATCGGCAAACGACGGGGGGCTATACGAAAATTGGCACCGTTATTACTGCCGATTTGCCTAGACTGAGCCAATTGCCTATTGGGGATGGAATTACCTTTGATATTGTATCTGTGGAAGAGGCACAAGAGATATATAGGACATATATGCAAAATTTGCATAGCAAAATTAACTTAGCTTCTGCACAAAGTACATTTGTATTCTCTGTAAAATATAACGCTTGATTAGCAAGTATGCATTGATGATGTCATACTCGCTATGTATATATTATTGCTGTATTTGTATATTTTAATGAATGAATATGTATATGATGAAAGACACTACTCTGATTGAGTAGTGTCTTTTTTTATAGAAAGTTATCTGATTAATAAAAGTATTATCTTAAAAAATAAAATGAATTAGTCATATCACACTTAAATATAAAAACATAGTTGAATATATAAATATGGGATGAAAAATACGCGTATTAAAATTAAAATGATATTTATTTAGATTGTATTGCCTTATAGCTTATATGAATAAATAGTTATAAATATTTATTCAAAAAGATATAATATACAGCCAATAAAATGAAAAAAAGTATTGATTTTATCTGTTTTTTGTGGCGGATTGAAAAGATGGAGAATTTTAATTAAATATTCTGAAAGTATGATGTATTTTATTGTTAGATACTAGTGAAATATGATAAAATTATGAAACGAGATTTAAAATATAATGCGTATATTTTATAACATTGTGAAAATTTAAATATTAGAAATTGATTTGTATACTATATGGTTATGAGAGATAGTTAGTAGAAAAGGAACGAGAATGAATAAGATTTTTAAAGTAATTTGGTCTAAATCAAAACAGTGCTACATCGTAGTATCTGAAATTGCAAAGAACAAAACAGGTAAAAAGAAAATAGTAGTAGCTGGTATTTTTGCGGCGTTGGCGATGGTAAATGGAGGACAAGCAACATTTGCAGCGTGGCCAGCAGGTAAAGAAGAAGCTCAAAGTGCATTTTGGATAGGGCGTGGTGCGAGTGCATCTGGTCAAAATGCTCAAGCAATAGGGGTAGCTGCAAAGGCTATGTATAATAAAGCTATAGCTATAGGCTCTGATAGTTCTGCTACAAGCTATGTTAGTGGTAGTACGGTAGTGGGGGCTACAGCTGTTGGTGGACATTCAAATGCTAATGGGCCAGGAGCTGTCGCATTAGGGTATGAAACTAATGCTAGTGTAGGTTATTCAACTGCTATAGGTACATCTACCAATGTTTCTGGGCAATATGGTATTGGTATTGGTTGGAATACTAGCGTATCTGCAGATAATTCTACAGCCATAGGTGTACAATCAAGAGCTGCTAAGGCTGGTGCGACGGCAATGGGTCCATCTGCTAGAGGTTATGGTGAGGGCTCCTTATCTTTAGGTTATCAGGCGTTAGCTGGGGCAGATGCTTATGGTTCTAGTATCAATGTTAATAATAATCCTAGTGATGATAATAATAGCACTATTAATAGCTATGCTAAGTGGGGGGACACGGCTATTGGCTTGCGTGCCGTAGCAACTGGTGGTAATGCAACAGCACTTGGTCGTAGTGCGAGAGCCGCAGCAGCAAACGCAATTGCTATTGGTGGTGGGAATGGTAATTCTGCTACTGATAACACTGAAAAAACAGAGGCTATAGGTGAGAAATCAACTGCGATTGGGTATAATGCAAAAGCAAAAAATACTAATGATATAGCTATTGGTATGACAGCTAATGCGTCTGATGGAAATGCTATTGCTATCGGTAGAAATGTGACATCTGCTGGTGGGGCTAGTACATCAATTGGTTATTACTCTAGTGTTACAGGTAATCAATCCATTGGCATCGGCTCTCAGATTTCTAACTCTGCACAAAAAGCTACAGCTATTGGTTATAAAGTTACGGCGAGTGGTTCGGGGGCTATTGGTATTGGCTCAGGTACAGATGGCGGTAGTAATGTAATAGCATCTGGATCAGATGCCATTGCTTTAGGTACATCTACACTTGCAGATTCTGAAAAAGCTATTGCCATTGGTGCAAATTCAAAAGGTACTGCTATTGGTGCCACTGCATTAGGTCGTTCTTCGGCGGCAACTGGTGCATCGGCTACAGCATTGGGGTCTCTAGCCAGTGCTACAGGTACAACAGCTACTGCTGTGGGTATGCAAGCATCTGCATCTGGAAATGAGTCTCTAGCTATTGGTACAACCGCAAGTGCAACTAGTGGCAGAGCGTTAGCTGTTGGTACGAATGCCAAAGCTACAGGTGAAAATTCCGTAGCTGTTGGTAGTGGTGCGGGAAACTCTGGGCCACGAGGATTTGCAAGTAGCATAAATTCATCGAGGTCCGTTGTTAATACGCTTAAGACTATTAATTATGCCACTACTGCAGAGGGGGATAATGCAGTTGCCTTAGGTTTTTATGCAAATGCTAAGAATAGTGGGGTCGCTGTAGGTCAGAATGCCTTAGCTGCAACTGGTGGTGTAGCAATTGGTAAAGGTGTTTTTGAAGATACAAATAATAATCTTGCAGGTGGGGTTGTAATAGGCCAAGATTCTGCATCAACAGGTATTTACTCATTAGCTATGGGACGAAATGCTTTTGCTACTGGATCTACTTCTATGGCTATGGGCTATGAGGCAAGTGCAAACGGTAACTTTGCTGTTGCGATGGGCCGAAATGTAACTGCTACGGGGACATCTACCGCCATTGGTCATCATGCGACTGCATCTAATGGTGGTTTGGCTATCGGCAGTCAAGAAAATGATGCATCTAACGATAAAACGACTGCCTCTGCAAAAGGTGCTGTAGCTATTGGTAAGAATACTACGGCTAGTTCTGAAGATACCGTGGCTATTGGTACTAATGCACAGTCAGATAAGAAAGGTGCTGTTGCGTTAGGTAGTGGTTCTACGACTGCAACATCGGCTACAAATATACCTTCTGCTACAATAAATGGTATTACCTATAATTTTGTTGGCGCTACAAACAATCCTAATATGCAAGTTTCTGTAGGCAACGCTAGTGCAACACGACAAATTAAAAATGTCGCAGCTGGTGAAGTATCTGCTACAAGTACAGATGCAATTAACGGCTCCCAATTATATGCTGTAGCCAGCGCGATTAAGCCTATAAAGTATGTATCTATTAATTCTACAGCAACAGGTACTGGTAGTAATGTTGATAATGATGGAGCACAAGGGGGCAATTCTATTGCCATAGGCCCATCTAGTATAGTTACAAGACAAAATGGTATTGCTATCGGTAGTGGTGCTCAATCCTTAAGTGAAGATAGCGTTGTTATTGGTAGAAATGCAAAAGCAGAAACTAAGGCTGGTGCGGGCTTAACAACTACAAGTCGTGCAATTGTTATAGGATCAAATTCTCGTGTAGCAGCCGATATAACACAAGGGGTTGCCATTGGTAGTGGTAATTCTCCAGATGAAGGTGCTGTTGTTACAGGTGACCAATCTATTGCTATTGGTGGTAATGTAAAGGTAGATGGTCATGCCGCTATTGCCATTGGTGGCGATGATGCCAGAAAAGCTGCAAATCAGCAAGTCTCTTATACGAACACTAATGATACTGAAGTTACTGGTACCTTAAGAAATGCAATTCTTGATCTAACAGGGTATGATTTGTCAAAATACAAAGGCACTACAGCAGGACATGCTGGTGTAGCCTATGGTACAAGTGCTCTTGCCGGTAATGCAGGCGTTGCAATTGGTACTGCAGCTGACAGTATGACTCGAATGAATGATAAAGGCCAGGTTGTTAATGATAAACCTGTTACTAATGCTGTAGCTATTGGTACCGGCGCTCGTGCTAACTTTGATAACTCTGTTGCCATCGGTGGTGGTTCTAATACAGATCACTATGCGACAAAACAAGTAAATGCCGTTATTGATGGTGTTGAAGTTAAGTGGTCTGGTGGTGAAAATATCTCCCCTGGTGACGTTGTTTCCTTTGGTGCAAAAGGTTTCGAACGTCAGCTTAAAAATGTGGCGCCAGGTGAGGTTTCTCAAACAAGTACAGATGCAGTTAATGGTTCTCAAATCTACTCCTTGGCACGTAAAGTAACTAATATTATGAACGGTGGTTCTGGTTCAGTAGTTAATGTAAATGCTACAGGGGAACCGCTTTCAAAAGTTGTAACAGGTACAGGTGCATCTAAGGTTGAGAAATACTACCGTACAATAGATGTTGAAGATGATGGTACGTTAAAAAATGGTGCTGTTGCACAGACCCCAGCATCATTAGCACTGGTGAATGTTGCTCAAACTGATACGAATAAGCAAACACAAACTCCTCGAATATTAGGAAATGTGGCTAATGGTGTGAAGGATAATGATGCAGTTAATGTATCTCAATTAAATGCTACAAAGGTAAAATACTTCTCTGTAAATTCTACAGATGCAGGGAATAAAAATAATGATGGCGCTACAGGTACAGATGCTATAGCAATTGGACCTAGTGCAGTATCTAATGCTGTTGGATCGGTGGCTCTTGGTAAAGATGCTAAAGCCAATGGTGACTTTACTGTTGCTCTTGGTGGGGGTAATTGGCAATTTAAGGGCGCTCAGGCTAATGGTGTTGGGACTACCGCCTTGGGCTCTAGTACAAAGACTAAAGTGGGTACAAATTATCAAACAGCCATAGGTTTTGGTGCTACAACGGAAGCTGAAAGTGCTCTTGCCGTTGGGTATAATGCGGTTGCTTCAGCACAAAATGCTATAGCATTAGGTAGAAGTGCATCTACAGCTGGACAAGATGCAGTTGCTTTAGGAAGTTCGTCACAGGCTAAGGGCGATTCAGGCCTAGCAATAGGTAATGGGGCACAGGCTAATAGTAATAGTGTAATATCTTTGGGGTACCAAGCAAATAATGGTGCTTCAAATAATACTAATGGTGTTGCCATTGGCTGGGCTGCCGGAATGCAGTCCAATGGTCTTAATAATGTTGGTGTTGGTACAAATGCAGGGCGACAAGTAATTGGTAATAATAATACTAGCTTAGGAAATGGTGCTGGTAATATTGCTAATACTAAAATCTATACTAGTGAGTCTATTATGCTTGGTACTGGTGCCAAAGTTGTCGGCAGCAGTGCTACTAAATCGATTGATAATGTTATTGCTATTGGTAAAAATACTAGCGGTAGTGCCTCATCTGCTATCGCAGTGGGGATTAATGCAGGTTCCTCTGCTGAGAATGGTGTAGCAATTGGTCCTAATTCCAATACTTCTGCGTACAATGGTATTGCATTAGGTTCCTTCTCTGAAGCTAGTACTGCAGCTGGTGTACAAGGATACAATGTTAACGCAAATCGTACAGACAAATATAAAGACTTAACTGATATTGCTTTAACAAGTAAATTAGGTGCAGTATCCGTAGGCAATAGTACGATGACGCGTCAGATAACCGGTGTTGCAGCTGGCACTAATGACACAGATGCCGTTAACATTGCTCAATTAAAAAGCGTTAACTTAGCTTTTACAGGCAATACTGGCAGTGGAGATGTCAATCTTGCTAATAGCAAATTGTCCATTAATGGCGATAATACTTATATCAAGACAGCTGCAAATGGTAAGCAATTAACTATTTCTCCTAATGTACAAAACATAACTTTAAATAATGGTAGAGCCTCTGCTTCAACTGGATTAGCTGATGCGAGTAATGTAGCACAAGCAATTAATAACGTTGTTTCTGGAGTTCAGTTGGATATTGTTGCCAATAAAGGAACTAAAACGGGCTCAGTAAATCTTAGTAACCAAAAACTTACCGTAACAGGTGGAAATGGTATTCGCACAGATATCTATTCGAATACGAGTGGACAAAATCTTGTAATAGGCCTTGAACCAGAGCTTGTAAATGCGACGACTAAAGGTATTGCTTTATTTGGTGATTCTGGATCTACAGGTCTAAAATATCTAAAAGACGGCGATGCAACCTTTAAAGTGGCTGGTGATGGTAATCTAGTTACTACAAAGGCATCTGCGACAGGTGTACAAGTAGCTGTTGATACAGCAAAAGTAAAAGATCTTGCTGTAGATGCTGTAACAGTAAGTAAAGCTACTAATATTTCGGATAATCCTATTACGGTAACTCCAACAGCTGGTACGAATTCCAAGGACTATGCAATTGGTATCGATACTACAAAACTTGCAGCTAAAACAAATTTAGCCTATACAGCCAATGGTGCTTCAGCAAAAACTGTGTCTTTAGCTAAAGGTCTTAACTTTGTTAATGGCACAAATACGGTGTCATCTGTAGATTCTGATGGCAAAGTATCTTTTGATTTAAACCAAGCTACAAAAGATTCTATTAATAAATCTGCTACAGCAGTAGGCCGTACTATTACGCTTAACGCAGATAGTGGTACAGGTTCTAGTCAGTCTTTAAGCAATGGTAATGTGTCCTTTGCGGTGAGTGGTGCCACTGGTGATTATATCTCCACTACAATGGATGGTAGTGCTGTAAAAGTTTCTACAAAGCGTGCAACTATCGATAGTGATGCCAATACTGGTGCTGCTTCCGTAACAGGTGCGGATGGTTTAGCTACTGCTAAAAATGTTGCTGACGTTATTAACAATGCTGTTACTAAGAGTGCTTATGAATGGAAATTATCTGCTAATGGCGAAGCCACTACTGCAACTGTAGGCAAAGGTGATACCGTAGATTTCACTGGCGATACTAATATTACAGTTGACCGTAATAACAAAAATATTTCTGTTAGCCTAAATAAAAATCTTACAGACATGAACTCTATATCTCTTGGTAATGCAAGAGGTGAAACAATTGTCTTGAATGGTAGCGATGGTAGTATTAAAGCTGGTAAAGCTGAATTTAAAGATAATGTTGGTGCTGGTTCTACTATTACTAGTGATCAGTTAAAGTTTACGAATGGTGCAACTGGTGCTAATGAAGCTACAACGACTCTTGCTTTGGGCGTATTATCAATTCAATCGGGGCCTAATAGTACCGCTCTTGATTCTAAATACCTCATGTTGAGTGATGAAGATGGTAATAATGCTGAAGGTAGTGCCAAAGGTATGGCATTCCAGGATGCAGCTGGTAAAATGGTTCATTTTAGTCTTGATGAAATCAAGGCTGGTGGCAATAAAATCCAGGAGGTAGCAGAAGGTACAGCTGATACTGATGCGGTTAATGTTAAGCAATTGAAAGATACAGTTGGTAATCAATCCTTAACATATCGTGCAAATACATCGGCTGATACAGATGCTAAATCTGTTAAATTATCTAAAGGTTTAGATTTTGTAAATGGTACATCCACGGTAGCCTCTGTTGATGAAGATGGCAAAGTATCTTTTGATCTTAATACAGCAACTAAGACTCAAATTAATACGAATACTACAGATATTGCAACAAATAAAGGCAATATAGCAACAAATACGGCAGATATTGCTACTAATAAAGGTAAAATTGCGACAAATACTGCTAATATTGCAACAAACACAGCAAACATTGCTCATACGATTGCTTTAGCCGATGATAATGGCGCATCTACGACTGCTAAGTCCTTAAAGGATGGCAATGTAACTTTCAATATCAAAGGGGATAACAAGTTTATCTCGACTGCTGCATCTGGCAATGATGTAACCTTGACTGTTAATGAACAAGCTATTAAGGATGCCGCTAAGTCTGCCTCTTCTTTCAAGGTGAAAGCGAATGCTCATGCTGAAGAAGAGGTAAAAGGTGGCGATACTATTACCTTTAACAATGGTGATAACATCGAAATCAGCCAAACTGATAAGACTTTCACCATCAAAACGGCTAAGAATATAACTGTTGATTCCGTAACGGCAGGTAATACTGTTATCAATACGTCTGGTTTAACAAATGGTACAACTGCTATTACAGGCACAGGTATTACAACAGATAAAGTAACTGTAGGTGGTATCTCTATTGATAAAACTGCTGGTATCAATGCTGGTGGTAAGGTTATTTCTAATGTAGCCAGCGGTACGGTAAATGATAATGCTACCGATGATTCTAATGCAGCGAACATTGGTGATGTGAAACAAGCTGTTGCTAACTTGTCTCAAAACCTTAATATTACTGATGGTACAAATAATGGTACTGTGGACCTTAAAAACCAAAAACTTAACGTGGCTGGTGCTAATGGTGTAACAGCGACTGTAAATAATCAAACAATCACAGTTGGTTTGGACGCGAATACTGTTAATGCTACAACGAAGGGTATTGGCCTCACTGGAGATACTGGTTCTACAGGTAATAAATACCTTAAAGACGGTGATGTATCCTTTGCGGTAACCGGCGATGGCAATCTTGTAAGCACTTCTGCTACGGCAGCGGGGGTGAAAGTTGCTGTTGATGCGGCTAAGGTGAAAGATTTAGCGGTAGCTGCTGTAACAGTAAGTAAGGATACGCAAGCAGATAATCCTATTACGGTAACCCCAACAGCGGGCACAAATTCTAAGGATTATGCAATCGGTATCGATACAACAAAACTTGCGGCTAAAACGGATTTAACATACCGTGCTAACAGTGCTGCAGATGCTAATGCGAAGAAGGTTTCTTTATCTAAAGGCCTTGATTTCGTAAATGGTGAATCCACTGTTGCTACAGTTGATAATGATGGCAAAGTATCCTTTGATCTTAATACAGCCACTAAGACTCAAATCAATACGAATACCACAGATATTGCTACTAATAAAGGTAAAATTGCGACTAATACAACTAATATTGCAGCCAATACAACTGCGTTAGCTAGAAATATCTCCCTTGGTGCAGATACTGGCACTGCGTCTAGCCAATCCTTGAGCACTTCTGATGTGGCATTTAACGTGAAAGGTGCAACAGGTGACTTTGTATCTACCAATATGAATGGTAATACGGTTGAGATTTCTACAAAGCGTGCTACGATTAACAGTAATGCTACGACAGGTGAAGCTTCTGTAACTGGTGCAGATGGCTTGGCAACAGCTAAGAATGTATCTGATGCTATTAATAAAGCTGCTGAGGCTGCTAAAGCAGGTGCAGCTTGGAATATTACAACGAATTCCAGCACAACCGATAAAACGGCTGTTAAAGGCGGCGATACAGTAGATCTTATTAATGGTAATAACATCGAGATTACACAAGATGGTACAGATAAAAAGAAGATTACTGTTGCTACTAAGAAAGATATTACTGTTGATTCTGTAACAGCTAATAATAAAGTAACTGTTGGTTCTGGTGCGAATAAAATTACCTTGGATGGCACTGATGGTTCTGTGACGGGTAAAGCATTTACAGGAACTACTTTCACGGGCACATCTTTCACAGCAGGCAATACTGTTATCAATACATCTGGTTTAACAAATGGTACAACAGCCATTACAGGTACTGGTGTTACAACAGATAAACTCACTGTTGGTGGTATTTCTGTCGACAAAACAGATGGTATCAATGCTGGTGGCAAGGTTATTTCTAATGTTGCTAGTGGTGGCACAACAGATAGTAATGCAGCCAATATTGGTGATGTGAAACAAGCTGTAGCGAACTTGTCCCAAAACCTTAATATTACAGACGGCACAAATAATGGTACTATTGATCTTAAAAACCAAAAACTGAATGTAGCTGGTGCTAACGGTGTAACTACGACTGTTAAGGATCAAACAATTACAGTTGGTCTAGATGCTAATACTGTTAACGCTACAACTAAGGGCATTGGTCTTACTGGTGATACTGGTTCCACAGGGAATAAATACCTTAAAGATGGTGATGTATCCTTTGCGGTGACTGGTGATGGCAGTCTTGTGAGCACAACTGCTACAGCAGCGGGTGTGAAAGTTGCTGTTAATTCCGCATCTATTACTGCCGGTGCTGATGGCACAATTACAGGTCCAACCACTGATGGTGTAGCAACTGCTAAAAACGTAGCAGATGCTATCAATGCAGCTAAAAAGGCGTCTAAAACTGAAATCACTGCTAATACAGGTGAAGCAGCTAATGCAACAACAGGTAATATGACATTAACCTCTACTACCGCTGCTGATGGTCATACTATCTATGATGTAAAACTCAATAATAAAGTAACTCTTGGTACTGGTGCTAATGCTGTAACAATCGATGGTACAACGGGGGTCATTACAGGTAAAACGGCTACTATTGGTGGCGTTACTGTAAACGGTACGGCTAATACTATTGGTGGTTTATCTAATACAACATGGAATGGCACAGCTACTACTGGCCGAGCTGCAACAGAAGATCAATTGAAGGCTGTCGCAGATGCGGCAGGTAGCCAAACTTGGGAAATCACAGCAGATAAGAAAGCTGGCACATCTGGTGCTCAAACGGGTACAAAAGAAAATGCTAAGGTAGGTAAGGATGATACAGTGTCCTTAATTGCTGGTGAAAACTTAACTGTAGATCAAGTTGGTAAAAACTTTACATACTCCTTGAATAAAGACCTTGTGAAGATGAATTCTGCAACCTTTGAAGCAATAGGCGGTAAAACAACTGTTATCAAAGGCGATAGCATCATTCAAACTGATGGTGTTAACGTAAATACATCTAATGCTACATCTAACACAATTACTGATGGTACAAATACAAGTACAATCACTGCTGGTAAAGCACAGATTGGTACAGTTGGTATCGATGGTGTGGCAAGCAAAATCACTACTGGTGGCGCAAATGCTGTTGTGATTAATGGTGCTGATGGCACTGCTAAGACTGGTACAGTAACTGTAACTGGTGGCACTACAAATGATATTACTGGCTTATCTAATACATCTTTAACTGGTGCAGATTTTGCTACAAAAGGCCGAGCTGCTACTGAAGAACAATTGAAAGCCGCAACAAGTGCTACTACATTGAAGTTCACAGGTGATGTAGCGACTAATACTGGCTCTGTAAACCTTAAAGATGATACATTCGGTATTAAAGGTGATGGGAAATATATTTCTACTGATGTAAATGGTAAAAATGTAAATCTTACCGTCTCTGAAGCAGAAGTTAAAAAATCCGCTGTAGCTGCTGTAACAGTAAGTACAGATACAACGGATGCTAATAACCCATTGACGGTAACACCGACAACTAGTGCGGATGGTACAACTAAGGATTACAAGGTAACTATCGATGGTACTAAGATTGCGAATAAGACAAACTTGTCCTATAAAGCAAATGATGGTACAGCAAAACAAGTTTCCTTGGCGGATGGCTTGAACTTCAAAAATGGTACGTTAACAACTGCATCTATCGATGATAATGGCGTTGTGAAATACGATGTAAATACTGCTGCTATTACAGCTGGTACAGATGGTACAATCACGGGGCCAACCACGGATGGTGTAGCAACAGCTCAAAACGTAGCAGATGCTATCAATGCAGCTAAGAAAGCGTCTAAAACTGAAATCACGGCTAATGCTGGTGAAGCGGCGAATGCAACAAAAGGTAATGTAACTCTTACATCTACTACCGCTGCTGATGGTCATACTATTTATGACGTAAAACTCAATGATAAAGTGACACTTGGTACTGGTGCTAATGCTGTTACGGTAGATGGTACAGCTGCAAAAGTAACTGCAGGTGTAACAACTGTTGATGGTGCGACTGGCACAATTACTACTGGAGGTACAAACTCCATTAAGGTAGATGGTGCAACTGGCACTGTAACTGGTTTGACTAATAAAGATTGGACTCCTGGTGTAACAAAAGCTGTAACAGGCCGAGCTGCAACAGAAGATCAATTGAAAGCTGTCGCAGATGCTGCATCTAGTCAAACTTGGAATATTACTGCAGATAAAGCAGGTACAACTGGTGCACAAACAGGCACTAAGAAAAATGCTACTGTTGGCAAGGATGAAACTGTCGAATTGGTTGCAGGGGATAACCTTACAATCAATCAAAATGAACGTAAGTTTACTTATTCCTTGAATAAGGATCTTGCTGGTTTGACTAGCGTATCCATTGGTACTGGTACAACTGAAACCATTAAACTTGATGGCGCAACTGGTAAAATTAATGCTAAAAATGCAGTTATCGGTGGTGTAACTGTCGATGGTGATAATAATCATGTAACTGGCTTGGCCAATACAACTTGGAATGGTACAGCTACAACTGGCCGAGCTGCGACGGAAGATCAATTGAAAGCCGTAGCTGAAACTGCTAAAACAACTACTGACGCGGTTAACTTAAAATTTGCAGGTGATACGAATACATCCCCTGGTGTAGTTAATCTGAAAGATGATACATTGGGCATTGTTGGTGATGGTAAATATGTATCTACTGATGCAAATGGCAAGAATTTGACTGTGAAAGTATCTGAAGCAGAGGTTAAAAAATCTGCTGTAGCTGCTGTAACAGTAAGTACAGATACAACAGATGCCAATAATCCATTGACTGTAACACCGACAACTAGTGCGGATGGTACAACTAAGGATTACAAGGTAACTATCGATGGTACTAAGATTGCTAACAAGACAAACTTGTCCTATAAAGCAAACGATGGTACACCGAAACAAGTTTCCTTGGCAGATGGCCTAAACTTCAAGAATGGTACGTTAACAACAGCCTCTATCGATGATGCAGGCGTTGTGAAATACGATGTAAATACTGCATCTATCACTGCTGGTACAGATGGTACAATTACAGGTCCAACCAAGGATGGTGTAGCAACAGCTCAAAACGTAGCTGATGCAATCAATGCAGCTAAAAAAGCATCTAAAACTGAAATCACTGCTAACACTGGTGAAGCAGCTAATGCAACAACAGGTAATGTGATATTAACATCTACTACAGCTGCTGATGGTCATACTATTTATGATGTAAAACTCAACGATAAAGTAACGTTGGGCTCTGGTGCTAATGCGGTAACAATAGATGGTACAGCTGGTAAAGCTACAATTGGTTCCTCTGTCATTAATGGTGTCAATAACACATTCACTACTGGTGGTGCTAAGGCCGTAACCTTAGATGGTGCCACAGGCACAATTACAGGTACAACTGCCAATATCGGTGGTGTTACTGTTAACGGTACGGCTAATACTATTGGCGGCTTGTCTAATACAACTTGGAATGGTACTGCTACTACTGGCCGAGCTGCAACAGAAGACCAATTGAAAGCTGTAGCAGATGCTGCAGGTAGCCAAACTTGGGAAATTACAGCCGATAAGAAAGCTGGCACTTCTGGTGCTCAAACTGGCACAAAAGAAAATGCTAAGGTTGGTAAGGACGATAAGGTGTCCTTAATTGCTGGTGAAAACCTAACTGTAGACCAAGCAGGTAAAAACTTTACATACTCCTTGAATACAGATCTTGTGAAGATGAATTCTGCCACATTCCTTGGGACAGGTACGAATACAACTGTTATTACTGGTGATTCCATTACACAAACTGCAGGTACGCAAACGAATACATCTACTGCAGCAGGTAATACCGTAGCAGATGGTACTAAGTCCACAGAAACTACTGCTGCTGGACAAGTAATCAAAGATGGTGCTAAGTCCAATAAATCTACTGTAGATAACAATGTAATCGATGATGGTACTGGTAATGTAAATACATCCAATGCAACATCTAACACTGTTACAGATGGTACAAATACTACAGCAACAACATCTAGCTCTGTAACTGTCAAAGATAACGCTGGTAACAGTACAGTTATTACAAAAGACAATATTACAACTGGTGTTGGTGGTAACAAAATCACTCTTGATGGTACAGCTGGTAAGGCTACAGTTGGCGCCTCTGTAGTTGATGGTGTAAACAACACATTCACTACTGGTGGTGCTAATGCTGTTAAGTTAGATGGTGCAGCAGGCACAATTAAGACTGGTACTGTAACTGTTACTGGTGGTACTACAAACGATATTATTGGCTTGTCTAACACAACGGTAACGGCAGCAGACTTTGCAACGAAAGGCCGTGCGGCTACAGAAGAACAATTAAAAGCTGTAGGCGAACAAACATGGCAAATCACAGCAGATAAAGATGCTGCTACATCTGGTGCTCAAACAGGTACTAAGAAAGATGCTAAAGTTGGTAAAGATGATAAAGTTCAATTGATCGCTGGTGAAAACCTCACAGTAAACCAAAACGAACGAGACTTTACATACTCCTTGAATAAAGATCTTGTGAAGATGAACTCTGCTACATTCCTTGGTACTGGTACAAATAAAACTGTTATTACTGGTGACTCCATTACACAAACTGCTGGTACTCAAACGAATACATCTACTGCAGCTGGTAATACTGTAGCAAATGGTACCAAGTCCACAGAAACTACAGCAGATGGTCAAGTGATTAAAGACGGTGCTAAAACAAATACATCTACTGTTGATGAAAACACATTAGTTGATGGTACTAAATCTAATAAGACTACTGTAGATAGCAATGTAATTGATGATGGCAATGGTAATGTAAACACATCCAATGCAACATCGAATACCATTACTGATGGTACTAATACAAGTACAATCACTGCTGGTAAGGCTACGATTGGTTCCTCTGTTATTGATGGTGTAAATAACACATTCACTACTGGTGGCGCTAATGCTGTTAAGTTAGATGGTGCAGCAGGCACAATTAAGACTGGTACAGTAACAGTAACTGGTGGTACAACAAACGATATCACTGGTTTATCTAACACAACTGTAACAGCAGCCGATTTTGCAACGAAGGGCCGTGCAGCTACTGAAGAACAATTAAAAGCAGTAGGGGAACAAACATGGCAAATTACTGCAGATAAGGATACTGCTACATCTGGTGCCCAAACAGGTACTAAGAAAGATGCTAAGGTTGGTAAAGACGACAAAGTTCAATTGATTGCTGGCGAAAACATGACAGTAAATCAAAATGAACGAGACTTTACATTCACCCTTAACAAAGATCTTGTGAAGATGAACTCTGCCACATTCCTTGGTACAGGTAGTAATACAACAGTCATTACTGGCAACAGTATTACACAAACTGCGGGTACTCAAATGAATACATCTACTGCGGGTGGCAACACTGTAGCTGATGGTACTAAATCTACAGCTACTACAGCTGATGGCACAACTATTACAAACGGTGCTAATTCTACTGCAACAACTACAACGGGTACTACTGTAACTTCTGCTAACGGAAATACTAAGTACGCAGCAGATGGTGTACGTATCAATACTACTGGTAAGAACCCTGTATCGGTAACGGATGCGGGCTTAGATAATGGTAATAATGTAATTAAAAATGTTGCTAGTGGTCATGTGAATAATGATGCTACAGACAACACAAATGCAGCTAATATTGCAGATGTGAAAAAAGCAACAACTACAGTTACTGCTAATGCTGGTGAGGCTGCTAATGCTACTAAAGGTAATGTAACACTTACATCTACTACCGCTGCTGATGGACATACTATCTATGATGTAAAACTCAATGATAAGGTGACACTTGGTACTGGTGCTAATGCGGTAACGATTGATGGTATGGCTGGTAAGGCTACTATTGGTTCCTCCATCATTGATGGTGTAAATAACACATTTACTACTGGTGGTGCTAATGCCGTTAAGTTAGATGGTGCAGCCGGCACAATTAAGACTGGTACAGTAACCGTAACTGGTGGTACTACAAATGACATTACTGGTTTGTCTAACACAACAGTAACGGCAGCAGACTTTGCAACGAAAGGCCGTGCCGCTACTGAAGAACAATTAAAAGCCGTAGGGGAACAAACATGGCAAATCACAGCAGATAAAGATGCCACTACATCTGGTGCGCAAACAGGTACTAAGAAAAATGCTAAGGTTGGTAAAAACGATAAAGTTCAATTGATTGCTGGTGAAAACCTCACAGTGAACCAAAATGAACGAGACTTCACATACTCCTTGAACAAAGACCTTGTGAAGATGAACTCGGCAACCTTTGAAGCGACAGGTGGTAAAACTACTGTTATTAAAGGCGATAGTATCGTTCAAACTGCTGGCACTCAAACGAATACATCTACAGCAGCTGGTAATACAGTTGCAGATGGTACTAAGTCCACAGAAACGACTGCCGCTGGTCAAGTGATTAAAGATGGTACTAAAACTAATACATCTACTGTTGATGAAAATACATTAGTAGATGGCACTAAGTCTAACAAGTCTACTGTAGACAGCAATGTGATTGATGATGGTAATGGCAATGTAAATACATCCAATGCTACATCTAATACAATTACAGATGGTACAAACGCAAGTACAATCACTGCTGGAAAAGCAACGATTGGCACAGCTGTTATCGATGGTGTGAATAACGCAATCACAACAGGTGGTACAAACTCTATTAAGCTTGATGGTGCAGCAGGTACAGTAACTGGTTTAACTAATAAAACTTGGAATCCTGGTGTAACTAAGGCTGTTTCCGGTCGTGCTGCAACAGAAGACCAATTGCAAATTGTAGCCGATAAAGTTGGTGCAGGTTGGAATGTAAATTCTGGTAAAGTTACTGGTTCTACTGGTGAAGCTAATGGTTCCGCTAAAACAAATGTAGCAAGTGGTGAAGAGGTTCAACTCCAAGCGGGCAACAATCTTATTATTGATCAAAATGGTAAAACATTGGCCTACTCCTTAAATAAAAATCTTAAAGATATGGAATCAGCTACTTTCAATGCTACAGGTGGTAAAACAACTGTTATTAAAGGCGATAGCATCGTTCAAACTGACGGTGGCAAAACTAACACATCTAACGCAGCTGGCAATACTGTAGTTGATGGTACGAAAACTACTGCAACTACGGCAGCAGGAACTACAATTACTGATGGTGCAAATACTAATACGTCTACCGCTACAAGCAATACATTGAAAAATGCAGCTGGTGATGAAACTAAGGTTGATGCTAAAGGTGCAACTGTTAAGGACGCAGCTGGCAATACAACAAACGTTGCTTCTACTGGCGCTACTGTAACAAATGCAGCGGGGGATACAACTAAGGTTGAGGCTACGGGTACTACTGTGACGGATACTGCTGGAAACAAGGCTACTTTCACTAAGGATGGTGTTACGATTACAAAACCAGGTAAAGATACAGTTTCCTTAACTGGTAACGGCCTAGACAATGGCAATAACAAAATTGTTAATGTTGCAGATGGTACCGCTGCAAAAGATGCTGTCAATGTTAGTCAATTGAATGCTAAAACTAAGGCCGCAACGACTGAGTTGACTGCAAATGGTGGTCAAGGTGCTAATAATACTACTGGCAATATTGTATTAACTAAGACAACTGCTGCAGATGGTCATACAATTTATGACAATAAGTTGAATGATAAGATTACATTAGGTGCCGCTGATCCAACTAAGGCGATTACTGTAGATGGTATTGCTGGTACTATCACCGCTGGTAAGGATGGCAATGCTGTTGCTATTGATGGTACGAATGGTACTGTGAAAGCGGGCGATGGTAAAAATGCAGTTGCTATTGACGGTGTAAATGGATCTGTGAAAGTTGCAGATAAGATTACACTTAATGGCAAAGATGGTAAAGCAGGTATTGGTACGGTAGGTATTGATGGTAAAGATGGCATCATTACAACAGGTGGTACAAATCCTATAGCTGTAAATGGTAAAGATGGTGTTGTTACAGGTTTAACTAATAAAGCTTGGGATCCTAACAACATTACTTCTGGCCGTGCTGCTACTGAAGACCAACTAAAATCTGCTGTAGCAAATGCTGGTTGGGATGCAGCTGTTGGCTCAGAAGGTTCTGGTGTAAATAGCACACCTACTGCAACGGCTGAAAAAATTAAGCCAAATGAAACAGTGACTTTCAAAGCTGGCAATAATATGATGGTAAGCCAAGTAGGCAAAACTATTAGCTATGCAGTTAATCCTGAACTTACAGACATGAAGTCTGCTACATTTAAGGATGCAGCTGGCAATACAACGGTGACGAATGGTAATGGTATTACCATTACGCCTGGTAGTGCGAACCCTACAAATCCACATGCAGGCCCTGTATCCTTAACGAAGGATGGCCTCAATAATGGTAATAACCAAATTAAAGGCGTAGCACCTGGTACGGATCCAACCGATGCAGTTAATGTATCACAATTGAATGCTTCCAATACAAATACAAGCCAAGCTATTAATCAAGTAGCAGGTGAAGTTCAACGTGTTGGTGCTCATGCAGCTGCGATGGCCGCATTGAAACCAATTCAATATGATCCATTAGAACCAACTCAAGTTATGGCAGGCGTAGGCAACTATCGTGGTGAAACTGCGGCAGCCCTTGGCCTAGCACATTACACAAATGAAAATACCATGTTCAACATAGGTGTTTCTGTTGGTGGCAACCATAATATGGTAAATGCTGGTGTAACTCATAAATTTGGTTACAGTCCAGAAAAGAAAAATATTCCTGATCGTTACAAAGCGGGCCCTATTAGCTCTGTATATGTAATGCAAGATGAAGTATCTAGCCTCAAAAAGGAAAATGCAGAACAAAAATACGTTATTGCAGATCAAGCGGCTCGTCTTAATAGCTTAGAGGCTGAAAACGAACGTCAACGTCGTGAGTTAGCTGAAACTAAACAAGGTTTAGATGATTTACGCGCTGCCGTAGATAAGCTGTTAGCATCTAAAGGATAACACTTAAGATTGCTGATAGGCGCTACTTAGTTGAGCAGACACTCGAGTCTCTTATGTTTGATATATTTATCTATAAAATATGATAAATATTTTCAAATAAAATAGAGCTGAATTTAGAGATGAAATAAAGAAACCTCTTATATACAATACTAATACCCTATTGGGTATAGAAAAGTGTATAAGGGGTTTCTTTGCGTTTTTGATATACATTATTAATTAAAAAGCATGATATATGAATGACTTTTCATATGTTATATGATATAATACATAAGAAATATGGGGAATAGCCCCCTTTTTGGGTTTGTTATAGGGAGTTATCATGATTGAAGCTTTACAACGTTGGTTTTCAGTAGATACCATATTGCCTAGCAAGGATCGTTTGGGACCAGTAGAAACTACAAAAAATCTATATAATAAATATTTAAAGATTGCCTGGCCTGCTACACTGCAAGGGTTGATGATGCAGTTAATGACTGCTATCGATTTAGCGATGGTAGGTTCTTTAGGGGCTGCTGCACTTGCTTCGGTAGGTATTATGGGGCAGCCAGAAATGGTTATGCTCGTAATCTGTCGCGCCTTATCCATTGCGGTGACAGCTATTATTGCTCGTCGCCATGGTGAAGGTGATGTAGATGGCATGAATGCGGTGCTTAAGCAATCAATTTTGTTGAATTTTCTGATTTATGTACCATTACTTGCTATTTGTTTGTTTAATCTAGAACATATATTGCGATTTACAGGTGCTCAGGATGGCTATATTGAAACTGCTGTCTGGTATGGGCGATTCATCGTTCTTAGCCTTATCTTTCAGTCCTTTAGCCAAATTGTGGGGGGCGCTCTTATTGGCTATGGCAATACTAAGGTTATTTTTAAATCTAATGTGGTAGGAAATATCTTAAATACGATTTTGAACTTCTTCTTAATCTATGGTATTGCATTCTTCCCAGAATTTGGTGTTATGGGGGCAGGAATTTCCACCCTTATTAGTAGTGCTATTATTGCAGCGCTTTTACTACGTGCTATATCTCAACATACTAAGACAGGACTAACTTTATTGCACCCATCGAAATGGCGCTTTGAGCGAACTGTATTACATACGATATTTCACGTTGGTGGTAGTTCCCTTGGAGAACAGTTCTTTGAGCGTTTTGGTATGTACACATATACCATGATTGTTGCATCCCTAGGTGCAGTACCTTTGGCAGCACACTATGTGTGTATGAACTTGATGGATATATTCTATTATTTTGCAATGGGCCTCGGCTTTGCTGGTGCATCACATACCGGCCAAAACTTAGGACATAAACGCCCTGATTTGGCGCGTGCCTTTGGCATCATTGGTGCACGGATGGGTCTCATCGTAGGTTTCATTAGTGCCATGATTTTTATAAGTGCAGGACATTTGCTCGTTCAGTTTTATACTCGTGAAGGTGAGGTTGTTACCTTAGCAGCGTCACTAATGGGCATCATGGCAATTGCTGCATTCCCTCAAGCTTTGCAACAAGTATATGCAGGAGTATTAAAAGGGGCGGGGGATACATTCTATATCATGAAATATTCATTAGTAAGTGTCGCTGTTATTAGACCTATTATTACCTATGTACTATGTATCACATTGGGCTTAGGTCTATATGGTGCTTGGATTTCCTTGTGTTTTGATCAATCCTTGCGATTAGTTTGTGCGTATATGCGCTTCATCAGTGGTTCATGGCAACATAAAATCGTATAGGTATATTGAGAATTTTAAAATAATTTATGAAAGGTTTATGAAAAACAGCTTGCTTAGAATCCTAAGATAGTATACAATACAGATGTGGAATAAATGACACATTGGGGAATGTGTTATTTACTAAAAATCATCAATTTCACGTATATATGTAAGGGATATATATGAATATAAAGAGGCATCGACCTAAAGGGCGGTGCCTTTTTTATGCATGATAAAGTTGTTTTATACTAGTTTTTAATAAAATCTTTAAAGATTTTATAATCTATATTGAATTTTATCGTAAAGCTGTGTACAATATAATTATGTATTATACCCTTGTTTATGTATCGAGGGAATTTAGGAGGGAAGCTCCTGTGTATACACCAGCTCCGGCTCCAGCTCCTGTAGTTGAGCACCGCGTAGCACCTGTACAAAAACCAGCTGCTAAAGCTGATTACTATGTACAATCCATCTACTTTGATTCTGATCAAGATGTTCCTCGTGCAGACCAAACTCCTAACTTACAAGCTGCATTGAACGCTGCTCAACAATATCCAAACAATCAAGTTAAGTTGATGGGTAATGCTGATACTGATGCAAATCCTCAATACAACATCGGCTTGTCCGAGCGTCGTATCCAAGATGTTGCGCAATACTTGGTAAATAATGGTGTAGATGCTAATCGCTTGATTGGTATCGCTAATGGCGATGCTAAACCAGTTGCAACAAACTCCACTGCATCTGGTAAAGCTGAAAACCGTCGTGTAGATGTTTACATCCACCGTTAATTTTGAGCGTTCTCAATCTAATATAAACTAATATAAGTCCATCTTTTCGTCTCTCTTTATATTTGGGGTGCGATAAGATGGACTTTTGTGTTATACTAATTCTATTAGAAATACTACTGTACACGAGAAAGGACCTAGTGATTTTTTGTCATATAGCGTTCATTTATATTGTGTACAATACTTACCAGTGTTTAGTAAAAGTGAGTTATTAGTATGGGAAAATTTAAATATTATAAGGAGCTTATCACCGCGATTATCCTGGCAGGTATCATGGTGTTAGTAGCCCTTCGTATCAGTGATATTGCTTCAGGTCTAGATGTACTGATAACAGCCTTTGTACCACTTATCGTGGGTGCCTGTATGGCGTTTGTCCTCGATATTCTAGTGGTGCGTTACGAACGGTGGCTCTGGCCTAGCATCAAAACGGGGTGGAGGTACAAGATTCGGCGTCCCTTGAGTCTTATTTTGTCCTTCGTGACGATTAGTCTTATCGTGTACTTCATTGCACGAATGGCGGTGCCGCAACTGGTTCACTCCATTACACTTATCGTGGCTGCTGCCCCACAGTTATACGTAGACTTTCAGCAATGGATTCAGCATCTAAGTGATACGATGCCATTGGTTTCGAATCCAACTGTTGTGAATACGCTTAATGGTGAAAGTATCGTTAACTACACGCGTGAGTGGGGCACAAAAGGTGGTACCTATGTCGTGAATACGATGGGCACAATTCTATCTTGGACTGTGAATATTGGTCTAGGACTTATCTTTGCCATCTATATGCTGCTAGATAAAGAGCGTCTGATTATGCAAGGCAAACGCATCTTGCGTGCTTATGCCCCTGATACTTGGGTAAATCGCGTTACTTATGTTAGTAAAGTAGCAGTTCAAACATTTAGTAGTTTCTTTGTGGGGCAGTTTATTGATGCCTTGATTTTAGGCATTATGGTAGGTATTACTTTGTGGTTATTTAATATCTCATATGCCACTACCATTGCATGTGTTATTGGCCTTACAGGATTGATTCCGTTAATCGGTATCTATGTTGGTGGTATTATGGGTGCAGTTATTTTACTGACTGTTAGTCCTATGGATGCATTAATCTATGTTATTATTTTAGAGATATTGCATCAAATTGAAAGTAATGTTATCTATCCTAAAATTGTTGGTAATTCTATTGGGTTGCCAGGTTTATGGGTGTTTGCAGCCGTTATTATTGGCGGTAGCTTGATGGGCGTTACCGGTATGATTATAGGTGTGCCTTTGGTGGCCACTTGTTATAAACTATTGATGACCGATGTAGAAGAGCGATTAGCTTCAAATGAAGGTTTATAGAATCCGATTGATATGTGGGAGGATTATAATGAATAAAAAATTAGTATCTTTGGTTTTGACTGGTGTATTAGCGGTTGGTGTTTTCTCTGTTGCTACACCATATGAAGTACAGGCGCGTAAGACTAAGCCTGAAACAAGCACAGATATTACAATTAAGCGGGCTCCAGGCCAATCTGTAGTAATGACAATGAGCGAAATTGGTACAATCTTCCAAAATCGTTTCCCTAATGCTGCATTGCATTCTGTAGAATTGAATTCTAACGATCTAGCTTATGCATATAAAGTGACTGGCTATAGTAAATATCACGAATATAAGATGAAAATTGATATCGTAACAGGTCATCAATCCGACATGTCCGAAGGTGGAAAACCTAAACGCGTAGTTGGTGAAATCTTTAATAAAGATAAGGTTATCGAACCATCTCAAGCTGAAGCGATTGCAAAAGGCCAACTCGGCGCAGATGCTGTTATGAAAGGCTGGAAAGTTGAAGCTCATAATGGTAAGGTTAACTACTATGTAACTATGCATCAAAATGGCAAGAAAACAGTTGTGACTGTTGATGGTAATACAGGCTCTTACATTTCTCAAAGTAAAGCAACTAAATTACCACCAGAACCAGATCAAGGTTTTGATAAACGTCGTACGAACCTAGTATGGGGCCATGATATTGTAATGGATAAAAAATAAAAGAAAGAACACATTGTTCTTTCAGTGAAATGAAAAAGACCGATACAACGTGTATCGGTCTTTTTCGTATTTTGTTTACCAACGATTTTCGTAATATGCTTGTGTCCACATGATGACCTCCACAAGGGATGGGTGAGGACTCATAGTTTCACCTACAGTGATAACGGATCTAGGGTCCATATCACGAGAAATTCCCTTTTCGCGCAATCGTTTTGTGCGTTCAGAAGCAATTTCTTCATTGATAGTTGTTAGTGGAGTGATACCACTATTCATAAGGTTAACATACGGTTGGAATAGGATAGATGCTTGAGGTCCTACCACATGCATACCGAGGATATGATTTGTATCTTTGTCTACTACGATTTTGACAAAGCCATCATTTACATCACCAGGGTTGATGCCCATAGCATACCCTTTAGCGGTAGAGGAGTAGAAGTTTTTGCCTACCCCTACATTGTAGCCGGCTTTGATAGCTTCTGCCTCAGTAAGACCTACACTACCAATTTCAGGGTATGAGAAGGTAACCTTTGGCAATGTATCGTAGCGTGCCCAGCGGTAATCTTCTTCGCTAGTTGCATAGAAGAGGTTGTGTGCAATGATATCTGCTTCGTAGTTTGCACGATGACGGAAGGCTGGCTCGCCATTTACATCGCCTAGAGCATAGATACCCTCAACAGATGTTTCCAAAAACTCATTAGTTTTAATCCATCCTTTTGGCCATGTTTCGATGCCGGTATTTTCAAGGTGTAATTCTTCGACAGCTGGGCGAATTCCAGCGGCTACAAGAATTTCCTCAACCTTAGTTTCAGTTACTTCACCTGTAGTGCGATCTTTAGTTACAACTACTTTAAGGTCCTCTTCTTGGCGAATCTCAACTGTATCTTGGTTTAAAATTACGTTGATACCACGTTCTCTATAGTTGTTAAGTAAATGTTCAGACATGTCCGCATCTTCTTTAGGTACTAAGCGGACATTGTGTTGAAGAATTGTTACATTTGTACCAGCAGAAGCAAATACGTGAGCGAATTCTACACCAATTGGACCTGCACCGAGAACCGCAAGGGATTTATATGGTTGTTTAGGGAATTTATTTCCAAACAGATTTTCACTAGTAAGGAAACCAGCCTCCTGAAGACCAGGTACATTAGGTACATTACTGTAGCCACCAGTACCAAGTATAATTGTAGGCGCAGTAATTTCTACTGTGCCAGAACCATCGTTAAGGTGGATGTCCATAACCTTATCAGATACAAAGCTAGCGGCACCGCGGTATACGTCTACATTATCAAACGCATTGTAGTAGTCATAAATACCAGCAGATTTGTCAATCATATGCCATGTGCGTTTGGATACAATGTCCCAATCCATAGTGGCGGAATTCACATTAATACCGATTTTTTTGAATTCTTCTACCTCTTGAACAGCATTAGCTGCTGTTACCATAACCTTTGTGGGGATACAACCTCGTGTGAGACAGGTGCCACCAAATTTACCTTTCTCTATAATTGCTACGTTGAGGCCTTTTTTTTGTGCTGCATCAGCTACGATGGTTGCACCACCAGTGCCTACTACAATAATATCGTATTGTTTCATGGTATATCCTTTCTATGTAAAGTTAAGTTCTTAAGATTTATTATCATGTAATTATTATATCATATATTGAATAAAATCAATATAGTTATATTAAAAAAGAACTGATTTATAAAAGAAAACTTTCACAAAAAGAAAAGACGACCCAATGGATCGTCTAATTCTATATAAGGGATTAATCCCAATTGTCGTTATAACCGCGTTTAGCATAATCGGCACTAGCAGTGAAGAGAATATCTGTACTGGAGTTAAGTGCTGTTTCGGTGGAGTCTTGTAATACACCGATAATGAAACCTACGCCTACAACTTGCATTGCCACATCGTTGGAGATACCGAAGAGGGAACATGCCAATGGAATGAGAAGCAAGGAACCGCCAGCTACACCAGAGGCACCACAGGCACCAATCGTAGCGATAACGGATAGAAGAATAGCTGTAGGAACATCTACGATGATACCCAATGTATTGGCAGCAGCCAATGTCATAATTGTAATGGTAATAGCTGCACCGCCCATGTTGATTGTTGCACCCAATGGGATGGATACGGAGTACATATCAGGGTTGAGTTTTAAACGTTTTGCCAAGTCAAGGTTTACAGGGATGTTTGCAGCAGAACTACGTGTGAAGAATGCGTAGATTGCAGATTCGCGCAAACATTTAAATACCAATGGATATGGGTTACGACGAAGGTAGATGAAGGATAAAATCGGATTGATTACTAAAGCCACGAAAATCATGGAGCCTAAAAGTAATACTAGTAATTGGAAATAACCAATTAATGCTTCAATACCATTAGTAGCTATGGAGTCTGCTACAAGACCCATGATACCTAGAGGAGCAAAGCGGATAATCCAACCAACTACAGTAGTAATCGCTTGAGCGATTGATTCCATCATTTCTTTTGTATTCATTGGCGCATGGCGTAATGCACCACCGATGATAAGAGCCCAACCTAAAATACCAATATAGTTGGCATTCATTAAGGCCTTCACAGGATTATCTACAACATTTTTAAGAAGTGTTGTCATAACCTCTGCGATACCTTGTGGAGGTGCTGCATCAGCTGCGCCCGCTACTAGGTGTAATGTAGTTGGGAAGAACCAACTTACAAGTACTGCTAGTGCCGCAGAGAGGAATGTGCCTAATAAATATAAGGTAATAACAGATCCCATGCCAGTTTTTTGACCGGAGCGATGTTTACTAATCGCAGCGATTACAAGGAAGAATACAAGGACAGGTGCAATGCCCTTAAGGGCACCAACGAATAATATACCCAGTAAAGCAAGTTCGTTTGCAAGGTCGGGAACATAGAGAGCCGTCAAAATACCGATTATCATACCGATAAGTATTTGTTGAATAAGACTAACTCTATTGATGGATTTCATAAATCGATTCATAATAGACTCCAATACTTTATTAGACTACATAAAACAATAAAATTGGCTTTTGAGTATAGCCATAAATACAAATCCTTTTACAAAGGACATATGTCATTATACAACGAACATTTTATTATTTCAATAGATAAATACTATTTCTATGCATTTTGAGTATACTATAGTATATATATAAGAATAGTTCTTAGTTCTAGAATGTAATCGCTAGTTGTGGTATACTGTCAGCATGTGAAATTTTGATTGTGAAAGTGGGTACCATGAATACTAAAGAATTTAACACTTATGAAGACAAAGAACAGTTTGTGCAAGGTGTATTTTCTAATATTGCCAAGCATTATGATTTGATGAATACTGTGCTCAGTTTTGGGCAAGATTATTTCTGGCGTAAGTTCGCTGTAAAAGAAATGAATATTGGACCTTATCAACATGTGCTTGACGTAGCTTGTGGTACTTGTGTATTTACAAAGGAAGCGTTGCGTCAAGAACCTACTTTGACCGTTGAAGCATTAGATTTTAATGTGGAGATGCTGGATCAAGGGCGTGCACGCATGGAACGAGCGGATCTTTTGGACCAAGTAAATTTGGTGCATGGAGATGCTATGGCTTTACCTTATGCAGATAATACCTTTGATGCAGCTATGAGCGGCTTTGCAATGCGTAATGTACCTGACATCAAGCAAGTGTTGTCAGAAATGCAACGCGTTGTAAAACCAGGCGGTAAGGTAGTGGTATTGGAATTAGCTAAACCAAGTGCATTTGGATTTAAGCAATTATACAACTTTTACTTCTCCTATATATTACCTATAATAGGAAAATTGAGTAAGGATAATTCCTCTTATGCTTGGTTGCCAGAATCCTTGCGCCGCTATCCTCATCAAAGTGAAATCTTGGAAATCTGGAAATCCTTAGGTTATGAACAAGCCACTTATCATGAATTAACAGGTGGTATCGTAGCTGTACATGAAGGTGTTGTACCAGAAACTACGACAAATAAATAATATGAAACATAAAGACCGTGTAACACTGTGTGGTGTTGCACGGTCTTTTTTTGCGTTTGTTGTTGTGTATAATTTATTGTTTTGTTTCTTATTGCTGATTACAAGAAACTATTTATTTGTAATTTGTTGGTAGCTTGATGTTTATTGAAGATAATATACGATATCAGCATCTTGGGAAATAACTAAGGAACCTTTTTCCACAGGTGTTTCAGTACTAAGATTTGCAGCAAGTAATTTTGCACTACGATAGTAACCTTGGTCAAAAGTGCTTGTTTCGGTGTTGCTAATATTTACAGTTTTAACTGGACCCAATGTACGACCTAAAGCAGTAGCAATGATTTCTGCCTTATGACGACCGTTTTGAATTGCTTCTGTAGTCAAAGCGTCAGATAATTGTTGGGACGGGTCGTTTTGGAATGATAAATTGTTGATGTCATTAGCTCCAGCGTTAACAGCAGCATCTACAACTTTACCAACCGTATTTAGGTCGATAATTTTTACTGTTACATGGTTGGACACACTATAACCCGTATTAATGCGTTTACCATCTTGGTAATCGCTAGTAGGATTAATAGAAATATTAGATGTATAAATATCTTTCTTAGCAATACCTAAGTTTGAAAGTCTACTAACTAGCTCGCTCATGATGCGGTCATTGTTAGATTTTGCGGCATTAATATTAGTGTTCTCACTAGTGATGCCTAATGTAAGGATGGCATAGCTAGGTGCAACAGAGCGAGATGCTTGTCCTGTTACATGGATTTCAGATGTGTCGTAAGTTCCTTGTGGAGCTGCAAAGCTTGCAGTGGCAATTGAAGCACAAATAGCAGCTAGAGCAACTGTTTTGGTAAATAGTTTTTTTGAGAAGTACATAATTCTCTCCTTGTATATAGTATTAAAATAGGGCGTTTCTCTTATAATATATATATGCCCATCTGATAACCATATTGTACCAAAATATATTGTGTAAAATCAATATATATTTTGTTGAAATGAGAAGAAAATGAAATTTTGTGAAAGTGGAAATTAGGGGTTGCACAGGTATGTGTGTTGTACTATAATAGTCATACAGTCGTTACAGCGACTGTTTCTTAATGAGAGGCTATTAGATGATGCATCTTGTTTTGAATGTTTAGGTTTTGTATCGGCAAGGAAATGCGATTACAAAATTCTAAAAAAGATTATAAAAAGATGTTGACATGAAAGTGACAACATGTTATTATAATCTAGTCGCCAGTTGGCGAAACACTTCTTAAGAAAGTGCTTCGAAGCTAGATAATATCTGGTCTGACTGGTACAGATCTTTGAAAACTGAACAATGATAGGTAATCAATCATATGATTGAACATATGCCAGAGTGCGGGTTTTGACAAAGTCAAAACCAACCATAATTCAAAGTTACATACATGTAACGACAACAAATAATGAGCTATTCAAATAGCTTCAAGATATCTTGGAGAGTTTGATCCTGGCTCAGGACGAACGCTGGCGGCGTGCTTAACACATGCAAGTCGAACGAAGAGCGATGGAAGCTTGCTTCTATCAATCTTAGTGGCGAACGGGTGAGTAACGCGTAATCAACCTGCCCTTCAGAGGGGGACAACAGTTGGAAACGACTGCTAATACCGCATACGATCCAATCTCGGCATCGAGGATGGATGAAAGGTGGCCTCTATTTATAAGCTATCACTGAAGGAGGGGATTGCGTCTGATTAGCTAGTTGGAGGGGTAACGGCCCACCAAGGCGATGATCAGTAGCCGGTCTGAGAGGATGAACGGCCACATTGGGACTGAGACACGGCCCAGACTCCTACGGGAGGCAGCAGTGGGGAATCTTCCGCAATGGACGAAAGTCTGACGGAGCAACGCCGCGTGAGTGATGACGGCCTTCGGGTTGTAAAGCTCTGTTAATCGGGACGAAAGGCCTTCTTGCGAATAGTTAGAAGGATTGACGGTACCGGAATAGAAAGCCACGGCTAACTACGTGCCAGCAGCCGCGGTAATACGTAGGTGGCAAGCGTTGTCCGGAATTATTGGGCGTAAAGCGCGCGCAGGCGGATCAGTCAGTCTGTCTTAAAAGTTCGGGGCTTAACCCCGTGATGGGATGGAAACTGCTGATCTAGAGTATCGGAGAGGAAAGTGGAATTCCTAGTGTAGCGGTGAAATGCGTAGATATTAGGAAGAACACCAGTGGCGAAGGCGACTTTCTGGACGAAAACTGACGCTGAGGCGCGAAAGCCAGGGGAGCGAACGGGATTAGATACCCCGGTAGTCCTGGCCGTAAACGATGGGTACTAGGTGTAGGAGGTATCGACCCCTTCTGTGCCGGAGTTAACGCAATAAGTACCCCGCCTGGGGAGTACGACCGCAAGGTTGAAACTCAAAGGAATTGACGGGGGCCCGCAC
>OGGO01000496.1_pt1 | contig 37760 bp, 50 predicted proteins | sample 1571231 | NCBI WGS metagenome assembly OGGO01 (sample SAMEA2582036, study PRJEB24529) | metagenome | biome: Human gut stool | place: China | collected 2011 | reverse complement strand
AGGGCAATAATCACCATGTCGAACTTGGAACACTTGAATATCGAGATTCTTAACCTCAAAACCGGCTTGATAGATTGATTGGGCATCAATTCTTGAACCGGTTATATTAGCACCTACGATATTGCCATTCTTATCAATTCGGAATGTATTGTTTTCATTTTTGAAGGTGGTTCCTGTGATATCACCACCACGCAATGAACCGATGTTTGCGGAAATTGAGGATAAACTATCCACTTGCATATTCCTAGCAGTTACGCTGTTAGCTTGGAGCATCTTATTAGTGATGATATTGTCATCGAATAAGGCTTGCCCTGTAACGTGGAGTAGTTTGCCATCAATTCGTGTGCCGGCCGGTGTGAGGTTGATGCGGCTTATGAGTTCCTTGCCATCGAGTTTGCCAATGGCTTGCGTAACCTTTAATTCAAACCCTTGTGAGATTTGGGTTATTTGAGAGGTTACATTCCTATTGAGGTCTGACAATGATCGTTGATATGCGTTTGCTTGGTCGATGATTTTGCTGCTCAAACCATTCACATTGGTTTTTACAGTTCCCATCTCACCCTGTAAAGCCTTAACAGCCTTATCCATATCATCGAGTCCAAGTGATTCCAAATCTAGTAATGCCTTATCAATTTTGGCTTTTACAGTTACATTGATTGCATCTATTCGAGGGCCTTCGCCAAATATATCAGTAAACGCAACACTTACTGAATACACCCCGGCATCTAGTGGAATACTTATCACATTGTTAGGTGTGAAATACACTTTGGAATCGACATATACATTCATGCCTTTGCATCCAACAGGAATTGACTCTGTAGATACCCCAATACCATTCATACTGCCAACCGCTTGCACTTGGCTCGGTTTCTTAGGTAGTGGGACATTATAGGTTACTTCGGAAGGTGCGCCATAGCCTTTTGATGGGTTATGTGCATATAGGTACACTTTGCCGCTCCGATTCTTCAACACACCACTATAGGTTGTGTTATTGCTGCGACCAATCAATCCATCAGTTTGGCCAACTTTCAAATCAAGCCGGAGTTCATAGAAATCGATATCCGCATTCCTAACTTCTAGCCAATTGAAGTGTGCCATGTCGCTGAACGAGATGGAGAATCCTTGCGGTGCATTTGGCACCTCTGTTTTCATCGCTACAGTAATGCTCTTAGTGATGCCTTGCGATGTGTTGCCATGCACATCCTTAACCTTCAATTTCACTTCGTAAGTATGACCTAATTCGCAGCCACTTACTGTGATTTGACCATTACCGGAGCCACCATATTTCCATGTGCCACTCGGTTCACGATACCACAATTCGACTGTGTCCAAGCTGTTTATTGGCGGCACATCAAACTGAGCCACCACATCAAATGAAAGGACACCATTGCCAATCTCGTAGTACTTAGTGAAAAGTGTTACATTCGACACTTCCGGAATGTAATAAGGCACAATAGTATATTGATAGGATTGAACCTCATCAAGACCTTGCTCATTACTTCCGAATAAGTTCATCGATGTAAATTTGAGATATATTGTTTTTCCAATATCTTCCTTCCGATACGGATATCGGAATAAAGCCTCATCTACACGAACGAACCTTTCATCCGCATTGTGATTGATTGCGTTAGTACCATATTGACCTCGAACCAATCCTTGCAGCGTGTACCAATTATTAGGATGTACTTCAACATTCTCATAGCTGAGAGCCTCACCATTCACCCAACAGAGTGTATTGCCACGCTCCGCATCAATGTGAGTGCCACTTTTCAACACACCTTGATTGATGACTACATTGCAGAAGTTACCATTCTGAGCAAAGCCATATTTCGTGCGGCCCATTCGAGCCTGTTGAGATATATTTCCTATGCGTTGATATGTTTGGTCATTATCAGACACCCACACGGAGCATCCACCCCAACCACTTGGAGCATTTACACCCACAAATATCTGATTGCCACCTACATCACCAACTGTTTGGAATATCGCCACATCATTGACACTCGGAGCCTCTTGATTGTAGTCCACAAAAGGTCTTTCATTCTCATGCACGTTGTATTTAGCCGGTGCATATGTGCCGGCCGGCTTGCCTTCCGCTGTCAGTTCGAGTTGCCCATCGGCTGCCTCGTTTACTGATGTGATCACAACGATTTGATGGTCTAATTGGCATGATTTGTCGGTGAGTGTAACCAAATCACCAACCTCTAATGCACAAAAGGCCCAATCTAATCTGAATGTGTATTGCGTTTTAGCATATAGCCTTTTCATGGCTAATTGCTCGGCATAATACTGCGCTCGTGCTTTTGTATAGAGATAATGTGCTGTTTTCTTGGATGCCGGTTTCAATCCGTTCCGTTGAACATCAGCCACTACCTCGAAGGACACAGTTTCCTTCTCGTAGCTATTTGCACGATTAATGAACTCAACTGTAGCCTCGTTATAGGCCTCACTCGAATCCTTTCGCTTGTACAAGATAAGTTGACCATCAGAGCCGGCAATGAAGTCATCTGCGGTCAAATCATATTGGATTTGGTTTGCCGGTGTCCAATCTCCGATAGGCTTATCGGCTAATGGTACAATCTTCAATCGGTCAGTTGACCAAAAGACCAAACTATTAGTGATTTCCGCAATATCATTGATGACTTGCTGTGCTTTCGCACTCTTTTGATTTGGTGGTGTACTGATTAGGATATCAGCTGCCTTGCAGTACGCTCGGAAGTTATCAATCCCATCAATCACCACATCAGCGCCAACAGATTGCAGCACATGGACAATGTAATCAGCCGGATTCACATCGACACCATCGCCTGTTTCTAATAGCTTGCCTTGAATCTCGAAATTATACTGAGGAAGGCTCCCTCTATCCCCTAAATCGACTACACCGGCCATATATGCCAAGCCACTATAAGGCAATGCCTTATCCGGATGCTTGGATAACATATAAGGCCACGGAGTTTGACCATAATCACCTTTGAAGAGAGTTAGTTCAATTTTCTCATTAGGGTATTGGTACACCTCTTTATCTCGCCATACTTTACCGATGCCCTTAATTGGGCCTTCGCATAAGCCGATGGCTGCTGCTACAGTATAAGTGTAAGTGATCTCGGTATGTTTCGAGCCACCGCCCTTGCCTGTCCTTGTTGTGCTTTTATGTTCGTGTGCTGTGAAATCCTCATAATCAATGATGTTCCCACTCACACGAGTTGTGCCTAGAATCTCCGGCACCACCTCGCCATATGATGCGGTGTTGATTTGGAAATCGGCAATCATATCGGCTCTGTTTGTGGTATTTCTACCCCTACTGAATAAGAAACCCATCTTATTGCTCCTCTCTGTATCTATAAACCGCCCTCAAACGAGGTCTGCCCTTCTTATCGAAGAACAGAGTATCATCTAATTTCGAGTAAATAACCCCATAATCCACAAAGGCATGAATCACTAGGCCATCACCCACATATATGGCACCATGACTGATGCATCTGCCATATTGATAGAGAAGGAAATCACCTTCCTTGATTGGAGAGGTCATATCCACCTCATCTGCCACTTGCTGAACATATTTGAGATATTTCTCCTCGGAATGATGCAAGTGCCATTCATTAGAATAATTTTCTATTTCGAGCCTATCCGCTCGCATCACACCACTATCAACTAATGCTGCAACGAGCAAATAAGAACAATCAACACCTACACCACGAACCATTGTATTGTTCATATAAGGAGTGCCTAGCCATTTCTTGGCAGCCTCTGAAATACGCTGCCCAATGCTTAAATTACTCATCGTATGCTCTCCTTCAATGGCACATAAGGTGTTGCCCTATTTCTGCTGAAATTATTGAATTTATTCTTACAGTCATTTGCTGTCTTATCGCATCCGGCAAAGATATAGAATGTATCTCCGACCTTCGGTGCGATTTCAAGCGCACTCATGTAAACGATCACACCATTATTAGACTTTAGAATCTGAGTGGATTGTCCGGCCAATGGGCCTGTTATCCAATCAATGCCACCGGCAGCATAATAGCCATTAGCGAATGGCACATCAATGCGAATTGCATTTGTGCCGGCTAATGCTATAACCTTCCCCTTTTTTCGGTAGTTGTGGATATCAACTCCGCATTCTTTGGAATAGATACTGTAAGGGCATTGAGGATAATATCTGCGATTAGGGTATTCGATGTTTAGCTTTTGCACTATGGACTTTACATTCAGTTTCAATGTGAGTCCACCGCCTTGCGATACCTCACACAAACCTGTGAAAAGACCAATAACACCGATGATTTTGTTGGCATCGTCAAAGAACGCTCGTTTGAGTGTGAACTCTGCACCATCAAAACCACCATTGTGTGCTACCGCCATAATCGGAACACCGCCAATCTTATCTCGTTCATCAGTCGAGATGCTAACAGTCATTTTATCCACACTAACTGTGCTATTAGTGGCAATCTTATCACGCACGATGATTGGCCCATCGCCTTTATAGATTTTAGAATCATAAGACACACTCGCCTCAGATTCCGACCAATAATAAGAAACCCCACTCTTCAATCGCAATTCGTAGAGGTCGCAGCTATTAAAGTGTTTCTCATTGTTGAGGTGAGTCCTTAGTGCCTCACTAACTTCCTTCATATTTGCTCCCCCTATCGTGTAGTTACTAATTTGAATGATTTGGATTTGTACAGATTTGTATAAACGTATTCTGCTGTCATATCTCCGCTGAATCGAACGAGCCAATAATATGTGTAGTCGGCTGTGATTACGGAGTTAGGTGCAACTGTTTGACCGGCTGCCAACCTAATCACTCCCTTATCACTAACCGCTCTTATTGGCGAACCATTGGCATAGAGTTTCAGATTCTCTATGTGATACACAGGTTCGAGATAATCACCGAACTTGCGAACAGCTTGCCATGAGCCATCTGAACCCACACCAAGCCGAATGCCCTTCTCGGTGTTATCTTCCGGATCTAGCCAAAGAAATGGAATTGTGCCACCCTTCACTTGTGAATAGAACCCCATCAACTCCTTGTATTGCTCCGGAGTTAAGACCTCAAATTCAGTTGTGATGGTGTACTGAGGATAATTCCATGTGGTCATGGTTCGCACCTTGCCACTTCCGGAAGTCTTAACCTTAGTTTCCCATTTCTGCGCTTTGGATGATTTCCACCCTAATGATGTGATGTTTGGAAATTTTTTATAATCTGCCATAAATCACCTACCATGTGCCTTCCGTTCCAATAAATTCTCGGTCTTGGTTGACCATGAATTGTCTTAATGCCCTACCGCCACGAGATTCAAGGAACGAGCCGAAACTTTCGGAATCAATAGCACTCACATTGAATGTGATGCCACCGCTTGCACCTTTGCCACCGCTTGCATTGTTGATGCCTTCGCCCAATCTGTCGAACACAGTATCAGACAATGGGATTACAGCCTCTTCATATCTGCCCTCACCAATCTGTGCGATTGTTGGGCCATATGCTAGACCGCCACTCGCCATTTTAGGCATGGATTTTGCATCCATGAAACTGCTAAAACCACCGCTGCTCACAGAGTTCAAGGATGTTGTAGTAGCCAAGCCGGCTGCTGTTGCGGCCTGATATGCGGCCATGCCGGCAGTAGAACTCATGCCGAATGTAGCCATCGCCATTTGTTGGGCCAATGTTGCCCATGCCGGTGTTTGGGCCTTAGCTGCTGCAATGCTCGTTGTGGTTTGTTGAGATTGTAGCATCTTGCCAAATACAGCCTGTTTCACCTGTGCTGCAATCCATTGGGCCACGCTGTCAGCGATGGTTTTAAGGATTGCCTTGCCCATGTTTTGGAAAGCCTGTGTTACAGACATAGTGCCTTGTAAAAGTCCGGAGATGCCCTCTTGCATCTTATCGATGCCGGCACTCATGGCCTCAAACATCACAGCCTGTCCATTCCAATGGCTATCCATCACAGCCTGTTGATATTCTTCCATCAACTGCTTGCGAAGGTCATAGTTCTGCTGCATCGCTACATATTCATCAGTCAATGCGGTTTGTAAGGCCTCGAAGTTCTGTGTTCGCATAGCCTCATCAATTGCCCATTTCTCATCAGCCAATGTGCGATGTTGCTCTAATGCCTTTTGCATGAACTCTTGATTCTTGGCCAAAATCTCAGCATTCGCTTGCTCTGTAAAAGCAATTCGACCATCTTCCAACACATCAAAGGCGATGCCTTTGGCTTTGAGAACATCGATATAATGCTGCTGTGCCATTTTGTCCATTTTGACAAATTCATCGGTCATATTCGCATAGCGGTCTTGGATTTCATCAATGGCATCCGTATAATCTTTTGCCAATTGCATTGCCGGAGATATGGAGCCTGTAGAGTCCTTATCTGCTGTAGCAACAATGAAATCCTTCTGCATATCACGAATCTTGGTTTCGATGGAGCGGAGTTTAGTGAACTCCTCTTGCTTGGCTTTGATGCGTTTATCGGTGTAGACCTCATCAAGGAGTTTTAAATCCTCTTGATAGTTTTTGTTGGCTGCCTTAGATTTTTCGAGTTCCTCACGTTCCTTCTTATATTGCAACTCAATCAATTCCACTTGATTGCCTTGCATTTCTAGGAAGGATTGAAGGATTTTCTCATGAATCTGCTTGGCCTCTTTGGCAAGATCTTCGCCCTTACCCTTGCCGCCACCGCCTTTGCCTTTGCCACCTTTACCGGAGCCGGCATCGGAACCACCGCCACCGCCACCGCCTACATCAAGACCACCACCGCCGCCATCAAGACCGCTTGTGATTTGACTTGCGATATCAACACCCTTGTTGACGATATCTTGGGCCACATCGGCTGAGATTGTGTCTACTTGTTGGATTGCTGTAAATGTGCCACCGAAGAACTTTGCGACCTTCTCGCCAACGCTGTTGAGTTTGGCAATGAGCCAATTCAAAGCCTCGATGATTTTATTTACACCCCACACAGCGGTGTGAACCACACTCGACCATACAGCGGACATAGTTTCACTAAATCCACCGGCTGCCGCTTTAGATAACCCAAATGCAGCTGCTAATGTGGCCAACAAACCAACAACAATTGGGATAGGGTTCGCCATTAATACAGCATTAAAAACAGCCTGTGCAGCAGATGCCAACAATGTGCCTGTGCGTAAGGATGCATATAAACCTCGTAAGATTGCACCACTAGCCGCCAATCCAATCATTAGGCCTGTAGTAGTAACAATCACAGCTGCAAGTGCAGCCTTAGCAACAGTCCACCCATGTGTCGCTATAGCATTGGCAATCATAGCCGCCCTAAGTGCAATCGCTCTAACTGTAAAAGTGGCTAATATAGTGCTATTCGCAGCTACAATGACTCTCTGCGCTATAAATGCAGCAGTTACACCAACGATTGCCGCTGCTACAACAGGCATCGATGTTGCAACTAATGTTGCAAAACTTTTGATGATGTTGCCAACTGTAGACACCACCACTTTCATCGAGTTAAATGCTGCCGAAATTAAGCCGATGGACACTTGGGCCACCGCTGCAACTCCTCGAATGGCAATGCCAACGCCTTCAAATGCAGCCATGAAATCGCTGCTTGATGTGATGCTTGCCAACTGCTCCAAAACAGGTGTGAAGGCTTGAATAAATTGATTCTGAATGCTTTGGCCTATGTCAGCAAATGTCATAGGTATTTCAGCGAATTTCTGATTCGTTTCCTCAGCACTTCCATATAGTGCATTTTTGATGATATCCGCTGTAATAAGACCTTGTGAGGATAGTTCCTTCAATTGACCTACACTCATGCCCATTTCTTGGGCAATAGATTGAGCCAACATTGGAGCATTCTCCATGATGGAACGGAACTCATCACCTTGTAACTTACCACTCGCCATCGCTTGTGTAAGCTGATACATCGCACTTGTGGCCTCTTCAACACTAGCACCGGAAATTTTGAATTGCTTGTTCAATTGCTCAACGAAGAATATTGCCTCGTCATTGGAACTGAATGCATCTTTGGCCAACATATTCAGTTTGGAAACACTATCAGCCATTTCAAGATATCCGCCACGAGATCGTTGAGATGCTGCATAAATTTTATCCATGATTTCCGCAGTTGTTTGCGAACCATCATTGATTAGGTTGATGCGTGAGCGAATCTGTGCCATTTGGTCTGATAAATTAGCTGCCCCAACAGCCAAATCCTTCACCGCTGTGGCTGCTACACCAATGCCGGTGGCCGCTGCTGCAATCTGCAAGCCTTTGCCAACCTTATTCATGGCACCCTGTAAATCTTGCCCAAATACCTTCTGAGCCTTTGCAGAAATTTTATCGAGTTCAGAGGATATATCACCGCCAAGTTTTTGCTTTGCCGCTTGTGAAACCTTATTCAAGGCCCTTTCGGCATTGCTACTATCGGCGCTTATGGTAACTTTGGTTTCAATATCTGCCATTGTCTAAATCTCACCCCCTTCTGCTCTAAATTCTTTGATAAATTGCTCTTCTAGTTGTTTCTTTTCGAGTGCAGTCATTGGATATAGGATATCGATGAAATCCTTTGGTTCTACACCTTTACCCTTAGCCAATTGCGTATTCATGATATTAGCCACCCAAAAGGCTTTGTTTGTGTCTAATATACGTTGCCTACGCTCATACCCCTTCACCATCTTGTTGAACTCCATAGGCTGCAAGTCCATGAGTTCCCACGGTTTCAACTCTAAAACACTATAAGCAATTTCCTCAGCGTATCGGAGCCATTGAGAAAAAGAGGGGAGCGATTGCTCCCCATCTAGTTTTTTGGATTATTCTCCGATTCAATCGCTAATTTATCAGCATCGGTCATTTCGTTTGGGAACATTTGATAATAGAGTTGAGCGCCAAACACACCACTTGCAATCAAGGCCTTTGTAATAGGCAATTGAATAGCTGCAAGTGTGAGATTTTGCTCCTCATCCTCTAACAGTTCGCCAATCAGTTCCATATATTTATTTGGATTTCTGCCATATTGTTTCATGCCAATCGCATAGCCGGAAATGATGCAGTTGATAGGCCATTGAACCATAGTCAACAATTCACTCACAGGCTTGCCAACAGCGGCCTCAAATTCCATGAGTCGCTGCATATTGAACATAATATATTCGCCATGACCGAATAGATCACAATTAACTTTTTTCATCAGAGTTTCTCCTTAGCGCTAAAAATTTATATCGAACAGAATTATTGATTAGATGGTCGGTGCCGGTTGTAATTCAGACAATGGGCCAATGCCATTCAATTCGCCTTTGTAAGTTGCTACATCGTCATGCGGCGCACTTACAGACAATTCAGTTACAGATGCGATACCTGTGAAGAATGTTTTGTCCGGATACTCGAATTTAATGTGAACATTATCACCATTCAAGAATGCTTTTTCGAGCAATTTCAAAGATTCTTCTTTAGGCATAAGCAATGTTTCGATGCTGAAAGACCATTCCTTCAAGCCGGCAATCGTAGATTTCCAACCACCGGAACCTTTGTGAGATGCATCGATGCTATCAGCTTTTCGAGATAAATCGCCACTACGTTGGCCACCCAATAAAAGCCATTTGGCACCTGTGTTTTCGTTTGTACCTGTATTTAAGTACAACAAATAATTTTTGCCGGCTGTCGGCATATCGGTTGCAGTAGGTACATAAAGTTTGGTTTCTGCCATTAGTAAATTCCCCCATTAGAATTAGATTGTTTTAGATCATACATTCGAGCCTCGAATCGGTACTGTGTGCCAATGCATGGCCTTACAGAACCATTGTCGGCTGTCTTATTGGTACAGCGAATATCTACAATCTGATATCCGCTGTCCGGCAATATGCAAATATCCTCATTGAGTTCACCGCATTTGTTTCGGAAATCAATCAATATAGATTCGATTTCACTCTCCAATTTGCAGATGGCCTCATAAGCAACAGCAAAATCATCGGTATCGCTGCGAATCCAAGTTTCGAGATAGAACTCTTGTTTGAGCATCGCTTGAACTTTGCCATCAATTGGCAGCGTTTCGCCTCGACCTAACAATATAAGACCTTGCTCATCGACTCCGGCATTCATAGGATTTAAAAACCCAAGTTCTACCCTTCCGCCGAACTCAGAGGATTCAATTGCATATTTAATTTTGTTTAGTAGTTCAAGCCACATATTAGCCACCTCTATATAGTGGAATTGTGCGATATCCTACATATTTACTTGGTTGCCCTGTCAACTGTTCAGCAGTCATCTGACCTTCAATCATTGCAATTCTATCGTTGATATATCGCAATTTCTTGGAATAGTAGTCATCATCTTGCCCATTACGATTGTATTGTCCGATGAGCGATGCAGCCTTATTCATAGCTACTTCTCGGTAAGCGTAAAGCGTAACCAATTCATCAACTACAAATGACCGCACCACATCAGCATTGGGAACTCCCAAGCGCTTAGCCAATACATAGAGCCAAGATTCTGCCTTCTCAAAGTCAGATTCACGAACATTAGGGCCTAACAGTTCATCATTGAACTTCATTTCTTGAAATTGATATAGCATCATCACACCCCTCACAATTTAAAATGGAGATTGTTTCTGCTAGCGCTTACTTTCACGCTCTCAGCAACATCATTGAGTGCTACACCCACAGCTTTGGAGAATATCCCTCGGATTCTATCTTGTGAGCGGTCTAATGCATCATACAAGAATGGATCCGCAGCAGTTCCCTTGTGATGTACCTTCTTAGCGAACACGAACCCATTGCCACCAACAGGCACCCATCGGAGTGCCTTCTTGGTGTTTGGGAATATATCATGTTCTTTCGTGCCTTCGTGTACAAAAGGGCCATAAGGTGCAACTTTATTGTCGATATAGACTTGTGCAATCTTATCGCTAATTAGTCGCACATCAATGGCTCTCTCCAATTGCCCTGTTCTTGATGTGAATCCATGATTCTCTTGCGCAGTTGATTGCACAACTGTGGCACTAGCCTTCACGGCCTGTGTTAGACGTTTCTCAAAGATTCCTCGTGTATCCATCTATTTTTTACCGGATTTTTTTGTGCTTTTGCCTTCCTCAACAGGTTCCTCAGCGGATTCCTCAACAGGTTCCTCAGCGGATTCCTCAACAGGTTCCTCGATATTTGGTTGCTCGATTGTTTCGAGCGGTTCCAACACAAAACCTTGTTCGATTAAAGCGTCACGCACATAATCATCATCGGTATATTTAACTTCGTTTAGTCGGATTAAGCGATATTTCTCCATAGTTACCCCCTATTAAGCGCCAATATTTGCCCATACAGCTGCCAAACGCTCGTTTGGAACCCAAACGTCATGGAACTTACGATAATCCATCGCCCATGCGTTTGCTTTTTGATATGTCATTGGATCAAAGATGCGCATTGTGTCTGTTTTAGAAACAGCGATTGGACTTCTGCGGCTCATGATAATCCAGTTCACACCTTTTGCAGCTGTGTCGGCCTTGAAACCACCGGCCTCTTGACCTGTTGTTTTACCATCTTGGAATACGAACGCAGATTTCATGCGGTCGGATGTTACATTGATGATTGGAATATCGTTGTACACTTTTACTCGTGTATTAATTGCACCATGTTGGAATTGAGAAACATCAACTTGTTTTGTGAATTTCTCGTTGTTATTCAACATTTGTTGTGCTTTGTAGGACATGAGAATAACCAAGTCATTAGCATCGCCAATAAGGTCAAGGATGTTGTACAAGTCAGCATCCAACTTCTTCAATACATCAGCCTCAGCCGGATTGTATTGAGTTACTTTATTGGCCTGTTTTGCCAATGCTGTGATTTTAGAGATACGATATGCATCAACTTCCGGAATTACACGAGTGCGTTGGAACTCTGCCATAACTTTTGTTGCATTCGCTACGAAGTTGGATTCGTTCACAGTCATTGCATCCAATGTGAATTGTCTGCCACGGTCTTGTGTCATGTTGTAATCTTTGTAGGATAAGGAAACAGTACCTTTGTTATAACCTTCTTCTCGGTCATATGCTGCCAAGCCTTGCATGGACAATGTTGGGATTTTTACTGTATCGCCGCCATCATATACAACATCGCCGGCATTTACTTCCATAAAGCCTGTTGCTGCTTCCATTACCATTTGTTGGTCTAATACTGTCTGAAAATTCTTTGCTGCCTCAATTGTGTTTAAAGCCATAATTCACCTCATATTGTTTGTAAAATAGATTAGCTTTTTGGCGGTTCTACACCGGCCAATTTAAACATTTCAGCGAGTTGGGAATTGCCGCCCATTGCACCACCACTCGCACCACTTCCGGCTTGTTGGTTAGACTTAACTGCCCATGTTTTTCCTTCGAGATAGGCGGAAGTGCATTCTTCGATTGTGCCGATAGAACCATCTTCCTTTGTCCACCCATAGGAACCATCTTCTTGAACCTTGATTTGTGGTGTGATTAGCTTGGCTAATTCTTGCGGATCAATCGCATTCGCTTTTGTTAGTGCCGCAATCGTTTGCGCACTAATCTCGGAATTTGTACGCTTTTCAATCTCTTCAAGGCGAGCCTTCTCGGATTTCTCATTCTTTTCCATGAGCGTTTTCACTTGCTTTTCAAGTGCAATGAACTCCGGACTCTTATCGCCCTTGTGCGCCTCGTATTCTTCGACCTTACCCTTTAACTCATCTCGAGCTGATGTTAAATCGGTAATTTGTTTCTCGAATTTGAGGCGGTCAGCTTTGGCACCCTCGTTGATGCGAGATATTTCGCCTTTGAAACCTTCAACAAGTTCCTTGCCACCTTCGAGATTTTCAAGTTTGCTGTACAATTCTGCTAAAGTCATGTGTCATTCTCCTTTTCAACATGAATTTCGCCATCTTTCGGCTCCCCTAGTTGATGGCAATATAAAAGGCCTATGAGTTCGCTCTCATAGGCCTGTAGGTCTAAATATTTGATTTTTTGCTTGGTTCACGCAATTGGAATGGTTCATCATCCCAACCCCTCGCCAATTCAGTCCATGATGTTTTGCCTTTAGCCACTAACTTGCGACCTTCAACCCCCAACAGTTGCTCTTGATGTTGCTCTGATAAAGTATCGATGTAGGCCTTACCGCCTTTTTCAATATTCTCATGTGCAGCATCCATATCCACCTCGAAATCATATACAGGATGGCATAAGCACATACAATGTGGATGTGCCGGCAATCGTGGAAATTTGTCTTTTGGATAGACACCTTTGCCAAGTCCATATAAATCTGCATTCGCATAGAAATCGCAGATATCATATCTTGGATGCCTACTCCCTAACTTCCATTTCAAAGCCACTACATCAGGATCATTCATATATCGGCTCATCTGCCCATCAGCATATGCCCTCGCATTCTCTGTGCGAGCAATACGCTCGGCATGATATCGAGCCTTCTCTTGAACAGCCACTTGAATCGCCCTGTTGATGTCGATTGTGTTTCCATCTTCAACTGCTCGTATTACATCAGAATATGCAGCACGAAGGGATGGTGTAGTGTTCTGCTCAACTTTCCTTGCTGCTTGCCTAATGGTACGCTCGAAGGCTTGTTGACCTTCCTCATCGTTCCATTTAGGTCGCTTTAAGGATTTTACTTTGTTGATTACATCCGGCAACTTGGCAAGTGGTATCTTATTACCATAGCCATATCCATCGAATATTGCCCTTGCAGTTTCAATGTTGCTCTTGCCTTGTTTGATTGCCTTCTTAATCTCAGCAGCCACATCGCTCCTCACCTGTGGTGATTTACCATGTAACCGCTCAGATAATGTCAATTTATCGCTAGTCCATGCCTTCTGCATCGCCATTGAGATTGCCTTAGTTGAATATGGCATCTTCTTTCGCTTTGCCTTGTTAGGGATTAGAACACTATGGAACCCACGTTCAAAATTATGCACCAAATTAGCCTTTAGAGGTGCCTCTAGCATCTCCATAATAGGAAAGTCCTTATAAGCGGTTTGAACCGCCATATCGACCGGATATCCTAATTCGATTAATTCCTTAACCATTGCCTCAAAGGATTCTAGTGCCTCATTCAGCGTTTGGCTCGTTGTTTTCTTCGCCATCGTCATCACCTAATGGATTATCAAGGTCAAGTTTTGAGTTTGCCTTATCTTGCTCACGTTCAGCAGCAGACTTCTCAGCCTCACCGATGATGGAGTCCTTAACCTTCTTATCGAGGTTTGGCATATAGCTATCAAGAACTCGTTTCAAGATTTCAATATCGAATGTCGAGGATTCAAATTCAAGGTCTTTCGCCTGTTGGGCCTGTGTTAAGGATTCAGTAACATCATTTACCTTGAAATCTCTCGGATATTCGCACTTATAATTCACTTGATCATTGCTCCACAGTTTGTAGAGTTCAATGATATCCTTCTCAGCCTCTTCGCATTGTACAGAGAAATCGGATAATCGCTGATTAGTACGCTCGAAATCCCATTGCTTTGCAACACCACTCTTGGCTTGCTGCACACCAATAACCGAATCAATACCACTCATCCGATACATTTCATTGATGAGTTTATCAATCTGAGCCATTAACACCTCTGCCGGCCCTTTATCCGGCGCAATGAAGTCCGGAGCCTTAGAGGATTCCACAGGATATGCCAATAGGTTATCCGTGCCGATTGTGATATCTTGCAATCCATTGTGGTCAACAGGCATCGTGAGGATTGAGAATGTTTGATTGTATAGGATTTGAGAGAGCAATGAACCCAAGTTATACACATGGGCATTGGTTTTGGCAATTGATAGGAACTCCGGCGGCGGCAGCATATCAACCTTGCGAGATGCTCTACCGAACCATTGAACGATTGGAATTCTGCCGATGTTATGCTCACCACTTGCGATGACCTTGCCACCCAACTCCTTAATCACCCAAGAATTAGGTGTCCATGTGTGCATCCTTGTAATCTTGGAGCCATCAGAGTTGAACAGATTGGATGTATAAGAGAATGATTTCAACTTCCCATTATCATCAAATTCATAGTTCGCCACATTCTTAGGCTCAACCGCTGTAAGATATGGCATATTTCTGTTCGATAAGTTATCGGCTAGCGTTTCACCGAACTCACTCACATTATCAACCACTATATACATCACACCATACAACTTGGCCATCGTGGCATTTTGTCGAACGAACTCTTGCAGCGTAGTGCCTTGCCGGTCTACGTTGTGAAGAAACTCCTCGAACATTTGGGATTTATTGTATTCCCTTTTGATATCATCCTTGAATATCGGATCTACAGAGGCATTTAAGATTGGGCCTGTGTAGTTCAGATAGTAGGCAATACTTCGTCTAAACTGAATTGATTGTGAACTCTCACGAGTGTGGGCCGTGATTGCACTACCATTGGCGAACATCCCACTACCATAATATGCATCATGTAGCAGTTCATATTCACCACTTCTTGGATTAGAAAATTCTGTACCCATTCAATATCCTTTCTAATTAATATTAATCCGGCCGCTTTTGATTTGCGGTGCATTAATCTTCTCAGCAATACCTGTTAGGGAATCCGGTGCATCATCATGAGCATTCTTACCTTCCCTTTGGTATTTCATTACATCACTCGCAAATTGTGGCCATCTATCTCGCCAATTACGAGGGAAATATATATGATTCATCACCCATGTGGCATTGGATTGAATACGAGCAATCTTATTGCCACTTTGGTGGAATGCATTTATAGAACATTTGTTTGAGTTATACTTGTTGAGCAGTATCTCACGCACATTTCGGCTGAACCCTCGCCCACCATTATTGGACTCGATATCAGCCACATTCACATTGTTTCGATATAGCATATCAGCTACTGCCGGCTCCGTGATTTCCATTGAGTCCTTCGTGTAGATGATATCCAACACATAAGCCTCGTTGTTGTATACACCATATGTGATGCTAGATAGATAATCGCTGCCGGTGTCTGCTGTATCTGTGTAGTTCTTAATACATGAGAATACAGGGTTGCCATTCACATCCATAGGAACCTCATCATAAGTGAGTAATTGCGGATACAGGCAGCCTTTTAAATCGATAGGCACTTGCTGATAGTTAGCGCTTGCGATATCTTCACCCATCGCCCTCACCTTAGATTCGTAAGAGGCTTTAGATAAAACTTCCTCGCATAGCATTGAGCCATCATCTTGCAATGCCTTCATTGTGATTACTTTGGCTTTGAATAATGGATCATCCTTAAAATGCTCGATTGCCCTTCCGGCCAAGTCATCAGATGCCCATCGTGTCATGATGATAATTATCTTGCCGCCTTCCTCTAAACGTGAAAGCATCGTATTAGTGAACCAATCCCAATGCCCTTCTTTGATATTGGCATTATAGGCCTCTTCACTATTCTTGATAATGTCATCGATAATCATGAGCGAACAGCCGAAACCTGTTGCAGTACCTGTTGGCGATGTAGCTAGATAAGAGTTATTTTGACCTTCAATGCTCCACAAATGAGCCTGTGCATCACCTACAGCCACCTTTGTGAATGGGAACACATCCGAGAATACCATGATATTGTCATCAGCCTTTGCCTCTTGAATAGAGTTCCTAACAGACTTGCTGAACATTTTGGAAAGTGTTTCGTTATATGAGCCTGTCATAATCTTTGCCGATGGATTATTCCCAATGTGCCACTTGGTCAGCATCTGCGCTGTTCTACTCTTGCCATGTCGAGGTGGCATATTCATGATCAGCACATTATATTCATCGCCCTCTATGAAAGATTGCAACTCATTACATAGTTCAACGAGATATGCTCTATCCTTGCGATAGAAATCGCCGGCCATCAAATGGCAAAAATAAAAGAACTCCCTTCTTGCGAGTTCCTTCTTTGCTGCTTGTATGATTTTTTGTTTATTCATCGTCAATCAGCGCCTTTATATCCGCTGTATCGATTCCATCAAATGGATTGTTTACCTCGATATTGGCATCGACCTTCTTAGAATCTCGCCACACTTCCGGTTTGCGGTTCTTTAGCCAAAAGATTAAGGATGTAGGGTTTGGAGCCATGTCCTTTGTTACCCTCTTTACTTCCACAATCTCGCTCTTACCACTTTCCTCATCGTCAATCCTTACGCTCGTAACTTCATCATAGCGATATCCTAATGCACTTTTAAGCAATGCATTTTCAACTATGATATCAACTACTTCCTTGCCTCTTTTAATGGCATCATTAAATTTTGGATACTTCTTCTTCCACTCATATAAGGTTCCGATGTGAATGCCTATGTTATGAGCAAGCTGAACATCGGTCAAGCCATCTCTCGACCACCCCTCTAATCGCAAAAGGTTATCCCCTTCTATCCAATCTTGATATTTCGGTTTTCGACCGGCATTTGGATTCTTCTTCCCTTTCATACTCATGCACTCACCCCCATTCATGGAAATATGTAATTGAACGCAAAAATACCCCATATCGGCGGTTGTAACCGATACAGGGTATCTTCGCAGTATGTGTCGTTAAGAAAGGAGGATATAAATGAAACGTGTAATTCACCTATCACCAATAACATTATAACTCTGTTCAAAAGAGGTGTATATGAACACTTTTTGAAAGGTTTCTATTGCATACAATCTTTTATAAAGCATAGGCTCCAAAGAAGTATATCGCCAAATCCTCAGTTGCTACATTTAGCCAATTATACACATTTCTTTCGCTAGTGCCACGCTTTTCAGCGATTTCAGATATGCTTAGTCTGTCGATATACCTATCATGCACACAATCATAATATGGTCTATCCATTTTAATGCAGTATTCCTTGTATACCTTCATCATCTCGTCAATATGGTAGATGATGAGTTCAGTCCTTCGCTTGCTTGCTAAAATTGACTCTATTTGAAGAAATCCCTTTCGGTTGAATACCTCATACAGTACCGCTTGCAAGTCTGATGGTGTGAGCGTTTCTTCACTCTTAGCGATTGCATTCATACAATGCTGTTTCATTGCCACATATCCCTCTAGCAGCACAACTGTATTCTTGACCGCCTTCTCATTGCGTTTTGCCAACATATCCTCATTATGCTTGCGATATACTTCGATTGCTGTCTGTGTTGCCACCTTCACAATCTTTGATAGTTCTTCATCTGAAATTTTAAATGGTTCCGGTTCCGGTAGTTTATAAAATTCCATGCATTCACCCCCAAATCAGATGCACACCATAGCTGAATAGCAATATCATAGCTAATACACCCACGATGCTCGCTATAAGCATAAATATCATAACCATCATACTAATTCGATTCACCATTTTGTGGTGATCATTGATTTGTTCCTCAGTCAAATTCTTCACTTCCTACCAACACCGGCCTTCCATTACTCTTCACTTTATATTCAAGCTGTCTTATCAATCTAACCCCATCAGGCACTCGCCCATTTCTGAGCAGCCATTGGAGTGCCAATCTATTCATTCCATCGTCTAACTCCTCACGCTCTTTCGATGTAATCGATTTAACCACTTTTGTATCGCAAATTTCTTCCCTTGCCTGTTCCTCTATAGCTGCAATCAATTCCTTACTCACACTCGAAACATTTGGGAACCATTGATGACACTCCGCCAAATAGAATGTATCTCTTCCGCACTTTTTGGCCATTTTCAAACCGGTATCTTTAGCCTTTGCGAGTCCTATAATTTCATTTTCTCGTGTCCACTCTACGCAGCCATTATCGAGATATGCCACATATGTTGTATTCATGGCTTACCACCTTCCGCCAATCGAATCTCGTGAGCCTTAGCCACCATATTCGAAACAGCATCCTTCACTTCTTTGCTCCACGAAGTTCTTCCGCCTGTGTATACATAAGCATCGCCATTCTCGTATTTAGCAAAGTGGAGTGGGTGCCACACCCCACCATCATATAATTTCGCATATACAGGTGTATCAGTTGCGACCTTACTCCAATCTGTGATGCCTAGATATTCGCCGATATCAAGATAATTCGGTTCGTTAAAATCCGGCAATAAATCTGCTATAGCATCAAGTCGATGGTATGTATCACGCAATAATGTGGAACCATCTTCTCGTTGCTCCGGTTTTTTCTCCACACCCACATAACCAAATATATCTCCGAGATAAACTATATATTTGATTCCTTTATCGTGCAGTTGTTTAAGCAGCCACTCTCTGCCTTCTCGATTTGATATCATACTAACCCCCTATTTCAAATGTACTTGCAGCACTCTTTCGACTTCTCTGCGATGAGGATATTCGGAGAGAATAACATTCTCCACATATCGGATGGAGATAATATCACTCGCCTCGAATACCCTGTATATATCACGCTCTTTTAATCTGATAAACGTGCGATAATACCTTTCATCGGCTATCATCTTGGCATATTCCACAGCGACCTTCAATCGGTCATTATCTATCCCATCGATACAAGTCAAAGTCAGTTCAGGCCTTCCTATCGGAATATCTCTAATCAGAAAACCATCAAACCCATACTTCTCTAAATCGCCAACGCTAGGCATCACACATCACCTTCTCCCCTCTGCTTGCTAATCAATCTATATAATTCGTGTTTCACATATAATCTTGTATGTTCCACACCTTCATCAAGTTGCCCCATGATCATTCTTGTTGCATTAGCAACAAAAGATAAATCAACTCTTACATGATGCCCTTTGTAACCCCATATATATCCGTCAACTCTCGGATATCTGTCTAAAGGATTGATAGTGAAATCGCACTCCGGAACTACAATATCATTGCCCATAACGATAGTTAGTGCAAACCTTAACGATTGCAAATCTAATGTATTTTCACTCATAATCACGCATCACATCCAATCACAGCACAAGATGCAGCAGCCACTCCGCCGGAAATCACCATCATAGAGAATGACCGGCACACAGCCTCGAATCCAACTCCAAACAAACCTATCAGCCACAACATAATCGCAATGCACATTGATGCAAATGCAATTAGAGATATAATCACAGCTATCACACATAAAACCGCTGCCAAATCTTTCATATAATCACCCTTTCGTTTTTAACCTTTCCAATCTCATCCCTGTGCTTAATAGCCGCTTTCTCACAGCACAGAATGACGCTCCGCACTTGGCTGCTATTGCTCGTATAGTTAAACCCTCATTCCGTAAACGAACCAATTCATTGATATCAATATCTGTGCGGCTTAATCGTCTTTTATGTGGTTTTCTGAGTCCTAACTCTTTTAATGCCTCATCCGAATTTTTGCGACCATATATGCAAGCACCAAGAGCCAACCAATTGCCAACATATTCCAATTTCATATATCCCCTCTAATACAATTTTCTGTATTTGAACCTTCGAGCAATCCGCCCATCTTTATGTCTCATATAAGCGACCATATCGCCATCGAAGTTCTTGATAACTCGTTGTGCTGCGATATATCCGCTATATTGGATATAGGCATCACATTTGCCATGACACCCTACCTCTCTAACCTCGCAATCCTTACATGGTGATTTTGACATATATCATTCACCATCGCTCTCCAATTGCTCGATTTTATCTAATAAATCAAACACCTCATCACTTGTTAAATATCCGATCACATCATCTGTGATTGGTGTGTCATAACAAAGTTCATCATGATGCAATACCGCCAATTCATAAGGATGTGCATCATCACAATAAGCAATTCCACCGGTAATTACAGATGCGCCATATCCGTTATCAAACTTAAATTTCCATTGTGCGCCATCCATGCGTTGGTGCTGTTCACATAGTCCATTGTGTGCTTGAAAATCTTTGTATTCTTTCATTGTTTAACCCCTTCTATCCCTTAAAAAATACCAACCATATTGTTTTGCCCCTACGTTGGCCAATTATCGGCTTGCTAGGTAGCAGTTTTTTGACCATCGAGAATGAAACTTGTTCTTCGTTCCATTTGAATATCATAGTTCCATTTGGCTTTAATACTCGCCAACACTCTTCTAAACCTCGTTTTATATCTTGTTGCCATTCGCCTTCTAAAACACCATATTTTAATTTCAAGAATGATGTATCTCCGGCATGGAGCAGATGCGGTGGATCAAAAATAACTAAATGAAAAGATTCATCTTTAAATGGCATATTGCGAAAATCACCAATTACATCCGGATTCACACTTAAACTTCTGCCATCACACAGCGTGGTTTCTAGCGTTCTTTTGTCCATAAAAATTGCATCTTCAAATTCCTTATCGAACCAAAACATCCTCGAACCGCAGCAAGCATCTAAAACCTTCATAATCTCTCCTCTAACTAATCAGCTTTATTCGGAACTTCTCATCATCTATTCACCCATTTCATACACCCTATCCGCAAATAATACATTTGTGCTTTAGGACTTAAAGGATAAGCATCTTTCCTAGCTTTCGCTCGTTTCACAAATCCACCAAACTCATATATATTCCCTCTAAAATCAAGGCTATCGATCTCATCAATCAAAATTAATCCGGCATCACCGATTAGGGATTTAATTTCATCACGATGTGCATCATATAAACTTCTTGGAATTGCGTAATAAAGATATTTAACATTCTCGCAATCATGATATCTTTTCTTTTTAAAGTCATTCCTAAAATCTTGAATGCTTGTTTTTATCTCAATCTCTGTCAAATATCTTGTTTTCAAATCGAAGTATATGAAATCTGCCTCATACTCCGTTTTTCCTACGCAGTACATATTTACATTTGGGATGCATATCTTTTTCAAAAATAAATGTCTGCCTAACACATATTGAATATCTCTTTCTTCCATATCATCGCCCTGTACTACCAAATCCACCCTTGCGGCACTCCTTGATATCATCCGCATCATTTACAGTTGTGCCATATGGTGTGAATATCCCTTGAACTAATCTTTCGCCTTCCTTCACATGGAACGGAACCTTGCCCATATTAATGAGAGGAATCATGATGTGTCCTTCGTTCTTTTCGTTGTTGTAATAATCTGCATCGATGATGCCTTGACCATGAATGAGGCAAACCTTATTGTTGATTGCTACGCTACTGCGCATATGCAAGCCAAGATACTTATCACTATCGATTTGGCATTTCAGTCCTGTAGGAACTAGCACCACATCGAATGGATTTATCACCATGCTTGCTGCTGCACAGATATCATATCCGGCACTCAGTTCGCTTTTTCGAGTCGGCAATTCAATGCCTTTATGTTTATAAGCCTCTACTATTTCAAATTTGTTCATTTTTTCGTTTCATCTCCCTATTTCTAGCTGCTAACTTATTGCCACACGCTCTGCCACAGGTCAGCTTTGTGGATGACTTATAAGGAACATCAAACACCGCTCCACAGATTACGCAATGGCGAGTGGTTAAGGGAATAATATCCCCTTTTCTGTTGTTGAATTTGTATCTTACAGGTGTTAGATGCGTTTCAGTCATTGGTGTGTCGTTCCACACCGGTAAATCTTCCAAGAAGTTTGGAATCTTATTTCTAAAACGATCATGCACCGCTTTTCCGGTTGTAATAGTCATGTGTGTGTGGTTTCCTTTCCTCTAATCCTCAACTATCATGAGGCGCTTTCTGAGGTCGATTTCATTGACATATATCTCTTGCACTCCGCCGATATCATGAACTTCCGGACAATCGATGCTGAGATAATCATTCAAATCACGTTCGATTTCTTCCGATTTGCATTGTGCATCCTCTAGTGATTTGGCACTAACCACTACATCAATATCGATTGTGCCTCTGTATCTAACACGAAATTCATTCATAGCTTGAATCCTTTCTTTCTGTAATCCAAATATGATATAGAGGTGGGATATCGTTTCTTCTTCGATATCCCTTTATTCTTCGGTTTGCTCACCTTCGGCTTTTTGGTGGTGTCGCACCTTCTTGCCTTTAGCTGATGCAATACACTTTCATCGCTCGCTGCATCGATGGTAATCTCCACACGAGGGTTTTCTTTGTCGAACCCAACAATATGTGAGCCATTATAGTCGGCAATCCACATATCATCAGAGATTATCGCTGCATCTTGCAGAATGTCGCTTGTGGCTTGAAGTAATCCAACGAGATCCGGCCAACTTCTCCAATCTGCTAAATAGTAGCGGCAACAGATTGAGATAGGCCCATCATAGGACTTCACTAGGTTAAGATTGTTTAGTTGCTCTAACGCTTTTTTTTGATAACTTGAAAATGCTTTTGATGGTATGAGTTTCATGTTATTGTCAACCTTAACTATTCGACTTCCGTTCTTTTTGGTTCGTGGTGAACCATAAATTACTACTTCCACATTGCACCTCTATATTTCTGCTTTAATTTTCTAATTCTATACCCCAAATTTAACCGCTGAGGCTTGTCTAATGTTTCCCACGATAGAATTATCACGGAGAATATTAACTCGCCTTATAGAGCGTTTAAATCAATTGAGTGGTTTATCCACCCCCTCGCCGAACTCACCGGTGATTTTAGCGAATGTTTTATCAAGTGCCTCAATGCCATCGACACCGGCCTTCGCTGCGGTGAATCCAATCACCATTGCATCGAAGAATTGTTTCTTATCTGAATCATCAATCATTGATTCAAATATCACCTGTGTGGCTGCTGCGCATAATGCTGTAGCAACTGACTCAGCACTTTGCCACTCGCCTTCCTTATATTTAATTCTGAGATTGTGATTCTTTTCTTTGATTTTGATTTTTCTCATCGATGGGATGCTCCTTTGAATATCGCCTCTTCATATTCACCTCTGAGGCGGTCATAAATGCGTTGGCTGTAATGATCTTTAGTCCAACCATCGCTGTAATTCGTTGTTAATACAATGGGTTTCATCCGGTTGTATCTGTCTATGATGATAGACTCAACCTTTGCTGATACCCATTCAGATTTTGAATACTCTGCTCCAAAATCATCGAGTAGCAGCAACGGAATATTTCTCAATTTTTGCTCATAGTTCATGAATGCCACGTTATCGCCCTTTGATAACGTGAGCATATTATCTAAGAGGTTTGGCATCGATATCATCATTCCGCCTTTGCCCATGTCAATCGCTCTTTTTAGCACACTCACCGCAATTGATGTTTTTCCTGTGCCGGCCGGCCCTCTGAGGATTAACCCCTTCCCGAAATCAAGATTGTATTTGAGGTTATCCGCATAAGCCTTCACAATTGCATATGCCTCTTTATTTTCTGCCGGAAATGTTCCGTGTTCACGCAGCCAATCAAACGACATTGATGCATATCGCTTTGGAATGCCGGCAAGGTCATAGGCTCTTGATTTTTCATCACGAACCACTATCGGACTTTCATAAATCGGATGAAAGAACTCATATTTAGGTGGCTCCGTGAACCCTCTCGGATTCTTTATCCCAATCGACTTGTTCATCTTTTTTCGCAGATTTTCGATCATCTGCGTAGGATTGTATTTTTCTATTTTTCAACACCCCTTCAATGTATTTCACATTGGTTGTGCCTTTGTTCTTAGCCACTTCCAATGCACTCAATACTTCATCAACCCCATATTCAAGAACCAAACTTTCTAAAACTTCCATCAAATAAGAAGAGATATCACCAAAGTTATTTATCCAATTATTAAATACAGGCTGCATGAAACTCTTTTCTTTACTTTTATTTTCTTTACTTTTATTTACTTTACTTTCTATTTCCTTTTCTTTTCTTTTCTTTACTTTACTTTGTGGGATTATCGCACTCATTTTTTGAGTTTCTGTAGACATAATGTCAACATTAACCGAGTTATTGTAATCATCGTGTAAACAATAACATTGCAATAACGTGGGTTTCTTCCGCCTTTCGGTGATTTTTGTATACCTACTCTGTATGCCTTTTGATGTTAAAATTTGATATTTTTCAAACATTTCCATCGAAAAGAAATCAACCTCACACGCTTTTTTGATAATCGCACTTACCTCTTCAACACTCATCATTGTGTCGAATGCGATGAGATTTATCTCATCATCTGTGGCTTTCATGAAGTACCCCTCATCCTTGTAGATATTAGATAGGATGTATATAAGTACCGCTATCGATTGGGATTTATGCGCCACCATTATCTTGCGAACTTTTATGTCGGACAAAAAGCCAACATCGAGGGGGAAATAATCCACACCTTTAGAGATAGGGCGAGCCATTAAAACCACCTTCCTAGAACTTCACATATTCTTTAGATCTGCCCATCTTCAAATATCCAATTTGAAGAGCATAATCAATCATGCTTTTTACATCGTTGGCCGGCACCTTTGTGCGTTTCTCGGTTAGTACGAAGAATAACGGATTATAAGGGATTGGTGAGCCATTTGACTTCAATGCATTCGCTTTGATTGAATCCTTCACAGTAACCCATGCGGAGCCAAACTGTTGCAGCATCATATCTTCATTATTCATCTTTAACATCCTCACTTCCGATTAAATCCTTCAATGATACAACTTCCGTATTGCAGCAAGTACAAACAAAGCAATAGATGGAATATAGTTCATCGATAATTGGTTGCTTAGATTGGTAAGCACCATTCTCTTTTGCAAGTGCCTTGATTCGCATCAACAAAACCGCTTTTACTGTTACATCGAACTCATGATTCATTTTGATATCCTTTCTTTTAAGACTTTCATCACTTCTGCTGATTGTGGGCCATGTGCCATTTCGTGGCATTCCCTACACAAACAAGCTAGATTATCAAGATTCGACAAACCACCTCGGCCACGGAACAGGATATGATGCACTTCCGATGCCATCGCACCGCACAGCACACATAATCCTTGATCACGTTCAATGGCCTGTGGTCTAGTCTTTTTATATAAGGCCTCATCAGCCTTCTTTCGGCTGTTCATCTTCCCACCTATCGAGGAGTGAATTGATATAGCTGCTATCTTCGAGTGCTATGCCTAACTGATTGCACTCTGTAACCAAGCTATCAATCAGCCTTGCCATCTGCTTAGTGTCATAGGACGAGGAACCCATATATAAGAACAGGACTGTGGTTCCTTCGATTTTGGCACTTTCGCCCATATCCTCAGCGAACCACCCCAATCCGTTCCGGCTCCATCTATCCATGATTTTCTGTTTAGCACTTGGCAGCACTAACACTCGCTCAAATACACCACATTCTCTGATGGCTCTTTTGTATACATCGACCTTCGATATATAGCCATTCTTGGATAGTTCCTTTGCGATTTTCTCGCATAGAACCCAACAGAATGCATTGGCATTCAAGCTGCGAGATTTTGACTTCTTCTTGATTTCGATGGAATACTCAACATCCTTATCAATATCAGCGAGTTCATTATCTCGTGGAGCCGGCATCATCACCATTACTCCGATAGGGGATTTAAAGGTTTCAATTCCCTTTGTAATCCATTTCATTAGTAGCTATTCACCCAAGCCTTTAACTGTTGAATTTCACTCAAATCTAGTTGAGTACTAATTTTATTGAAGGTAGCCTTTGTATATTTGGCCAAATCGGATTTTTCAATCCCTTTTGCTGTTGCTAACTCAACAACTTCATTCAAGGCTTGAATTGTAACCTCAGACACATTATTGGAGTTGGCATCGTCATCTTCTTCCCATGCCACACCTAGAATTGAAGATAGGCTATATCTCCGGCCATACGTTACAACGCTGCCGACACCTTGCGGATCTTTCTTCACCAAAGGCAATGTGAAAGGTTCTGCCTCAATCCACTCACCGCTTTCATGCAACAATCTTGTAGTTACAGTTACACTTCCATCGGAAGTTTCCGGAATCTGCAAGAACGAGATGCCATTCTTCGCCAAGATAGGCCGAACAGCTTGCAGCAATGCATCAAGGGTTACATATTTAGATTTGAGAAATTCATTCTTTTTGGTACGCTCCGGATCTGACACCTCTGCTTGGAACTTAGCCAATGCCTTTGATATTTCTACGAGGGATTCACTGTGTTTCATTAGATTCTGCTCCATTCCACACCGATTTTATTCAAAGTATCTTCGATGATTTTGCGTTGGGATTCAGTTGCTTTTAGTACATATGTTGTGCGGATAGTTTCTTCAACTTCCTCAAATTTCATAGGTTTTTGTGGGAGTGGAGGTTCTACCTCTACAGGTGCCAATTTCTCCACATCGATTGTGTGGGCCTTAGCAGCTTGCATCTCAATCTCTAATCGTTTATCAAACTCATCAGCGAGATATCCATCTAATTCGGAGATAGAAACATTCATTACTTTGTGAGCCACATCATCGAAGGTGATTGGTGTATTCAATTCATATTGTGAGTTGAATATGTCAATCTTCAATTTGACCATTTCTTCCTTTTCTGCTCGCATTTTAGCAAGTTCATCATCGTTATTTTGCTGTGCTAAAAGGTCATTCATTGCTGAGTCGATGGCACTTGCTGTGGCATCAATTTTGGCTGTTTTGTTTTGCCACCACTTCGGATCAGCCACAAACCGATTCCGATATTCCTCACGAATACCAAGTGCCTCAAATTTATCTCGAATCATATTCATTACTAATTCTTTGCGTTTTTCTGTTTCGATATTCTCGAACTCTTGAATCTGATTGGAGATAGGTGCCTCTACTCGGCTGACCACAGCAAGCACCTGTTCGAGTTCTGCGGCAAATACGTTGTAAGGTTCTTTCAACAAGCGTTTTTGCTCAGTTCCAAATCGCTGCAAGTGTGTGCGAACACTTACGATTTCACGAAGGACACCCTTCATCTCTTTCAGATTGTCTTGTGTTACTACAAGATTGTTATATTTTGCCAATTTCTCCTCTAAATATTTGGAGATTTCGGCATTATTCCATACAGCTCTGCCTACAGATTGAATAATTTGAGGCTCTACGCTTTTAACTACTTGAATATCAGTCATTTCCATGTGTGTGGTTTCCTTTCTTTACAGTTTGTATTAAATGACATAAAATATAGGTGTGTGGTTGCCTTTCTTGTGATTCGCAAGAAGGCTGAGTGCTATTTCTCCTTTGAGAAATGGCACTTTTTTTATTTTGTGATGAATATCACCAAATTAATAACAGCAACAGCCATTGTGATAGTGAATATTGCGGCCGCCAACAGATTGATAATTTTATCTACCATAGATATTCCCCTGTAACCCACCAATATGAAATACCGAAGAATAAAAACAGCGTGAATGCTGTGAATACTAGCATTTCAAATGTGCTTGGTTCGTTATTGCGCAGCGCTCTTCGTTTGGCTCTCTTTTCCGCTGCTCTTAATCTGTGAATCCTCATTTTTCCTCTCTTTCCAATCTTCAAAATCAGCTAGATTCTGAGGATTTTTATAAAACTCATATATTGCATCTATTAATAGGTTCATGCGATATCCTTGCACACCGCATCAATGCCTCGGCTTTTCATGATTTCGTGGATCATTAATCTGCCTTTTTGAGTCCATTTTGTGGTGATTTTAGAATCCAATCGACCATCAGAACGTGTGAATGTGAATGTTTCGCTTTTGGTGTAACCTTTGCCCATTTGATTCTTATATAGAATCCATTGGCCACCCACGCTGCGTTGAATCTTCTCTTCTTCAAGAATTTTATTCAATGCTCTTGCTGTGATATCGTAATCAGCGGCAATCTGCGTGATTGTCAACGCACTTGTGCTGCTTAGGATTTCATCAACATAATCTCTAATAGGTTTAAACTCAGAAATCTGCTGTTCCTGTGCAGCGATTAGACCTTTCTGTTCCTCTAGCAACATTTTTGTTTGGTTATGTGCCTCAATTTCGTTAGCGTATGCTTTTAAGGCATCCGGCAACGTTCTAGGGATATTCATGCTATACGTTCCGTATTTTCGAATACTAGGGAGTACATCACTTGTTACCCAACGTTTAAATTGTTTTGCGTTTGGTAATTTGCTAGATAGTACCAATGAATAAAGTCCGCTTTCATTAATCAAAATCGTTTCTTTATTTTGATTACCATCAAACACCATTGTTTTTGTTCTATCTTCTTCATCAGTATGTCGGTTTACATCTCGACTACCGTTTTGGTATCCGAGAGCATCAGCGACATCCTTTGCAACAAACCAAGATTCATCGCCTTGTAATAAAACTCGTACATTCCCAAACATTGCATTGTTAAATACTTGTAATTTGTTCATTTGTTCACGCTCCTTTCTGTCTATTACTCTTTTTTGAGTAATACCTCTATTAGTAACAGACATTTTTGTCTGTTACCCAACCAAGACTTTTTTTGTCCGTGTTGGATAGTTTTTCACATTTTAGTGTTAAACCTCACAACTCGATATTTCGTTTTATTCGGTAAAAAAAAGAGTTTCAATCGGTAAGTCTGAGTGTATGCAACTTTTAATCTGTTTACACTCTTCATAAGTTATCGGATATTTTCCATTTAACTTATCAAGTATCGTTGCATATCTCTTTTTCAGTCGAGCAGCTAGCTCCTTTTTTGTCATGCCAATTCTTGCAAGTTCGGCATTAAGATTAGGATACATTCAATATCACCTCCACAGTAAATCACTATTTCGTTTAGGTGAAACGTTTTATCGTTTCCCTGTGATTAAAGTTTATAACGAAATTTCGTTTTTGTCTAATAAACTCTTGTTGAAGTTTAGTTTAAAAGTGGTTTATAATCGTTATATCGTTTTTATATATTGAAATATCGTACTAGGAATGTTATGATACTTATATAGTAAGTATGTAGAGGAACTATCAATGACTAGAGAAGAATATTTAAGAGGATTAATATTAGATCAAGGAACAGTTAAGGATTTTGCATTAAAGATTAATATGCCATATTCTACACTCCTTTCTATTTTAAAAAACGTTGGAGGTGCATCTATAGACAATGTAATAAAAATATGTAAAGGTCTTAACATAACAACTGATGATATAGAAAAAGCAGTTTCTACAAACAAAGGCTATTATACAAATTCCGAAACAGCGGAATATGCCGAAATGTTACGGACTCGGCCGAGTGCTAGACTTCTATTCTCGGCTGCGAAAGATATATCAAAAGAGGATATGCAAAAGGCGGTCGAGTATATTGAGTTTTTAAAATCTAAAAATAAATAATGGTACCCCTCAAAGCGTGGGTACCATAAATGGGGAGTGTGTTGTATTGGTAGTAAACATAATTTACTGCGATTTACCAAATGTTAAGGCTATCTCAGAAGAAACGGAAGATATAGATACTCATAATATCTATATAAATAAAAATCTCCCTCATGGTCGCATGAGAGAGGAAATTAAACATGAATTAATGCATATTATTAATGATGATTTTTACTTGGATGAACACGTGAACCTTGTCGAAGAAATGGTTCGTAGGTCAGATATAAACGATTCAGAATTAGAAAACATCGACTTTTATCATCATTTTAATGTGTAATCATAAACAAGGGGAGAAACTATGAAAAAGTTAATTATTGCGGCTGCATTCGCATTATGCACGTTATCGGCGCAAGCTGTAACATTACAAGATTTAGGTGATTATAATAGATATACTCAGTTGCCTAATGCTATGAATGAACTCCAATTCATGCCGATTGATGTGCAAGTGATACATTCAGATGATAATAATAAGTTAGAAATTATCACACCTATATATAGCTATATGCAAACACATAGGAATTTTGTTATAACCGAATTTGTAAAGCATTATTACTATGATTTCACCAATCGAAGTATTGTATTAGAAATTGCCGAAACTAACCTTATCGACGGTCGCAATGGTAAAACATTAAGAAATGGCAAGCACAAACCACCGAAACGAGTTGAGTTACAACAAAATACATATGGTTATTTAGAGGCCATGATCGCACTAGGTAACGCACAACGTGTTGGCAAATTTACACCACCAACTGCAAAATAAAAATAGCCCCCTATCAAGGGGGCTATACTTATACAATTTGAAAGGGAACCACACAATGAATAATCTAAAAGCTGTAATATACGCAAGATACTCATCGGATAAGCAACGAGATGAATCTATCGAAGGGCAAATTCGTGAATGCAGAGCCTTCGCAGAGCGTGAAGGCATCATTATAACAGGCATCTACACAGATAAGGCCCTCTCCGCTCGCACAGACAATCGACCGGAGTTCCTTAAAATGATAGAGGATTCAAAGAAACACCTATTCGATTATGTGCTAGTTTATCAGTTAGATAGATTCAGCCGCAGCAGAGAGGATAGTGCTGTTTATAAGGCTATTTTGAAGAAAAATGGTGTTAAGGTAGTGAGTGCGAAGGAGAATATCACCAATGATCCGGCCGGCATCATCTTGGAATCTGTACTCGAAGGCATGGCAGAATATTACTCCGCCGAACTATCCCAAAAGGTTAAACGTGGCATGACGGATAATGCCCTTCAAGGCAAAGTCAATGGCACACCTACCCCTTTGGGTTACGATAAGACCGAGGATAAAAGGCTCATCATCAATGAGCGTGAGGCTCGCATCGTGCGAACTATATTTGACCTTTACATCAAAGGCCACTCCATCCCTTCCATATGCTCGCACTTAAACTCTAAAGGATATCTCTCCAAGCATGGCTCCAAATTCTCATATGCGGTGGTTAGACGGATTTTGAGTAACGAGAAATACATCGGCACGATGCGATGGAATGATATTGTCATCGAGAATGCTATCCCTTCCATTATCTCGAAGGAAATATTCGATAAAGTGCAGCAACAAAAAGGCCATAGAATTAAGAAAAAGGGTGCTAGGAGCGAGTTTTATAATTTATGTGGTAAATTATATTGTGGTAAGTGTGGCGGCCATTATACAGGCAATACAGCCACATCACACACAGGAGCCAAGCATCACTATTACAGCTGCACAAACAGGCGGAAACATAAGACTTGTACAGGCAAAAATATCAAGCGTGATATCTTAGAGGATATCATCATCAATCAGACTATTCATATCTTAAATGAACCCAACACCATCGCTCAATTGGCCAAAATGGCCACAGAGGCAAGCAGCACGATGCTAGGTGATGCAGAACTCGAATTGAAACGCATTGATGCTCGTATTAAGGAGTTAAAATCTGAATTAGATAATTATATGAAGGCCATTGCAAAGGGATTCATATCTGACACACTACAGACACAAATCGAGAATGCAGAGGCAGAACTTCAAGACCATATGACACGCAAGACGAACCACGAAATCAAGGCACATCCTATCAAACTAACAGCGGAGCATATTGAGTTCTTCCTCTACAAAATGGCAAAAGAAAACCCTACCACCAATACAGGCAGAGCGAGGATTCTCGACACGTTCATTCACTCTGCGACCATATATGATGATAGGGTTGAAATAACATTTAACTACAACAATGACCTACCCCAATTTAAAGGACAGGTCATTGATGGTTCGTTTTCAGTTAGTGTGGTGGACCACCAGGGGTTCGAACCCTGGACACCCTGATTAAGAGTCAGGTGCTCTGCCAGCTGAGCTAGTGGTCCATGACACGACTAATTATATGCCTCTTTTATAGGAATGTAAAGAATATTTATTACATTCCTATAAAACATATGCATTAATATTGTAACACCCAATCATTCATGGTGTTACAAGCCTCTGTAGGAAGCAAATCACTTGTTCCTACGCAGTCTTCACCACTATATAGTTGAAGTACACTATGTGTACGACTTACCTCTTTAACAACGACATGTGTTAGATGATCCTTAGGTACACTAAATTGCAAACCGTAACGGCCAAAATAGGTAAATACAGCATTTGCAGTATCGTACTCTATATGGACTTGAAGCATTTTACCACCAGGCCAGCATGATTCAATATTTTCTTTTGATCTTGGTTTTAGAAAATCAAAAAAGCCCATACTACCCTCCGATGCGCCACATTGGACGTTCTGGCTGATCCATTCCTATTCCATCATGTCGTTCTTGTTTACGTTGTAAAGCACGCTCAATATGCTCTGCCAAGTCCTCTGCAGTTGCTCCATTGCGTATGAGTGATACTAAATCAGCCTCATCATCACGCAGCAAGCATAACCGCATTTGTCCATCAGATGTGAGGCGTACGCGATTGCACGTATCACAATAGCTATGAGACATAGAGAAAATAAAGCCTACCGCCTTACCACTTGGTAACGCTAAATACGTAGCAGGTCCAAAACCATATACAGAATGAACCTCTGTAAGAGGACCTCCACTCACACGTTCCAATTGAGCCTTCCACTCATCAAAGGTTGGTCCATGGAATGCATCGCCTTGGAATGGCATATACTCGATAAAACGCCAAACAACAGGCCACTTTTCTACATATTGTAATAACGATTTAACTTCATCATCAGACCAATATCGAGACAATACCGTATTAATTTTTACAGACTTAAAGTTAGCATTAATAGCACTGTGAATCCCATCAAGAACGGATTCAAGTTGACCCTCTTTGCCAACACAAGTCGCAAAGGCTTCACTTTCAAGAGAGTCCAAGCTAATATTCACACGGCTTAAACCAAGTTTTTTCAATCGTTGAGCCCGAGATGATAATAGACTACCATTAGTAGTCATGGAAATATCTTCAAACCAACCAGTTGTTTTAATACGTTCTAACAACTCTTCAATATGAGGATACAACAATGGTTCACCACCGGTTAGTCGCACTGCTTTTACACCAATTCGATGGAAGGACTCTAAGATGGTCATCCATTCATCTACGGATAATAGTTGTGTTTGACTTTGAGGCGTAATTTCTGCAGGTCGGCAATAGGGACAACAGAAATTACACGCATCTGTCAGCGACAGACGTACATATTCAATTGTACGGCCCCATGCGTCTTTCATAACACACCTCGTTTACCAATACAGAATTATTTAATAATAGATACTTCATCACCTACGTGAATTGTACCGTTTTTAAGAACCTTACCAAAAATGCCTTGTGTCGGCATAATGCAAGAACCAACTTGTTTCATGATTTCACAACCATGGTGACATTCCTTACCGATTTGTGTGATTTCAAGAATAACGTCTTTACCGACTTGTAGTTGTGTACCTACTGCCAATTCATACAGTACCATACCTTCAACTGTAATATTTTCAGCGAAATCACCAGGTTTTACATCCGCCCCTTGAGCGCGCATATGGTCAATACTTGCAATGCCAAGCAAACTAATTTGACGGTGCCAATTGCCTGCGTGAGCATCACCTTCCATACCATGATCTACGATAAGATTTGCGGATTCAATATTATGTTTCTTTTGCCCTTTTTTCTCACTGATGGAGATAGCAATAATTTTTCCTTCTGCCATGTAGCCCTTCCCTTCTTATGGGAACATACCATATACATATATATAACTTTATATAAACATTTAATTGCAAAATAAACTTGTAATTCTCATTTTGGTGAAAGCATCACAAAATACTTTTACAATTATCTATATATTATAACATAGTATTTAGACATTTTCCCTGTGAATTTAATCACTAAAAAAAGAACTCTATTCTCAACGAATAGAGTTCTCATTTTTATAATTTAGCGATGTATTGTAAAAGCCTTTATTATTTGTATAAGCTTATAATAGCGGCTTCTTTAGCATCAAGATCTTGTTCAATAGCATTCATCTTAGCCGTTACATCAGCTACAAAAGCCTCATCTTTAATGCCAGATAAATTGATACGTACATTTAAAAATGCTGCTTTTACCGCCGCCCGTGCATTAATAGCCGCAATAATACCATCAGTAATTAGGTTTTGATTGCCCTTACGAGATGCCAGTTCTGCTAAATCAAAGATTTGATACGCTAATTCACCGATTTCAAAAGGTACCATAGCCGCGTCTTTATAAGCTTGCTGAATCGCCGCTGTGCGCGTAGCCTTTTCTTCATCTGTATTCTTTGGCAAACCTAAGGCATTCATAAAAATATTAAATACATCTGCATCAGCTTGAGATAATTCGAGCATGCGATTACGAATCGCTTCGGCCTTAGTTTGAAGCTCTTCCATTTCGGACTGAACCTCTTCGTAGCCCTTTTTACCAAAGGTTAAGTTCGCTACCATTTCAGCTAATGCTGCACCTGTTGCAGCAGTTAAAGCTGCAATGGCACCACCGCCAGGTGTAGGCTCTTTAGATGCCGTAGCAGCTACAAAATCTATAACACGTTGTTCTACTAATTTCATAACAAGACCTCATGTAAAAGCGATAACAAGATATCCTTGTTATCGCTTTGTAATTATTATAAAAATATACAGATAAAACACTATATAAAACTAGTTAGAGCAGACACTACCAATAGGTAGTTAAAAAAGTATCTACTGTAAAGGATTTATATTAGAACAATCCTTTAATCGTGCCGTCTGCTTCGATATCCATATTAAGAGCGGCAGGACGTTTAGGAAGGCCAGGCATAACCATTACATCCCCTGTACGGCACACGATAAAGCCTGCACCATTAGCAACGCGGATATCGGATACAGTGATGGTAAAGCCCGTTGGAGCACCTAAAAGGGCTGGATTATCAGATAAGGAATATTGTGTTTTTGCCATACATACAGGTAAACGATCTAGTCCCCAGTCTGCTAATTGTTTAATTTGTTTTTTAGCTTTGTCTGTAAAGATAACACCATCGCCACCATAAATATTTTTAACAATTTTATTAACTTTATCTTCCAAAGTATCTTCTAAGTCATATACGAATTTAGGTGTTGGTTTAGGACCTTCAAGTAACTCTACGACCTTTTTCGCCATATCAGTGCCGCCTTCGCCGCCCTTTTCCCAACATTCATTAAGCTCTACAGGTACGCCAAATTCATCGCAGAGACGAGTTAATTCTGCAATTTCAGCATCCGTATCAGTAGCAAATTTATTGATAGCTACTAATACAGGAACGTTAAAGTAACGCATGTTTTCAATAGCTTTTTGTAAGTTACTGAAACCTTTTGTAACGGCCTCTACATTTTCTGTATTGAGCTCTTGTTTAGGTACACCACCATGCATTTTAAGAGCACGCAATGTAGCAACGATTACAATTGTATCAGGGAAAATATTACCGTAGCGGCATTTGATATCAAGGAACTTTTCAGCCCCCAAGTCAGCACCAAAGCCAGCTTCTGTAACTACGATGTCACCTAATTTAAGACCAAGCTTTGTAGCTACGATGGAGTTACAACCATGAGCGATGTTCGCAAATGGGCCACCGTGAACAATTGCTGGTGTATGTTCTAATGTTTGTACTAAATTTGGCTTGATTGCATCTTTCATAAGAAGCGCCATCGCACCTTGACAACCAAGTTGATGAACATATACAGGCTCACCTGCTAAATTACAGCCAATAACAATGCGACCAAAACGTTCTTTTAAATCTTCTAGATCTTTAGCTAAGCAAAGAATAGCCATGATTTCAGAAGCAACAGTAATCATGAAGTGATCTTCGCGAGGAAAACCACACACTTTACCACCGAGGGCAACCGTTACATTACGAAGAGCACGGTCATTCATATCTAGTACACGAGTCCAAGATAATTGACGCAAATCGATTTGCAATTCATTACCTTGATGAATATGATTGTCGATCATAGCAGATAATAAATTGTTAGCTGCTGTAATAGCGTGCATATCACCTGTAAAATGGAGGTTAATATCATCCATCGGTACAACTTGAGCATAACCGCCACCTGCAGCACCGCCTTTAATACCAAACACAGGACCTAAAGATGGTTCACGCAATGTAGCAATAGCGTTTTTACCAATTTTTTGTAAGCCTTGAACAAGACCAATGCTCGTTGTAGATTTCCCTTCCCCTGCCGGTGTTGGCGTAATGGCCGTAACTAGTACTAACTTACCGTCCGGCTTTGTTTCTAAGCGACGAATAGCATCAAAGGAAATTTTCGCTTTATAATGACCATATTGTTCAATGTCATCAGGCGTTAAACCACATTTATCGGCAATAACCTGAATCTTTTCCATTTTATTCTGTTGGGCAATCTCAATATCGCTTAACATACAGCCTCCTCGGCACCATGGCCATCTATCAACTATATAACAACTATAAATTTACTATTTAATGTTTACTATTTAATATTAAATGTCTACTGTAGATGTATATTTGTACAACTACAGTAATCTATTATATATGAAAGTACACCTTATGTCTAATAGTTATACCTAACAAATTTAGTAATTCATCTAATAACTGTTAATTTGCTTCTAGCCCTCCTTAACATATAAAGAAGCCTTAATGCAGTTTACATTAAGGCTTCTTGGTCAGCACAAGATTATTTAATGAAATCTACATGCTTATAAATTTCTTCCAATGCTTCATCTTTTTTCTTATTATATTCGATTTTCTTTTCTTCAAAGTAATTATTGCCCTCTGCATCAATAGATACAATAAGGGGGCCAAACTCATGAACTTTAAAAGTCCATAAAGTCTCACACATTCCTAGTTCACGCCAGTTAGCAGACTCTACCTTTTCTACCTCTGTTGCCGCTAGAACGGCATTACCAGCAGGGAACACACAGTGAATTGCACCAAACTCCTTACAAGCCCGTGCAGTCTCCGCCCCCATGCCGCCTTTACCGACAATGAGTCGAACGCCTGTTGCTTTTACAAAATCATATTCGAATTGTTCCATACGCATTGATGTGGTAGGCCCCACCGATACCACTTCAAATTCATTATCACTTATAGTGCGGATAATTGGGCCCGCATGAAATATAGCCCCATCTTTAATATCTACAGGTAATATTTTACCTTCCTCTATAACTCGACGATGACTCATATCACGACTAGTTGTTATATGCCCCGTTAAATAGATTACATCACCTAGCTTAATACCTTCTAGATCAGATTTTTGAATAGGTGTAGTTAATATTTTCTTAGCCATTATAGT
>OGGO01000481.1_pt1 | contig 38456 bp, 44 predicted proteins | sample 1571231 | NCBI WGS metagenome assembly OGGO01 (sample SAMEA2582036, study PRJEB24529) | metagenome | biome: Human gut stool | place: China | collected 2011 | reverse complement strand
AACGTCGGCGCCCGTTTCATCTGACGGCGTTTACTCTTTTGGTTTAAAGCGCAGCAGGCGGTTGGCGTTACTCACCACGGTGATCGACGACAGCGCCATCGCCGCGCCGGCGACCACCGGGTTGAGCAGGGTGCCGGTCAGCGGCCAGAGGATCCCGGCGGCAATCGGGATACCCAGCGAGTTGTAGACAAACGCGCCCAGCAGGTTCTGCTTCATATTGCGTAACGTTGCTTTCGAAATCGCCAGCGCATCGGCCACGCCGTGAAGACTATGGCGCATCAGGGTGATCGCCGCGGTTTCAATAGCGACATCGCTGCCGCCTCCCATGGCGATCCCGACATCCGCCTGGGCCAGCGCCGGGGCGTCGTTAATCCCATCGCCAACCATCGCCACTTTGTGCCCCTGGCTCTGCAGACGCTTAATGGCATCGGCTTTACCGTCCGGCAGCACGCCGGCGATCACTTCATCAATGCCGGCTTCTTTGGCGATAGCCTTCGCGGTGGTGGGGTTATCCCCGGTAAGCATCACCAGCCGGTAGCCCTGCCGATGCAAACGCGCCAGGGCGTCGACGCTGTCTTCGCGCAGCGGGTCGCGGATGGCGAACAGCGCGGCGGCCTGACCATCCACCGCCAGCAGCACCGGCGTGGCGCCGCGTGAGGCCTGGGCTGTCATCTCGCTTTCCACCTCGGCGGTATTGATATGCTGCTCGTTGAGCAGCGCCTGGTTACCGAGCAGCAGACGATGACCTTCCGCCTCGCCGCTGACGCCAAGGCCGCGCAGGGTGCGGAAGCCGCTGACTTCCGGCAATGGGCCGTCGGCAGCTTTATCAAGGATCGCTCGCGCCAGCGGATGGCTTGAGCCCTGCTCCAGCGCGGCGGCAAGACGCAGCGCGGTATGCTCATCAACGCCAGCGAAAGTTTTCACCGCCACCACCTGCGGCTTGCCTTCGGTCAGGGTGCCGGTTTTATCGAACACCAGGGTGTCGAGTTCACTGGCGCGCTGCAGCGCATCGGCATCGCGCACCAGCACGCCATACTCCGCCGCCCGGCCAACGCCGGAGATAATCGACATCGGCGTCGCCAGGCCTAAGGCGCACGGACAGGCGATAATCAGTACCGTGGTGGCAATGACCAGGGTATAGACGATCTGCGGCGCCGGGCCGAAGAAGTACCAGATCGCAGCGCTAATCAGCGCAATGACGACCACCGCCGGAACAAATACGGCGGAGATTTTATCCGCCAGCTGGCCGATCTCCGGTTTGCTGCTCTGCGCCTGGCGCACCATGCGGATAATTCTTGCCAGCGTGGTCTGGCTGCCGACGGCGCTGGCGGTAAACAGCACGCTGCCATCCTGCACCACGGTCCCGGCGTGAATGGCGTCGCCATCGCCTTTTTGCTGCGGCACCGGTTCGCCGGTGAGCATCGCTTCATCAAACCAGGCTTCGCCCTGGCTTATCATGCCGTCGACCGGGACGCGGTCGCCGGTAGTCAGGCGCAGGGTCATGCCGGCCTGAACTTCCGCGAGCGGCAGATCTTTCTCGCCCTCGGGCGTGACGACCCGCGCCGAAGGCGGCGTCAGGTCGAGCAGTTTTTCCAGCGCTTTCGAGGAGCGCTGACGCGCGCGGGCCTCCAGCATATGGCCGAGGTTAATCAGGCCGATAATCATCGCGCTGGCTTCGTAATAGAGATGGCGGGCTTCCATCGGGAACCACTGCGGCCACAGGTTGACGCTCATCGAGTACAGCCAGGCGACGCCGGTGCCGAGCGCCACCAGCGTATCCATGGTGGCGGTGCCGTTTTTCAGGCTTTTCCACGCGCTGCGGTAGAAGTGGCCGCCGGCGAAGACCATGACGGCGAGGGTGACAAGGCCGATAACCAGCCACAGCGAACGGTTGTCGTCGCTGACCATCATGTTATCGCCGATCATGCCCCAGACCATCACCGGCACGCCGACCAGCAGGGCGACAATCGCCTGCCAGCGAAAACGTTTCATCGTCGCGAGGGCGGTTTCCTGCTGGCGGTCGCGGCGTTGCAGATCGTCTTCGATCGCCTCCGCGCCATAGCCGGCTTTCTCCACCGCCTGCACTAATTCAGCGGCGGACGCACTGCCCATCACCAGCGCCGTGCGTTCCGCCAGGTTTACCCGCGCCTGTGAGACGCCCGGCACCGCGGCAAGCGCGTTTTGTACCCGGGAGACGCAGCTGGCGCAGCTCATGCCGTTGATCAGCAGCTGTTGACTGTCATCTTCGTCATGGGCTGCCGGAAGCTCAGGAGTGGCCGCTGTCAGTGCTTCCGACGGGATTGATGATTCTGCCAGCGGTTTAGCCTTTGGGTGGCTGAGCTCCGCGCCGTATCCGGCTTGTTTAACGGTATCAATCAGCGCTTGCGCGCTGGCGCTGCCCGTCACATGGGCTTCAGTGAGGGTGACTTCCGCTTGCTCAACGTCAGGACGCTGCTCCAGACTCTCTTTCACGCGTTTGACGCAGTGGCCGCAGGAGAGGCCATCCAGCGTCAGGTCGATAGTGTTAGACATAAATAACTCCTGAATAATTTTCCGGTCAACGATTGACCAGAACCACTCTTTCATCGAGTATTAAGAAGGTTAAACCTTCCAGCAAGGGGAAGGTCAAGGAGAAAAAATGAATATCAGCGATGTGGCGAAAAAAACCGGCTTAACCAGCAAAGCGATTCGTTTTTATGAAGAGAAGGGGCTGGTGACGCCGCCGTTGCGGAGCGAAAACGGCTACCGCACCTATAGTCAGCAGCATCTCGATGAGCTGACACTGCTGCGCCAGGCGCGGCAGGTGGGGTTTAACCTGGAAGAGTGCCGCGAACTGGTGGCCCTGTTCAACGACCCGTCGCGGCACAGCGCCGATGTGAAAAAACGCACGCTGGAGAAAGTGGCGGATATCGAGAACCATATCCGCGAGCTGCAAAATATGCGCGCGCACCTGCTGGCGCTGGCCGAATCCTGCCCCGGCGACGACAGCGCGGAGTGCCCGATTATCGATAATCTTTCCGGCTGCTGCCATCGCAAGGCGCAGGCTTAACGGACGGCGGGTCTGATTCGTAGCGTAATCCCTTCTACGGCAATCACTTCAACCTTGCTGCCCGCCGCGAAGTCTTCATCGGCAATCACCGGCCAGGAGCTATCGCCCACGCGGACGTGGCCGCGGCCGTTCACCAGCGGGGCATCCAGCGTCAGGCGGCGGCCCACCAGTTGCTGCCCGCGCTGGTTGAGCTGGGCATCGGCCGGGCGCTGCGTTTTGACGCGCTTACGCAGCCATTTCGACCACAGCCACGCCGCCAGCAGGGTGAGAACGGCAAACAGCGTGCCTTGCCATTCCCAGCTCAGCGGCAGGAGCCAGGTCAGGGCGCCGGTCACCACGCCGGCGACGCCGCTCCACAGCAGGTATCCGCTGCCGCCCAGCATCTCGGCCGCCAGCAGCAGCCCGCCGAGGCTTAGCCAGAACAGATGAGGGTGTGCGAGGATCATGCCGATCATGATTTTTTCCGATCGCCAGCGCCTTCTTTGATCAGCTCGCTGATCCCGGCGATCGATCCCATCAGGCTGCTGGCATCCAGCGGCATCAATACCACTTTGCTGTTGTTAGCGGCGCCAATCTGCTGCAGCGCATCGGTGTATTTCTGCGCCACGAAGTAGTTGATCGCCTGAATATCGCCCGAGGCGATCGCCGAGGAGACCATTTGGGTGGCGCGGGCTTCCGCTTCGGCGGACCGTTCGCGAGCCTCCGCCTGCAGGAACGCGGACTGCCGTTCGCCCTCGGCCTTGAGGATCTGCGACTGCTTTTCCCCTTCCGCTTTCAGAATTTCCGCCTGTCGCACCCCTTCGGCCTCAAGGATGTACGCGCGTTTGGTACGTTCGGCTTTCATCTGGGCGTTCATCGAGGCGATAAGCTCCGCCGGCGGGCGAACGTCGCGAATTTCGACGCGGGTGATTTTCACCCCCCACGGGTTGGTGGCGTCGTCAACGATATGCAGCAGGCGGGTGTTAATGCTGTCGCGCTGGGAGAGCATTTCGTCCAGCTCCATTGAGCCGAGCACGGTACGGATGTTGGTCATCGTCAGGTTGACGATCGCCTGCTCAAGATTGCTGACCTCGTAGGCGGCCTTTGGCGCGTCGATCACCTGAATAAAACAGACCGCGTCGATGGTGACGTTGGCGTTATCCCGGGAGATAACCTCCTGCGAGGGGATATCGAGCACCTGCTCCATCATGTTCACTTTGCGGCCGATACGGTCCATAAACGGCACGACTAAGCTTAATCCCGGCTGCAGCGTCTGGGTAAAACGCCCGAAGCGCTCCACCGTCCACTGGTAGCCCTGCGGGACAATTTTCACCGCCGCGGCCACAATAACCAGCGCGACGAAAATAAGGATAGGAATAAAAATCAGCATCAAAAACCTCCTGTCTTGTTGCCTGGCGGGGCGCTACAAGGAAATAGCGCATGTTTAAACTGAGTATATCTTTCTCCTCATCCTGGAGAAAGGAAAGTGCGGTAAACTAGCGGTGTTTCAGAAAATAATCAGGAAGACTCATGAAGGAAAATAACGCGCTTTTGCGTCTCGACGGTGTGGGGTTTAAGACCGACGACGCCGTTATTTTACACAATATTAGTTTTCAGCTTCGCGCCGGAGAATTCAAGTTGATTACCGGCCCTTCCGGCTGCGGGAAAAGTACCTTGCTGAAGATTATCGCCTCGCTGCTCAGCCCAACCTCCGGGCGCCTGTTCTTCGACGATGCGGATGTCGCGACGCTGTCGCCGGAAAGGTATCGCCAACAGGTCTCTTACTGCGCGCAGACGCCGGCCCTGTTCGGTGATTCGGTTTACGATAATCTGATTTTTCCGTGGCAGATCCGCAATAAACAACCGGATCCGCAGGCGCTGCTGGCCGACCTGCAGCGCTTTGGCCTTGACGAAAATATGCTGGAAAAATCCATTAACGAACTGTCCGGCGGGGAAAAGCAGCGCGTCTCGCTGATCCGCAATCTACAATTTCTGCCGCGCGTGCTGCTGCTGGACGAAATTACCAGCGCGCTGGATGAAAGTAATAAACAGAATGTGAATGAAATTATTCATGGCTACGCAACGGAAAAACAGGTCGCTGTTCTGTGGGTCACCCACGATCGCAATGAAATTTCGCATGCCGATGAAGTGATTACGCTGCAACCTGCCGGCGGAAATATGCAGGAGGGACAGCATGAACGGGCATAACATTACGAACGAATCGCTGGCGCTGTCGATGGTACTGGTGCTGATCGCTATTCTGGTCAGCTATCGGGAAAAGCTGGCGCTGGAAAAAGATATTATCTGGAGTATTTGCCGGGCGATCGTGCAGCTGATAATCGTCGGCTATGTGCTGAAATATATCTTTAACGTCAATCATGCGGTTCTGACGCTGTTGATGGTGCTGTTTATCTGCTTTAACGCGGCGTGGAATGCGAAGAAGCGCAGTAAATATATCGACAAAGCTTTTATCTCGTCGTTTATCGCCATCACTACTGGCGCTGGACTAACGCTGGCGGTACTGGTGTTTTCTGGCTCGATCGCCTTCGTGCCGATGCAGGTGATCCCGATTGCCGGGATGGTGGCCGGGAACGCCATGGTGGCGGTAGGGCTGTGCTACAACAATATGGGCCAGCGCTTCAGCAGCGAGCAGCAGCAGATTCAGGAGAAACTGAGCCTCGGCGCGACGCCGAAGATGGCCTCAGCGCGGCTGATTCGCGAGAGCATTCGCGCGTCATTGATTCCCACCGTCGATTCGGCGAAAACGGTCGGTCTGGTGAGCTTGCCTGGGATGATGTCGGGGCTGATTTTTGCCGGTATTGACCCGGTGAAGGCGATTAAGTACCAGATCATGGTGACCTTTATGCTGCTGTCGACCGCCAGCCTGTCGACGATTATCGCCGGCTATCTGACCTACCGGAAGTTCTTCAACGCCCGCCATCAGCTGGTGGTGACGCAGCTGAAAAAGCGCCCGTGAACGATCCCGGGTTGCGGCGTTCACGCCTTACCCGGGCTACTTAGGCTACGTTCCGCATAGTTCGCGTAGCCCGGATAAGCGCAGCGCTATCCGGGGAAGGCAACGGATTAGTACAGCAGCGAATAGAGCTGACGACGATATTTGGCGGCCAGCGCATCGCCGGTACCGAGGGCGGCGAGGATCTCCTGCAGCATCTTGCGCGCCTGGCCATCGCCGGCGCCTAAATCTTTCTGCAGATGGCTGAACAGCAGGGCCAGCGCTTCTTCATTACGCCCGACCTGATGCAGCTGCAGCGCCAGCTGGGAGGCCAACTGCGCATCCTCCGGATTCTGTTCCACCTGCTGCTGCAGCTGCTGGATTTCCGGGGTGTCGGCGGCCTGTTTGAGCAGCTCAATCTGCGCCACCAGACCCTGATAGTGGGTATCCTGATCCTGCAGAGGAATGGTTTTCAGCACGCTTTCCGCTTCATCGGAACGGTGCAGAGCAATCAGCGTTTCCGCCAGCAGCAGGCCAATCTGGCTTTCCTGATTCGACAGCTGCCAGGCTTCCTTCAGCAGCGGCAGGGCATCGGCGTATTTTTCTTCCTGCATCAGGGCCAGCGCCTGCTGAGCTTTCAGCTCCTCTTCACGGGGCAGGACTTTATCCAGCAGGGCGCGGATCGCTTCTTCCGGCTGCGGGCCTTCAAAACCATCCACCGGCTGGCCGTTCTGGAACAGATAAACCGTAGGGATGGCGCGCAGACCAAACTGTGAAGCGAGCATCTGCTCGGCGTCGCAATCGACCTTCGCCAGCGTGAACTGGCCGTTGTATTGGGCTGCCAGGCGCTCGAGCACCGGGGTCAGCTGTTCGCAGTGCTGGCTGCGGGCAGACCAGAAATAAAACAGCACCGGAACGTTCATGGACTGCTGTAGCGTCTGCTGCAGGTTCGCTTCGCTAATGTTGACAATATTCTGTTCGGACATGGGCATTTCTCGTTAGTCGATTTCTGTTTTACATGGGGGCGGCATTCCGCGCTTCAACTCAGCCGTGGATAATTTTGTCCATCGCGCGGGCAGGCAGCAGGCGCTTAAGCAGCGCCACCGCGTGGGTGACCAGGGTGACCGGATAGCGCAGCTTTGGTTTATCGCTGGTAAAAGCATGGCGCACTTTTTCCACCACCGCCTCCGGCCCGAGGGTAAAGCGGGCGGCGATGCCCGGATTTTCTACGGGCTTATCGCTTTGCGTCTGGTTGACGTTATCGGTAAAGCGGGTGCGGATCGGGCCCGGTTCAATCAGGCTGACCTGAATACCGCTGTGGCGCAGCTCCATGCGCAGCGCGTCGGACCACGCCTCGAGGGCATATTTACTGGCGGCATAGGCTCCGCGGCCGGGACTGGCGATAAGCCCCATCACCGAGGAGGTCATCACGATGCGCCCTTCGCCGTGCGGCGTCATCGCCGGCAGCAGCAGCATGGTGAGCTGATGCGCGCCGAAAAAGTTAGCGGAAAATTGCTGTTCCATCTGCTGGCGGCTGATGGTGTTCAGCGGGCCATAGACGCCATACCCGGCGTTATTGAACAGGCCGTAGAGACGATTATCGGTCAGCGCAATCACCTCCGCTGCCGCGCGCTCCACGCTCTGCGGGTCATCCAGATCGAGCAAAATACCGGTTAGCCCCAGATCCTGCATCCGCGCGACATCCTCTGCTTTGCGGCAGGCCGCCAGCACGCGAAAGCCCTGGCGGGTTAAATCCAGCGCGCTTTCCAGACCAATTCCGCTGGAACAGCCTGTCACTAAAACCGTTTTTTGCATAACTTTACCTGTCAGCGACCCCTGGCGTTCAGGAGTCATGATTAACTAAGGGAGCCAGCCGCTTCGCCATCCAGTCGGCGATAAACGGCTGCGCGTCGCGATTTGGGTGAATGCCGTCGTCCTGCATCCATTGCGGCTTGAGATAGACCTCCTCCATAAAAAAGGGCAGGAGAGGAATAGCGAATTCTTTGGCCAGGGCCGGGTAAATCGCGCCGAAGGCTTCATTATAGCGGCGGCCATAGTTCGCCGGCAGGTGAATTTGCATCAGCAGCGGCTCGGCGTTGGCCGCTTTGATATCTTTAATAATGGTGCGCAGCGTCTGCTCGGTCTGCTGCGGCGGAAAACCGCGCAGTCCGTCATTGCCGCCGAGCTCAACCAGCACCCAGCGCGGCTGGTGCTGCTTAAGCAGCGCTGGCAGGCGAGCCAACCCCTGCTGCGAGGTATCGCCGCTGATGCTGGCGTTCACCACCGGCGTTTTCGCCTGCCACTGCTCATTGAGCAGCGCCGGCCAGGCGGCGTTGGCCGCCATCCGATAGCCAGCGCTCAGGCTGTCGCCGAGGATCAGCAGCGTGTCCGCCGCCATCGCGCGGCAGGTAAACAGGAACAACAACAGGAAAGGCACATGCCAGCGGAAAACATACTTGAAGTTCATCATCTTAAGAAGTCCGTCGGTCAGGGGGAGCATCAGCTCTCCATCCTTACCGGAGTTGAGCTGGTTGTCAAACCGCGGCAGACCATCGCCCTGATCGGCGAGTCGGGTTCCGGTAAATCGACCCTGCTGGCGATCCTCGCCGGCCTCGACGATGGCAGCAGCGGGGAAGTATCGATGCTGGGCAAACCGCTGCACCGGATGGATGAAGAGGCGCGGGCGGCGCTGCGGGCGCAGCACGTTGGTTTTGTTTTTCAGTCGTTTATGCTGATCCCGACGCTCAACGCCCTGGAGAACGTCGAGCTGCCGGCGCTGTTGCGCGGCGCCAGCGATAGCCAGAGCCGGGGCGATGCCCGCGCGCTGCTTGAGCAGCTGGGACTTGGCAAACGCCTGCACCACCTGCCGGCGCAGCTCTCCGGCGGCGAACAGCAGCGGGTGGCGCTGGCCCGGGCCTTTAACGGGCGCCCGGCCATTCTGTTCGCCGATGAGCCCACCGGCAACCTCGATCGCCAGACCGGGGACAAAATTGCCGATCTGCTGTTCTCGCTTAATCGCGAACACGGCACCACCCTGATCCTCGTCACTCACGATCCGCTGCTGGCGGCGCGCTGCGATCGCCGTCTGCGCCTGGTGGATGGCCAGCTGCGGGAGGAAGCATGATCGCCCGCTGGTTCTGGCGCGAATGGCGCTCGCCGTCGCTGCTGATCGTCTGGCTGGCGTTAAGCCTCGCCGTGGCCTGCGTGCTGGCCCTGGGGTCGATAAGCGATCGGATGGAGAAAGGCCTTAGCCAGCAAAGCCGTGAGTTTATGGCCGGCGACCGTACGCTGCGCAGTTCGCGCGAGGTGCCCGCAGAGTGGATCGCACAGGCGCGGAAGTCAGGGCTGACCGTCGGCGAGCAGCTGAGCTTTGCCACCATGACGTTCGCCGGGGATACGCCGCAGCTGGCGGACGTTAAGGCGGTGGACGACCGCTATCCGCTGTATGGCACCCTCGAGACGCAGCCGCCGGGGCTGAAACCGCAGGCGGGGAGCGTGCTGCTGGCGCCAAGGCTGATGGCGCTTCTGAACCTGAAAACCGGCGATACGATTGACGTTGGCGATGCCACGCTGCGCATTGCCGGGGAGGTGATTCAGGAGCCGGATGCGGGGTTTAACCCCTTCCAGATGGCGCCGCGGCTGATGATGAATATGGCCGACGTGGCAAAAACCGGGGCCGTGCAGCCCGGCAGTCGCGTCGCATGGCGCTATAAGTTCGCCGGCGACGCTGAACAGCTGGCCAATTATGAGCAGTGGCTGCTGCCGAAGCTCGGCCCGGAGCATCGCTGGATTGGCCTTGAACAGGACGACAGCGCGCTGGGCAAATCCCTCGAACGCTCGCAGCAATTCCTGTTGTTATCCGCGCTGTTGACGCTGCTGCTGGCCGTCGCCGCAGTGGCGGTAGCGATGAGCCACTACTGCCGCAGCCGCTATGATCTGGTCGCCATACTTAAGACGCTGGGCGCCGGACGGTCGCAGCTGCGCAAGCTTATCGTCGGCCAATGGCTGCTGCTGTTGACGCTGTCGGTGATAACCGGCGGGGTGGCGGGCCTGGCGCTGGAGCGTCTGCTGCTGCTGGTGCTCAAACCGGTGCTGCCCGCCGCGTTACCCGCTGCCAGCGGTTGGCCGTGGCTGTGGGCTATCGGGGCGACAGGCGTCATTTCCCTGCTGGTGGGCCTGCGACCCTATCGACTGCTGCTGGCGACCCTGCCGCTGCGAGTGCTGCGTCAGGATGTGGTGGCTAACGTCTGGCCGTTGAAAATCTGGATCCCGGCGGTTAGCGTCGTGGTGGTGGGCCTGTTGGCCTGGCTGCTGGGCGGCAGCCCGCTGCTGTGGTCGGTGCTGGCCGGGGCGGTGGTGCTGGCGCTGCTGTGCGGCCTGGTGGGCTGGGGATTGCTGTGGCTGCTCAAACGCCTGACGCTCAAAGCCTTGCCGCTGCGTCTGGCGGTGAACCGCCTGCTGCGCCAGCCGTGGTCGACCCTCAGCCAGCTGGCGGCGTTTTCCCTGTCGTTTATGCTGCTGGCGCTCCTGTTGGTGCTGCGCGGCGATCTGCTTGACCGCTGGCAGCAGCAGTTGCCCCCGCAGAGCCCGAACTACTTTCTGATCAATATCGCCCCTGAGCAGATAGTGCCGGTGAAGACCTTCCTCGCCGAACACCAGACGCGGGCGGCGGAATTCTATCCGATCGTCCGGGCCCGTCTGACGCAGATCAACGGTCAATCCACGGACGGGAACAAAGACGAAGCGCTGAATCGCGAGCTTAATCTCACCTGGAGCGAACAGCGTCCGGATCATAATCCGCTGGTGGCCGGCAGCTGGCCGCCGAAGCCGGGCGAGGTATCGATTGAGGAGGGGCTGGCGCAGCGGCTGGGGATAAAGATCGGCGATACAGTGACCTTTACCGGCGATACCCAGGAGTTCAGCGCGAAGGTCAGCAGCGTGCGTAAAGTGGACTGGGAGAGCCTGCGGCCAAACTTCTTCTTTATTTTCCCCGCCGGGGCGCTGGACGGGCAGCCGCAGAGCTGGCTCACCAGCTTCCGCTGGGATAACGGTCCCGCGATGTTGACCCAGCTGAACCGCGAGTTTCCCACCGTCAGTCTGCTGGATATCGGCGCCATCCTGCGTCAGGTCGGCCAGGTGCTCTCCCAGGTCAGCCGGGCGCTGGAGGTGATGGTAGGCCTGGTGACGGCCTGCGGCGTGCTGCTGTTGCTGGCGCAGGTGCAGGTCGGTATGCGTCAACGCCATCAGGAGCTGGTGGTCTGGCGCACGCTGGGGGCAGGAAAATCGCTGCTGCGCGCTACGCTGTGGGCGGAGTTTGCCCTGCTGGGGCTGGTTTCCGGCCTGGTGGCGGCGATAGGCGCGGAAGTGGCGCTGGCGATGCTGCAGACGAAAGTCTTTGATTTTCCCTGGGCGCCGGACTGGCGCCTGTGGGTGTTGCTGCCGCTGACGGGAGCGGTGTTGTTATCCCTGTGCGGCGGCGGGCTGGGGCTGCGTCTGTTAAAAGGAAAAGCGCTATTCCGCCAGTTTAGCCAGTAAGAATATTGCATTTTGATGATGCGCCGCCGTTTTTGGCGGCGCTTTTATTTTAAACGCACAAATTGATAAATCATTGATTTTTAAGAGCACAAAATATTAAAAACCCAGCAACACGCTATGCTGATTCGCGGTTAATATTCAACTGGAAAATATAAGGTGGCTTATTAATCAAGGAAAAACTATGGCACACACAATAAAAGCGCTGGCGATCTCGATCGGCGCAGCATTAGCGTTAACGTCATTGCCTTCCCACGCGGAGATTACGCTGCTGAAACAAGATCCGCAGGCGGGCGATCCGTTAAGCCGGCTTAACTTTACCGTCGGCGGCAGTATCCGGCCGCAGTTCAACATGATGACCGGCGATGGCGACAAAGGCTCCTATAAGCGTAACGGTTTTGACGGCGGCACCCGCTTCCGCTTCGCGGCGGATTACTACCTGTTCGATGATATTAGCTGGATCAGCTACTATGAGCTGGGCGTGAACATTCCGGCGCTGTTTGACTGGGATAACCACTACGCGGAAGGCGCGAACAATACCACCCGCCGCATGCTGTATACCGGCCTGAAAAGTGATACCTGGGGTACGTTAACCTACGGGCAGCAGAACAGCATTTACTATGATGTGGTGGGGGTGAAAACCGATATCTGGGACTACGATATGATCGGTCAGGCCCCGGGGAACGGTATTAATGGCGATTACGATGGCTCCTATCGTTCACGTAATATGCTGAAATATAAGAAAACTGTAGGTGATGTCGATCTTTACGGATCTTATCTGTTCGAAGACAGCGAATACCTGCCGGGTAACGGCCTGCGTTACAAGCGTAAAGGCGGTGGTTCTGTTGGCGCGGACTACCACATCCTGAAGGATCTGACCTGGGGTACCGCGTGGAACTACACCCGCGCGGAAATGCGCGACCCGTCAAGCGCCGACAGCAAAACCTATGACCAGAATATCGTCGGTACCGCGCTGAGCTGGACCCCGGATAACTGGACCTTCTCCTTCGGCGGCGGCTGGTATCAGAACTTCCTCACCACCAAGAAAACCGATGTGCATAATTACTTTGCCGGTGACGCCTGGGGGATTGAATATTTTGCGGGCTATAAATTCCCGATCAATCAATACGCTGTTAAATCTATTCAGCCGTACTTTATGGGCGACCGTCTGGAATATGTGAACGGCCGCAACTATCAGCGTATCGATAACGGTCTGGGGATTAGCTTCCAGCTGGATTACGGTTTCCGCGTTGACTACGAACACGTGTTTACCTCCAGCACCGACAACCTTGGCGATATGAACCTGGTCCGTCTGCGCTACGACTTCTAAGCGGTCACAACTCCCCGGTCGCGCGCGCTTACCGTGGCTACAAATCGCGCCGACCGGTAGCCCGGCTAAGGCGTTTACGCCGCAAGCCGGGACAATAGAGCATGCGATTACTTCGCCAGCCAGGCTGCGACCTCCTGCCAGCTGCCGCGAAAGAGAATTTTCCCGGCTTTTTTCCCCAACTGATAGCGATACATCGGGTCGTAGTACTCTTCCAGCAGCGGTACCAGCCAGGCAAAGTGCGCCTCGGTGCTGGCGGTGCGCTGCTGCTGCACCAGCGCCTCATCGAGCCGTTCAGTGAGCTGAGCAAAACGCTGCAGCCCCAGGCGACGGCGGATGGCAAACAGGCCGTGATGCAGATACTCGCCGTATGCCTGCCAGCCTTTCTCTTCGCCATACGCGGCGATAAAGTCGCGATACATGCGATCGAAATACTCTTCGCGCAGCCGTTCGAGGCGAACGTCAAAAGGATCTTCCACCACCGCCAGCGGCGACTGCGCCATGCGGAGGCGCAGGCTCTCCGGTAGATGGTTGGCGCCGATCATATGGCCTTCATCTTCCAGCACCCAGCGGGTCTGCTGTTCGGCTTTTTTAAGCAGGCTGACCGCCAGGTGGTTTTCAAAGGTGGCCTGCGGATGCTGATCCTGCAGGGTTCGACCGAATGAAGAACCGCGGTGATGAGCAAGCCCTTCCAGGTCGATACCGTCCGGGCGCGAGCAGACCAGCTGAGTTTTGCCGTTGCCGGTGCAGCCGCCTATCAGCACGATCGGGCGCTGCACCAGTTCGTCGGTGGCCTGGATCGCCGCCTGGCGTAGCGCTTTATAGCCGCCGACGATCAGGGGGTAATCCACGCCAGCTTCTTTCAGCCACTGCTGGACGATATGCGAGCGCTGGCCGCCGCGGGCGCAGCACAGGTAACCGTGTGGGTAACGGGCGCACGCTTCCAGCCACGCCTGAGTACGGCTGGCGCGCAGGTCACCCTGGATCAGTTTATGGCCGAGCGCCAGCGCCGCTTCCGGCCCCTGACGCTTGTAGCAGGTGCCGACCGCGGCGCGTTCTTCATCATTCATCAGCGGCAGGTTGATCGCCGCCGGCATCGCGCTTTGGCTAAACTCCACCGGGGCGCGTACGTCAATCAGTGGCGTATCGCTGGCGAGAATGGCGCGATAATCCGTCCCATTGGTCATGGGGTATCCTCTGAAGTCAAAACAGAAATGAGCTTTACAGCAAGGGGGGGATTGTACGCGCCTCAAGGTGTGCCGGGGAAGGGGATAGATCAAATCCCCGGCACGAAGGGCTTAGCTGAGCTGCGATTGCGCCCAGAACAGGCCGCTGGTGTACTCCGGCGGCAGCAGCGGCTTGATCGCTTCCAGCGTCGCGCTCAGGCGATCGGTATCGCTGTCGGTGAGGTTCAGGTGGCCGACTTTACGACCCGGGCGCACCTCTTTGTCATACCAGTGCAGGTGCACCAGCGGCAGCTTCAGCCAGTCGTAGTTAAGATCGGTGCCGATCAGGTTGATCATCATCGACGGGCTGTTGACCACCGGCGGCGGCAGCGGCAGGCCGGTAATCGCCCGCAGATGCAGCTCGAACTGGCTGATAGACGCCCCGTTCTGCGTCCAGTGGCCGCTGTTGTGCACCCGCGGCGCCAGCTCGTTAATCAGCAGCCCCTCGGCGGTAACGAAGCACTCCATCGCCATCACGCCGACGTAGTTCAGCTCGTTCATGATCGCCGTCAGCATGCTTTCCGCCTGTTCCTGCTGGCGAGCGTTGGCCTGCGGGAAGGCGACGCTGGCGCGCAGAATACCGTCCTGATGCAGGTTACGGGTCAGCGGGTAGAAGACGGTGCTACCGTCATGAGCGCGGGCGCCCACCAGCGATACCTCGCCGGAGAAGTTAATCCCCTGCTCGACGATGCACTCGCCGTAGTTATCGGCCGGTAGCTGATCGATCTCGTTTTCCCGCAGACGCCACTGGCCGCGGCCGTCGTAACCGCCAACGCGACGCTTAACGATCGCCAGTTCGCCAAGGCGGGCAAACACCGCCGGCCACTCGCTTTTATCCGCCAGCAGCTGCCACGGGGCGGTGGCGAGGCCAAGCTTGTCAAACAGCTGCTTTTGCGTCAGGCGGTCGGCGATAATCGGGAAGACATCGCGGTTGACGAACGCCGGGTGGCGGGCCAGCTCGCGGGTGAGGGCGGTTTCCGGCCAGCGTTCAATTTCTGCCGTGATGACGCTCTGCTGGAACGGCACCGCTTCCGGGTCGGCTTCCAGGCCGACCGGCCAAACGGCGATGCCCAGCGGCTCGCCGGCCTGGCGCAGCATACGGCCTAACTGGCCGTTACCGAGCACGCATACCTGTTTCATGCCGCACCCCGCGGATCCGGATTATCCAGCACTTCATCGGTTTGCGCCTGACGCCAGGCGCTCAGGCGCTGGTGCAGTTCTGTATCATGCTGGGCAAGGATCTGCGCGGCGAGCAGGCCGGCGTTCGCAGCGCCAGCTTTGCCGATGGCCAGGGTACCGACCGGAATGCCGCGCGGCATCTGCACAATGGAGTAGAGGCTGTCGACACCGCTTAAGGCTGCGCTCTGAACCGGTACGCCGAGCACCGGCACCAGGGTTTTCGCCGCAATCATGCCCGGCAGATGCGCCGCGCCGCCTGCTCCTGCAATAATCACCTGATAACCGTGGCTTTCGGCGCTTTCAGCAAAGCTGAACAGCTTATCGGGCGTGCGGTGGGCGGAGACCACTTCGACATGGTACGGAACGTTCAGGGCATCAAGGATTTCTGCGGTAAATTGCATGGTAGCCCAGTCGCTTTTGGACCCCATCACGATGGCGATACGCGCCGAATTATTGCGGGAAGACATGCGTCTTAAAACTCCTGTGGGTGTGTTTCACACTGCTTTAGAGGCCACAGAGAATAGCATGAACTGCCAGCAAGGAAAACGGTTGCGTGCGCATGGTTAGCCGTCTTTTGTCTCGCCTGGAGGTGATGGCGTGGGTGCCTGATTGACCTTTATCTCCCTCATGATACAGGTGATAAGCAGCACTACCCCCCATGGGAGCATCAGGGTGCCCATAAGCAGTAAATAGATTTGTACCAGCCGGCTATCGTGAGGGCGGGTGCAGAGCAAATAAATGGCATAAAAATAGATAGCCCACGCCAGCATCGCACACCAGACAAACGTCAGCGTGTTGCCGATAACGACGCCGATTAAGGCGATATAACTTACCCCTAACGGATTGAGGATCGCGATGATCATTCCCCACGTCAGCGGCTGACTCCACCTTTTCCTGCTCATGCTCGTTCCTTGAGAGTGACGTTGTGGAAGACTAGCATGCAGGGCGGGGGGAAGCGCGCACCTTCGCCCGGGCAAAAGGCGCTTTCGGAATTGTGCTCGCGCAGGAATTAGAACGGAAAGTGGATTAGTTCGACGTCGTCCGGCGTCACCTTGACCATCGAACCTTCGCTGTGCCAGGCGCCAAGTACCACACGCCATGCGGGTTGGCCGTTGGCCTGCAGTTCATGGACCGCCGGGCGATGGGTATGGCCGTGGATCAGCCACTGCACGTGATGCCGCTCCATCGCGTCAACTACCGCCTGTGGATTTACATCCATAATTTCCATTGATTTACTGCTGTTGGCGGCTTTGCTGTCGGCGCGCATGCGGGCGGCGATGCGACGGCGGATAAACAGCGGCAGGGCCAGGAACAGACGCTGGATCCACGGGGTGTGGACTTTGGCGCGAAACGCCAGATAGCCTTGGTCATCGGTACACAGCGTGTCGCCATGCATGATCAAGACTTCACGGCCATAGAGGTCCAGTCGCTCTTCTTCGGCGAGCAGGATCATCCCGCTCTGGCGGGCAAAGCGCTGGCCGACGAGAAAATCGCGGTTGCCATGGATGAAGTAGCACGGCACGCCGGCGTCGACGACGGCTTTGATTGCCGAGGCAATTTGTTGGTGCAGCGGGTTAGGATCGTCATCGCCGATCCATGCCTCAAACAGATCGCCAAGGATATACAGAGCGTCCGCCTGGCGGGCTTCGCCCTGTAAAAAACGCAGAAAACCGGCGGTGATCGCCGGTTCTTCTGTTTGCAGGTGCAAATCTGCAATGAAAAGTGTCGCCACGAATTACTCGCTGACGGTGACGCTTTTGATGATCACATCATCTTTCGGCACATCCTGGTGCATGCCGCTGCGGCCGGTGGCAACCGCTTTGATTTTGTCAACCACGTCCATGCCTTCAACCACTTCCGCGAAGACGCAGTAGCCCCAACCCTGCAGGCTTTCGCCGGAGAAGTTCAGGAAGTCGTTGTCAACCACGTTGATGAAGAACTGCGCGGTGGCAGAGTGCGGCGCCTGAGTACGGGCCATCGCCAGCGTGCCGCGGGTGTTTTTCAGACCGTTGTTCGCTTCGTTCTGAATCGGAGATTTGGTCGCTTTTTGTTTCATGCCAGGTTCAAAACCGCCGCCCTGAATCATGAAGCCGTTGATAACACGGTGGAAAATGGTGTTGTCGTAGAAACCTTCGCGGCAGTAGTCCAGGAAGTTTTTAACTGTTTCCGGCGCTTTGTCGTCAAACGTTTTGATTACGATATCGCCATGATTGGTGTGGAAAGTAACCATTTTTGCATCCTGTTCCGATGAGTGTGGTGCCAGCACCCGGTGTCGGGTGAGATATAGGGGGGTGTTATAGCATAACCGCGGGGGTCGATGCACCTTGCAATGTGTGCTGCGTCCGGTCTGAATTATGGGTATTATAGAGACTTCATTACCCACACACGTCTACACGGAATCTTCGATGTTAAAAATTTTTAATACACTGACGCGCCAGAAAGAGGAATTTAAACCTATCCATGCCGGGGAAGTCGGCATGTACGTGTGTGGTATTACCGTTTACGATCTCTGTCATATCGGCCATGGACGTACCTTCGTCTCCTTTGACGTCGTGGCGCGCTATCTGCGTTTTCTTGGCTATAAGCTGAAGTACGTGCGCAATATCACCGATATTGACGACAAAATCATTAAGCGCGCTAATGAAAACGGCGAAAGCTTTGTCGCGCTGGTCGATCGCATGATTGCCGAAATGCACAAAGATTTTGACGCGCTGAATATTCTGCGTCCCGACAGCGAGCCGCGCGCAACGCACCATATTGCGGAGATCATTGAGATCACCGAGCAGCTGATCGCCAAAGGCCATGCTTACGTGGCAGATAACGGCGACGTGATGTTCGACGTGCCGACGGACCCGAACTACGGTCTGCTGTCGCGCCAGGATCTAGACCAGCTGCAGGCGGGGGCGCGCGTCGACGTGGTTGACGTCAAGCGTAACCCGATGGACTTCGTCCTGTGGAAAATGTCGAAAGAGGGCGAGCCAAGCTGGCCGTCGCCGTGGGGCGCGGGCCGTCCGGGCTGGCATATCGAGTGCTCGGCGATGAACTGCAAGCAGCTTGGCAACCACTTCGATATTCACGGCGGCGGTTCGGATCTGATGTTCCCTCACCATGAAAACGAAATCGCCCAGTCCACCTGCGCCCACGACGGTGAATACGTCAACTACTGGATGCACTCCGGCATGGTGATGGTTGACCGCGAGAAGATGTCGAAATCGCTGGGTAATTTCTTTACCGTCCGCGACGTGCTGAAGTATTACGATGCGGAGACGATTCGCTACTTCCTGATGTCCGGCCACTATCGCAGCCAGCTGAACTACAGCGAAGAGAACCTCAAGCAGGCGCGTTCGGCGCTGGAGCGTCTGTACACCGCGCTGCGCGGGACGGACAAATCCGTCGACGCGGCGGGGGGCGAAGCCTTCGAAGCACGCTTTATCGAGGCGATGGACGACGACTTCAACACCCCGGAAGCCTATTCGGTGCTGTTCGATATGGCGCGTGAAGTAAACCGCCTGAAAACCGAGGACGTGGCCGCGGCGAACGCCATGGCGGCCCACCTGCGTAAGCTTGCTGCGGTACTGGGTCTGCTGGAGCAGGAGCCGGAGGCGTTCCTGCAGAGCGGCGCGCAGGTTGACGACGCGGAAGTGGCGGAGATCGAATCGCTCATCCAGCAGCGTCTGGACGCGCGCAAAGCGAAAGACTGGGCGGCGGCGGATGCGGCGCGCGACCGTCTCAACGAGATGGGCATTGTGCTGGAAGATGGCCCGCAGGGCACCACCTGGCGCCGGAAGTAAGCCATAAAAAAACGCCCGCAAAAGCGGGCGTTTTTATTTTCGTTGTCAGGCCGTGACGGTCACGCTCTGGCCTTCAAAGCTCACCGTCTGACCAGCGACGATTTTGCAGCGTTTGCGGGTTTCCACCGCGCCGTCGACTTTTACCAGCCCGTCGGCGATGGCGATCTTCGCCTGGGCGCCGCTTTCGCTCCAGCCTTCCAGCTTCAGCAGATCGCACAGCTCAACGTGCGGGTGTTTACCTAAGGAAAATGTCGCCATCTCAGGCCTCCTCAACGTCGTGATACTCTTCGCACGCCTGCAGCGTGTTCTGGATCAGGGTGGCGACGGTCATCGGGCCAACGCCGCCGGGAACCGGGGTGATGTAGGACGCGCGTTCGGCGGCATCTTCATACACCACGTCGCCGACCACTTTGCCGCTTTCCAGACGGTTGATGCCGACATCGACCACAATCGCCCCTTCTTTAATCCACTCGCCAGGAATAAAGCCCGGTTTGCCCACCGCGACGATCAGCAGGTCGGCGTTTTCGACATGATGGCGCAGGTTTTTTGTAAAGCGGTGGGTGACGGTGGTGGTGCAGCCGGCCAGCAGCAGCTCCATGCTCATCGGGCGACCGACGATATTGGAAGCGCCAATGACCACCGCATTGAGGCCGTAGGTGTCGATATTGTAGCGTTCCAGCAAGGTCACGATACCGCGCGGAGTGCACGGACGCAGGCGCGGCGCGCGCTGGCACAGGCGGCCAACGTTGTAAGGATGGAAGCCGTCGACGTCTTTATCCGGCGCGATGCGCTCGAGAACTTTGACGTTATCGATCCCTGCCGGCAGGGGCAGCTGAACCAGAATACCGTCGATGGTCTTATCGGCATTCAGAGTGTCGATAAGCTCCAGCAGCTCGGCTTCGCTGGTGGTTTCCGGGAGATCGTAAGAGCGGGAGACGAAGCCCACTTCTTCACATGCTTTGCGCTTGCTGCCGACATAAATCTGCGAGGCCGGGTTGCTGCCGACCAGCACGACGGCCAGCCCAGGGGCGCGTTTTCCGGCCGCAACGCGAGCCTTCACTTTTTCCGCAACCTCAGAGCGTACCTGCTGCGCAATCGTTTTACCGTCAATAATTTTTGCTGCCATCAGAGAGAGGATTCCATCTGTATCTTTACGAAAGGGGGATGAGGATATTTTGTCAGAAGCGGGCCTCGCTGTCAGTCCTCGTTTGCTGTTTTATCCTGTCTGAGGCTAATTTAGCCTGTTATGACCATGGTTATTACATGGTTATTGGTGCGTTGCGCCTGGCCACTGAGTCGATTTACGCGCGCATTAGGCCCGGCGGTATGCTTCTTGTACAGTTGGTGGAGGATATTTCGCCAGCGTCGTATAAGCCCCGCAGTTTCCTGGCAAAATGGATTGACTCAACCGACGTGGACCGTATAATTCCACGCGTTTCACTCCGCGAAGCACTCGCTTCTCAGGGCGCCCTTAGCTCAGCTGGATAGAGCAACGGCCTTCTAAGCCGTAGGTCACAGGTTCGAACCCTGTAGGGCGTACCATTAAGAAACAATAACTTACGCAAGTTTCAAACCAGCCTGATTTCCTCCTTGTGTCGTATTTGTGTCGCTAGCGCCAAAAATGGCGTCAATTTTCCGTGCGTGTTCGGTCAGGTGGTTCGGCGCCAGGTGAGCATAACGACGTACCATCTCGATGCTCTCCCATCCTCCCATTTCCTGTAAAACAGAAAGCGGGACGCCGGACTGGATCAGCCAACTCGCCCAGGTGTGCCGGAGGTCGTGAAAACGGAAATCCTCGATCCCCGCTTTTTTCAACCCGGCGCGCCAGGCGTTATTGTCATCCACCCGCATTTTTCTAACCGCGGGCGTTAGTGTTCCATCAGGGCGATGTTTTGCCGCGGTGTGAACGAACACCCACCGGGAATGCTTCCCTATCTGATCCCTTAACACCCTGCATGCGGTATCATTCAGAGCTACGCCAATCGCCTTGCCCGCTTTTGCGTTCTCCGGATTTACCCATGCAACCTTTCTCTGCATATCGACCTGCTGCCACTCAAGCCCGATGATGTTTGAGCGGCGCAGGCCGGTTGCCAGTGCAAATATCACCACTGGCTTAATGCTCTCCGGCATGCACTCGATCAACCGCTCAGCTTCTTCTCTGGTCAGCCACCGTATCCGCTTACTGATCGGCTTGCGGGTTTTGATAACAGGAGCTGTTTTTATCCAGCCCCAGTCATTCGCCGCGGCCCTGAGAAGGGATCGAATGAAGGAAAGGTGTTGCGCCTTCGTCGCCTGCGAAACCTGCCGTGGTTTGTACTCCGGAACAGGCTTACCCTTCCTCAGCGCGGCATCACGCTTACTCTCCCACACCTGCAGGTGTTTACGGTTGATCATCCCGTTAACGGCTTCGTGAACTTCCTCCGCCGTTATCTTCGAGACATCACGGCCGGAAAAATGCTGCAGCCAAAACTCAATTTTGGTTTTGTCATCATCCAGCGATCGCTTATGGTCCTTTTCCCGCAGCCACCGGATGCAGCACTCTTCAAAGGTTCTGACGGGCAGGTCGCCGATCTGGTCAACCCGCCACGCTTCCGCCTTCAGCTTGTCGTGGAGCTCCTGAGCCTGCTTTTTGTCCCCCGTGCCAAGAGATCGCCTAACTCTTTTTCCTGACGGCGTAAAGAAATGACAGTGCCACACGCCGCCCCTGAGGGTGATTGACATAAAACTTCTCCTTTATGTTCACCCGCGTTCGCGATGACAGGATCGCGCGGGGTTTTCAAATATGCAATACACGCCGCCTCGGTCGTTCTGTACTTGTTGCCGACCTTGCGGCCGGCGAGCTCTCCAGACTCAATTAGACGATAGATCACCCGCGCCGACACGATGAGCAAATCGGCGGCCTGCTGTGCTGTTATCGGTTTGTCAGATGCCATATCACCTCCGATGCTTACCGCGTAATTCCTCTTCTTCCTGACAGTCAGCGCAGCGCTGGCAGCCCGACACCAGTTCCCGGCGCCGCTCGGGTATCTCTTCCCCGCAGTCGCGGCAGTGAGTAGCTGAAACTGCGTTGTGGTTGATGCGACATTTCGTAATGGCGGCTTCCCGCTGGAGTTCCTCTAACTCGTTGGCCTGATCAATGATTTCTGGCATGTCAGCGCTCCTTTATATGTCCGTTCAAAATACCTATCTCCACATAGAGATGGCTTGGCGTTAACCCAAGCTGCCTTATCAGCGGCATGCATCCGTTGAGGATCGGTCGTGATATCTCGTCGGAACTTAAAGCGGGGGATGACCGCCGTTTAGCCTTAACCTCATCGTTAGCCCTGCGCGCGATACTTCTGAGCGCATTTTTCTTTTCTTCTGGTGTCATGCGACCCCCATATAAGCGCGAATGAAAGCCGCAGCTGCCTGGGCGTTTATGGCGTTGCCGTAACCCTTCAGACGGCCGACGCGGTTGCTGCTTGCCACTCTTGCCACCCCGGGCTCGACTCGTCCCAGGCGTGCGGCAGCCCCATCAACCAGCGGGAATGTGCCGGGTTCAACTGGACGCCATTTTCCATCTCGACAAAAGAGCCAGTCCGCATCTCGCCAAAAACCGTTAACCTCAAGGGGCCGCACAGGCTCGCCGCCCATCCGATTTTGTTCGGTGTTTCCCTGCCGTCCGCGCTCATTTGTACCGTCGTTGCATTGGTGATGTAGTTGACCTGTGGTGTTGGCCAACCCGTCATGAAAGCCTGGCGCGGCAACTGGTCCAGTCGTTCCTTCCCGTCCCGCTGCGCTGTCATTCCGGAAGTGTCTTTCCAGTCCCGACTTGTCGGCGTTGTCCAGGCTGCCAATACTGCGAAGTCCTGTAGATTTGGCTGGCGACCGGCTTCCTTCCGCGCCAACACCTTGAGCCAGTCCTGGTAGCAGTTTTTGACATTGCTCGCCAGCGGACTCGGCCACCCAGTAAGCTCTCTCTCTGATGTGCGGTGCACCGATGCCCGCTGACGTAAACGGCACAAGCCCGAAGGCGTATCCCACTCCTTCCAGGTCTGCCTGTACAAGGTCGAACCATGTGTTTGCGTTACCGCTTGCAACCTGTTCGCCAAAGACATGCTGAGGTCTGCGCTCGCTGATGAGATGGAAGAAGTGGGGCCAAAGGTGCCGCTCGTCAGCAAACCCATCTCCTTTGCCTGCCGCGCTGAAAGGCTGGCACGGGCAGGAGCCAGTCCAGACCGGGCGATCGTCAGGCCATCCGGCGAGGCGGAGGGAATGGGACCAGACGCCGATACCGGCGAAAAAGTGGCACTGGGTAAATCCCCTGAGGTCGTCAGGTGTGACATCTTCAATACTCCGTTCGTCAACTTCGCCCGGGGCGATATGCCCGGCGGCTATGAGGTTACGCAGCCACTGCGCCGCGAATGGGTCGATCTCGTTGTAGTAAGCTGCCGCGCTCATGCCGCCTCCGTCTTCACAACGTCAATGGCGCAGCCGGGGATCAACTCAACGGAAGCGGTGGCGCACTGGTTACCCCAATGGCTCCAGCCTGGCGCCGCGCTGCGACTGAACAGCTCAATCCGCGGCACGTCGCCGTAGAGCAGTTCCAGGCGGTGGCGAACTTCCCACGGTTTCTCGCTGTGCGCGCCGAGAGGGCTGTAGACCACCTGCTTAATTCCAGCGTGCTTGCGTTCCAGCCCGGCGCCGCGGGTGGCGATCAGTACGTCTTCCGTGTTGGCTCGGGTGTGGTTGCCGCCATTCATGCGCGTCTCGGCATTCAGCAGGGCGAGGAAGTCGTAAAAATCGGTCACATCGCCCTCTGCCAGAGCCTTGGTAATGCGAAGTTCGGCCAGCTGGTTCAACTTCACCCAGGTGAAGCCCTTCATCGTGCGCACCGTAAATCCCCAGGCCTCGGCCAACTCGATCGCCTCCTGGTTGTGGGTGCCGGTGTACCACATCGCCAATACGGCGTTATCCGCGGCGAGCTCCCACACCGGGAGCCGCTTCATATCGAGCAAGCTCATGGTGGGGTAGTGATCGACAGCGGCACCGTTGCTGATCTGGTTCCCGTAAGACCAGGCCGGGTCGGCATAGATAAGTGAGTAGCGGTTCATAGGACTGACTCCATTTCATCGATATAGAGGCCCGATGCGATAAGCCGGCGGCGCCGGGCCGCTTTATCTATACATTTCTGACGGTTGCCAGAGGCGGCCTGAGCCATCGAGCGCTTAGTGAACAGGCGCGTTTTACCCTGCGGGGTAATGACCTTTGGCCTTGTGACCAGGTCAAAGGTGCGATCACAGATGCCGTCCTCGTTGAGCCAGGTTTCCGATGCGATCAGCTGCGCAATGCGGCCTTCTCCCTTGGTTATGCCGTTCGCAACGCGGTTAAATTCAACAAGCGTTACGCCGAACTTCTCCGCTATTTCGCTTCCGGTTACAGGGCGGCCGCGCGTCTGAATCATCCAGATCACGCGCTCGCGAAGGCCGGAGAATTTCCCTGCTTTGCCGGGCCTGCGGTAAAATGGAGTGCGTTTCATTTCCACTGCTCCCCGAAGGTAAAGCCGATCTCCGCCAGTGATTCATCCATCTTGCTGATGAACTCCGGCACCATTTCGTTGAAGTCGGACATGTATTTGTCGTCGCGCTCAACAACCACATGGTGAATGCCTTCTCGCTTCATGCGAGGGTCATAATTCGCGAAGTACCAGGCGTCCTTCCCGGTTACCCACATGCTGAATTGCACCTGGGCCATATAGGCGGATTTGATAGCCTCGAAGCCGCCAAGCCGGAACTTCATGAAGTCCCGAGAGGTAAAAGGGCACTTAAGCTCAAGGCCGCGGCCATCACTACACAGGCCATCAGGAGAGCAGGCAGTGCGCATACCTTCGTCACGGAAAAGGATCGGCGACTCGGTTACCTTCACGTCGGTGGTGAACTCAAACAGGGTGCGAGCGTCGGCCTCATACTGTTTCCCCCAGGCCAGCGCCTTGGCGTTAACTTCCGGCGCCACGCCGGTGCACACTTCGGCAAGGAGCGTAAGGAAGTAGGACATCTTCATATCAGTCCATTTCTTACCTGACTTGGGCTTAGAAATGACGTTGTGAACTTCCGAGGCAGTGATCACTCCGAGGCGTAAGCGGTGCCAGGATTCATCTCCCTGTTCAACGCGGGTAACGTCAATGCCAGTGCGTGCAAGGATAATTTCTGGTGTCATGCTGCCACCTGCGCTTTTTTCTGGAGGAAGCTAAAGCCTTTCTGCGCTTCTTCTTCGGTGAGCTGTGATGCCTGGAAAATGTCACGCTTGAAGATGTTGCTGCACAGAGGCAGGAAGTCCTTCTCCCAGTCCTTATTCAGGGACGTCAGGAGGTCGGTAATTGCCTGCAGCGTTTCCTCACTGGCCACCAGGGGGAGCGCCTCTGTCGTGCTGCGCGGCGTCACGTCACGCGCATCCACTTCCAGCGTTTTACCTTCCATCTCTTCGGCAGTGGGCTGCTGGCCAATTTCAGGCCACGCCTTACGCAGAGCCTGAGCCTCGGCACACTTCGCCAGCTGGCCATAAGGGCGCTTTTTCCACATTGCGTTTGGCGCAGTTGTGTCGCGGCCGGCGGTGGCATAGTTCTCAACCCAGTATTCTTTCGCGCTGAATTCGACGATCTCCCCGCTCGGCATGCGCTTGCTGACCGTGTACTTGCACCATTGAGGGACTGTCACCTCAACACCGGTAAGCGTCAGAGTGACGTCCGGGCCGAACTCTGGTTCTTTAGCGCCAGCGTAATCACCGGAGCGATCGGCCTGAATCCGATAAAGCCCGATGCCCGGCATAACCACATCGCGCCACTCGCTTTTACCAGACTTCGAGTCCTTAACACTCATTGGCACCAGATGAACGGGCTTCAGAAGCGGATCGAGGTTTCTGGCCCGGCAGTAGTCCAGCGCCATCATCACCGACTCATCCTTGGCGCCAGGATAAATACTGTTCTTGAGGGCGCTCCATGTAGCGCCGTCAATTCCTCGCTCAGCAAGAGAGCTGGCTGTAATCACAAGTTCGTTAGCCATTGCTATTCCCCAAAGTTAAAACGGGCAGCCGGTGCGGTGATCCCAGTCGTATTCCGCCTGGGCGTAAGCTACTGCCGAAATGAGATCGTTATATGCCTCGCCAACTGCATCGCTGCGGAGTCCTTCGTATGGGCTTTTGTCCATAGGTACAGAGAAGCGGAACAGGCCTGACGGCTCTTTCGGCAGGGCGTCGATAATTTCCTGCGCCCGATCGTCAATCCACTTTTGCTTCTCTTCGGTGAGCGACTGCTCAACCCATTTCCGTTCTTCGATAGCGTCGTATGCGCGGTATGCGTTCATAACCACCTCAGTAACTGATACCGGTATGAGGGATGCGGCCGTCTTTAACCGCGGTAAGTACCTCGATAGCCTGATCCCGGGTAAGGCTGGTATTGGCCAGAAGAGCTTTGACGATTTCAGTGCCTACAGCCTTGCGGTGCTTAACGTCGGCTTCGCGGCGCGCCTGCTCATCGGCTTTACGTTTCTCCTCAGCCAGGCGGGCTTGTTCGCGTTGCTCTGCCTCGCGACGGATGCGATCGGCTTCTTCCTGTGCTTTGCGGCGCTCTGCTTCAACAGCGGCCTGTTTTTCACGCTCCGCCCGCTCAGCTGCTTCTCTCTGTTCACGTTCGGCCCGCTCTTTGGCCAAAATCGCTTCTCGCTCTCTGGCGGCTGCGGCGTCAATTTCACGCTGTGCCTTTTCTGCTGCTTCACGCTTCGCTTTCTCTTCTGCCAGGCGCTTAATCTCTTCTTCGCGGGCAATGCGCAGGCGTTCGGCTTCTGCTTTCTTCTCGGCCTGTTCGCGGTCGAAAGCGTCATTCATCAGTAGGGCCATTTCGTGGTCAGACTCAATCCGAGCAGCCAGCTGCCGATCGAACTCTTCATTCATGGCCAGAGCTTCGGCATGCAGTACGTTCATGGCTTCTTCTGCCTTAATGCGTTCCTGCTCCGCCTCCCATTCAGTCAGCGGCTTACGTGTCGCATCGCGCAGCTCGTCACATGCGTCAACGAACCGCTTAATTTCCGCCTCAGCAGGGCGAACAGCCTCTTTAAGGCGTTTCAGGTACTCGCGGCCCGGCTTTTCGATTGCCGTCTTGCTGCGTGATACCTGCGCCGCCAGAGAGGCAACACGGTCTCGACCTTTCTTGGTGCTCAGGTCCGGAACCTCGTTCACGGCCTGGCGAATCTGCTCCAGGTAAGCGTCAAGACCGCCAGCCCGGTACAGGGTCGGCGCCTGCTCTGGTTTTATTTCGATGACGGTTAAATCCATTATTTCGCTCATGGTTTCCCCTGAAATTTGGTTGTAAGAATCCCGGCACCGTAATGGCTGCCTGATAGCTCAGTTAAATTCGTGCGCTGATATGCGCGGTTAATGCGTCCCGGCTGGTACCAGGTTCGGTTCGATACTGCGTGAAGCGTATGGCCGGCGGATGTGGCGCAGATTGCCCTGCGGCTCATGCCAGTAACTGCCGTCGCGATAGTCGAAGCTGACCAGCCAGGCGGCGCCGGTGCGGCGATTGCGCATCATCACGGCGCGTCCGCTGTTAGGAATTGAGTTAGCCATTGAACACCCCCGTAGCGTGCAGAATTTTGATAACAACAGCCGACCAGATAACGCCGCAGATCAGCAGGCAGTAAATCAGTGAACGAATGCCTTGTTTGCTCATGCGACACCCCAGCAAAATTCAAAGCTTACCCATGCAACCGCAATCACAAGCAGAGCAACCTTTAAGCAGAACCGGTGCCATGCAGGTACTTCGTGTTCTCGGATCATTCTTCAGTACCTCGAAAATTAATCTCATGCAGCCTGAGAAGCCCACGCCCTTGCGTCACGACGATTAAGCCATGCCAACTTAACCCACAGGTCATGAACCCCATCACCTCGGCGAGTATTGCGGCATTTCTCGCGGTACCGGAGATACTCGGAATTGCACTCAAGGGCATATTTTTTTGCGGTCATCTCTTCACCTTTGCCTTATCGCGGATAACGGGACGTTTTGACTTCACCCCGGCGTTGCCGGTGTTGTTTGGATGGCTTAAATTTACAGATAAAACTGTATTTTCGTCAACAGACAAAACTGTATTTTTTGTCATTGATTACATATCTAACTGTAATGAAAGGTGATTTATTTTGATGGGGCGAAAAAAAACCGGCATACGCCGGTTCTATTCTGAGAGGGGGAGGGGGTTAGCGCTTTCTTCGATAGATTCTGTGTTCAATCATCACGCCGATGATTGTTAGTGGTTGATGATCGCTACTGATAATCGGGTAGTCATCATTCAATGGCACAAGCTCGAAATGCTGGCAGCCCAGGTGATCCGTGTAAGTAGGCCGATATTTTTTAAAGGTCGCTTGAGCCCCACCGTTCTTGGCCACAACAAACTCTCCGGGGGTTGGCTCAACTTCGGGGTCTACAATGATCACATCTCCAGCCTTGAAGTCTGGCTCCATCGAATCGCCTTCGATGCGTAAAGCAAAAGTAAAATCAGAAACTTCGTTGTCTGTAAGGATGTACTCAAGACTCCCATCAAATGCCTCAATGGGATTTTTTTCTGCGAGAGCCCCTGCTTGGACATAGCTTATGAGAGGCACCTTCTTGCTGCTAACTTCAGCAATAGGCATAAAGGCTCCGCCATTCATTAGCCAGTCAGGATCGCACTTTAGCGCCTTAGCTATGCCAATAATGTTACGCGGTTTTCTGGTGTCTCCCTTTTCAATGCTCTGCCATGACTGCTGAGTTATTCCGGCATTCAACGCTGCCTCGGTCTGCGTTAGACCGAGCTCAATTCTCTTTTGCTTTACGCGATCTGCAAGGCTCATAAATCCCTCTCAATGTATGCCTTGATATTCACAGTTAAAACTGTAATTGACAAACAGAAATAACTGTCACAAAATACAGATAAAACTGTAGGAGGTAACATGGAAACCATTTCGCAACGCCTCAAAAAAAAGCGCGAAGAGATGAATCTGTCTCAGGCGCAATTAGCAAAAAAAGTTGGCATGAGACAGCAGTCTCTGCAGGCAATTGAGGCCGGGACAACCAAGCGCCCACGTTATTTGTTCGAACTGGCAACTGCGCTCCATTGCGACCCTAAGTGGCTGCTTTATGGCGAGATGCCATCTCAATCTCAATAAGTTGCCGATTAAATCGGCCTTTCAAACACCACCAGAGGAAGTATCACAGATGGAGAATGCAATAGCCCGAAAGTTAGAGCCGCCAATCCTCAACCCAATTGAGATTGAAGGCATTTTGTTAAACCGGCTTTTGTCCATTGGCCAAAAGGTTTTTGCGGAAATGCGAGGGGTTAGCGAGTCGACAATCAGTCGCCGCAAGAGCGAGGGGTATTACGCCGAAATGGCGAAGGAAATATCAGCGCTGGGTCTGCAGGTTGTTCCGCCGGAGGCGGTGGTAGTTTCCCGCCACTACCTGCAGTCAGTAGAAACGCTGGCAGATATCGGATTACGTGCAGAGCGGTGCCGACCAGGACCGTTGGGATGGGACTAATGAAGGGCAGAAAAGGCGAAAGCCGCAGTGGGCAAACACTAACGGCTTTCTACGCGAATTAACTGGATCAATTCACAGGAGTAATTATGCCTAAGAGCAACAGATTTTACCAGGCACAAACACACAAAAATGTTACCCGCGATCGCTTCATTCGCTCGGTTAACCCGGTGGTTGGCATGAAAATGCGCGCCATCCTGGAAGAGCTGAAACGGAAGGAGGAAGGCCGTGAGTAACGTTCTCCGCATATCCGATTTTAGAGGGTCTCAGAAGCCCATGGAGAAACCTCAGCCATCAGGGCAGGGGTTGGTATTCCTGCACCGTAAAGTAAGAGAACTGCCGTTCTACAAGACCGACAGTGAAGCCGTCCATCTGTGGATCCATCTCATCATGGAGGTGAATTCAGCTGACGGGATGGTAACCACAGAGTTTGGTGAGTATCCGGTTTCCCGCGGTCAGGTGATCACCGGGCGACATACCCTGTCGAAAGACACGGGAATAGCACCTGACAGGGTTAAGTACCTGCTGAACAAGTTCGCTAAAATGGGCATGATCACCACCCTGGCAAACAAGAAATTTACACTCTTAACCGTCACCAAATATGACGATTATCAGCAATTTTTTGTGCCAACAGAATGCCAACAAAGTGCCAACGCAAACCCAGTAACCACGCTGCGTACCGGCGAGGTTGTGCCAACAGAATGCCAACAAAGTGCCACAAACAATATATTAAATAATATCTCTTCTACTGACGTAGAAGAGAGTGCATCAGCGTCACCAAAATCCAAACCTAAAAAACAGTCTCTCAGCTGTGAGCAGGTTGTCGATGTTTATCACCAGGTGCTACCGGAAGCGCAGGGGATCAGGGTCCTCACTGATAAGCGCCGCAACCTGATCCGCTCGTTCTGGCAGAAAGCCAACAAAATTACCCGTCAGCTTGATGGCCACAGCTTTACCCTTGCCGACTGGGAGTCTTACCTGAGCTACATCGCCAGTAACTGCCGCTGGATGCTTGAGAATCGCCCTGATCAGCGCACCGGGAAAACTTGGCGCCGCAAGTCGCTGGAATACTTCCTGAACGTCGATGTCTACGCCAAAACGCGCGAGGGAGCCTGTGATGACCTCTGATTTCATGACTCCTCCGCACAGCATTGAAGCAGAGCAGAGCGTACTTGGCGGACTTCTGCTGGATGACGACAGCAGCGAACGCACTCAGAAGGTTCTGTCTATCCTCAAGCCGGAATCGTTCTACTCGCGTCAGCACCAGGTCATTTTCGCAGAAATGCGCCAGATGTACCGGGACCATAAGCCGGTTGATCTGCTGACCCTGTTTGATGCTCTGGAAAGCAAAGGGCTGACAGAGACCGTTGGTGGCTTTGCATACCTGGCTGAAATGTCGAAGAACACGCCAAGCGCGGCGAACATCGTGGCCTATGCAATGCGTGTCCGTGAGACCGCTATGGAGCGCTACGGCATTGAGAAAACAACGAAGGCGATCGAGTTGCTTTATGCCCGCAACGGCATGACGGCAGAACAGAAGTTTGACGCAATTCAGGGATTATTCACTGAGATAACCGAGCACGTAAAAACAGGGCGACGAACTGGGCTTCGCACGTTCTATGACGCTGTAACTGACTGGTCAGCAGAATTCGACGAAAGGCTCAAGCCGGATGGTCGTTCCCGCGGGTTGTCGACCGGGATCCGCTCTCTGGATGAACTTCTCGGTGTGAAGCGCATTGTGCGCGGCAGCCTGTTTGTTATCGGCGCACGTCCGAAGATGGGTAAAACCACGCTCTACACCCAGATGGGGATCAACTGCGCGACGGTCGAGAACGAACCGGCCCTTATGTTTTCTCTGGAAATGCCGGAAGGGCAGATGGTGGAGAAAATCACTGCGCAGAAGGGGCGGATCTCTCCAAACCTGTTTTACCCGGACATGACTAAGGATGACTACGGCTATCGCGGCGACTGGAATGGCGATTTGAAGAAAGCTACCGGCGTTATGGGAGCGCTGATTGACACCAATAACCTCCTGATTGATGACACCCCGGGTATTTCACTGGCGCATGTCGTGGCTGAGTCACGTCGCATCAAGCGTGAACGCGGCAAGGTCGGAATGATCCTCGTTGACTACCTGACGCTGATGACTGCCGATAAGGCAGAGCGAAATGACCTTGCTTACGGGCTGATCACCAAAGGCCTCAAGACGCTGGCGAAGGAGCTGGATTGCGTCGTGGTTCTCCTGACTCAGCTTAACCGTGAGCTTGAGAAGCGAACCAATAAGCGCCCCTTGCCGAGCGACTCCCGCGACACCGGGCAGATTGAACAGGACTGCGATTACTGGCTGGCCATATACCGGGAGGGCGCCTACGACGAGAACGCAAACCAGAGTGACACAGAGCTCCTCCTGCGCCTTAACCGGCATGGTGAGACAGGTGTTGTCTATTGCGAGCAGCGTCACGGGGCGATTTATGACTGCGATCAGGAGGCCGCCAGTCAGCGCCGGCGCGAGAAAGAGGAAAAACCAACCAAGCGGGGTGGATTTTGATGAAAAAGAACTCGGGCAAACAAGCTGTTATTAACTTCATCGGCCAGCATCCTGGCTGCAGCTTTCAGGATATCCGCCGCGGTACCGGTCTTGACTCTTCAGTGGTCAATTCCTCCCTGTGGCAGATGCACCGTGACGGCCAGGTTAAGCGAGAAGGTGAGTGCAGGAGCTACCGCTACACCCTGATTGACACAACAGCCGTAACCGAAAGCGATCCGTCTGTTCAGTATCGCCAGCGTCCTGGCGGTGTAAACCCAATGACCAACCTTTTTAACCAGTGCCTGGCGGGAGTAAGAAAATGACTATCACACTACAGGCAGTAAACGAGCTCATTCAGTCGCTGGAGAGCGCAGGCGAGCCGTCGATCAGAGAGGAGAAGTTCCTGAAGCTGGCGAAAGCTTATCAGCAGCTGGCTGCGGAGAATGTGGTGATGAAGGCAGCATTCAACAAACCAGATGCATGGTTGTCCTTCCACTCGATTCCTCCGACATATCAAGAGCCAGATCGCGGAGGTGAGTATCTTGCAGTGCATGAGCAGCCGGGGGAGAAAAACGATGACGGCAGTGATTCGTGGCCTGTTTACGCCAAGCCTGAAATCGAAACACCCGCCACCGATCGCATCGTAGCCGGGATTAAGGCTGATGGGGTGGAGGAGTTCGTTCGTCGCCTGCAGCAGTGTGTCGATGAGGGTGATTTTGTAGGCGATGAAGTTGCTGTAATTGTTGGCGCCATCGACTGTGGCAAGGAATTTTGCGAGCAGCTGCGCGAGGGGGCCGACAAATGAGCATCGCCACTTATCTCAATACCGGTTTAGCCATTCTGGGATGGGCATACATCATGGTTAAAACAGGCCAGTGGATTACCAAAAATGCTCTGAGGCAGTGGGACAAGCGTCGTAAGGAATCTCGCCGCCAGAAAGCTGTGAATGAGTTTTATGACGCCTTTGATCTTAACAGCCTGGAACCCGGCTCTACCGTTCGCCTGGCCACTAAAGGCGACCTGACAATCATGATGTTCCGCAGAGAGGGAAAGGCCAATGACTGATATCACCGAACTGGCGCTGAGGTTGAAGCTTGAAGTGCATCGCGCGGTAAGCGACTTCAATCCTCAGATGAATATTAAAACCAGAGACCTAAAGGAGCTGGTAGAGGCGCTGGAGAAGGCGCAGCAGTACGCCAAAGAGCGAGACGAAGAGAATCAGGACTTGATGCTTACAATTGGGCGCTTTCGCGTAGAGAGAGAGGGCCTTGAAGCTATTCGCGCTGCAGCCGAAAAACTGGTCCGCTGCAAAGGTCGCTATCACAGCGAGCAGAACTACCGAGCACTGGCGGCACTGTTTGGCGTGAAAACCCCGGACCTGCCGCCGCTGGAGCATGAAAACGTCCATTATGCCGATGCTGCAGAGATGGAGATCGCAGCACTGCGCCAGCGCATCGCCGAGCTGGAGTCCCGCACCGTGAAGCTGCCAGACTTACCGCAGATTGTATCTGGGGACAGATATGTCTGGTCTGATGGCGTTTATAACTACAGCCAAGACGTAAAGGTAGCGCTGGCCGCCGCTGGCATCAAGGTGGAGATTGAGTGATGTGGGTGCTCATTATCTGGATGTTCGGCGGTTACGAAAACCCGACCATTACCACTCAAGAGTTTCAAACAGAATCCGCCTGTCGAGCTGCATTTGCCGAAGTGAAAAAGGTAAACAATGCCGACGTTTCTCTACGTGGCGTATGCACGCCTAAGGGTGACCAATGACCAAATCAACCATAACCAGAGAGCGCGCACAGCAAATTTTCCTGGGCAACGGACCAGAGCCGAGCGCATCAGAAGAACGAGAGCTGGCCCGCATGGCGCTGGCCGCAATGGACAGCGAGCCGGATTGTAATGAGCGAAAGCTTTTCTGTTCAACCGATACAGCGAGGATGAGGAAGGTAGTTTCTGCCTCAGACGGGTCCGGGACAACACCGCTCTATCACCGCGCCGCCATGCTCCAGGCTGGAACCCTCACCAATGAGGATACCAAACAAGCATGGACTGGCATCCCTGATATCGATAACGCCATCAACATGCTCGACCGCATCGATACACTGGAAAGTTGCGATGATGACCGTATTGAGGCTGTTAAGACCGTTTTGCGCGGACTGGCTGGCAACTCTCCGGTAATTCCGGATAGTTCAGCGGACATGCTTCGGCGTTGGTTGACCTTTGGTCGCGGTATGCAAAATGCAGGAAGCCAGCTTCCTCACAACCTGATTGCGGAAACTGAGTCCATGCTTGCAGCCGCCCCGCAGTCTCCCGGCAGTGACCCTGCCACCGTGCCGGGTAAATGGATTTCGGTAAGCGAGCGGATGCCGGAAAATGATGGGGCATATCTTTGCTGGGATAATCGTTACGTAACTACCTACGCATTCATATTTGGTGCTTGGCAGGCAAACCAATTCATTGCCAAGAATATAACCCACTGGATGCCGCTGCCGGCTGGGCCGCAGGAGGTGAGGTGATGCCGAGGGCTAGTACGGTAGGCGAAATCGTCAGGTCTGACATGGTGCAGTCTGGGGCGCTCAGAAAGCGATACTGGCAATCATCATCTCTTCCGTTTCGTGAAAAGCGTAAGCACAGGCCACAACCTTGCCATTTCAGAAGAGATAGGGTGCTTCAAAAAATCATGCGCAGGGAGATGGAAGCCATGGTTAATCGCCTTAGTAAAATCGATGCTTCAAAGATTCTTGAGGAAGTTGGCGATGCCTAAATCCCCCGCAGAACGCAAAGCCTCCAGTTGAAATCAAACCCCTCTCCTGAGGGGTTTTATCGTATATGCTCATTTTGCTTTTATCCCCGGGAAGGGCGATAATTACTTAGTCAGTCTGGACAACTGACAACTTTACCCCGGCGCCAAGTGGGGACACATGGCGCAAACACTGCAATTTGAGAAGAGTTATCAAAACGTACTGATTCCCGCAGAGCCGGGAACCAGCGAATACCTGCAACTTATCCCAGTAGGGCAACTGCTTTGCGGTGAGTTCCGCAAGCCCCGGAATTACGCATTCCACAAGAAGTTCTTCAAGCTTCTGACTCTCGGGTATCACTACTGGACGCCTTCCGGTGGCCTCATTGAGCCCGCTGAGCGCACCCTCATATCCGGGTTTATCGACTTCCTCTCATCCGACTTCGATCAGCGCGCTGCGCTCCAGAACGCCGCGGAGATGTATCTCTCCTCTGTCGGTATTTCTCGTTCCCGCGATATGGCGCTTCTGAAACACTTCGAATCCTTCCGCGAGTGGGCAACCATTCAGGCTGGCTTTTACGACGAATACCAGATGCCTGACGGCAGCCGTCGTCGTGTCGCAAAGTCGATCTCCTTCGCCAGCATGGACGACAGCCAGTTTAACGGCGTCTACAAATCAGTGCTGAATGTGCTCTGGAACTACATTCTGCGTCGCAAATTCCACTCGCCGGCTGAGGCTGAAAACGCCGCTAGTCGGCTGCTGAGCTTTGCGGGGTGATGGCTATGCAATGTCTTCTCGCCAAAGTAATGGAGCGCGGCATCTTCCGCGTGCCGGCGCGCCGCAAGCGCAAGGTAGAAGTAAAGCCTTCAGACATCCCGACTCTTAAAGACTACACAGCCCGTCTGGTCGATAAGAAGTGGCTCCGCCTGAGAGCAAGGAGGCCACATGCGTAAACCAGCACGCCGTAAATGCGCCCACTGCCGCGAATGGTTCCATCCTGCCCGGGAGGGGCAGGTGGTATGCAGTTTTGAATGCGCCAGCGCGATCGGCAAAAAACAGACAGCAAAAGCCCGGGAAGCGGCGAAGGCCAGGGCGGTGAAGCGCCAGCGTGAATCCGAGAAGGAGGGGCGTCAGCGCCGTAAAGCAAGATTGGCTGAGCTCAGACCTAACGGTTACTACAAAGCCCAGGCTCAGAAGGCATTCAACGCCTACATCCGCGCTCGTGATGCTGCTTTGCCATGCATCAGTTGCGGCGAGACCAACCCGCCTGATCTGCATGGCGGCCAGTGGGACTGCGGCCACTTCAAAACGGTCGGCGCTTACCCTGAGTTGCGTTTTGAAGAGCGCAACGCTCATAAGCAGTGCAAATCGTGCAATGCCGGGGCCGGTAAGTACACCGCCAAAGAGTTGACGGTTGCTCAGCAATACGAAGCTGGCCTGGTCGCTCGTTACGGACAGGAGTATGTCGACTGGCTTAACGGACCCCACGAAATGACCAACTACCGCCGGGAAGACTTTATTCGTATCCGCGATGAGTACCGCGCCAAGCTCAAAGCACTGAAACAGCGGGAGGCCGCATGAACCACGACGTTATCGAACGCATCCGCGACCGCTGGCAAAAGCTTCGCCTCTGCCGGCACCGCGGCACCGTACTGGTTGACTACCGCATACTGAGAAATTTCGTTCGCATCTATCAGACCCTGGGAGAGACAGCATGATTAATACCCAATACCTCCAGTACGTTCGCCAGCAACTGATAGTGGCCACCGCCGATCTGAGCGGTGCGACGAAAGGGCAACTGGTAGCCTTTGCTGAGAACGCGCAATTCACCGCTACGGCGCGCAGCCGGGGAAGGAAGAAGGTTTATAGCGAAGTAAAGCAAAAAATGGTTAACCCGGATGGGCCGCCGATGAGCGGCAGTCAGTCCCGCGCTAAGGGTTCATCAATCGCTCTCGTTCTGCCCGTTGAGTATTCTACGGCAAGCTGGCGCCGGGCTCTGCTGTCGCTGGAAGAGCACCAGAAAGCGTGGCTGCTGTGGAACTACAGCGACAATATCCGCTGGGAGCACCAGGAGACGATCACCCGGTGGGCATGGGAGCAATTCAGCGAGAAGCTGGCCGGCGTGCGCATTGCGAAGAAGACTGTCGATCGCCTTCGTCAACTTATCTGGCTGGCCGCGCAGGATGTCAAAGCCGAGCTGGCAGGGCGGGAGACGTATGAATACCAAAAGCTTGCCGCCATGGTCGGAGTGACCCCGAAGAACTGGTCAGAAACGTTTACAGAGCGGTGGGAGGAGATGAAAACCACCTTGCGGCGCCTTGATAGCGATTCTCTTTTGCAGGTAACGCGATCACGTTCACAACAAAAGGCGACAAATTTAGACTCAAGTCTTGCAAAACTGGATTAAATGCGTCATATTTGAGTCTACTTTGATATGCTGCCTTAACTTTAAGTGGCGGCATGAAGATGATAGTCACATACCAGTTTGTGAAATTAGCCTCGGCATCCCGCCGGGGCTTTTTTATTCCTGCGATCCGGTCAGGGCTCTTGGGTAGAGACGTGCTGCACGACACTTCGACACCCGCCGCGCAAGAGCCCTGAACCAGATTGAGGGTCGATCGTATAAAGGTCATCACGGCAGGCTGTTAACCTGCTTATCGTGGTTCGATTCCACGTCGTCCCGACAGATATTCCGCAAGTCGGACATGAAGACCTGCAAATGATTGCGAATCAGCAGGCCACGCCCGGGAAGGGCGTGATGTCAAAAGCTACCCCTCCCGGAAGCTCCGTTAGGAGCATAACCCCGGCCGGAGTAGCGCTCTAAAAACCTTAAGGAATCCTGACCTGCCAAAAATTGTAGGTTTCTCGATTGTTAATTTAAGGTAAAAAGTTTCCGTGAAGTTACCCGGTCAACCTCCAGACTGGGGCGGAAGTTGTCAGCCAGAGATGGAATTAAAAGACCGCAGACCACGGTATGGCAAGCTAACGGTCTTCCGAAGCAATTCGGCTTCACTCACGTTTCTTTGTACTAAACATACTTTTGCCTGCTCGCTGCAGGCTTTTTTCATCAATGACCTGTTTAACCATATGATGTGAATATGGTATTTGACTGCACAATCAGATTGATAATAAATTGTTTATGTGGTGAATCCCCCTATGCGGAGGGGCGACCAGTCACTTACAGTGATCTGTAAATGCAGCGCGGGCCATGTCGACTGGGACATGCTCACCGGGAGGCACCCGGCACCATAATGCAATGCTACATAAGCTATTTGATAGTGGGGTTGCCGTTTCGGCTTCTCCAGCTATGTTTAAAAGGTAGTAACGGAAAACGAGCGCTCTCCTGGTAAATCGGAAGCTCGGACTATTAGGTGCGCCTCGAACCGTTGAAGAATCAGTATTTCCTACCTTCTGCCCGCCCCTCTGAGCGGGCTTTTTTTCGCCTAATTCAGGCAAAACCATAAAGCATTAAGGGCTGCGCTATTTCGCGGCCTTTTTCATTTCAGGGTCAGAAGCACAGCGGTTGTGCGTTCGGCTGTTAACCGAATGGTCGAAGGGGCTTTGTTGAATAAATCGAACTTTTGCTGAGTTGAAGGATCAGATCACGCATCT
>OGGO01000448.1_pt1 | contig 40734 bp, 40 predicted proteins | sample 1571231 | NCBI WGS metagenome assembly OGGO01 (sample SAMEA2582036, study PRJEB24529) | metagenome | biome: Human gut stool | place: China | collected 2011 | reverse complement strand
GCCTTTGTTTTTTACGAATGGCTCTGACTTACATTGTTCCTGTCCGGTACTGCATGAACCGAGGCTCTGCAAACGGTGCTCCGGCAGGCGGTGCTTTCTTGGTAGACATTCCTAGCCGTTGGAAACCGCGCACTAAACAACAGCCCACTGGGCTGTTGTTTGCCACGCCTGCGGCGTGGCCGTGCTGTTCGAGTCCTGTACCGATATGCCAACTCACGTTGGCGGCAGAAATAAAAAAGAGCCTCTAACTTTCGTTAGAGGCTTTCGTTTGGTGGAGCATTGTCCACAGCACTCGAACCTGAATTTATTCCAGATACTGCGGCAGGTTCCATGCACCTCGCAGCACACGGTGGATCTCCACGATCTTGCTTTCCTCGTTGACGCGGTAGAACACCAGATACTGGTCAACGACCATCCTACGATAAGCAGGGTCAAGGCGGTAGACCTCGCACATTTTCGGGGTTTCGCCCAATTTTGTGATCTTCTCCCGCAGTTCTTTCAGTACACGGCTGGCTGTTTTCGGATAAAAACCGGACAAATACCGGGCAATCTCGTTCAAGTCCTGCACAGCAAGGGGCAGATATCTAATTTTATACGTCATACTGCTTGCCCAGCGTCTCCCATACGCTTTCGTGGTCCGCCCATTGCGTGTCGGGGTCAGCCGCCTGCTGTTTTGCCTTGGCAAGTGCCTCGGCAACATATCGCTGGTGCAAAAACTCCTCGTACTTGGCGTAGTCCTCAATGTTGATGAGGACGGATTCTCCACGGCCATGATTCGTGATGATCACATGGTCGTGGTCTTTGAGCATCTCCGAAATCTCAGCGTAATGGTTGCGCAGATCCCGGGAAGGGCGAACGAATGTCTGCATCATACGGGACACCTCCTGTCAGGAATATTGTATCACGAAATGACTACAGTTGCAACGGTGACAACAGGGCAAGAATCGTCCCGTGGCCACAAATTTTCAATTCTTGAAAATTCTTGCCCCTTTGGGACAGCTTCTTGTTGGGGCGTGCCTGCCCCAAACCCTGCTAGGAACGAGTACAGCAAACTGGAATTGATTTACTTTGTTTGTAAATCTTCCAGAAAGAAAATTCCCTCTGTTAGGTTGACAAACATTTCCTTGTCCTTGATTACATGAATTTTATTGTTCCACCAGACAGTAGTGTTATTAGCGGAGATTGTTTTGCTTGTTCCATCCTTGAGAAAATAAGTAATTGTAATAGCGGGTTCTTCTTCGCTATTCACTTCCCCAAATAAATCATATTTCAGAAATCCCGTTAGCTTTAAGGCTAACTCAATGTCCTCACTGCTCGAAATTTCTTTAACATCATCCGTGACACTCGGATACGTGATATTTACAGACTGAATATCATTTATGCGGGGCAATCCCCAAAGATACATACCATTCGTAAATATGTTGATCCCAACAATCAAAACAGTCATAACTATCACTTCTATCAAAAATCGAATAAGACCTTTGAAAATCTTGTTCACCAATTTATCCTCCAATCTCGATTTCTCCTGCTCCCAAAATCCCGAGTTGTCTCTATCTTTATCTTTTAATTATACACAGGATTTGAATCTTTTTCTACTTATCCATAATCAAAAAATCCTCTTCCTTGTATTATAAAACCGCTTTCATAAAGTTCTTCTTCTTTTTCAGAATACCTGCGTACCACTACGAATATTCCGACTGTTAAAATCACTCCAAATACGATTCCTGCCAGAATTCCATTCGTCCCCATTCCATAACTCTCATTCAGATAATAAGATGGCAGGAAAGAAAGGATTGTTCCCACAACCAATGGCGGTATAAATCTTAGAAAATTCTTATAGCATAGGCACTTTACCATTTCCTTGTCTATCATTCCCAACATTCGCAAACTACAAACGACCCTGCTATTTTCTTCCTTCTCTGCCTGGATACGTGAATGAATTAACAGAAACTCAGCTATTATCATAAGCCCTATCACAAATGCCATCAAAAATAATAAAAATTGTCCTGATTTCTTTGCATCCTGGTATTTCTCCACCTTCGAAGACAATTCATAATATGTCTGCTCATCTTCATTCAACTGATTGCTTTCCTGCAGATATTCTTTTACTTCACATACTCCCGCATAAGAATCTTCCCAATTCTGAAACTGAAACAAGTTTGCGATACCAGCACTACCTGTTATATCTGCACTTAATTTTTCGAAATCAGAATCGTTGATGATCAGTGTTTTATCTGCAAAGGTCGGATTTTGATTAAACAGTATCTTTACATCTGTTCCAACAGACTGCAGCTTTCTGTCCCCGGAAATCGTTACAGTAGATACTGGCTGTATGTTATGTTCATACCCATCTTCCAGATTGTACTGAAACAAATTCAAAAACTCGCCTTCCTGAATCTGATAATCACATCCAAAATCCCGGTTTATTTCTGTCACAGGAAGGTAATTAAAAACATCATCTCTGATATAGGGAAGCTGAATGACCTGTTCTACAGTAACACCATTTTTCTCCAATATATGAAGGACATCCTGTACTGAAACCTGATTCATTCCATAGATTTCTGAGTACACCATGTCATAGGGAGAATAACTTTTTGCATCCTGTAGAAAAGCCGGATATAAAGTCACACATACCCCCGTAAGCATAACAGATACCGCTATTATGAGAGAGGCTAAAACATACCTACATCCCCATTCTTTCTTGTGTCTGCGGACAAATGACCATTCCACCAGATGAAACCTCATGTAGTTGGGTGCAAGTCTGCATAAGAACGTACCGATCTTTCCTGTTTTTTCTGCCCGATATTGTGCTTTTAGCAGTGTTCCGATTTTATCCAGCATAAGTCTCCCGGCATTCAGAATAAAGGCAACTGCCACCACTACTGTATATAGAACTGCTGTAAGCTTATATGCTTCCGGGCAAAACTGCCATTGCACTCCGTGGACATCTATTGCATAAATGATAACGGAAAAAAATAAAAATGACAGCACAGTTCCTGCCGCAAGTGCTATTGTTAATGCCAGCACGGATATAATCACATTTTCAAAAAGTAAGTTTCTAAACGCTTCCTTCCGGCTCATGCCAAGAGAAAACATCACGCCGTATTCCTGTTTTCTTGATGCCAGAAATGCCTGACACGAAACAGGAAGAAAAAAAACCAGAAACACTGCAGACAGAAAAAATGGAAGATAAATGTTATTGGATATGGATGAATTTACAATCGACGCATTCATAAACGTCCTGTTTGTGGAAATAACTGCAAAACAACAGAATAATGCCGTTGCAGATAAATTGCATAGAAAGTACAATCGATATTTGTAAAAACCAGCTTTCAGCATCTTTCGGGAAATATCAAAAAAGGTCATCTTTTCCACCTCCCAAACCGCACAGCGTTTTCCATATATCTTCTCTAAAATTATCGGCAGTGTTCTCTTTCTTTACTTCTTTTGCCAGATTCCCATCCTGTAGAAAAAGTACCCGGTCACAAAAGGATGCCGTATAAGCATCATGTGTCACAAGCAGAAAGCTGATGCCAGACCGTTGATTCATCTGTTTCATACATCGCATCACATCCCCGGTGGTCTTTCGGTCAAGGCTTCCTGTTGGCTCATCTCCAAAAATAATATCCGGTTCATTGATCAGCGCCCTGCCAATCGCAACTCTCTGTTTCTGACCTCCCGATATTTCCGTAATTCCTTTGTCAGCTAATTTTTCAATGCCGAGCACATCCGCTATTCTTGAAAAACGCTCTTGCTGGATGTCTGCTTCTTTTCGTTCAAGAATGAGTGGTAACAATATATTTTCTTTTACCGTCAAACTCTCCAAAAGCTGGAAATCCTGAAAAATCATTCCCATATGCTTTCTGCGAAAAAATGCCTTCTCTTCTTCCGTAAGCTGTGAAAACGTTTCTCCTCCTATTACGATTTCTCCATCGTCCGGTGTGTCAACCCCGGTCAGCACATGGAGCAGAGTAGTCTTTCCACTGCCGGATGGTCCCATAATAGCAACCATTTCTCCTTTCATAACTTGCAGATTCACATTCTGCAAAATCCGCATAGTTTCTCCTGCAGTTTTATAACTTTTTGAAATATGATTTGCATTTAATACATACATCGAAGTTCCTCCTGATAATAAATTTTAAATTTGATTATCAGAAGTATTTAATCATCCATCCGAACCGATAGACTGCAAAGGGTAACTCCCGGTCTGAAAGAAAACTCACCTTGTCCGAGGTCTTTAAAGCCATCATATACCCAGAGCACCATTATTTCTATTCCACCGAAACATATACACTCATAGAAATGCAAACATATACTTTCGCTTATATCGTTTTCACTATTTGACTTTTCCAAGCATTCCATCTGCTGTATGACTATACTTTCCAAATCCCCTTCTGCATAATATCCACTCCAGATTCGGAAATTTAGCGACAAAAGTAAAATCAGCATGATGGAACTTAAAACCATAATAGCAGCAATTCTCTGTTTTTTTACTGAAATCATATGAATCAAACCCTATACTTCTGCTTTATCATCTGGAAGTTATCGCTTAATCTTTCAAATTAGTTAAATTCTCTAAATACATTTCTATATTACCACACTCTGGACAGACCGCAACTTTTACATCATCTATAATTTTTGCCATTCCCTCATAGGCATCCATCTCATAACCGTGAGTTCCATAACGTAAATTGGCAGATTCTGTAGTTCAATTCATAGCGTTGATTGGGCATGTATAAGCGTCCTCCCACAAGTCATTCACAGCGTAATGGAAAGAAAAACGGTATAAACAAATATTATTTTCTTCGTGAGCTATGGAGATAGGATTCTAACAATCTTGGGAAGCACTGCTTCTCAAGATTGTTGCTCAGAAGCCTATCGGAATGTCCAGCGAACAGAAACATAATATTTCGTTTATACCGTTTTTCTTTTTCATTACATATAAAATTCTGACTTGTGTGAGGACGCTTATATCTGCCCTTCACAACTTATAAAAGCACTACAGAATCTGCGACACTACGCCAATTAAACTCCGGTTTAATCGTCCACTTCTTTGTAGTCTACGTCAAGCGCATCCGCCTCCTGCTTCATAGCCTTTGCAGCTTTTGCAGTTCTTGAAACGATCCACAAATCCGAGATTCCATCATAGATCAATGCAACTCCGATAAATTTCATTGCAAGGCTCACAACCCCAAATGCATTTACGATGCAGATAATGCCGAGTGCAAGGCTGATAATTCCAAGGATCATTGGACTCCACCACTTCTCATAACCGTTTGCCTTTGTCTCAAAAGCCATTTTGATATCGCTGATCCCATGGACTGCCAGCATAACACCGATAACGATCGGAATGATCATAGCGATGTACTCCGGTCTTGCAAATAGCCAGATACCTACTAAAACCAGGATCAGACCAAGCATTCCGTTAAAAGATGTCAGTCTGTGATTTGTAAAATATCCCACAAGATTTACAACACCAATAACAATTAAGCCAAATGCAAGCAGCATACAGATTGCACTAATTGTCTCATCTGACCAGATGATCAAAACTACTCCAAGTGCTACACACAATAACGCTGATAAAATGACATCTGCTTTTATTCTTTTTAATGTCTCTTTCATTTTTCTATCCTCTCTCTTTAACAAAAATTTTTGTCATTGCTGTTTCTTTTATAACGAATATCATACCATTCTTTTGGGTTCCGGTAAATATACAGCTTATGAAAGAAGTATAAAAAGATAAAAAAATCGTTAATTTCTTGACATACAAACATGTCTTGATTAGACTACAGTGGAAAGAATTTTCATAATTTGCAAATCAATCTGAAAGGAAATGAATTACCATGGGAAAAGAAGTAAAGACGAATGCCATGCGCATTCTTGACAAAAATAAAATACCTTATGAAATTATTAATTATGAATGTGACGAATTTATCGACGGACTTCACACCGCCAAAGCCACCGGAGCCCCTGTAGAACAGTCTTTTAAAACACTTGTCATGCAGGGAAAAAGTAAACAATATTATGTTTTTGTACTGCCGATCGCAGAGGAAGTTGATCTGAAAGTTGCCGCAAAAACAGTCGGCGAAAAATCCGTAGAAATGATCCACGTAAAAGATATCACCGCCATTACCGGTTATGTACGTGGTGGATGCACTCCCCTTGGCATGAAAAAACAGTTTCCTACCGTTCTCCATGACAGCGCCAGAAATTTTGACAAAATCTATATCAGCGGTGGACGTATCGGAACCTCCATTACCGTCAATCCGGATGCACTGCTCTCCGTAGTGCGCGGACAATATGCGGATATCATCATGCATTAATTATGCGTTTCACTTAAAAACTGCCGCTTGCAGGCTGTGAAAATCCGTAACACAACCTGCAGGCGGCAGTTCAAATCCAAACTTCAAATTAACTTGTCAGTTCCCCAGGATTTTTTGCGAGATTCATGATCTCCTGAAGTTCTGCGCCCTCCACCGGTGCATTTCCATAGCTGACGTGTTTTGCATCCTCTGTCACGCCGCCGAGAAGTCTTACATCCTTCTCTTTTGTCATCTCGATCGTATAATAATGCGCCTCATCTTTTAATGGATTGTATGTAATATAGATTCTGTAGCAAAGTGGCGGCACTAATCCTTTATCCGGAAGATCCACGCGGATAAGCGTCAGATCCTCTGAAATATCCAATGCCATAACGGAATAATCATCCTCTGTATATGGATAAAGTTTTGGCTCTTTGAATGCTGCCGCAAAAAGCTCATTGACGAATGCCTCTTTCTCATCGCAGAGTTTTTGCACGAATTCCGCTTTTTCTGTATACAAGCGCTTTGGAATCACAGAAAATTCTGTCTGATTTTTCACAAATGCCTGAAACTGCTGTGGTGTCATTTTGATCTGCTTTGGCTGTTTTGCCATTTTCTCATCTGCCTCATGCAGTTTCTGGATCAGTTCAATCTTCAATACCAGATTATCGGTAAATGGATTGATGACCATTCCGCTTAAATTCAATTCCGGTTTTACGGCAACGCTGTTGCACGCCGGGAATGGCATGCTTAAGAGTGCCTGGCTTTTTGGTGCATTTGCCATCTGCTCTTTGGAGGTGTACACTACAAAATACTGTTCGCCGGCACCGCTCTTTAAAAAGCAGGGAGTTGGCTGATCCGGTGCTTTTAACATTGCCGGAACTAACAGTTTTGTCGGACGAAGCAGATTTAAGACTGCTGTAAGCTTTTCTTTTGTCCGGTCTGCTGCGTAATCTTTGATTGCCTCCTCTAATCTATCGTTTGTGATTTCCATTGTTGTCTTTTCTTCCATAATAAAAATATCCTTTCCTGCTGCCCAATGTCAAAAATATGGTTCGTAATGATTTTCTATTTTGTGATTGCTGACATTCCATATTTTCAATTCGAACCATGATTTCTCTTATTTTAGCACATTACTGCGATTTATTCCATTTATTTCTGTTGCTGCATTTTGTATTTATGACAATCTACACATTCAGTATACATACCTTATAATTCTTTGCAATTCATGCAGCTTTATGTGCTATTTTAATTTTTTTAATAAATCCGGCAGTTCACTCAATTCAAAAATACGGTAATCCGGATGGATCGTACCATGATCTGTTATATTTCTGTCTCTCTGATACCAGATTGTAGTCAGTCCGGCATTTTTCCCACCAAGGATATCTGAGGATAAACTGTCACCCACGATGACACTCTCTTCCAGCTTAAAATCAGGAATATGTGTAAAACAATAATCAAAAAATTTTTTATCCGGCTTATGAAATCCAATTTTTTTTGAAATAAAAAAGTCCTCAAAATATGGTTTAATCCCGGATTCCTCAATACGCCTTCTCTGCACTTCGTAAGTTCCATTGGATGCAGCATACAGTCTGTACTTACCGTGCAATTTCTGTAAAAGTTCAAGCGCGCCGTCCACTTTTTCGTGTTCATATGCAAGATTCTGCTCGTAACATTTCGCAGTTTCTTCCGGCGATGCTTTTATCCCATATTTTTCAAAAAATATATGGTAACGGCTTATTTTCACTTCCTCCTGCGTCAATTCACCACGTTCTAACTTTTTCCATTGTGCCAGATTGATCTCACTGTATCCCGCCAGCAATTTTTCTGTTGGCTCCACTCCAACTTTTTGCAGTGCTTTTTTCAGCGCTTCCTTTTCTGCCTTGTGGAAATCAAGAATGGTATCATCTAAATCTAATAAAACTGTTGTTATCATGTCATTTCCTCTTATGCTTACATATAAAAACACATTATTTTCTTAATCATAACAGACCTTTTTCTAAAAATCATCTTTTTTGTGATTTTAAACGGAATGTGATATACTAACCACGTTATTATTTGATATTTCTGCATATTTGCTGTGCAATTTTATATTTATGAAAGGTTCATCTATGAAGGAAAAAATCTTTAACATTATTCAGATTGGCGACAAGAGCAACCGCCTCAGCCGCGCTTTTGATATTTTTATCACAATCACCATTGTCTGCAATATTCTTGTCACTTTTTTACAGACTTTTGACCAGTTGGCATCTTTTTCAGGACTGTTCTCTGTTGTGGAGGCTGTGACAGTTTTTATCTTCTGTATTGAATATGCCCTTCGTATCTGGACTGCAAATTATCTGTATCCGGGAATGAGCAAGTCCAGAGCCACGATCCGTTTCCTCGTTTCTTTTGACGGTATTGTGGATCTGCTCACGATCATTCCTGCTTTTTTCCTGTCCGGGTTTGTCATTTTCCGTATGCTGCGCGTGGCAAGAGTTTTCCACCTGTTCCGTCTGAATGCCAAATATGACTCTTTCAACGTAATCACAACTGTTTTATATGAAAAAAGAAATCAGATCATCTCCTCTGTTTTTATTGTGCTGATTCTCATGCTCGCCAGCAGTCTGTGCATGTACAGCGTAGAACACGATGCACAGCCTGAGGTATTCCGCAACGCTTTCAGCGGTATCTGGTGGAGCATGTCAACGCTTCTCACCGTCGGTTACGGTGATATTTACCCGATCACAACACTTGCTACCTGTGCTTCCGCAAAAAGACACGATTTTGAAATTGAATGATATTATTATTATACGTGGGGAAAATGGTTAAATATACGAGGCAGCAATGACTCTTGCTTTGTCACAAAAAGGCATAGAAAAGGATGTATCCCTCTAAATTGCACTTTGCATATTTTCTGAAAATTCGGATTGACAACTACACTATTTTGATATAGTATATATCGCAGGAAATGAGTTTTTCAACCGTACAGTTTTTACTCATGCGGCTCACTCGTTTCTTTTTTTATTCTCAAAATATCATATAAATATAATTTATTATCTTGGGCATGTCTTATTACCATTCTGCCTTTAAAAATATTATATCCTGTTAATTCACCATCATTATTGTATTTAGGAACAGCAAATCTAGTATCATAGCGATACCATCCATACTTTGCTTTACTATTGTGCTTACTTTTTTTATTTTCTGAGAAAGTCTTATTAGCAGCAATTTGAATCAACTCCCTAATTGCCACAGAAGCATTCGCTTTTGCATATTCATTTGGTCCTCTTAATACCTTGGTATCTTTTGAATGCGAGTACTCATCGGGGAAGTCACTCCCAATATAAATCAATTCATTTGTGTCAAGGATTTCTGTACAAGAGCCTATATATTCTTTCAAATAATTCTCTACCATATTCCAGTCAACATTTTTGCTTCTCTTAAATCTAAGATCGTTAATAACAACAACTTTTTTCCCTTCTGCATCTGATATGACGGAAATATTACCTGTTGGCAGCTTAATTTCTTGCTTTCGTATCCATCGTTCGAGATAACTGAATACTCGTCTTTTCATTTCTCCAGAAGACATCATAATACTATCAATTATAAACTGCTCGCCAACTACATAGTCTGCTCTTGAAAATTCATTCTTCTTATCTTCTTCATCACACAGTAAATCAACAAGCGACATATCCAGTGCCTTACAAATCGCAACTAGCTTGTCTGCCTGTGGATTTATCTGTTTCTTTCGCCAATCACTAATTGTACTAGTAGCAATGCCTGTCCTTCGGGCCAGTTCAATCTGACTCATATTTATTTCTTCTAGTCTTGCAAAAATCTTTTCGTATATATTCATGATACAGCCTCTTTTTCCGACTTTTCGGATATTGTATCATTTACAATATATCTTTACAAGTTTTTCTTAATTCATCCTAATACTTTCTTTTTTCTCTCAATCATTGTCTCGAAAAAGGCTCGCATATCCACACAAATCAAAATTTCTTTGACAAAAGACAAATTGCCTCCACATGTTTCGTGAACGGAAACATGTCGCAAGGCTGGCACTCGACAGCCTGATATCCATGTCTTGTGAGATATTTTAAATCCCTCGCAAGTGTCTCCGGGTTGCAGGACACGTAGACCACTTTTTTCGGTGCAAGTTTTACAACTGAGGATAAAAATGCCTCATCGCTTCCTGATCTCGGTGGATCCATGAAAACAACATCCACTTTTTCGTTCTGCTCTGCCAGCTCCACCATAAATTTTCCGGCATCTGCATTGTAAAACTGTTCATTTTGGATGTGGTTCCGTTTTGCGTTGATGATTGCATCCCTCACAGCATCACGGTTTAACTCCACGCCAATCACTTCTTTTGCCTGGGACGCAGCAATCAGTCCGATCGTTCCGGTTCCACAATATGCATCGATCACTTTCTCTTTTCCGGTCAGCCCCGCATACGCAATCGCCTTGTTATAAAGTATCTCTGTCTGCACCGGATTCACCTGATAAAATGATTTTGGCGAAATACGGAAGGTACAGCCGCAGAGCGTGTCCTCAATATAGCCTTTTCCATAAATGACGGTTTCTTTTTCTCCGAGAACCATGCTGGTCTGTTTATCATTTACGTTAACCACAACTGTAGTTATTTCTGGATGAAGTTTCCGCAGTGCTTTTACAAAATTGTTTTTGGATGGAAGAATCGGGGAACCGAGCACCAACACTACCATCACCTCGCCGCTGTGAAAACCGCGGCGCACGAGAACGTGCCGAAGCAGACCGTATCCGGTGTCCTCATCATATGTTTTTATTTTAAATGAATGAAGAAGTCCTCTGATATCGCGGATGATCGCACTCGATAACTCATCCTCGATTTCACAGGAATCAATATTGATGACTTCATGGGTTCCGGCCTTGTATACACCAGAGATCACGCCGCCCGGTGCTGCCTTCGCATGTCCGTTGCCTGCGGTACGTCTGCCGCCGTTTGCATGTTTTCCCCTGCGCTCCACATCAAACACTGCGTGTACTTTATTTCTGTAATGATACGGATTTTCCATTCCGATGATCGGCAGGACTTTACAGTAATCCCCAATGTTTTTGCGCACATAGGTCTGTTTTTCCTGCAGCTGTTGTTCATAGGACATTCCCTGATAATCACAGCCGCCACATTTTTTTGCATACGGACAGGCTGCTGCCTGTTTCTTTGTATCCTGCGGCGCTTTCTTTGTATCCTGCATTTTCTCTGATTTCCATGCGTATTTTTTCTGCAATGCTCCCGCATTATCTATGATTTTTTTCTTTCCTTTTGTCTGCATGACTGCTCCTTTTATTTTGGCTTGTTACTTTTCATCTCTATGTGTTTATGCTATCATAGGAACCCGTAAGAATCAAAATATTTTTAGTGAGGTTATGAATATGAATTTTATTAAAAAAAACTGGAAAGGTGTGCTGTTATGCCTGATGATTGCGATTCCAAGCTGGATTTTAGGAAAAATTTTCCCAATTGTAGGTGGTCCTGTCTTTGCGATCCTCCTAGGAATGGTCATTACATTATTGGTCAGCGATAAATCTGCTCTACAGAGCGGCATCACATTTGTGTCCAAAAAGATCCTGCAATATGCTGTTATTTTACTTGGTTTTGGAATGAATCTCTCTGTCATCCTGCAGACAGGAAAACAATCGCTTCCAATCATTCTTGCAACGATCACAACATCCCTTGTTGTTGCCTGGGTATTACATAAAATCCTTCATGTTCCCGGAAAAATCTCCACACTCATCGGTGTAGGTTCCTCGATCTGCGGAGGCTCCGCAATTGCAGCTACTGCTCCTGTCATTGACGCTGATGATGAGGAAGTTGCACAATCAATTTCTGTCATTTTCTTTTTCAATATGCTTGCCGCTTTATTTTTTCCTATGCTTGGCACCGTTCTCGGTTTTTCCCAGACAAGCGGAGAAGCTTTCGGCATTTTTGCCGGAACTGCTGTGAATGACACCTCTTCCGTTACCGCTGCTGCCTCCACCTGGGATTCCATGTACAACCTTGGTTCGGCGACTTTGGATAAAGCTGTCACCGTAAAACTTACAAGAACACTGGCAATTATTCCAATCACGCTTGTCCTTGCTTTTCTTCGAACCAGAAAGGAACAAACGGATCATAATAAAGTGGATTTTAAAAAGATTTTTCCAATGTTCATTCTCTATTTTATCATTGCATCCATTATTACAACAATAGCAGTGAACTTCGGTGTTCCTGCAGCTGTTTTCAATCCGCTAAAAACTTTGAGCAAGTTTTTCATCGTTCTTGCCATGAGTGCAATTGGCCTGAATACCAATATTGTGAAATTAGTGAAAACAGGAGCCAAGCCTTTGCTTCTTGGATTCAGCTGTTGGATCGGTATTACCTGTATGAGTTTGCTGATGCAACACGTATTAGGTCTGTGGTAAAATTACGGATCATTTTGATAGGAGGAAGCGGTTTTCGCTCCTTCTATTTTTGTATTCTGGCAAATAGAAGCGCTATCGCCATCAGAAAGCATCCCACAAACACAAAGCACCACTGGATTCCGATTTTCGTCAAAAATGCTGAGGCTGACAGCGTCAGAATCTCCACCAGATTCACGCCCATATTAAGCACAGACAGCGTTGCCGCACGCTGGCTGCCACACTCCGCTTCGTCCACAAACTGATTTTCCAGATTCATTAGCAGATATTCCGGAAGATTTAAAAGCAACGGCAATATCAGCATTAGAAGCAGTACGGCTGCCCTGAATTTTACCACTCCAAAAAGAAGAAATGCCACCCCTGCTGTGGCAGCTGTAACTGCGGGCAGTTTTCCCCTGCTGGACTTTCCGTTTTTTCCGTCAGACAATTTTCCTAAAATGGGTTCTGCCAGCATCTGTACGGCTGAATAGCTCAAAATGATCAATGACATCCATTCTACCGGCAAACCGCAGTTTTCAAGTTTTACCACATAAAAGAAGTTGATCAGAAGCCATGCGATACTGAAAATCGCCAGCGAAATCACAAACAGAAATGCTTTTTTGTTTTTAAATATCGCTAAAATCTGCACTTCCTTCCTGTCTGCAATTACCGCTTTACTGCTTTCACTTCTCAGGAAGAACGAGCACACAACCGCTATAATATCCATGACTACAGTTGTAATCAGTAAACCTTCCATACCACTTATTTTATAAATCCCGGCATACGCGACTGTACTGATGATAAAACCTGCTGTTCCGAAATTTCCTGCGTGTGCCGTTTTTGCAAGATATCCGTTTTCTCCATACAGAGCGTACAAATACGCGCTTCCCGTCCCGGAGGTAAAGCACGCCGCAATTCCCTCTACAACTGCCTCCACGACGAACAGTGCAAGTGACCGGCTCACAAAGGCTGCAAGCAATAAACTTCTCGCACCAAGCAATAACACCTGCGCCAAAATCAGTGATTTCCGGTATCCAATTTTATCTGTTATAAATCCTGTTGGAATTTCCCCCAGAAAAATCACGCCTGACAATAATGCCTGAAGGAGGAAAAATATGTGTTCCGACACACCAGCCTGCGTTCTTACCAGCAACGCAACCGGCGCAAAAAAGACAAGTCCATTCAAAAAACAGACTCCATCATAACTATCAAATTTTAATTTTTTCATGAGATATCTCCTTTTTTCTAATTCGTAATCAGTTGACCGATCTTCTTTTTTGTAACCCAAAAAAAAGATTACATCTGTCTGTAACCTGATTTAAAAACTGTGCCATCTTTGATCTCTGCCAGTTTTTCCATCATTGAATTAGAAAAATATCAATGTCTCATGTATCTGATAACCTCCGGAGTCTTACTTTTAAAATATACTGTTATTTAAAAACTGTATCAGTGAGGAATGTTCACTGACGTAATTTATACTAACATAACGTATTTCAAATTACAAGTTTTAGTGCCCCTCTCACTTATATACCACCTCTGGAGCTATAATAACAACTCTGCCATAACCAGACACATCAGGAAACAATTGTTTCTTTTCCAGATCCATTCCAAATAAAGGCTTTCGACCGTGCTCTTCTCGCACTGCTTTAATATTTTTTCATCACTTTGCAGTGTTTTCAAATTCTCCTTCCAACCGGAAAAATCGGACCATTTTCCCGGAATCAAGTCTGTAAACCAGCTTAGATTTCGTTTGTATTCGTAATGAAGGATCTGACCGTCTAATCCATATCTGCTGATAAATTCTGCCGCAGTCCTGTTAATCGCTTTCGACTTGTCTGTATAGAGCAGACTGATTTTGTCATAGCAGATTTCCTGTTGATTATTTTCTGATGAGCCTGTCTGCTGGTTTCCGTTGCTTCCAGTTTGTGTTCCGGAAGCTGTCTCATCGTTTGCAGCGTTCTGACATAGCATTATATTTTGTGGTTCTTTTACGATACCGCGCACAGTAAGCTCTCTTCCGTTGTATAGGATCTGCTGTCCTTCCACCTCTGTTCCACCAAACAACTGCTCTGCTAAGGATGCACCTAGGATGCAGCCCTCTGTGTCGCTTTCCGGCAGATTTTTTCCCCACGGAAGGACGGAGTGGGAATCTCCACAGAGTAACAAAATATCCGCGTTGCTGCTCCGTTCGTTTATCGTAGCATGAACTGTCTGATTTTTCTGCTCTGTCCACGCTGTGAATGTCTCTGCGGATGCCGTATCCTGCCGGATTGACGCTATTTCGCTCTGGGTAAACTTGTCTTCCCCAGACTGGATTGTGATGATATTGGAAAAATCCTCTGTTTTATTATGATAAACGCATGCAAATACCAAAAATACAGCTCCAAATAATCCAAAAGCCAGACTTGCGATCCTTTTTCTGTAACTTATTTTTTTCATTGTTCTGTCCTTACTCCGTCATCCGCACAACATCCCCGTTTCCAACCGTCCGATCAGAATCTGTGATGATCTGGCAGTCCGCACTCAGTGAGTTTCCGCTTACCGCTGCATAACTGCTGTTTTTATCTAAAATCTGCACTTCCGCCTTCCTCGCGATATACTGCTCTCCGAGCACTGTATTTTCCGTCTCTAAGAGTAACACATACGCTTTGTTATTTTCCTGCCAAACGGCTGTAACCGGCACAAGGTAATCATAGATTTCCGATTTTCTTGTGGCAGTCATCTGTGCGCTCTCACCCGGCAAGAAATCATCCCCCTGCATAGCAATTGACACTTTTATGCTGCTTCCGTCTTTAGATGTTTCCAGGGAAACAATGCTGCAATCAGACGTTTCCTTACCGACACCGGTAATCGTTGCATTATCTCCCACTGAGAGATATTCCCTGTTTTTGCTGTCCGTTGTCGCAGTAAAAAAAAGTCCACTCTGCTCATCGCTCATGACAACTGCCGCCGTGTCTGTTGTTTTCTGCCCGGTTTCCACACATACTTTTGTAATAATCCCGGAGGATGGTGCAGTTATCTCTCCGTTCTGCTGCTTTAGGGTTTTCAGCTTTTCTAACTGTTTCTGGTACTGCTCTAAAGAAATGGCGTTGATTTCCTGCGTGTGATCGATGTCTGCAGACAGACCTGCATCTTCTACCGCGCGCTCTGCGGCTTTCTTTGCATCCTCTGCAGTACTTGTATTGGATTCCAGCTGTTCCTGCTTCTCCTCTAATGCGACGCTGGCAGAGTCAAGTGCCGCCTGCTTTTCAGTAACTTTTGCCTGAATTGTGTCGTATGTGTTCTGCTTTTCCTGCGCAGCTTCTTCTAACTGCTGGAGCTTCTGTGTTATGGTTGAATTTGTATCTTTCTTTTCTGCTTCGCCTGTCTGATCTGCGGTATCTTTACTTTGCTCTGCCGCAGCTGCATCCTTCACATTTTGCAGTTCCTCTTTGACTGCATTCAGCTCCTTCTCCGCCTGTGCGAGTGCATCCTTCGCACTGTTTAATTCCTTCTCTGCCTGACTTTTCGCATCCGCCGCTTTCTGCAATGCCTCATTTGCCTTCCCATCGGAAACTGTATTCTTCGCTATCGTTTCCTCATAATCTTCCTGCGCACGCTTTAACTCCAGCTGCTGCTTTGCGTCTGCCTGCGCTTTATTTTTCTTCAGGGAATCATTTTCAAGCTGAAGCTTTTTGATCTGGTTCTGCAGCTCATAAATCTGATCTTCCAGACTGTCCATATCAAGTGCAAAAAGAGTTTCTCCTTCTCCGATGCTTTCTCCCGTATGCACATTGACCTGTGCAACCAGAATTCCTTCCTCTGTGACAATCGCTTTCTCGCCGCCTGCCTCCACGGTTCCCGATGCCATAACCGTGTGCTCGATCTTTCCGGATGACGGAGCTGATGCCGTTACCTGTGGGACAGTGATGGATGCCACCACCCGCGATGCAATCGTGAAAACCAGCATGACCGCAAGTAAACCAGCCAGCCCTTTTAACCAGAAAATTCCCGATTTTCCGGTTACTGCTATTTCATTTTCCGAATTTTTGTTTTTTCTTATATTTTTCATATTCTCAATTACATTCTGCTCCTGCACTATTCCTTCGCTCCCGCCATCGCAATTCCCTGCTCCAGATAGTCCTGTCCTGCCAGAAAAACAAACATCGCGGGCAGGATCGTCACCAGTGATGCACAGAGTGAAAATCCTGCGTTCTGGCTCGTAATCTCTGGAAGAAAAAGGGACAGCGGCCAGAGACTTTTTGTTTTCAAAAATGTCATAGGCTGTTCTAACATACTAAAACAATCCAGAAACGAAAATACCAGCGCTGACAGGATGCCCGGACTTCCAAGCGGTATGCCGATCCGCAAAAAAATCTGGAATTCTCCCGCCCCGTCCATACGTGCCGCCTCCATGACATTTTCCGGTATTCCACGGAAAAAGCGGTACATAATAAAGACGGAAAACGTTGCAAAAATTCCGGGCAAAACGACTGACTGCGGTCTGTCCAGCATTCCCAGACGGTTTAACACCAGATACTGCGACAACATCGTGACCTGAAACGGCATCATCATCACGAGAATGAACAGCCGGTAAACTGTTTTTCTTCCGCGGAAAGAATACCGCGCCAGCCCCCACGCTGCCGGCATGCCAAAAAGCATCTGCCCTGCCAGAATTGCCCCCGTGTAAAAAATCGAGTTCCAGAACATCTGAAAATATTCCGGTGAATCGAAAAGAAGCTCCACAACATTCTGCAACGTCGGGTATTGTGGCAGAAGATGCCAGATAGCAAGCCCATCTCCCTTTCCGAGTGCAGGTGCGATGCACGTATAGATTTCATGGTTTCCCATAAAAGTGCCGACAAGCAGAAAGAGAACCGGAGCAAGACACAAGCCTGCCGCCAGAATCAGTATTCCTGTTATTATTATTCTCTTCATGAGATTCTTCTTTCTATATTTATATTGTACATCTTCCTTTTTATCTGCTGCCTCCTATTCATTATCCTTCTCTCTCCCAGCTTCGCTCAAGTAACAGCACGAATATCGCAATCACAAACGCAAGCATTACAGATGCCGCCGCCATCTTATCCACCGAGAGCGTCTGGAACCAGTTGTTGAACACATGCTGCAACAGATAAATATTTTCCTGTGGATAGCTGCCCGCTGCCATGTAAACCTCCCGGAACGCCTTAAATGAATTTAAAACCGACAAAATGACAACGGTAAATGCCACCGGGCGGAGATTCGGAAGTGTGATATAGAAAAACGTTTTCCATTTTCCGGCTCCGTCCATATCTGCCGCCTCATAAATCCCCTGCGGGATTGCAGAAAGCCCCGCCATCCAGAGCACAATATCGTATCCTAAATATTTCCAGACATAGCTGAATACGAGGATTCCAAATGCGGCATCGGTGTTCATCCAGTCTACCTCCTGCACCGACAAAACGTTTAAAATCTGCCCGATTCCGCTCATTCCTGACAGCGCATGGATCGCACTGTTCACAAATCCGTGGCTGTCAAAAAGAAGCTTCCACAGTACGACCACACTTGCCGCCGGGATTGCCATCGGAAGCAGATACATACTTTTAAGTGCCGTTGCACTGCCCCGGTAAAACTGTTCCATCGTCACATCCCGGTGTTTTTTCTTTTTCTCTGCCAAAATCAAAACCTGCTGCAACAACATTGCCAGGATCAGCGATAATAGCAACAGGCATGGAATACAGGTGACCACAAAACGCAGTGTATTTTTCGCTGCAAGATTAAACGCATCATTTTTTATCACCTGCACGTAGTTACTGATCCCGACGAAACTACCGTCCGCAGTCTGGAAAAAAGAGCGCCGCACCACATCTGCAAATGGAATCAGTCCAAACACTGATACTCCCAGAAATTCGGGCAACAGAAAATACCAGCCGGGATTTCGTTTTTTTCTGATTTTTTTTATTTTCATCCTCATGCCTTTCTCATCGCCTGCTGCAATCTATCGTCATCTTCCTTTCTATTGCTGCTCTGCAAGATAAAGATTCACTTTCTTTGTGATCTCATTTACCGTTTCTTCGAGGTTTTTCTCCCCTTTTACATAGCTTGTTCCATGCCTGATCACAAGATTCTGGATCGTACGGTCTGTGAGTGCTGACTGCTCCACTGCTTCCAGCTGCGCTAAAATCGCATCTGCTTCCTCCTGTGTCATGGAGCGATATTCAATCGTATAGATTTTGTCGCTTCCATACCTGTTAAATGACATGCTTGTTTCCGTCCGTCCCATCAATGCATTGATCTGATCCTTTAAAGCTGCCTCATTCACCGGGATTCCGTTGTTGGAAGCTCCTGCCTCCTTGCCGAGCAATGTTTTCACAAACGCTTTCCCTGCGTCCTCATTGCCTCCAGATACCACACCTGCCTGTAAAAATGGGACATAAGAAGAAGTTCCACCATTCGACAACACCCCATAAACCGCTCCGTCCGTCGTACCGGCGCTCAACATCAACTGGAAATCCTCGACATCTGCAATGGTTCCAAATTCTACTTTACATGTCTCTGCAAATAAATCCATGCTGTCTAATGTTCCATAACGGTATCCATCGAACATTCCGCTCTCAGAAAAATTGCCATAAGATTCGATATCTCTGTGATCATCCACATCATAAATACGTTTCACCTGTGTCAGATAATCGGAAACTTTCGTTTCATCCAGACTTCCGTCCTCTTTTACCCAGTTTTGGGAATCTACATTGTAAAAATCAAGCAGTAACTCTTCCGCCATCTTCTGCTGTACCACATAAGTCGTACTTTTGTCTTTTGCCAGGGTTTCGATGCGGTCTGCAAGTGCCTGCGTGGACTTTCCTGCATCTACCGTCTGCTGATCTGACGTGATAAATGATACTAAGAAACGTGTCGGAATCGCATATATCTTTCCATCCTTTGTGATGTCTTTCACAATGGAATCCACAAGTCCATCCGAAGCCTTTACCTCATCCACAACATCACTGATATCTGTTAAAATTCCTTTTTCCACATAGCTGTCCACCGGCATTCCATCTAAGATAAGCACATCCGGTCCATTTCCTGCCAGGATATCCGTGCTCAACGTCTTCAATGCGTCCTCTAACGTCACTCCATTATCATCCGTCATGCCAATTTCAAGGTTTACATAAATATCTGCATACTCCTGACGGAAAAGAATGACCGCCTGACGCAGCGTATCGGAATCCTGCAATGCATAAATATTGAGTTCCTGATTCAGGTTGGCAGACGCGTCTGCATCGTAGGTGTAGCTGTAGAGCGCACCCTCCATTCCGTTATTTCCTGCCACAAAAAGATGCGTCTCATCCTGCATATACACTCCGTAAAAAATCGCACCGCTGTTGCTCAATGCAGTCTGCTCGCCCTGTACCAGCTCCTCCACAACTGCTCCACCTGTTGTATAGTGGAAAATTCCTTTATAATCTGCAAAAATAATACTGTTATCATTCTCCGCTTTTGCAAACGTCACCGGAAGTCCGGTATCGGTATTTCGATAAACGAGGTTATCATCTGAACAGATCTGCTCAGTCAATGCGGTCAGCTCGTCCGTCTCTTTTCCGGTTGTCGTGTCATAGCAGAGCACCTTGTCACTTGTGACGATATAGCAATTCGTTCCAACCACATCAAAATAAGGAATATAGGTATCCTCATCGATTTCAAATGTCACTGTTTTGCTTCCATCTGTACAGTCAATTCCATACAAACCGCCCACTGTATCGCGCACGATCAGCTGTTTATTACTGTCAAATGCTGCAACTGATACAAAGGCATCTTCTACCGGCATTTCAATGGAAAATGTATGTGTGCTTCCGTCTGCGTCCACAATTGTAACCGGACATAATCCGTTTTCTGTGTAATCAAGAAACGCAACTGTTCCATCCTCTGCGACTGCGACATTACTGTAAGAGATATCTTCAAGCGGTGTTGTCTCCCAGCTTCCGCCTCCATCACTGCTTTTTGCCACATAGATGCCATAATCTGCATCCTGCCCTACAACTTCAAGTGTTCCATCTGACAGTGCTTTGAATTGTAAAATACTGTTGATCTCTTCCGGAAGTGCTACTTTTGATTCAATAAATCTTCCTTTGCCGCTTCCTGTGCTGCCGTTGCAACCCGTGCTGTTGCTTTCTGTTCCATCTGTGCTTCTGGCTGTATTTTTTCCGCATCCAGTGAGCATTCCTGCTATCAATGTCATCAGAAGAACTAAAACCATTGTGACAACTGACATGCTTAGTTTTTGCCTGTTTTTTATCTTTGCATTTTTCATTTTGTTTTCATGACCTTTCTTTTTATTTTTCTTTTATAATTGCAGCTCCACAATCATTGCCAGAACAAGCAGCTGTTTCTCTGCTTTGGCATTCTACATGCAGTATTTTTCGTTTCTGGTTTTATCTTATAGAAGAAATCTTAGAAAAATCTTTAAATTTGGCTTTAATTGTTGTCTTTAATTTTATTTTTTGCATTGTATGTACGCTTTGCGTGTGTTATAATACATAAAATTATACGCAATGCGTGTATTTTGTGTATGATTGTTACTTCCTCCACAGGTGCATGCTACGCTGAAATTGCAAATATTTTTGGATCAAAAACAAAAGTCATATTATATCAGGAGGTTTTTATGGATAGCAGAGAATATTTAATTGAATTGAGAACAAGTACCGGCATGACACGCAGAGAATTCTGCGAATATTTCGAGATTCCTTACCGGACACTTCAGGACTGGGAACTTGGAAACCGCAAAATGCCGGATTATCTGTTACGGCTGATGGCTTATAAAGCTAAAATGGAAAAACTTGCAGAGGAAAAAAATTGATATCTTGACAATATGTTGTTTACAACATACTATAATATTAACGGAAAGAGGAATACTATTGTACGAAATCATTTTTTATGATACGGCGGATGGTAAATGTCCTGTTCAGGATTTTTTAGACTCTCTGGAACCTAAATTCCTTGCAAAAACATTACGAACAATTGATTTATTAGAAACAAATGGTCCATTATTAAGAGAACCTTATTCTAAACTACTTAAAAATGGAATATTCGAGCTTCGCACCAAACATGGTTCTGATATTAACAGAGTATTTTATTTTTTTATTATAGGTCAAAAAATTATTCTGACAAATGGGATTATAAAAAAGACAGCCAAAACTCCTAAATCCGCTATTGACCTCGCCAAAAAATATAAAACCGATTATGAATGGAGGCACCGTAATGAGCAATTATAAAGATTACAAAAAGAAAGTCCTGCAAAATCCTGAAATCAAATCAGAATATGATGCTTTGCAACCGGAATATGATATTATTCAGGCAATGATTGATGCCCGATTACAGCAAAACCTCACTCAAAAGGATTTATCTGCCAGAACCGGAATTACGCAAGCTGATATCAGCCGCATCGAAAATGGTACACGAAATCCAAGCTTAAGTATGGTCAAAAAACTTGCACGTGGACTTGGTATGCAATTAAAACTTGAATTTATACAGACTCCTGCTAAGTAATAATTTAACTGTTATATTTCAAAATAATCTATAATTTAAAGATTTTTCTAAGATTTCTATGCTATACTCATCCTTATAAATCTCAGGAGACATTATCATGCGTATTTTATTGATCGAAGATGATCTGAATTTTTGTGAAACCCTGCGTTTTCAATTAGAGCAGGAAGCTTATGAGGTGGATGTATGCCACGACGGAAGAGACGGTCTTGACCTCTTCTTACAGGACGCGCACGACATTGTCCTGCTCGACCGCATGCTCCCGACTATGAATGGTCTGCTCGTGCTGCAAAAAGCTAGACAGGCCGGAATTTCCACGCCTGTCATACTGATCACCGCCCTCGGCGAACTTTACGACCGGATTGAAGGGTTGGATGCCGGTGCAGACGATTACATTGTAAAACCATTCGCCTTCGAAGAACTGACCGCCCGCATCCGCTCCCTCGGCAGACGCAGCGGCAAATGGGAAGATGACAATTTACTTACCATCTGCGACATCAGTTATGACTGCAACGCGAGACTGCTAAGTGGACCTACTGGCTCCATCCGGCTCTCCGGCCGTGAGGGCAGATTGCTTGAAGTTCTTCTGCGAAGTTTTGAACTCGTCATCCGCCGTGAAGTACTTCTTAGCCGTGTCTGGGGCGTGGATGCAGAAGTGGAGGATTGTAACCTTGACACTTACATCCATTACCTGCGCAAGCGGCTCTCCTACGTTGGAAGCACGCTTGCCTTAAAAACCATCCGCGGTGTCGGATATACGCTGGCTTCCTCCTGATCCCTGATTTTCCATATAAGATCATGAAGCTTCTGTATAGCTGCCGTTACTTTTCAATTATTTTATCCTTATTGCAATTTACAGATACCTTTTTTCACTATCTGCTTTATGTACATTATCAGGAGGTTTCTCATGTTTCCACACTTCACCTTTTCCGGCACAACCTATCAGGCTTTGCATCGCAAACTCACCTTATTTTGTACCTGCGTCACACAGATCATTCTCCTTGCCTTAAGTACTCTGTGTGTTTTTGTTGCAGAAAAAAATATAAAGCAGGGAAACGAAACCGCTTTTCTCACAGAGACAAGTTCTGTCATTTCCCATTTGCAGGAGCAGGATGTCATCTCACACCAGTGGTTAAACCAGTTACAGGAAAACAGTTCTATCCAGATTTATCTTTTTGAGAATGGGACTCCACTCTTTTATGACCAGTATCATCAGACAACTGCAGACGAGCAATTATGTGAAAATGCACTTCTCGCCGCAGAAGAGCTTACCGGGAACCCTCCTTTTTTCACGAAAAATAAAAGGCTTTCCTCGCATACGGAATATCAGTTCAACTCCGGCGATAACATTCCCTACATTGCATCCGTCGGCAGTATCCCAAAAGGCGACAGCTACTTAAACTTTCTGATCCTGCGCTCGCTCGCCGAACAGTCTCACCAGATGCTGTCGTTAAGAATTATCGTGATCATTGCAAATATTGCCGCATTTTTACTGCTGTTTCTCTTTTTCCACTTCTTCATCCGAAAAATGTTAGAACCAGTCGAAACTGCACAGAAAAAGCAGACACAATTCATCGCCTCCGCCTCCCACGAGCTACGCACCCCATTAGCGGTTGTCCGCTCCGGCTTGGAATCCGTTGAAAAATGTTCAAATGAAGAGGAGCGAAACCACTTTCTCCATCTGATGTCCGAGGAGACCGTCCACATGAAACGTCTGATCGACGATATGCTGCTGCTCGCAAATTCGGATGCTGACACGCTCACCATCAAACCGGAAACCTGTCAGCCGGATTTGCTGCTCTTAGACACTTATGAAAAGTTCGAACCACTGGCAAAGAAAAACGGGCTTCACCTTATCCTCACTCTGCCGGAAGAAATTCTCCCGGACTGCTTCTGTGATATCCACCGCACAGAACAGATTTTTTCCATTATCGTGGATAATGCACTCTGTTACACACCATCCGGTGGAAAAGTGACACTCTCCTGCCATGCTGAAAATGAAATGCTTTGTTTTCTATTCGAAGATACCGGATGTGGAATTTCAGAGGAAAAGAAATCCCATATTTTCGAACGATTTTACCGCGCCGACGATGCCCATACCGACAGAGAACACTTTGGACTTGGGCTCTGCATTGCGAAAGAGCTCACCAAAAAGCAAAATGGGAACATCCAGGTTTTGGATACTCCCATTTCCGGCAGCTGCTTTATGGTGCAATTGCCATGTGCGCTTTAATTTTTATGTGATTTCTACGCTCTCCTGTCAGGTTATATTTTTCCTGTTATTCCACATTTTTCAGTGCCTGATCCATCGGAATACGCTTGATCCTTCTGAAATCCAATACCATGACCAGCAGATATCCGATCAGTATAAACAGGAACATTTTCACATAGCCCATCGTGCTTATGCGAAAAGCGTACCATCCACTGTAGGAAAAGAGCATGATCCTCCAGACAGCCTTCATGATGACGACACCTAAAATCACGCTGACAACATCGATCACCACAAGAACGATGGTCGTGGACAACAGATATAAGCTTGCAATCTCCCGGTTCTCATAGCCCAGGATTTTTGTCATGGAAATTGCATTTTCGTTCTTCTCGATGATCAGCTTCGTGAGCAGGTAAATCAATACTGCGGATAACAGGATACACAGATACTGGAAGTAGGTCATATAAGAGCCCATGGAATGATCGAGCTGGTCACACATTTTCGTAATGTCGTGTTCTGTGATGACGGTTGCGATCTCATCCTCATCAATATCTGTGATCTCTGAATCCGAGAGATAGCCTGTGAATGCATCACTGTCCATGTCAAAGATTTCACAATACTGCTCATTGGACAGAAATACTGCCAGCGCCTGACTGTGATCATAGATTCCTGCAACCTCAAACTCATACTGTTTGTTCTCATATTTTTCGTCAAGAACCAATGTGTCGCCCACGCTCAGGCTGTATTTATCTGCATAGGAGGCAGAAATATAAGCCTCGTTTCCTTTCAGGGCAGACAGGTTACTGATTTTCACATACCGGCTGTCATCCTCGATTCCGTAGACAGAAATCTCCTCATCTAACGTATCACTCTTGTGCTGCAAAGATGTCATATTGAATTTCTCTGCATCTTTATTATCCGTTGTGATAATGTCTCCATCCTCATTCTCATAAGACTTTAACACATACTGGTAGTTCGTAAACATCATATCTGAAACATTGGACTTGTAATAGTCGAGCGTCTCCGGCATACCGACCGCCATTGCAAGCATAATGCCGATAAACCAGATCCCCACAAATAAAATCAGGTAATTCGTCACGTTCTGAAACATGATACGCAGGCGGAAACGGCTTAAAAAGCTCCATTTTGGCAGGCGCATCGCTTTTTTACGTTTTGTTTTTTTCAGATCATGGCGTAAAAACTGTAATGGTGTATGCCGCATCATTTTTATAATGACGATGAGATTGACCACAAGCATTAAAACAACCGGAATGATCGTTGTCTTGAAAAAGGCATCCGGGTTCCAGACTGTCTGATAAGTTGGAAGACTATAGCTGTTATAGTACATGCCGACAACTACATTTTTAAATACGGTATAGCCGAGGATATTTCCAACGCACGCTGCGAGAAGTGTCACGATCACCGGCATGGAAATATAATGTCTGACCAGTTCACCTCTCGTATAACCGGAAGCTCTCAGTGTTCCGATCGTAGAAGCCTCCTTCACGATCGTGTTGCTGATGGTCACTGCAAAAATAAATGCAATGATCACGATCAAAATATCCAGTAAAACACCACCCATAGCTTTGTCTGAACCCATATCATCCGTTGCAAAATTAATAGCCGGATTTGCATAGCGTGGCATATAGTCCTCTAACTCTTTGTCATCGCACACAACCTGTGTGAGCAGTGCTTTCATGAAATCATCGGATTTTGCTTTCTGCTCCACTTCATCTGCAGGAGTATCCACATAATTCCATGTGTAAGAATAATGAACAGTTTTATGTAAACTATCAAATCCTTCCTGTGTGACCATAGCCACATCGAATTTGATTGCATCAAACATTATATCCGTTGACTTCTCATGCAGTGTTGCATAATTGACATAGGCAATCAGTCCGACAACTTTGAACCTCTGCCCGCTGACAGAAATCTCATCTCCCACTTTGACGCCAACATTGTCTGCATGCATACGGTCAATTGCGATCTCATCCGCTTTTTCCGGAAATGCTCCGTCAAGCAGGCAGGCAAGATCCACGTTATCATTTTTTGCATAGACACGGATGTTTCCTTCTGCCTCGCCGTCGTTGTTGTAATCTTCCTCCTCATTTCGGAAGAAGTTCTCATATACTTTTACCGGAACTTCTGTAAAATCAGGATCGTTTAACTCATATTTTTCTTCTGCGTCAGCATATTTATCATCGATTTCCTCTACAATTTTATCCCATGCCTTGTCGTAGGCTTCCGGATAAGCCTCATCATAAGCCTCCTGATAGGCAGTATCGTAGGCTTCGTCATGTGCCGACTGGTATGCCTCCTTATAAGCGGTATCATAAGCACTCTGGTAATTTTCTTTTTTTGCTGTGTCATAGGCACTCTGATATGTCTCTTTGTAGGCGGTATCATAGGCACTCTGATAAGTTCCGTTCTGTTTTGCCTGTGCAATAGCTCCTGCAAGCATAGCATCCGCACTGTTCTCGTCCAGTCCCTGTGCCAGCAGTGTCTGTTTCACCTGTGCACCAAACTGCATATCAAACTGTGCACCAAAGTTTGCGTCAAACTGCTGTTTGAACATACTTTCAAACTGTTCATCGAACTTGGACTGAAATTCAGAATCGAACTCTTCTTTGAATTTTTCCTCAAATTTGGTATTAAACTTATCGGTAAACTCTTTTTCGAATTCATCGTCAAACTTTTCGTCCAGCTCTTTTTTTGCTTTGTCAAGATAATACTGTTTGACGTCCGCCTTCGTCCCTGTCTCGATAGCAGCGAGTAGCGTCTCATCTGCCTTTTTGTTCAGCTCAAAATGTCCATCCTCTAACTTGTATTTTGTCACACCCTCATTTGCTGCAATAAGCATACTCTCATTTGCAACATACATACCGGAAACAAAGCCGATCGTGAGGATCAGGAATAATGCCACCACAAGATATTTTTTCCAGTCACCGAGCAATTCACGCGGAATACGTCTGATGAGTGGATTTTTAATTTTTTTCTTTTTCATAACTGCCACACTCCTTACCACTCAAGATCTGCTGCTGAAATCTTGTGCTCGTTCCTCTCGTTGTGGCGCACGGCTCCATCACGAAGTTTTATAACATGATCTGCCATGTTCTTGATTGCCTCGTTGTGTGTTACCATGATGATCGTATTTCCATATTTTTTGTTTACATCTTCAATCAGTTTTAAAATTTCTTTGGAGGTGTTATAATCCAAAGCGCCGGTCGGTTCATCGCAGAGCAGGATATCCGGGTTTTTCACGATAGCACGACCGATGGAAACACGCTGCTGCTGACCGCCGGACAACTGGTTCGGCAGCTTGTATCGGTGCTCATAAAGTCCAAGTGTCTGTAACAGCTCATCGATGTCCAGCGCATTGTCGGAAAGATACGCTCCGACTTCAATGTTTTCCTTCACGTTCAGATTGGCGATCAGATTGTACATCTGAAATACATAACCGAGATGTTTTCTGCGGTACTGGGTTAGTTTCTTCTCACTCATATCCTCGAGCTTATCACCGTTGATCGAGATGTAACCGGAATCGGCACTGTCGATTCCTCCGATAATATTTAATAAAGTTGATTTTCCCGAACCGGACGGTCCAAGCAGAACGCAGAATTCTCCTTTTGCCACGGAAAAGTTCATTCCGCGCAATACTTCCTGACGTGTTTCTCCACTTCCAAAACCTTTTTTCAGGTCAACGATCTCCAAAAATTTTTTCTCTTCCTCTGACATAGTCTCCCCTTTTCAAAAAAACGTATTTTGCAACTGCCATTTTTCGTGTTTTAGTTAGTCGTAACTAATCTCAAGAGAATTATAGCACATGATATTGGGGATACAAGGAAGAGATATTGTTGTTGAGAAATTTTGTCAGTTAAATTAACTATTTGATTACATATTGACCTTTGATACTATTCGATATAATATATGTATATACAGTTAATACTATATAACAAAGACCGTCGCATGAAGTGCGTGTAGATATCGATTATGAAACTAAGCTTCATGATCAACAATATCTTTTTTAAAGGAGTGAACATTTATGAGCGATCAGGTTGCCATCAAAACATGGGGAAATAGTCAGGGAATACGTATTCCAAAGAATATTCTTGAAAAACTTGGACTCCATGTCTCAGATACTTTACAAATTGAAGTAATTGATGATTCGATTGTTTTGAAAAAAGCATTTAAACACAAAACATTTGAGGAACGCGTTGCTGAATACAATGGGGAAATTTCAATTTGTGATTATGATTGGGGAGAACCTGTCGGAAAGGAAATTTTATGATGAATTTTTCGCAGGGAGATATTATCAAAATTTCTAATTTAAAAGATGCAATGCTTGTTGTAAGTAAAAATGAATTTATTAAAAAAACAGGTGTTTTTCACGTCTGCCCACTTTTAGAGAATTATGCAGAAGGTCCTCTTCACATAAAAGTACGCGGTGTCAAAGACACCTCAGGAACTGCTATATGTGAACAATTGAAGCTAATTGACCCTTCCGCCAGAAGCTGCAAACGTATCGACCGCGTCCCTTATCATATGATTATGAATGTTTCAGACGCAATACAGGGTATTTTTGAATATGACTAATAAAATTATCTCAAACCCAAAAGTGAGCCGGCGGCAAAGACGATACCCGTCCTGTCTCCGGCTCTTTTTATGTAACTACTTCGTTTTCCCCTCTCACTCGAAATACTCCTTCACCAGCTTCACAACCACACCTGATAATAAGAATACTGCGATCAGGTTCGGGATTACCATAAGTCCGTTGAATGTCTCTGCGATGTTCCACATCAGTCCGAGGTTCATGGTCGCACCAACGATCGCCACCAACGCGTATAAAATCATGAACGGCTTATTTGCCCGCGTTCCAAATAAAAATTCAATACATCTTGTTCCGTAAAGTCCCCAGCCAATGATCGTGGAGAATGCAAAACAGCACATTGCAACCGCAGTAAAAATAGATACCCAGCCACCATATACGGAGGTGAATCCGCTGATGGTAAGCTCTGCACCTGCTGCCTCGCCATATCCAACCGGAACTCCGCTGCATAAAATGACCAGTGCGGTCAGTGTACAGATCACGATCGTGTCCACAAACACTTCGAAAATACCGAAAAATCCCTGTTTTGTAGGGATTTCATAAGGATACTTTTTAGATTTAAGATAGCGGTATAGCATGGCGGTGTTATACCGCTTTTCCCATATATACATTGACCTTTGAACGGTCAAATACTCCGATATGGTTATAGATAATCTCGATTTCCTGTATTCTTTTACCACTGCTTTTGTCTGCTTCATGAACGATAATACGGTCTATGAACTCATGCACAATCTCCGATGTCAGTTCGGGTATCTCTGTATACTTCTTGACAGTAGATAAGAATGATTTTACATTGACACTCTGTTGTTTTTCCTGCGACAATTCCATGCGGAGTGCTTCGATTTCTGACTGTAAATCTTTTTGCTCTGCTTCATATCCCTGTGACAGTTTCACAAATCGTTCATCAGAAAGTTTACCGCTTACATTGTCCTCATAGATACGTTGGAACAGACTGTCTAACTGTGTGTAGCGTTTCTCCTTATCGGACAGCACACGTTTTTTCTTTGCCAGTTCCTTGCTTTTTTGCTTCATGTCAGCGTCCATCACCATCTGCACAAATTCATCTTCATATGTTTTAACGTAGGACACAACCTCTCGCAGATTCTCCAGTACCAGTTGTTCCACAACCACGTTGCGGATATAGTGCATGGAGCATTTGTTAGTATCCGAACGGTAATTACTGCACACAAAATTATGTTTGATGTCAGGCTCGTTCACCCGCCTGTGAAACGACAGTTTCTTTCCACAGTCCGCACAGTAGAGGATTCCCGAAAACATCGGCATTTCTCCCATTTTGGTAGGACGTTTGCGGTTCGCACGAATCTTCTGCACAATGTCAAAAGTAGACTGGTCGATAATCGGCTCATGGGTATTCTCAAAGATTTTCCATTCTGACTTATCATTCTCAATCTTCTTTTTCTGTTTGTAGGACTTGCGGTGTGTTTTAAAATTCACCGTATGCCCCAGATAGTCCATGCGTTCCAGTATGTCCACCACAACGGTACTCGACCATTGACAGGGATTCTTTGGGATATTGTTACGAACAGCATAACCCTTTTCTAATGCGTAGGCACTCGGTATCAGTATCTTTCGCTCTGTCAGAATGTTTGCGATTCTTCTCGGTCCGTACCCGTCCACACACAAGTGGAAAATTTCTCGGACAATCTCTGCGGATTCTTCATCAATCAGCCATTCTTTGGGATTATCGGGATTCTTGCGGTAGCCATAAGGAGCAACGCAACTCATATGTTCCCCTGCTAACCCTTTCGCTTTCTTCACTGCTTTAATCTTCTTGCTGGTATCTCTTGCGTACCACTCGTTAAACAAATTTTTGAACGGTGCAAGGTCATTGTCTTTCTGTACGTTGCTGTCTACATCATCATTCACAGCGATAAAGTGAATGTCTTTATCGGGGAAGATAAATTCCGTATACAATCCCACTTTGATGTAGTCACGCCCGAATCTTGACAGGTCTTTACAGATAATACGTTTCACAGTGCCTTTCTGTGCGTCCTCAATCATCTGTTTGAACTGTGGACGTTCAAAATTCGTACCGCTAAATCCATCATCAATATAGAACTGGTAAGGCGTGTAACCGTTTCTCTCCGCATATTCCGCAAGTATCTTTTTCTGATTGACGATACTGTCCGAATCTCCAACATTCCCATCATCTTGTGACAAACGACAGTAAAGTGCTGTAATTCCTGTATTTGTTCCCTTTGTCGGGGAAGTGGTAAAAGTATTTCCTGTGGTAACTGACTGTATGTTCTTCAGCATATTTCCTCCTGTTCCGACAGTCACACAGGCAATGCTTGTATAGATATAAGATAACACAACCACTGTCTTTTGTCTGCCTTTTTTATAAATCCGTCTTAAATCTGCCTGTTACGTCTCGTGTTTCGCTGAATCAGACGCTTTATCGTGTCTTTTGGTTCTTCCTGCGTCTGACCGTTTGATTTTGCCTTTACACGGTAAATTGTATTGCCGATACGGTATTCACGTACCACTGGTTCTTCTGCGGTTTCTGTCATTCGATTCCCCCTTTCCTTGTTAGATTCCGAAGCAGTCAGACGGTGTTGTCTTCACCCACAGGAATTTCACCTCTGCATGGTTCTCATGCAGCCGCACCCATTGCCTGCGACGCTTCTAACGCTCGGACTGTGGCTGTGCGGGAGTATCATTATCTGACAGGACAGGTCATGGCAGAGAAAATCGACGTATTTCCCCTTATGGACACTGACAGGGTATCGCTGTCTTGCAGAGCAAGGTCATGGCGTGTCAGTCCACAGGCTCGCTGTCTGTCAAAAGTATCTGACTGCTTTATGAAGTTTTCAAAGAGCATGGAAAAATAATTCTTTCCTTTACCAACACTCGCCACTCAAGGCGGATTTGTTGCATTTTTAAGAATTTTTTCTTTTCTCCCACAGTAACTACCCACAGACAGGAGATTTGTTGCATTTTAGAGAATCTTATCTGATTTCCATTTCAAATTTTAAAATGGCTTTTGTAATAGCAATTTGGATTCTGCCTTTTAATTCCCTGTCAACGACAATCTGCACGCCACCATATTCATCGTAGAACGGACGTAAGCAAGCCTTTGATATGTATGCGTTATAATGTTCCAAAATCTTTTCTATGGCTTCGTTATCGCCATCGGAAGCCATGCGGATAGTCGTAAATCTCGGGCATCTTTTTACCTGTTTCATCTGTCTTATTCCTCCGTATAGTTTTCTCTGATAATATCCAGTGCTTTCATTCTTCCCCGGTAAACGGAACATCTTGAAATTCCAATGATTTCTCCGATTTCCGTATCTGACATATCAAGGAAATAGAACATCAAAATAATGTTTCTCTGCCTGTCTTTTAATTTCCGAATCGCTTTGCACAGACGTTCATCATAGACATGGATTTCCATACCATAGACAAAAAATGCTGTATATTCAACAGAATATTCATCTATGACACTTGCATGGTTCAGATCCGTTTCTGTTACGTCACAGAACGGGATTTCATGTTTTGCACGTCTTCCAAGTTCCCTGTAATAATTCTTTACTGTTCTGTCTATGACTTTGCGGATAAGGCAGTCAAACTGTAGCCTTATGGCACTTTCAAATGAAGAAGGTTTCATAATCTCACCTCCTTCCTGTGCAATGTAAAAGCGTAGAGATTCTTACCTCTTTTCGCTCTGACACTCACCACAGAGATGAGATTTGTTACCCTGTCTGAAAATATATTTGTAAATATTTTCAGACAGCAAAAAAGCACAAGAACAACGGTATATGATTCTTGCACTTCTTTGATTGCTCCTATTGTATAATGTGAAAAACCACATTTACAAACGTAGGGAATTATTGTATTAAAATAAATTTTTTTAACAGTAACGGATTTTTTAAATTAAGGTTTTCACATAGATTTGTCATAAGGCGTGTTCTCCTATAACCGCCTTAACGCTCCTATGAAATACCGTAAAAAACGATAGTCTCTCAACCATCGTTTTCGTAAATTATGACACACAAATAAGAAACTGTGAATGACGGTTGTTTTTATTACCGCCACACAGCATCTTTCAATTTCATTTTTGAAAAAAAGATTCTGGCAGAAAAATTATCAGCAAGTTATCTCTTTTTAATGATATTTTCAATGTTAATTATTTTTTGAACCCATTCTTTATAAAAATCAGGTTCATGGGAAACAAGCAGCACTGTGCCTTTAAATTCTTTTAATGCAATTTTTAAAGATTGCTTTGCTTGAATATCTAAATGATTTGTCGGCTCGTCCATGATGATAAAATTACAAGGAGTAAGAATTAACAGGCATATCTTTACTTTTGCTTGTTCTCCACCGCTTAACGTGCCTATAGCCTGCATTGCGTGTTCGCCCATGATTCCACAACAGGCTAGATTTTTTCTCACTTCTTTTATCGTAAGTGACGGGTAACAATCAGACACTATCTGTATTGGCGTTTTTTCCTCATTCTCCCAATGTAAATCCTGTTCAAAATATCGCAGTTTCACTTGCTCTGAAAAAGAAAACGAACCATTTAAAGCACTTAATTGTCCGACTAATGTTTTCAATAAAGTTGATTTTCCAATGCCATTAAAGCCTGTTATCACAACTTTTTGTCCGCCATTTACTGTAAAATTAATATCAGATAAAACAGGGTAGTGATAGCCAACCGATAAATGCTTGACGTTTAAATGTTCTGTATTTGTCAAAGGCATTTCACGAAAATGAAAAAATGGTATAATCTCTTTTTGGTCAATGGCTTCCATTTTATCCATTCTATCCAGTTGCTTTTGTCTTCCCCTTGCCATTTTTGATTTTCTTCCCGCTATATTTTTACGGATAAATTCCTCGGTTTTCTTGATTTCCTTTTGCTGTGCGGAATATTGACGTATATAATCTTCACGCAAGGCAGTTTTCTTTTTTAAAAACTCCGAATAGGTGCCATAATATTTTGTGATTTTATGATTGTCTATATCACAGATTCGATTTGATATTTTTTCTAAAAAAGCATAATCATGCGAAACAACCATAAAAGCATTATTTAAACCGCAGAGATATTCTGACAGCCAATCAACATGTTCTTTATCCAAAAAATTCGTTGGCTCATCAAGAAGCAACACGTCCGGTTTTTCAAGCAAAAGTTTTGCCAAAATTACCTTTGCTCTTTGACCGCCGCTCATTTGTGCAATGGGTCTGTCTAAACCAATTGCCAACAACCCCAAACCTGTTGCAACCTGCTCAATCTTTGTGTCGATCAGATAAAAGTCCTGCCGTTCTAATTCTTCTTGATACCTCGCAGCGGTATTTAAGTTTTGAAAATCCCCCTCCTGCATGTTCTCATACAAGTAATTCATTTTTTCTTCCAAGTCATAAAGATTTAAAAATGCAGTTTTCAAAAAACTTTTCATATCAAGTTGCAAATTAATCTCAGCGTATTGGTCTAAATAACCGATACTTGTTTTGGATTGCCATGTAACACGTCCGTCATCGGGAAGCAACTGACCCGTACAGAGTTTAATCAGCGTACTTTTTCCTGTTCCATTCTGTCCAACGATTCCAACATGTTCCCCTTTGTTTAATGAAAAATCTGCATTTTTATATAAGACGTTTTCACTAAACGAATGTGATAAATTTGTAATTTCTAATAAACTCATATTTCATGTTCCTTTCTCTGTTTTTGAGCATAAAAAAACAGGAGACAAAATACATAAAGTGCAATAGTCTCCTGCTAAAATTATGAATATATAACAAAAGACTATAGACAAAACATTGCCTATAGCCTTAATCCCTTACGTTTTATAACATACGGAAAAGAGACAATAAAACCATCTACCCACAAAGGTACATTGCTTCATTGCCACATTTCCGATGAAATCTTACGCATTTCTTTATATGCTATACTCTGTACAATGTTTCATCGGATTTAATTGTACAGAGATAAGTTTCTTTTTAGGTTGGTTCGTTATATAGTAATTATTCATAATCAGTCTCCTTTGCTTGAAAACAAAGAAATTTTATCATAATCAATTTAATGTGTCAAATAAAACTACAGGTATGTGACATTTTGCAAAATTGTCACATCTGCTTTAAAGTGGCTCAAAGCCTTGTGAAATCAGTGTTTTAAGAATTTTAATTACAGTTTCTAGTCGTATTTGTGCCCCCCTGTTAGATACCGGGGGCAAAGCAGTCGTGGCTAAAGCCACTCCTGCAAGGCTAGGACAGACAGCCACCTTACACTTCGTACGGTGTCTGCCTGTTCTGCCTTTCAGTTATATAAACAATTATTTTATAAAGAAATTTTATCTATATTTAAGTTAAGAGTGAAATTCAAGCAATTTAGGATTAATTATAAAATATTTTCCTGTTTCTGATATCCAATCATTAACTAATTCAATAATATTGTTTATGTGGCACGCAAAAATTGGAACCGCTTCATCTATAATCTCATATGTGTTTGTCATTATTTTTTGTGAGACATTACCAAATAGACCTCCAGCAATTACAACAGCTTTATTATTTTCTATAGGCTCTAAAAGCAAATATGAATTTTCTGGGTTTTGGGAATTTATTACATGTGCAGATTGAGGGATGTATTTTGTATTGGAATGTACAAACTTTAGCACTTTTTCAGAATAAATCATATCTTTATATTCCCTTAAGGCAAACACTAATTTTGCAAGGATTCTTTTTTCTTTTTCTTTTAAGAAAAATGTTTCTAAGCCATCATTAAAAAAATTAATAAATTCGTCTATATTAGTTTCAATATTCCTATACAAAAAAAATCCTAAAAATTGTTTATGTAATAAAGCTTTCCTCAAAGATTCTATTGACATATGTAATAGCTTATCATAATTATATTTATCAACTGAATTTCTATCAAATATAAATTCACAAATATCAATCAAAATATTTTGTACTGCTAAATCTACATTACGTTTTGTTGAAAGATACTCCTTTTTATCGATAACTCGATTAAATATAATTTCTTTAATTTGGGCTTTTAAAACCTTAGTTAATACTATTTTTGATTCGGAAGTTCCATCTTGAGTATTATAAACAATAGGTTTTCTTGTACGTATATCAAATGGAAGAAGCTCTATATCTCCAAATTCGCTATTAAATAAACATAATATATTAGACCAACTAATAGCTTTTGATGCATATCCTACCTCAAGAAGTACATTGGGATTTGGTGTACGTCTATAATTGCTTTGTACATTTATTATACTAATATCCGCAATTAAAATATCACATTTTTCTATCTTGCTAAATATACTTTCTGTCAAATCAGGTGTCCCAATATCATTTCGGCTATCACTTTCGATAGAAAATTCTGATACTTCTTTAATTTCATCTTTTAATAATCTTATCGCTTTTCTTAAACACGATTCTATTAAATTTCTATTTTTAGAATTAGGTAAATCTGATTGCCACGAATAAAATATGTTCACTTTCATTATTCACGCTTCCTCCCTTAAATACTGTTAATGTGTTATAACATCACTATTTCAAAAAACTTCTCTAAATTTCTTTCTAATTTTTACTTATTTGATTATATCACGATTATACAATCAGGTCATTTCCTTTTGATTTGATCAAGAATACATATTATCTCATTCTTTATGAAGGTAAATCCTATTCTGATAAGTACATGATAGAAAAGTTAAAATATTTTTTATGCTGTTATACAACAATAGAAAAGCACACCTGTTTTCGCTATCAGATGTGCCTATCTACAATTCCATATTAATTTTACTACAAGCCCCGCCTGTGACTGTCTATAAGCCTTTATTTTTTTATGTTTCTTCAACAATCCTTATGACAGCCTACATTTTACCGGTTTTCTCGTATCGGCACAGGCATGTGCGATCGAACCGGTTCCAAGTCCTGCCTCATTGGAAAAAATACCTCTGGAAACACCCTTTTTCATACTTATGAAAAAGCTTCCCACTGCTCCGCCTGTCACGGCTGCCGGGTTAAATGCACCCTCAAAAATAGAACCGAATACCGCTGGAATGGATCTGAAATTGATCAGTACAACACCGATCGCCAGGAAAATATAAATGATCGCCATAAATGGCACCAGTTTCTCTGTCACCTGTCCAATTCTTTTAATTCCACCAATCAAAATTAATGCGATCAGTGCGGCTAAAACTATTCCGATGACCAGGTTTAAGGTCGGTGCGGATTCCTCGGAGAGCAGGTTAAAATTATAAAGTGCTGAGTCGATTGCCGTAGTGATCGTGTTGACCTGCGTTGCATTTCCGGTTCCGAATACGGTCAGAACTCCGAAAGCAGAAAACAGGTACGCAAGCCAAAGCCAGTGTTTTTTCAAACCGTTTTTGATGTAATACATCGGTCCGCCGACCAACTCTCCGTTGGCATTTGTCTCGCGGAAATGTACGGCAAGTGTCACCTCGGAAAACTTGGTGCACATGCCAAGGATTGCGGATATCCACATCCAGAAAACTGCACCCGGTCCGCCGATTGCGATCGCGCCTGCCACACCTGCCACATTTCCGGTTCCAACTGTCGCCGCGAGTGCGGTACAGACCGCCTGAAACGGAGTCAGTGCTCCATCCGATGCCTCTCTCTTTTTCAGCATACGTCCGATGGTCACTTTCATCGCATACGGAAATTTGCGGATCTGCAAAAACCGGGTTCGGACACTCAAAAACAGGCCGACACCGATAATGCAGATCATTGCGGGCACACCCCAGATAAAGTTATTTACTACATTGTTGATTTGTTCTATCGTCTGTAACATTTTCTTTGCATTCCTCTCCATCTCATAGCACATACACATTACTCTGTCATAGTGTAAGTGCACTGCACGAATTATAACATATTGTTTCCGAGTATGCAAAAAAATTGAGTAAAAACCGCTTATTTTATGGTCTTTACTCAATTTCTACAACGACTTATACATTTTTCATAATTTTCACCAGACGGCTCGTGCCAAGCCGGTCTGCGCCAAGCTCAATAAATTTTTCTGCATCCGCAAAAGAAGAGATTCCTCCGGCTGCCTTTACTTTCACGTTTGTGCCAACGTATTGTCTCATCAGTTCCACATCCGAAAAAGTTGCTCCTGCGGTGGAAAATCCGGTGGAGGTCTTAATGAACTCTGCGCCTGCACTCGTCACGATCTCACACATCTTGATCTTCTCCTCATCTGTCAGAAGGCATGTCTCAATGATCACTTTTAAGGTTTTTCCGCTGCATGCCTCATGGATTTTTCGGATTTCCTGCTCGATTTCATCATACCGTTTGTCTTTCAAAAATCCGATATTAATGACCATATCGATCTCGTCTGCTCCGTTTGCGACCGCATCCCTGGTCTCGAAAATTTTCGTCGCCGTTGTGTGGTATCCGTTTGGGAATCCGATCACAGTACAGATCGGCAGTTTCCCATCGACATACTCTGCCGCCTGTTTCACATAACAAGCCGGGATACAGGCAGAAGCGCATCCATATTTTATTCCATCGTCTAAAATCTGCCGGATTTCTTCCCATGTTGCAGTCTGTGAAAGCAGTGTGTGATCTACTCTGCTTAAAATATCTTTTTTATCCATGTTTTTTCCTTTCTCCTGCCAGCACATCAGTATTTTCCACTCTTCTGTCACTTCAGTATTTCACGTTCTTATGTCACTTCAACTCTGCAAGCAATGACGTACCAATCGTGCCTTCCGGCATCTGCACACCAAAATTATCTGCAATCGTTGCCCCGATCACTGCAAATGTATCCTGATCTTCAAGCTTTCCTGATCCCTTCATGGAAGGCGAATATGCAACAAACATCACCTGTTCCCTGGTGTGGTCTGTTCCCTTATAGGTTGGATCATTTCCGTGATCTGCCGTGATGATAAGAAGATCATCTTCCCGAAGTACCTTAAGAAGTTCGCCGAGTTTCACGTCAAAGCGTTCCAGTTCTTCTGCGTATCCTTTTACGTTTCTTCTATGTCCCCAAAGTGCATCAAAATCTACCAGATTCACAAAGCAAAGTCCGGTAAAATCGCGCTCTGCAATCTCGATCGTCTGCTCCATTCCATGAACCGAGCTTTTGGACTTATTGGATTCCGTGATTCCTTCCCCGTCAAAAATATCCCGGATTTTTCCGACAGAGATCACATCATATCCGGCATCTTTTAACGCATTTAATACGGTTCTTCCATATGGCTTTAAGGCATAATCATGACGGTTGCTGGTGCGGACAAACTCACCTTTTTTCTTTCCAACATAAGGTCTTGCAATGACACGCCCCACTTTCCATTCATCTTTCATGGTAATCTCTCTGGCGATCTCACAGCATCGGTAAAGTTCCTTTAGCCCAAATGTTTCCTCGTTTCCACAGATCTGAAGAACCGAATCCGCAGATGTATACACGATCATGTGTCCGGTTGCGATCTCTTCCTCGCCCAGTTCCTCTAAGATTTCGGTTCCACTCGCACTCTTGTTTCCAATCACTTTGTGACCGGTACGTTTTTCCAGTTCATCGATCAGTTCCTTTGGAAAACCGTGCTCGGTAAACGTCAAAAATGGCTTGGTAATATGAAGTCCCATCATTTCCCAGTGTCCGGTCATCGTATCCTTGCCATTGCTCTGCTCTTTCATTCGCTTGTAGCAGCCCAGCGGTTTCTCAACAGGATGAATACCTTCCATTGCTTTCAGGTTTGCCAGACCCAGACTCCGTAGATGAAGCAGCTTATCCTCATGCAGATATTTGCCCAGATGACCGAGCGTATCTGCTCCCTCATCTCCAAACTTCGCTGCATCCGGCATATATCCCATGCCGACCGAATCCAGCACAATTACAAATATTCTCTGATATTTCATTTTACCGTTTACCTTTGTCATATGGAACTCACCTGCTTTCATTATATTATGATAATTATACCCCGATGACCATAGAATTACAATTACATCGACAGGCTGCTCCGCTTATGCCTAATTCATTCCACATAATTCAATCCTCCAAATTTCGATTTCTATTTTCGTTTCCATAGCATAGTGTACTCTTTTTCACCAGTAGCTTCATCCAAGCCTTCACATTGAATAATGAACGCTTCTCTTTGGTAAAAAGAAATTGCTCTGGCATTCTTCTGGTATACATTTAATCGTAAGCTGACTTTTTTATCCTTAATATAATCCAATAAAAGCTTACCTATGCCACATGACTGCATTTCATCAGAGACAAAAATACCTTCGATATATTCATCATTTAGTCCTACAAATCCTTGTATCATTTTATCCGCTTCATACACATAGACTTCGGATTGTGACATCATTTCTTTCACTAATTCATAATTACTTTTCCAGTATTGATTGGAAATAAAATAATGTGCTTTCAGATTTGTCTTTAACCATATGTCAGCAACTCTATCGATATCTCCGTTCAGCAACTTTCTAATCATAACAAATATTCTCCACAACTACATCCTTTATGCTTTTCTCTTTTTTTCATTCTATCACAAGCTTACCATTAATCATCAATTTTTTGATATTTTTTCTTTTCCCCCACTGTAAAACAGCCTCTGAGCGTTTCGTTATATAGAGGGGTACACATACAGAGCAAGATCCACCCAGGTATTACCGTATCGCCATTTTATGGCTACGGCATACCTCCGGGTAAGTCTCTTGATGGGGATTCCGATTCCCCATACCCTCGTACAGACATCAAAGATATCTGTACGCTCTCTATCAAAGACAGT
>OGGO01000432.1_pt1 | contig 42095 bp, 35 predicted proteins | sample 1571231 | NCBI WGS metagenome assembly OGGO01 (sample SAMEA2582036, study PRJEB24529) | metagenome | biome: Human gut stool | place: China | collected 2011 | reverse complement strand
ACGCCCTTGTCGCTCTCCTCCTTGGAGAGCTGGCTGATCTTATAATAAGCGCCGCCCGCTGCTCTGAGGCTTCCGCCACCCGGGTCACGTACTGATTGATATCTTCGTTAAGCAACGCGACCAGCGCTTTGATGTGATACATGTACCAGCTGATCGTCAGGTCGCTCTCCTCCAGCTGGGCCGACAGCGGGGCCAGCGTCGCCAGTTCGCGGGTCACATCAGGGAGGACAAACGCCAGCGCGGGATCGGCGCTGCGTGTCGGCAGGGCGCCGCGCAGCTGGTCGAGTTGCAGGACGATCGACCGCGGCGTGACGGTATGGATCGCAGCCACGATCAGCCGGTCCATCTCGGCCAGCCGGCGCGGATCGATCGCCTTATCCCCGCCGCGATCGTTAAGATCGGCGAGATGGCGCAGGTTACTCTGATTCTGGTAAAGCGAACTCAGCAGCGCATTGCGCTGCAGATGGCGGCGCTGGCCGCGCTCCAGCATCTCCGCCACGCTCTGCTGCAGCGCGTTGCTGCGGCGAATAATATTGGCCACCCGCGCCTGCTCCTGCTGCGCCAGCGGGGCCGCCGCCAGCTGGGCCAGCGAGTGCTTCAGCGCCTGCTGCGTCGCCAGCAGCCGTTCCGCTTCGCTTTTGTACTCCAGCGCCCCCACCACCTGCGACAGGCGCACCGCCGCCGTGGCGACATTCGCCGTGTCCCGCGCCAGATCCATACTGCCGCGCATGTCGTTGAGAGTCTGGCGCTGCACCTGCTCCTGCAGCTGGCTGGCGTGGTGAAAGCCGAACACCGCCACGCCGCTGACCAACAGGGTGACCACGCCCATCAGCAGATTAAAGGAGAGCAGGCGGCCACGGGCGCTGGTGAAAAACGGGTGTCGGCGAGCGGTCATAACAACTCCGGTGAAGGATCGGTCGGCAGATAAGCGTGACGGTGCAGAAAATGACGCCGCGTAACTGTGATCGCGGTTAACTATTTATCACTATGACAAATATGAATGGATTCTGACATTCTGCATTTATTTTCCGGTGGTGGACTGCAGCTATTGTTCTTACAGACAGGAGCGCCGCGATGACCGCCACCCCGGTACTGGAAATGCGCCATATCGCCAAAGCTTTTGGCAAATTCTACGCGCTGAAGGGCGTCGACCTGACGGTCTGGCCCGGCGAGATCCATGCCCTGATGGGGGAGAACGGCGCCGGAAAAAGCACGCTGATGAAGATCCTCGCCGGCGCCTATACCGCCACCAGCGGCGAGATCCTGATCGACGGAAAACCGCAAACGATCCGCGGCCCCAAGGACGCGCTGGCCGCCGGGATCACACTGATCTACCAGGAGATGCAGCTGGCGCCGAACCTGACCGTCGCGGAAAACATTTTCCTCGGCAGCGAGCTGGCGCGCGGTGGTCTGGTGCAGCGCAAAGCCATGCTCAGCCAGGCGCAGGCGGTGATCGACCGTCTCGGCGCCCAGTTCAAAGCCAGCGACCGGGTGATGACCCTGACCATCGCCGAACAGCAGCAGGTGGAGATCGCTCGCGCCCTGCACCGTCAAAGCCGCATTCTGGTGATGGATGAACCCACCGCCGCCCTCTCCTCGCGGGAAACCCAGCGCCTGTTCGAGCTCATCCTGCGCCTGCGCGATGAGGGGATGGCGATCATCTATATCAGCCACCGCATGGCGGAAGTGTATGAGCTCTCCGACCGGGTCAGCGTCCTGCGCGATGGGCAGTATGTCGGCAGCCTGGTGCGCGACAAGCTCAACGCGCCGGAGCTGGTGCGCATGATGGTCGGTCGGCCGCTCAGCGATCTGTTCAATAAAGAACGTGACATTCCCCGCGGCCAGCCGCGCCTGCGGGTCGAGGATCTGACCGATGGCGGCAAGATTAAGCCCAGCAGCCTGGTGGTGCATGCCGGCGAAATCGTCGGCCTCGCCGGGCTGGTCGGCGCCGGGCGTTCCGAACTGGCGCAGCTGATCTTCGGGGTGCGCAAAGCCACCGCCGGGGTGATTGAGATCGACGGCGAGCCGGTGGTGATCCACTCGCCGCGGGAAGCCATCGACCTCGGGATCGGCTTTCTGACCGAAAACCGCAAAGAACAGGGGTTGTTTCTCGAACTGGCAGCCCAGGAAAACATCACCATGGCGACGCTGGAGCGCGACGCGACCTGGGGGATGCTCAACCGCCGGAAGGCGCAAACCATCTCCGATGACGCCATCCAGTTGCTTAACATCCGCGTGCCGCACGCCCAGGTGCGCGCCGGCGGACTGTCCGGCGGCAACCAGCAGAAGCTGTTAATTTCGCGCTGGGTGGCGATTGGCCCGCGCATTCTAATCCTCGATGAACCCACCCGCGGCGTCGACGTCGGCGCGAAAAGCGAAATTTACCGCATCATGAACGACATGGCGCGCCAGGGCGTCGCCATTCTGATGATCTCCAGCGAGCTGCCCGAAGTGGTGGGCATGAGCGACCGGGTCTATGTGATGCGCGAGGGCGTTATCGCCGGCGAGCTACAGGCCGGTGATATTAGCCAGGAAAGTATCATGACGCTGGCCACCGGCGTGACCGATTCTCACCTTAAGGCAGGGCAACTATGAGCATACCGAAAGAGAACTCCGCGCCGGTCGCGAAATCCGCTTCGGCGAAAAAAATGTTGATGGGCGACCTGATGCAGACCGTCGGCATTCTGCCGATCCTCATCCTGATCGTCGCCGTTTTCGGCTTTATCGCCCCCAACTTTTTCACGGAAAGCAATCTGCTGAATATCACCCGCCAGGCCTCGATCAACATTGTGCTGGCGGCGGGAATGACCTTCATCATCCTCACCGGCGGCATTGACCTTTCCGTCGGCTCCATCCTTGGCACCACCGCAGTGGCCGCGATGGTGGTGTCGCTGATCCCGGCGTTTACGTTGCTGTCGATTCCGGCGGCGCTGATGCTCGGCCTGCTGCTCGGCCTGTTCAACGGCGCGCTGGTCGCCTTCGCCGGGCTACCGCCGTTTATCGTCACCCTCGGCACCTACACGGCGCTGCGCGGCGCCGCCTATCTGCTGGCCGACGGCACCACGGTGATCAACTCCGATATCAGCTTCGAGTGGATCGGCAATGACTACCTCGGCCCGGTGCCGTGGCTGGTAGTCATCGCCCTGGCGGTGATCGCGGTGTGCTGGTTTATCCTGCGCCGCACCACCCTTGGGGTGCATATCTACGCGGTGGGCGGCAACATGCAGGCGGCGCGGCTGACCGGCATCAAAGTCTGGCTGGTGCTGCTGTTTGTCTATGGCATGAGCGGCCTGCTCTCCGGCCTTGGCGGGGTGATGAGCGCTTCGCGGCTGTACAGCGCCAACGGCAACCTCGGCGTCGGCTACGAGCTGGACGCCATCGCCGCGGTCATTCTCGGCGGCACCAGCTTCGTCGGCGGTATCGGCACCATCACCGGTACGCTGGTGGGGGCGCTAATTATCGCCACCCTCAATAACGGCATGACCCTGATGGGGGTCTCCTACTTCTGGCAACTGGTGATCAAAGGGGCGGTGATCATCATTGCGGTGCTGATCGACAAATACCGTACCCGACATCATCAAAGTGCATAACAACAACATCTTACCTGCGAGGAAAAGCGAATGCGTTTAAAACCGATAGTCACCGCGCTGTGTGCTGGCGCGCTGCTGGCCGCCTCCCCTTTTGCGTCGGCCAAAGAGCTGAAAGCGATTGGCGTGACGGTGGGCGACCTTGCCAACCCGTTCTTTGTGCAGATCACCAAAGGGGCGGAGCTGGAGGCCCGCAAGCTGGCGGGGGATAACGTCAAAGTGACGCTGGTCTCCAGCGGCTACGATCTGGGCCAGCAGGTGGCGCAGATCGATAACTTTATCGCCGCCAAAGTCGATATGATCATCCTCAACGCCGCAGATTCGAAAGGCATTGGCCCGGCGGTGAAGCGGGCCAAAGAGGCCGGGATCGTGGTGGTGGCGGTTGACGTCGCCGCCGAAGGGGCCGACGCCACCATCACCTCCGATAACACCCAGGCGGGCGAGCTGGCCTGTAAATACATTAGCGACCGCCTGAACAACAAAGGCAACGTGGTGATCATCAACGGGCCGCCGGTCTCCGCCGTACAAAACCGCGTCGAAGGCTGCGAAACGGAGTTCAAAAAACACCCGGACATTAAAATCCTCTCCGCCAACCAGAACGCCAAAGGCAGCCGGGAAGGCGGCCTGGAGGTGATGACCTCCCTGCTGGCGGCCAATCCGAAGATTGACGGCGTGTTCGCGATCAACGATCCGACGGCGATTGGTGCCGATCTGGCAGCGAAACAGGCGCAGCGCAGCGAGTTCTTCATCGTCGGCGTCGACGGCAGCCCGGACGGCGAAGAGGCGCTGAAGCGTAAGAACTCGCTGTTCGTCGCCACCCCAGCGCAGGACCCACAGGTGATGGCGGCGAAGGCGGTGGAGATTGGCTACGACATCCTGCAGGGCAAACCTGCGCCGACCGCGCCGGTACTGATCCCGGTGACGATGATCGACAAAAATAACGTCAGCTCTTACAAAGGCTGGACCGTGAAATAAGCGCAACCAGGCGCACAATCGTTCCGCCGATTGTGCGCTACGCTTAACGAATATGACGGCGCGGAGTAGCAATCATGGAACGGAAAGGCATTATTGCCGCAGGCAACATGCTGGTCGATCATGTCCACCAGATCGGGCAGTGGCCGGAGCGCGGCTGGCTGGTGGAAATTGTCCATAGCGAACGCGCCACCGGCGGCGCGCCGCTGAATGTCCTGCTGACCCTGGCCAAAATGCACGCCGGGCTGCCGCTGCAGGCGGTCGGCCTGATTGGCGAGGATAACGATGGCGACTACATCACCGCCATGCTCGATCAGTACCATATCAATCGCCAGCTCGTACAGCGCACCAGCTCCGCCCCCACCTCGATGACCCAGGTGATGACCGACGCCGAAGGCCAGCGCACTTTCTTTCACTCTCCCGGCGCCAACCGCCTGCTTGATCTCCCGGCTTTTGAGCCGCTGGATGCGCCGCTGAAAATTTTCCATCTCGGCTATCTGCTGCTGCTCGAAAGCCTCGATCGCCCCGATGAAGTGTACGGCACCCGCAGCGCGCGACTGCTGGCGCAGATGCGCGAGCGAGGCTATGAGGTGTCCCTCGATCTGGTGTCGCGCAAGGGCGACCCGCGCTACCGGCCGCTGGTCCTGCCGGCGCTGAAGCATCTTGACTACCTGACCATCAATGAACTGGAAGCCAGCGAGTTTAGCGGGCTGGAGATTCGTCTACCCAACGGCGAGCCGCACGTCGCCAATATCGCCCGCGCCGCCAGCGCATTGCTTGACGCCGGCGTACGCCAGCGGGTAGTGATCCATTGTCCGGAGGGGGCATGGGGCGTCTCCCGTACCGAAGCCGGGCGCTGGGTACCGTCATGGCGGCTGCCGCCGGAGGAGATTATCGGCAGCGTCGGCGCGGGGGACGCCTTCTGCGCCGGCCTGCTGTACGGCAGCCACGAACGCTGGCCGTTAACCGCCAGTCTGCAGCTGGCTCACGCTTGCGCCCGCGCCAGCCTGCAGGCCGCCAATGCGATCGACGGCGCCAAAACGCTCCCTGAGCTGCAGGCGTTTATTCAGTTGCAGAATGTTTAGATCGAGTAGATCCCGCTATCAGGGCGATGCCACAGGAGAACGGCGTGTCATGGCGAGAAAAGGGATACGGTTTATTCAAATCACGCCTGTTTTACGCTGAGTTCAACAAGGGCGGGCCAGGTAACTAACTGCGCCACTCGGCCAGCACCTTTTCCAGTTTATCTAATGACTCAGCGCGTTTTATCGCTGGCATCTGATGAATATTGCGCAATTTCCACTGCACGGCAGGCAAATCCTGAATACGCATTTCCGGCGCTAAACGCCAGTCTGGTTCGCCTCGTTTAAATGACAGTAAAAAATCGACATCCTGTTGTGTGAAACAGGATTTTAACGCAGCAATCATCCTGTTGGGGACTGCTGTCAGTTCCTCCAGGGCTATCGTCTCAAATGTCATCCCGCTGAATTCACGGTAAAAAGGTTCAGCAATATCTTTCCAGCGAGGATTCAGCACTTCAGCCAGAGGCCGATTATGGCTCAGTAAATACGCGATAAACCCATTGAAAATGGGACGGTCAAGCTCCTGCGCATCAAGAAGTAATTTCACGTCATAAAAATCTCTGGGATGCTGGCGATCCAGCGCCGCGCATAATTTTCCACCGTAGAGGTCAGGCAACGAAACCACTGGAAGGCTGGCATAGCCAAAAACGTCCTCTACCGCCCCCACCACTTCTCGCTCCTGTGGTGGATATAATGTTCCCCGGGCGACCGGTGAAACCTCTATCTTTATTTGCGCGCTATCGGTAGTAACAATGACACGCATCTCATCTGAACGATTAGCTTGTAATACAGCGCTCATACCTGCCTGTTGTTGCAGATTGGCGGCAATACGTGCAAGCGCATCCCGTATATGAGGTAAAGCGATGGCTCTGCTTTCCAGGGGCACCCAGGCGAGGTCGATATCCACCGATAATCGAGGGAAATCGCGGATAAAGAGATTGATGGCAGTGCCACCTTTCAGCGCAAATTCTCGTTCGACAGCAACATAGGGTAAAACCTGCATTAGCAGAGCAACCTGCCGATAATAAGGCGCCTGTATATCCATATTTTTTATTCCTTTTGAAAGCGTTCAGGCACTGTGATTTGGTATTGAGCATTGAACTTTCCATTTTCCACGATTTGCCGCTTGCCCGCTCCCAGATCGATTTTTTGGCTATCGATTCGTTTGAGCCAGCCATGCTCGTAAAAACTGGCGAAGAAGAGATACAAACGCTTGGCCTGCACGGACTGGCTGACGGAAAGAAGATACTCTACTTTACGAGGATTAAGATTAACCAGCCCCTGGAAAAGCTCTGCAGCGTGGTTAAATGAGAGGGTCCCCGGCACCGCGCTCAGCAACTCGTAAGCAGCCAGTTCTGGCGCACTGCCGATGAGTTTTTTCCCTTTTATATCAAGCGTTACACGGTATCTATCATCCAGCACCGGCAGTTTTTTCCCCGATATGACTATCCACTCCACACCCGGGAATTCCCTGAACCATTTCGGCAGCAGCGCTTTATTTTCCACACTAAGCCAGCACTGGTTTTGTTTTAGCTGTAGATAGTGTGAACGGCCCTGCCAGACTAAGCTACTGAGCCCCGCAACATACACCGGAGCGGCAAGCTGATTTTGCAAACATGCTAATGCATCGTTCCACTCCGGCTCACGTCCCGCACGCGCATATACGCCGTTGCCTCTTTTTTTTAACCAGCCACTTTGCGCGTATTTAAAGGCCAGAGAGGGAGAGATGGCATGCTGGCTTAACCAGGACTGAAGGATCACATCTCCGGGAGCGCTGTTTTGCAGCAGCCAGTTTAATTTTGTTGCCATAGATTAACCCAGAGTGTCACTTTAATAAAAAAAGTAAACTCCCTGCGCCAAATAAAGTCAACAGCGGGTTGGCAGCAAACCCGCCCTACGCCGCCTTCTCGCTGTGGGTCACGTCGGCGGAAAAGACATAGCCCAGACCGCGCAGGGTTTTAATCAACGTCGGCTGATGCGGGTTGAGCTCAATTTTGCGCCGCAGGCGCATGATCAGCACATCGATGGTCCGGTCGAATACCTCGGTGCTTTCATTATGAGTCAGCGCCAGCAGCTGTTCGCGATTCAATACCCGGCGCGCGTTCTGCGCCAGCGCCAGCAGCAGGCCATATTCTCCCTGGGTCAGCGGGATCGCCTGCTGCTGCGGGTTATACAGTTCACAGCGCGTGGTATCCAGCCGCCAGCCGTTAAACGTCAGGCCAGCACCGGCGCCCGACGCCTCGCCGGCCAGCGCCCCGCTGCGTCGCAGTACCGCTTTCACCCGGGCGACCACCACCCGCGAGCTGAACGGTTTGGCGATGTAATCATCGGCGCCCATCTCCAGACCCACCACCACATCAGACTCACTGCCCAGACCGGAGAGCATCACCACCGGCAGCTCAGGCCGCGTGCGCTGCAGCTGCTGGAGCACCTGCAGGCCATGGGTATCCGGCAGGATCATATCCAGTAAGACCAGCGCGATATCCGCCCGCTGCGCCACCGTCGCCAGCGCGTCGTTGCCGGTCTGGCTGACAAGCACTTCAAACGCGTGCGCGCCGAGCACATCGCTGAGCAGCTCGCCCATTGCCCTGTCATCATCCACCACTAAAATGACTGGTTTCATTTTTGCCTCTGCCCGCCGGGAATTAGTGTCAGTCTGATCGATTCTGCAAGCCTGCGCCGACAAATTCCTCTCCCGGTGACATTTTTTCAAGCGCCGTCACATCTCCAGGGTATCGACACGTCAAATCTGTCGACAGGCTGTTTTTCGTCAGCATTCCGCCCAAAAAACCCGCGTATCATCAAGGAATACCCACAATGAAAATATGGCATAGAAGATGCATAGTGACGGCGCGATAGCGCAAACGCGCCCATTGAATAACTGGAGCAAGACCGATGAAAAAAGTCGTCACGGTTTGCCCGTATTGCGCATCAGGTTGCAAAATCAACCTGGTGGTCGATAACGGCAAAATCGTTCGGGCTGAAGCGGCGCAGGGGAAAACCAACCAGGGAACCCTGTGCCTGAAGGGCTATTATGGCTGGGACTTCATTAACGATACCCAGATCCTAACGCCGCGCCTGAAAACCCCCATGATCCGCCGTCAACGCGGCGGCAAGCTGGAAGCCGTCTCCTGGGACGAGGCGCTGGATTACGTCGCCACCCGCCTCAGCGCCATTAAAGCCAAATATGGCCCGGATGCGATCCAAACCACCGGCTCCTCCCGCGGCACCGGTAATGAAACCAACTATGTGATGCAAAAATTCGCGCGCGCCGTTATTGGTACCAATAACGTCGACTGCTGCGCTCGCGTCTGACACGGCCCTTCGGTTGCAGGTCTGCACCAGTCGGTCGGTAACGGCGCCATGAGTAATGCCATCACGGAGATTGATAACACCGATCTGGTGTTTATCTTCGGTTACAACCCGGCGGATTCCCACCCTATCGTGGCGAATCACGTCATTAACGCTAAACGCAACGGGGCGAAAATTATCGTCTGCGACCCGCGCAAAATTGAAACCGCGCGCATCGCCGATATGCACATTGCGCTGAAGAACGGCTCGAACATCGCGCTGCTCAACGCCATTGGCCACGTGATTATTGAAGAGGATCTGTACGATAAATCCTTCGTCGCCAGCCGTTCCGAAGGCTTCGAGGAGTATCGCAAAATCGTTGAAGGCTATACGCCGGAGTCGGTGGAGGAGATCACTGGGGTCAGCGCCCAGGAGATCCGCGCCTGCGCCCGGATGTATGCCAGCGCCAAATCCGCCGCCATCCTGTGGGGCATGGGCGTCACCCAGTTCTACCAGGGCGTGGAGACGGTGCGGTCGCTGACCAGCCTCGCGATCCTCACCGGCAACCTCGGCAAGCCGAGCGTCGGAGTCAACCCGGTACGCGGCCAAAACAACGTTCAGGGCGCCTGCGATATGGGTGCGCTACCGGATACCTATCCGGGCTATCAGTACGTCAAGTTCCCGGAGAACCGCGAGAAATTCGCCAAAGCCTGGGGCGTGGAAAGCCTGCCTGCGCATACCGGCTATCGCATCAGCGAATTGCCACACCGCGCGGCGCACGGTGAAGTGCGGGCGGCGTACATTATGGGTGAGGATCCGCTGCAGACCGACGCCGAACTCTCGGCGGTCCGCAAAGCGTTCGACGATCTGGAACTGGTTATCGTCCAGGACATTTTCATGACCAAAACCGCCTCCGCGGCTGACGTCATCCTGCCGTCCACCTCGTGGGGCGAGCACGAAGGCGTGTATACCGCAGCGGACCGCGGCTTCCAGCGCTTCTTTAAAGCGGTGGAGCCGAAGTGGGACCTGAAAACCGACTGGCAGATCATCAGCGAAATCGCCACCCGGATGGGCTATCCGATGCATTACAACAACACCCAGGAGATCTGGGACGAGTTGCGGCATCTGTGCCCGGACTTCTACGGCGCCACCTACGAGAAAATGGGTGAGCTCGGCTATGTCATGTGGCCGTGCCGCGATGAGTCCGACGCCGATCAGGGAACGTCGTATCTGTTTAAAGAGAAGTTCGATACCCCGAACGGACTGGCGCAGTTCTTCACCTGCGACTGGGTCGCGCCGATCGATAAGCTTACCGATGAGTACCCGATGGTATTGTCGACGGTGCGCGAGGTCGGCCATTACTCGTGCCGTTCAATGACCGGTAACTGCGCGGCGCTGGCGGCGCTGGCGGATGAACCAGGCTATGCGCAAATCAACACCGCCGACGCCGAACGGCTAGGCATCGAAGATGAAGAGCTGGTATGGGTCAATTCGCGTAAGGGGCGCATCATCACCCGCGCGCAGGTCAGCGATCGGCCGAATAAAGGCGCGGTGTACATGACCTACCAGTGGTGGATCGGCGCCTGTAACGAACTGGTCTCAGAGAACCTGAGTCCGATAACCAAAACGCCGGAGTACAAGTACTGCGCGGTCAACGTTGAGCGGATTGCCGATCAGCGCGCCGCGGAACAGTACGTGATCGACGAGTACAACAAGCTGAAATCCCGCCTGCGCGAAAGCGCGATGGGTTAAGGTTCGGCGGTCTGACCTGGCTCGCGCGATGCGTAGGCCGGGTCAGGCGCAGCCGCCACCCGGCACATAAACGGCTCCGTGTCCGCAGTCTGTCGCCCGGCGGCGCTGCGCTTGCGCGGGCCTACGGTCAGGTAGCGCAAATCGGCCCTACCTACCGATACCCGCCATTTTCTTCTTTTTCGCCTCCCTTTATACTGCGCGCTATGTTCCTTACTGATAATAAATACAAATGAAATACCTCTTTTTATTTCTACTGGTTTTCACCAGCGGCGCAGCGGTGGCCACCGAACCTGGCAGTCAGTATCAACAGCAGGCCGAAGCCGGCGATCGACGCGCGCAATATTACCTTGCCGATACCTGGGTCAGCTCCGGCGATTATCAAAAAGCCGAATACTGGGCGCAGAAGGCGGCCGCCCAGGGCGATGGCGATGCGCTGGCGCTGCTGGCGCAGCTCAAAATCCGTAACCCCCAACAGGCGGACTATCCGCAGGCCCGCCAGCTGGCGGAAAAAGCCGTCGAGGCCGGCAGTAAATCCGGAGAGATCGTCCTCGCGCGGGTGCTGGTCAACCGTCAGGCTGGCGCCACCGACGTAGCGCACGCCATCACGCTGCTGCAGGATGCTGCCCGGGATAGCGAAAGCGATGCGGCGGTAGATGCCCAGATGCTGCTGGGGCTGATCTACGCCAGCGGCGTACACGGCCCGGAGGATGATGTGAAAGCAAGTGAATACTTTAAAGGCAGTTCATCACTTTCCCGCACCGGCTATGCCGAATACTGGGCCGGGATGATGTTCCAGCAGGGAGAAAAAGGCTTTATCGAACCGAATAAGCAGAAGGCGCTGCACTGGCTCAACGTCAGTTGCCTGGAGGGGTTTGATACCGGCTGCGAAGAGTTTGACCGGATTAGTAAAGGATAAGAAAAAGCCCGGCGCTATCGCGCCGGGCTTTGTGTTTTATTGGGCGGTTTTATCAAACTTGCCCAGCACTTCGCGTTCATAGGCCAGCGCTTTTTTGCGATCGAACTTATGCTCCCACTTGGCGATAACCAGCACCGCCAGCGCATTACCCACCACGTTCAGCGCGGTACGCGCCATATCGAGGATACGGTCGACGCCGGCAATAAAGGCAAGCCCTTCCAGCGGGATCCCGACGCTACCCAGGGTGGCCAGCAGCACCACGAAGGAGACGCCCGGCACGCCGGCGATCCCTTTCGAGGTCACCATCAGGGTCAGCACCAGGGTAATCTCCTGCCAGATAGAGAGGTCAATACCGTACAGCTGGGCGATAAAGATCGCCGCGATGCTCTGATACAGCGTTGAACCATCGAGGTTGAAGGAGTAACCGGTCGGCACCACAAAGCTGGTGATCGACGCCGGCGCGCCGTAGGCTTCCATCTTCTCAATAATGCGCGGCAGTACGCTCTCCGAACTGGCGGTAGAATAAGCCAGAATCAGCTCATCTTTCAGGATGCGGATCAGGATCCAGATGCTCAAACCACACAGGCGCGCGACAATCCCCAGCACCACCAGCGCGAAGAACAGGATCGCAAAGTAAACCAGCAACACTAGCTTGGCCAGCGGCCACAGCGAGGCGAAACCGAAGGTGGCGACGGTTACCGAAATCAGGGCGAATACCCCGACCGGCGCATAGCGCATCACCATATGGGTGACTTTAAACATGGTCTCGGAGATAGAGCGGAAGACCGTCACCAGCGGCTCACGGTGGGTCGCCGGCAGCGAGGAGAGCCCCAGGCCAAACAGCACCGAGAAGAAGATAATCGGCAGCATATCGCCTTTCGCCATCGATGCCACGATATTGGTCGGCACCAGCGACAGGATGGTACCCATCAGGCCGTGCGCATGGCTCTGCACTTCGGCGGTGGTGTTCTGATATTTCGAAATATCAACTGCCGCCAGCTGCGACATATCAATGCCCGTCCCCGGCTGGAAGACGTTGGCCAGGGTGATACCCAGCACAATCGCCACCGTGGTGATCACTTCGAAATAGATAATGGTTTTGGCACCGATCCGCCCTAACTGTTTGGCGTCACCCACGCCGGCAATCCCGACCACCAGGGTCGAAATGACAATCGGGACCACGATCATTTTAATCAGATGGATAAAGATATCGCCCGCCGGCGTCAGCAAATTGCTAATTAACCAATCGCGACTTTCAGCGTGGTAATGCAGATAACTGCCCAGAAGGATACCCAGCACCAGGGCTAGCAAAATTTGCCAGGCCAGACTGACTTTTTTTGTTTTCTTCACTACTGACTTCCTCAATGAAAGGCACCATTCCTTTTCGTCATGGTACCCACTGCAGGGGGTATGAATTGTGTTGCGTTGCTTTGTGGGGTTATTTAACGCGCAATATCAGTATCATTTGCACGGCATGCTGCGCAAGCCTTTAAGAACAGGGCTTTCCTCTGCTTTTATGCATAAAGCAGCGAATTTCCCCCAGTTATATTGCATAAGTATTTGTAATAAAAAAATTTTCACAGCTTCCGTATCTATAAATTCATTTGCGTAATTATTTCGCTTCAAAGTTTCATTTGATGAAATTTCACCCAGTTTAATCATTGCGTGATCTGCCCCCCAATTAACAAACAAAGCTGTCAAAACCCCTACTCTTAACGTTTGTTTGACATATATTTAACAAGTTCAAAGGAGAAAAAAAGCCATGAGCCAAATTCACAAACACCCTATTCCCGCTAATATTGCGGAACGTTGCCTGATTAACCCGGATCAGTACAAGGCGCAGTACCAACAATCCATAACCGACCCTGATACATTTTGGGGCGAGCAGGGCAAGATCCTTGACTGGATGCGGCCCTATACCCGTGTAAAGAACACCTCCTTCGCACCGGGTAATATTTCCATCAAATGGTATGAAGATGGCACCCTGAACCTCGCCGCTAACTGTCTCGACCGCCACCTCGCCGAACGCGGCGATCAAACCGCCATCATCTGGGAAGGCGACGACGCCAGCCAAAGCAAGCACATTACCTACCGTGAACTGCATGCCGACGTGTGCCGTTTCGCCAATGTGTTGCTCGACCTCGGGATTAAAAAAGGCGACGTGGTTGCTATCTATATGCCGATGGTGCCGGAAGCCGCGGTGGCGATGCTGGCCTGCGCCCGCATCGGGGCAATCCACTCGGTCATTTTCGGCGGCTTCTCGCCGGAGGCGGTGGCCGGACGCATTATCGACTCCAGCTCACGCCTGGTGATCACCGCTGACGAAGGGCTGCGCGCCGGTCGCGCCATCCCGCTGAAGAAAAACGTCGATGACGCGCTGAAAAACCCGAACGTGAAAAGCATTGAGCACGTGGTGGTCCTGAAACGCACCGGCGGCAATATCGACTGGCAGGAAGGCCGCGATCTGTGGTGGAGCGACCTGATTGCGAACGCCAGCGCCGAACACCGGCCCGTCGAAATGAACGCCGAAGATCCGCTGTTCATCCTCTATACCTCCGGCTCCACCGGTAAACCGAAAGGGGTGCTGCACACCACCGGCGGCTATCTGGTCTATGCGGCCACCACCTTTAAATACGTTTTCGACTACCATCCGGGCGATATTTATTGGTGCACCGCCGACGTGGGCTGGGTCACCGGCCATAGCTATCTGCTGTACGGCCCACTGGCCTGCGGCGCCACCACCCTGATGTTCGAAGGGGTGCCGAACTGGCCTACGCCGGCGCGCATGTGCCAGGTCGTCGATAAGCATAAGGTCAGCATTCTCTATACCGCCCCGACGGCTATTCGCGCCCTGATGGCGGAAGGCGACAAAGCTATCGAAGGCACAGACCGCTCCTCGCTGCGCATTCTTGGCTCGGTCGGCGAACCGATTAACCCGGAAGCCTGGGAGTGGTACTGGAAGAAGATCGGTAACGAGAAGTGCCCGGTGATGGACACCTGGTGGCAGACCGAAACCGGCGGCTTTATGATCACTCCGCTGCCGGGCGCGATTGAGCTGAAGGCCGGCTCCGCGACGCGTCCGTTCTTCGGCGTCCAGCCGGTGCTGGTGGATAACGAAGGCCTGCCGCTGGATGGCGCCACCGAGGGCAACCTCGCCATCGCCGACTCCTGGCCCGGCCAGGCGCGTACCCTGTTCGGCGACCATGAGCGCTTTGAGCAAACCTACTTCTCCACCTTCAAAAATATGTACTTTAGCGGCGACGGCGCGCGTCGTGATGAAGATGGCTATTACTGGATCACCGGCCGGGTGGATGACGTCCTGAACGTCTCCGGACACCGTCTGGGGACCGCCGAGATCGAATCGGCGCTGGTCTCGCACCCAAAAATCGCCGAAGCGGCGGTGGTGGGGATCCCGCATAACATCAAAGGCCAGGCCATCTATGCCTACGTGACGCTCAATCACGGCGAAGAACCAACGCCGGAGCTGTATGCCGAAGTGCGTAACTGGGTGCGCAAAGAGATCGGCCCGCTGGCGACGCCGGATGTGCTGCACTGGACCGATTCGCTGCCGAAAACCCGCTCGGGCAAAATCATGCGCCGCATTCTGCGTAAGATTGCCGCAGGCGACACCAGCAACCTCGGCGATACCTCGACCCTCGCCGATCCTGGCGTCGTGGAAAAACTGCTCGAAGAGAAGCAGGCCATTACCATGCCATCGTAAGTAAGGACCGATTCCCTACACCCTCTCCCCTTCCGGGGAGAGGATAAAAATAAGTCCCTCCCCCAGGATTTCACTCGCAGGAACGCCGTCAGCAAAACCTGTCCCGGCTCCGTCGCCGGAGGGGTTGCTGTCGCCAGCGTCCGCCGAGTGGATGACGAAAGGGAGACCTCTGGAGACGCTAAGATGAATGAACAACTTTGTCAGCGGATAGAAAATAGTGCGCATTTCAGGGAGTTAGTTGCATCACGGCAACGGTTTGCCGCCATTCTGTCAGTGATTATGTTAGTGATCTACGTGGGCTTTATTTTGCTTATCGCCTTTGCACCCAGCTGGCTCGGCACCCCGCTGCACGCCGGAACCAGCGTCACCCGCGGGATCCCGCTCGGCATTGGCGTGATCGTCATTTCGTTTATCCTGACCGGTATTTATGTCTGGCGAGCTAACGGTGAATTCGACCGTTTGACCAAAAGCGTTCTCAACGAGGTAAAAGCATGATCAAGAGAGTCCTGACGGCGCTCGCCGCCACGCTGCTGCCCCTCGGCGCTCACGCCGCAGACGCTATTACCGGCGCGGTACAGCGCCAGCCGACCAACTGGCAGGCGATTGTCATGTTCCTGATTTTCGTCGCCCTGACGCTGTACATCACCTACTGGGCCTCAAAACGGGTGCGTTCGCGCAGCGATTACTACACCGCCGGCGGCAATATTACCGGCTTCCAGAACGGGCTGGCGATTGCCGGCGACTTTATGTCAGCGGCGTCGTTCCTCGGTATCTCCGCGCTGGTGTATACCTCCGGCTACGATGGGCTGATCTACTCGCTGGGCTTTCTCGTCGGCTGGCCGATTATCCTGTTTCTAATTGCTGAACGTCTGCGCAATCTTGGCCGCTATACTTTTGCCGATGTCGCCTCTTACCGCCTGAAGCAGGGGCCGATCCGCACCCTCTCCGCCTGCGGTTCGCTGGTGGTGGTGGCCCTGTATCTGATTGCCCAGATGGTGGGCGCCGGCAAGCTGATCCAGCTGCTGTTCGGCCTTAATTACCATGTCGCCGTAGTGCTGGTTGGCGTGCTGATGGTGCTCTATGTCCTGTTCGGCGGCATGCTGGCGACTACCTGGGTGCAGATTATTAAAGCGGTTCTGCTGCTGTGCGGCGCCAGCTTTATGGCCTTTATGGTCATGAAGCACGTCGGCTTCAGCTTCAATTACCTGTTTACCGAGGCGATGGCGGTCCACCCGAAAGGGGCGGCGATTATGAGTCCCGGCGGACTGGTGAAAGATCCGATATCCGCGCTCTCTCTGGGTCTGGGTCTGATGTTCGGTACCGCTGGCCTGCCGCATATTCTGATGCGCTTCTTTACCGTGAGCGACGCCAAAGAAGCGCGTAAAAGCGTCTTCTACGCCACCGGTTTTATGGGCTATTTCTATATCCTGACCTTTATCATCGGCTTCGGCGCCATCATGCTGGTCGGCGCGAACCCGGCGTTTAAAGACGCGGCCGGACAGCTTATCGGCGGCAATAACATGGCGGCGGTGCACCTGGCGGATGCGGTTGGCGGCAACCTGTTCCTCGGGTTTATCTCTGCGGTAGCCTTCGCCACTATCCTGGCGGTGGTGGCGGGCCTGACCCTCGCCGGCGCGTCAGCGGTGTCGCACGACCTGTACGCCAACGTCTTCCGCAAGGGCGCGACCGAGCGTCAGGAGCTGAAGGTCTCCAAGATCACCGTGCTGATCCTTGGGGTGGTGGCCATTCTGCTGGGTATTCTGTTTGAAAATCAGAACATTGCTTTCATGGTCGGCCTGGCCTTCTCCATCGCCGCCAGCTGTAACTTCCCGATTATTCTGCTGTCGATGTACTGGTCGAAGCTGACCACCCGCGGCGCGATGGTCGGCGGCTGGCTGGGCCTGCTGACTGCGGTCATTCTGATGATCCTCGGCCCCACCATTTGGGTGCAGATCCTCGGCCATGAGAAAGCGCTGTTCCCGTATGAATATCCGGCGCTGTTCTCCATTGCCATCGCGTTCATTGGCATCTGGGTCTTCTCCGCCACCGATAACTCACCGGAAGGGATGCGCGAGCGCGAGCAGTTCCGCGCCCAGTTTATCCGTTCACAAACCGGGATCGGTATCGAACGCGGCCAGGCGCATTAATCGTCCTCTCCCTTCCCCGGCATCGTTCGGGGAAGGGATTCTCCCCTCAGTTATAAGTAAAGGTGATCACCCCGGTGGCGTTGGCTGTCCCCGCGGTCACCGCGCTCCCCGTCCTGTAATAGTTAGTGGATAAGGCGAGCGTCTGCATGGCCGCTGCGCCGCCGGGGCTGTCGGGATTGGTGAAATAGCTGTAGCTGGCGTCCGCGCCGCTGTTGGTCACCGTCGTGCGGCTCGAAGTATAGAGGCTGATATCGGTATTTAACGGCAGCGCTTCGCCATCCATATTCAACTGAACCCCACCCCGGTGGCGACATTCTCCCCTGCCGTTAAGGCCATCACCGTGTTGCCAGGATTATCCCCACTCGCTTGCGCCGCCGCCACTCGCATTGAGACGTTGGTCCCCGGTTCGCAGGAGAGAGTCAAAGACTGGCGTGCTGACCCCACTTTCGTCGCCGTGTTAAACTCGCTGGCATTGATGCTGCCCATGGAAAAACTGAGATTATTGCTACTAACGATGCATCCCATCGGGATCATCTGGATGCTGGTGGTGCCGCTAATGTGCAGCCGGGAAATGGAGATTGTCCCGCCATTATCTTTTGCCGATACCGTGGCCACCGGATCGCTGAACGATAATTGACTGTTGCTGGCAATAGCGCCGCCGGTGGCCACCAGCTGCAGCTGATATGCCGGGGTGTAATGGGTCGAGGCATAATAATCAAACAGACCGGTAGGCTTACCGAGGTAATAGTTCACATCCCCGATATAATGTACCTGCGAGTCGGGGCTGAAATCATCAGTATCACCTTCATATTCACCGCTGATATTGAGCCACACCTTGACGCGGAGGCCAATCCCCTGCACCGAGGTGGCATAGATATTATCCCCTATCAGCGCCCCGGCATTGTTCGAGGACCAGGCAAATACCGCATAGACGTTGCCCTGACAGTTGGTAAATGCTGTTTGCGCGCGGGTAATTTTTCCCGAGTCATACAGCACGGTGCCGGCGGTATAGCTCCCGGCGTTGACCAGGATCTTTTCCGGCAGGTTGGTCATTGAGACATCGCCAGAGTTAGTTCCGCTGCAGGTCGCCCAGCTATAGAGGGGGCACAGTACCAGCATGCATAAGAAGATCAGTTTTTTCATACTCATCCCTGTCGAAATATTATTTGTAGACCACATCAAACGTGGCGGTAAACCCGACGATGCCGGGGTTCGCCTGGCCATAGGGCGAATACATACGTGCCACCATATTAAAGGTATGGATATCCGCATCGTCCCCAAAGGTATAGAGATACTGGTCGCCGGGGCCAAGGGGCTGCTGGTCGGTCATGCTCTGCAGCTGCAAACCGACGCCGCTGGCACCGCTGCTGCCAGTCTGGAAGTTTTTATAGATTGAAGCGTGGGTGCTATCGAAGCTGGTGCCGCTAAACGCGATGGTCACCGCCGACGCATCGGCGGAACAGCTGGAAAAGACCAGCTTAACCGGCACGCTGGCGCCGCTCGCCCCGGCATGTCCGGAGAACGTCTGCGAGGAGACGGTGCCTAAATCGATACTGTTCGACGGCTCCACGGCCACCTCACAGGAAGGCGCTTCGATGGTGCCCGTGACGTTAAAATTGACCGTGCTGCTGCCCTCATAAGCCAGCGCCGGAAGGGAGAGCAGCAAAAGGCTGGCCACCAGGAGGCCCCTTGTGCTGCCGTCTCGCATATTCATATCAGCCCCTCTTCCATGTTGAAAACCTGCATCCATTACCGACATTCGGCCTGATAGAACAGAATATCGTCGCCAAGGGCCATGCTGGAGAAGTCATAATGAACGGTGCACTGCTCACTGCTTTTCTCCCCCCAGCGCGCTAACAGCTGGCCTTTTTTCTGCAGCCCCGTCAGATACACCTGCCCCTCATCGCCAACGATATTGCTGCGCGACGCGCTACCGTGATCATTATCGAGGGTCACCAGCGCGCCGAAAGGCACCACGCCATTGCGGGTACGCAGGGTGAGCATCGCCTTATAGCCAATTCGCGTGTCGTACTTCACTTTGACGATCGCATTGCGCGTCGGAACCACCGTTCTGGCGACGTTATCCACTTCAGCGCCAGGTATTTCCTGTTCATCCAGCGCCAGGCTGTTACGATGGTACGGACGGACGTAAGGCACCACCGCATATCCGGCGGCATCCGTCGTCACGTTTGTCTGACCGCGCACTGTCACATCGCTGACGCCAGGCGTTTCGACCAGCGCAGAACTCTCGCCCAGAAAGCGTGATAGCGTGAGTCCGCCCGCATGGGCGACCATGCCCCCGCGCAGCGAATAGTTGTAGTGATTGCTGTAGCGGTCGTAGCCATAGCCGCCAGCCACATCCCCTTTCGAACCCTGGTAGTTGACGCTGAGGTTACCGGAGGTGCTTTTATCCTGCGTGTTGTACCCTTCCATCAAGCTCCAGTTCAGGGAGCGATCCTCGAACGCCGAGCCGTTGAGCCCCACGCTGTGCGTGGTATCGTTATGCCGACCATGGTTCAGGGTGTAATTTGCCGAGAGCGTCTCGCCAAGCGGAATACTTAACGTCAGGGAGACGACCGTATCGCTGGCCGGCCGGTTATTGTCGCTGTCATCGGTGCTTTGCACATTGCGGTTATAGGAATAGTTAATAAAGTAGGAGGCCTTGCCAATCGACCCGCTATAACCCACGCCCACCGATTCCATACGCGAACTGTCCCAGTAGGTCTCATTGACCAACGAAAGCGAGAGCGAACCATAGCCAAACAGCGTCTGCGACAGCGATGCGTCAAATCGGCCTTTCGTTCTGCCGCTCTGCGTACAGCAGTCGCCCTGTGTGGAAGAGTTATCGACAAAGTCCTGAAACGAATAATATCCCGAGGTGGAGTAGCGATAACCAGCCACGGAAAAGCTGGTGCCCGTCTGCAGAAAGCTTTTACTGAAGCGGACGCGATACGATTGCCCTTGCTCTTTACTGGTTGACGAGGCCGTATCGCTGGTTTTCACGTCGGCCCACGACTGAGAGCCATCAAACGACAGCGCACCGATAGTACCGAGGTTAAAGCCAGCGCCTAACAACAGGTTGGTGTATTTATCTTCCGCCTGCTGGAAACCAGTATAAAGAGTGATGTTGCTGGTGGCGCCATAGGCCAGGGAAGACTGAATAAAGTTATATTCTTTATCGTCGGAGCTGCCCGATCGCGTCCTGCCGCTGCTCAGCGCATAGTCCAGCTGGCCCTCACGTTGCAGGATCGCCAGCGACGCGAAAGGCACCACAAAGTTTTGCTCGCTGCCGTCAGACTCTTTAATGTTGACGTACAGGTCGCCGGCGCTGCCGGTGGCGTACAGATCGTTAATTTCAAAGGCGCCGGGAGCGACGGTGGTTTTATAAATGCTGTAACCATTCTGATAAACCGAGACCTCCGCGGTGGTGCGCGCGATCCCTCGAATCGTCGGCGCAAAGCCATGCAGGCTATCCGGCAGCATCTCTTTGTCCGAACTGAGCTGCAGACCGGTAAAACTCAAACTGTCGAAAATGCCGGAAGAGGTATACGTATTACCGACCACCAGCTGGCTGCGTAGGGTGTGAATATCGCGGGAAAGATAGGAGTAAACCGACTCCCAGCGGCTGTTGTTATCGCTGTGGCTATAGGTGCTGTAGTTGCGCAGGCGCCATGGTCCCAGATTCAGCCCTGGCTGCAGGCTGACGAACTGACTGTCGATAGTGGCGCCGTTATGCCGCGGCGCATTACGCTGCCCGGTGACGCTATAGTTGAGAAGACCGGCGTTGATCCCCTGTTGCCACTGGCTCTCGGGAATATAGTCTCTGGGGCGATTCAGCATGGCGGCCTGCGGCACGGTAAAATCAATCCGCTGCTGGGCAAGAGATACCGAGAACGTCATCCCGGGGATCGCCGACAGCCGGGCGCAGGTTTCCCCTGCCTCGAACAGCTGCGGATAGGCGGTGGTATTAATCAACCATGAATTCAGATACTCCGCGGACAGACAGGGAGAAGCAGTCGCGCCTGCGTCATGGCTAATTTCCTGAAAAGTCAGCGAGTCTGAACTGACGTACTTATCGTTGATGTAAACATCCAGGTGATAGGTGCCCGGCGGTATGCCATCTTGCGAAAAATAGGATAGATCAACCGAAGCCGCAGGACTCTCAGCGACTTCGAGTAAATTTGGGTTGAAATATTCGCCGGCCTCCGCGCGAGAGGGCAGAGTACTTAGGCACAGAATAATAGCGACGCAGATACTTTTAGTTGAAAATAGCAGCTCAACGCTACTGAATGATAGCGGTATATTTCTTCCCTGACATACCATAATCATTAATCACGCTCCATGTGATCTCTTTTTTTCCTGTCGCCGACAGGCTACTCTGCACGGGTATTTTTAAGGTGGAAAACGGGGCAGCAAACCATGCGCCAGAAATATTTTTACCGTTAAGGCTAACCTGTGAGAAATTCATATACAGCGGTGAGTTATTTTTTACCGTCACCGACGTCCCCTCTTTCCCCCACTGTAATTTTTCAGCGTACGATTCCGGTGTATTACCTTTTAACGCAGCGGGTCGATAAATCAATTTTATTTTCGAATTAATCGCAAACTGTACGACATTTTTATCAGGTACATATTCTGTTGCCGGGATCCCTTTAATATTGAGCCAAAACATCGACTCGCGATCGTCGGGTAATTTCTTTCCTGATCGAACTACGCGGACAAATCCTTTCTCCCCGGCTTTGAGACGAAACAGCGGCGGCGTAATAATAAATGCGTCTTTGGCAGGTGAGGCGGCATCAACCACCGAGAGCCAGGACTGAACGATATTGCTGTTCTGATCTTTATTCTCAACCGTTATTACAGCGTTATTTTTCGTACCATCAAAAACCAGACGCGTACCGCCAACGACCACGCTGGCCTGCGCGAAGGAAGAAGACAGCAATAAACCGATCGCAAAAAAAGGATATCTCATATGTTTAATTTAAGGGGAATAGCAGGCGATTCCCCTTTCTCCATTCAACAAGAAGCCGAATTAATGATAGGTCACGTTATAAGTCACGGTTGTCTGAACGGTACCTTTCGTCGGATCGGCATCACCCGATTTCACCATTTTAACGGTGAACGGAATGGTTGCTGCACCCGAAGAGATATCAACATCAGAACCCTCTTCGTTATTCTTCATCACATTGCCCGCTTCGTCGAAAAGGGCCACTGCGACGCCGGTTGCCGGCTCATCAGTTGCCTGGTTTTTAAAATAATCGCTGTTCACGGTATCGGAAACACCGCCAAAAGTGACGCGGGCGATACTGTTGCCACCTTCTTCCGCGGTCGGGCAATCAGCTAAGCTAAAGGAGAAGTTCTTGGCAGCGCCGAAGGTATACGCTTTCAGATCCGCCACTGAGGTGGTGCCCATATCAATAGCCGTTACACCGCCATCAATGGTCGCCGTACAGGTGGTATCGGAAACAATACCATTAAAGGTAATGGTGTTATCAGCCTGCGCAACGGTAGACAGCGCGCTGCAGGCAGAGAAAATCAGGGCACCCGCCAGAAATTTTTTACTCATCTTCATATTTATTCCCATATCCATTATAAACGACAATCAGTCCGTCAATTGCTTTATGCAGCGATATTAGAGAATGAAATTCAAGCAGCGCGGCGTCATGCATGTATTTACATGGCATATGGTTTATGACAATTAATATTATTCATAAATAAACGACCAGCATTTGAATCCATTCAATAATACAAGCTCGCGTAAAAATAATAACTAGCATGAGGTAAGAACTCAATTATTAATGTAAAAATTGATTTTTTGCGACATAACATCGCAACGCATGCGTGGCCATATTTAAAACCATAAAAATCAAAGAGTTATAAAGTTATAAAATTCGCAAAGATAATTGGATATTTATATAATATTTGCCCCATAATTAAATACGGGCATGCAGAGAAACATTTAGTTACAAAGTCGGTGCTGATATAAGAATTGGCTTAATCTTTTATGATGAACCGTTAAATCCATCAATAACAAAAACAGGGAATAGCCGATAGCTATTCCTCTCCTCAATATTTATTAACATTCACTCTGGCGATAAGGTTAAAACAGCAGCCAGCGCACGACCGGCGCAGCCAGCACCACCACTACGCCTGACAGCATCATCACCAGGCTGGCCACCACGCCCTCCTGCTGGCCCAGCTCATACGAGCGCGCCGTTCCCGCACCATGGGAAGCCGCGCCGAACCCGGCTCCTTTCGCCATCCCCTCCCGGATAGCAAGACGTAAAAACAGCATATCTCCCACCGCCATGCCAAACACGCCGGTGATCACCACAAACAGCGCCACCAGATCGGGTTGACCGCCGAGCGGTTTCGCCGCCGCCAGCGCAAAGGGCGTGGTCACCGAGCGCACCGCCAGGCTACGCTGAATTTCATCAGACAACATAAACCCGCGCGCCAGCCATACGGAACTGGTGACAGCCACCACTACCGCCGTCACCACCCCGGCGCTGAGCGACATCCAGTGGCGTTTAATCACCGCGACATTTTCATACACCGGAACGGCAAAGGCGATGGTCGCCGGGCCCAGCAGCCACAGCAGCCAGTGGGTCTCTCCCATATAGCTCTGATAAGAGATGTGGCCTACCACCAGAATCAGCACCAGCAGGATCGGCGTGAACACCAGCGGCATCAGAGGGAGTTTATGAAAACGGCGATACAGTTTTTTGTTGGCGTAATAGAGGACCAGCGTCGCCACCAGGCACAGGATACTCAGCACGGCATCGCTCATTTTTTTAACCTGCCCACTTCGTAACGATAGACCTTGTCAACGACCCAGGCGGTGGCGCCGAGCACCATCAGCGTACTTAAGGCAATCACCAGAAAAATCCGCCAACCATCGACCATCAACAGCTGGGCGTAGTTCACCACCGCGACCACCGCCGGGACGAAAAACAGCAGCATCTCCGCCAGCAGCCAGCGGGCGCCGGCGCGCACCCAGCTTACCGGTATCACCCGGCAGACGATCAGCAGCAGGAGCATCACCATGCCGACCAGGTTAGCCGGCAGCGGTACCTGCCACCTGTTCACCAGATATTGTGCGAAGATGAATAACCCGACGTAGAGAAGTACCTGTACCGGGATCTGAAGTCGTTGCGCCACGGCGGGGGCAACGCGAGCTGGCGCGAAGGCCATGTGCGATAGTCCTGATAAAAAGAAGTCAGGCGAGCAGTATAGAGAGCCGCCGAAGCGGACAGAAATGAATTAAAATCATCGCAGGTATAGTCTCAGGGAATAATTATGGATATCCGAACGCTGCGCTATTTCGTTGAAGTGGTTCGTCAGCAGAGTTTTACTCGCGCGGCGGAAAAGCTGTTTGTCACACAGCCCACCATCAGCAAGATGCTCAAGAATCTCGAAGATGAGCTGAACTGCACGCTGTTGATCCGCGACGGCCGCAAACTACTGCTCACCGATACCGGGCGCGTCGTTTTTGAACGCGGCCAGGCGATCTTGGGCGAGTTCAGCCAGCTGGAGTCAGAGCTGAGCGATATCAACCACCTGCATAAAGGGGTGCTGCGGCTTGGCATTCCGCCGATGGTCGGGATGCTGATGGCCGAGCCGATCAGTCGCTTCCGCCAGCGCTATCCGGGCGTCGAGCTGAAGATCGCCGAGTTTGGCGGCCTGACGGTCCAGCAGGCGGTCAGCAATGGCGAACTTGATATGGCGATGACCGCCCTGCCTGTCGAGGAGGATAGCAGCCTCACCATTCTGCCGTTGTTCAATCACCCGCTGTGCGTCCTGACGCCAAGGACCGCGGAGTGGGAAGGTAAAACCTCGCTCTCGCCGGCCGAGCTGGCGTCGCATCCGCTGGTTATCTACAACGAGGAATTTGCCCTTAGCCAGCAGCTGATGCGGCTGTTTGCCGAGCATGACGTGAAGCCACGTATCGCAGTGCGCAGCGGCCAGTGGGATTTTCTCGCCGCCATGGTGCAGGCGGGCATTGGCGTAGCGATCCTGCCGGAACCGATTTGCCAGCGTCTCGACCGGCAGAATTTTTGCTGGATCCCGTTGCAAAGCGAGCTGCGCTGGGAGCTGGGGATGATTTGGCGGGAAGGCGTATATATGTCGCGCAGCGCTGAAGCCTGGCTGACGTGCAGCAAAGCGTTCTGGCTGGAATAATTCTCTGGTGACAACGCGTTCCGCAAGGGAAGGGGTAGCCCGGGTCAGGCGCTTGCGCCGCTGCCCGGGTTTCCCCCGGTCGCGCTAACGCTTACCGGGGCTACACATTTACTGCAGTCTCGCCAGTTAAGCGTCGCGCTATCCGGATTACAGGTTATTGATCTTCGATTAACAGCGCTTCCAGCAGGTCGAGATCGTGGAGCAGCTTCTGCAGCGTCTCGTTACTGATCTGCCGGGTGGCGCGCAGATGATACAGCTCGCCGCGCTCAGAGCGCAGCGCCGCCAGGCGGAAGCGGCGTTCCAGACTCTCTTCGAGCATAGAGGTTTCCACGTCGTTACGCCCATCGGCGCGCCGGCGCAGGTTACCGATCACCCGCGAACTGACTTCGGTCAGCAGCTGGGTATCGATATTCTCTTTGGTATCCGCCGCCAGACGCTCTTCCATCTTCTGGATCGCCACAATCGCCACGTCAGCCGTCGCCGCGCGCGCCAGACGCTCCTCTTTCCGCTGCTGCACATTATCGCTCGATTCAATGTGACGTAGCAGGATCGGCAGCGCAATCACCCCGACGAACAGCGAGAACAGGATCACCCCGGCGGCGAGGAAAACCAGCTCATAGCGCGCCGGAAAGACATTCCCGTCCGGCAGCAGCAGAGGAATGGAGAGCACACCGGCGAGGGTAATCGCCCCGCGCACCCCGGCAACGGAGGAGATCAGCAGCTCGCGCGTGGTCCAGGAGCCAAACTCCATCGGCTTCTTCTTCAGGAAGCGCTGACTGAGCTTACGCATCGACCACAGCCAGCCAAAACGCACCAGCATCAGCGCGGCATAGATCAGGATAATGTCGGTAAACAGCATCCAGGTCTCAACGTTGGGGTCGGCCTCCGCCGCTACCAGCGAACTGGAGAGGATATCCGGCAGCTGCAGGCCCAACAACAGGAAGACCATGCCGTTGAAGACAAACTCCAACATTGCCCAGGTGCTGTTGGCGCGCAGGCGCATGGCCAAGGGCGCGGTGCGCATCACGCCGGAACGGGTGATGGTCATCCCCGCCGCTACCGCCGCCAGGATGCCGGAGACACCGATATGTTCGGCAATCAGATAGGAGGCAAACGGCAGCAGGAACAGCAGGACAATCTGCGTGGCGGGTTCATCCCCGCCCCAGCGGCTGAGGAAGCGCATCGAGCGGCCATACGACCAACTCACCACAAACCCGGCCAGCACGCCGCCAATCGCCACCTTCAGAAATTCTACGGTGGCGCCGCCAACGGTAAAGACCATGGTGCCCATCGCCACCGCGACGGCAAACTTGAGCGAGACCAGGCCGGAGGCGTCGTTCATTAGCGCCTCCCCCTGCAGAATGCCCATGATTTTCTTCGGTATCCGCCCTTCCCCAACGATGCCCGAAAGCGCCACGGCGTCGGTCGGCGACAGCACGGCCGCCAGCGCGAACGCCGGGATCAGCGGAATGCCCGGCACAATCCAGTAGATCAGAAAGCCGATGCCGACCACCGTCACGACCACCAGCGCTAGCGCCAGGCCGAGGATCTCGCGCCCGTGTTCAATAAATTCGCGGGTTGGCGTTTTCCAGCCGTCGGCGAATAGCAGCGGCGGGATAAACAGTACCAGAAACAGCTCTGGATCAAATTCAACGTGCAAACCAAAGGTCGGCCACGCCAGAAGCGCGCCAATGGCGATTTGCATCAGTGGAAGTGGAACCTGAAAGGGCAGTACGCGCGTCACTACCCCGGAGAGTGAGACCACAAGGGTCATGATGAGGATGGTAAAGAATATTTCCATGTGTTCCCTGTTTGCTGCGTTTTCTTTTATACCTGTAAGGCGTCATGCCTGTGAATCATACGCTACCCAGATTAACGCAAATGGAAACAGGATGTGGCTTAAAAATAAAACGGGCGGCCTGAGCCGCCCGTGAGAAGCACGAAGGGTTTAAATCGCCCAGCCGCCGGCGTAGAACACCACCAGCGCCACAGCGATAATCACCGTGCCGAGGTTCAGTTTGCGCCACTCGCCGGAGACCAGACGGCCAATAACCAGGGTCGCGAAACCGATCATGATGCCCGTCACGATGTTACAGGTCAGCACGATAAACACCGCGGTGATCAGGCCAGCCATCGCGTCAACAAAGTCATTGAAATCGATTTTCGCCACGTTGCTCAGCATCAGCAGGCCAACGTACATCAGCGCCGGCGCGGTCGCGTAGGCCGGCACCAGATAAGAGAGCGGGGAGAGGAACAGGATCAGCAGGAACAGGACACCGACCGTCACCGCGGTCAGACCGGTTTTACCACCGGCCGCGGTACCCGCCGCCGATTCGATATAAACCGCCGCCGGCGCCGCCCCGACTAAACCGGAGAAGACGCTGCTCAGGGAGTCGGTGGTCAGCGCTTTACCGCCGTTGATGATCTGTCCGTCCTTATCCAGCAGGTTCGCCTGGCCAGCCACCGCGCGGATGGTACCGGTGGCGTCAAAGACCGCCGTCATCACCAGCGCCAGCACGCTTGGCAGCACGACCGGGTTGAGCGCGCCGACGATATCCAGGCTGCCGATCAGGGAATTACCCTGGCCATCGCTCAGGGATGGCATAGCGAAAATGCCGGAGAAATGGACGTTGGGATCGAAAATCAGGCCGACAATCGACACGCCGATAATGGTCAGCAGAATGCCGCCCGGCACCTTCATTTTTTCCAGACCAATGATCACCGCGAGGCCAATCAGCGACATCACCACCGGGAAACTGTCAAAGTTGCCCAACGCCACCGGCAAACCGTCCAGCGGGTTTTTGATCACCAGACCAACGCCGTTGGCGGCGATCAGCAGCAGGAACAGGCCAATGCCGATCCCGGTACCGTGCGCCACGCCCTGCGGCAGGTTACGCAAGATCCAGCTGCGGATGCCGGTTGCCGAGATCACCGTAAACAGGCCCCCCATCAGGAATACTGCGCCGAGGGCTATCGGAATACTGATCTGCTGCCCCAGCACCAGGCTGAAGGCGGTGAAGGCGGTCAACGAGATAGCGCAACCGATCGCCATCGGCAGATTCGCCCATAATCCCATCGCCAGCGAGCCAACGCCCGCTACCAGACAGGTCGAGACAAACACCGCGGCCGGCGGGAAGCCCGCTTTACCGAGCATGCCCGGCACCACGATGACGGAGTACACCATCGCCAGAAAGGTAGTAAGACCTGCAACAATCTCCTGACGCACGGTGCTGCCGCGCGCCGAAATTTTAAACCAGGCGTCCAATGAACCGCCGGTACGCGCTGAAGGCGTAGACATAGAAAACTTCCCCTGAAAATTTTTATCGTTCGTTGATATGCGTGGTGGACCGTCCACTGCCAGTTAAACGCGATCTCCATGTACCGAATCGCAGCGCCAGGGGGGCCGCAAAAAAGCAAACGTTTAACTCCGCGCATACACTACGGTGGTCAACCTTATCGCCTCCCCCGGACAGCAGAAAAAAAGGGGAGCGAAACAGAAAGGCAAACGATTATCCGGCCTTTAGATAACCCTTTTCAACCGATGTTTATCGTATTTCGCTAAATTTCGCTTATGACGAACATAAAATAACCAGACGATGCGCAAACGTTATCGTCCATGCGCAATCCGCTAACAATTTTTTAGTGAGTTGCTTTCATTTATCGACGTCATCGGATCCGCTGATATCTCAGGCGCCGGGTAAGGTGAAGGGGCCGCCGCGCTCGATGGCGCGTTGCCAGGCCGGTCGCTGTTCCACTCGCTGACGCCAGGCCTCGATATGGACAAGGTCATGCATGCCGCCGCGCGCCAACAATGCCATCACCGGGAAGCTCATCTGGATATCGGCCATGCTCAGCCGCTCGCCAGCGAACCATGGCCGTGCGGCAAGATGGTCGTCAATGAACCGCGCATGGGTGGCCAGCTGCGGATCGAGCCACGTTTTCTGTATCCCCTTGCCCAGCAGCGAACCCAGCGAGCGAACGCCAAAGGGCACAGGGGGTTTGCCAAGGCTGGCGAACACCAGCTTCATTAACAGCAGCGGCATCAGCGAGCCTTCGGCATAGTGCAGCCAGAAGCGGTACTGCAGTTTGTCGTCAATTCCCTGCGGCTTCAACAACCCGCCGCTGTCCCAGGTTTCCTGCAAATACTCGAGGATCGCCCCGGACTCCGCCAGCACATAGCCGTTGTCTTCCAGTACCGGTGATTTGCCCAACGGATGGATTTTTTTTAGCGCCGCCGGCGCCAGCATCGTTTTCTCCCGCTGATAGCGGACTATCTGATAAGGCAGCTGCAGCTCTTCCAGTGCCCACAGTACGCGTTGCGATCGTGATTGATTAAGATGATGTACCGTCAGCATGAGCCTCTCCCGTAGTTTGTTCAAATTAACTATAGGAACAGGCGCTCATTGCCGGGAAAATTTCAGCAAAATAGTGAGGAAAAAGCGACGGCAGATGCCATAGTTAAAGTGTCGACGCAAACCGGAACCTCCATCAACAGATTGCGCAATACTGAGGGACGTCGACGTCGGGGGAAACCCTCTCGCGAACCAGCGAGATAATGCGAAAGACCAAGACCGGAAAACAACTAAAGCGCCCAGTTGTGGCGCTTTAGTTTTATCACTCGTCTTCCAGCAGCCGGGCGCCGGTTCCCTCTTCCCCCAGTTTATCGCCCGGGTTGCGCAGCGGGCAGTCGCGTCGCGATAAACAGCCGCAGCCGATACAGCCGTCGAGCTGGTCGCGTAGCGCCGTCAGGGTATGAATGCGCCGATCCAGCTCCTCACGCCACTGCGATGACAGCATCTTCCACTCTTTTGCGCTGAGATTGTGCCCTTCCGGCAGCACGCCAAACGCGTCGCCGATAGTGGCCAGCGGGATGCCAATACGTTGCGCAATTTTGATAATCGCCACCGCGCGCAGAACGTCACGCCGGTAGCGCCGCTGATTGCCGGCATTCCGCTGACTGTGGATCAATCCTTTACTCTCATAAAAATGGAGGGCCGAGACCGCCACGCCGGTTCGTTTTGCCACTTCTCCAGGCGTCAACAGCATTTTGATGCGGGGTGATTTCTTTTCCATAAAGCGCTTTACCTCAAGTTAACTTGAGGAATTATACTCGCCTGCAGACAAAACGACGAATCGAGAATTGAGAGAGGCCGCTTTATGTCCCATCAGGATATTATTCAAACTTTGATTGAATGGATTGATGAACATATCGATCAACCACTTAACATTGATATAGTCGCCAGAAAGTCAGGATACTCGAAGTGGTACCTGCAGCGGATGTTCCGTACCGTGATGCATCAGACGCTGGGGGACTATATTCGCCAGCGCCGCCTGCTGCTGGCGGCGGAAGCGTTGCGAACCACCCAGCGGCCGATCTTTGATATCGCCATGGATCTGGGCTACGTCTCGCAGCAAACCTTCTCCCGGGTGTTCCGCCGCGAGTTTGACCGCACTCCCAGCGACTATCGCCATCAGATCTCCGCGTGACGCGGCGGCTGAGGCACGTTCGCGGGCGCGGGAGCATTGGCTAACCACTGCATAAACTCCCGCGCCGGCATCGCTTTCGCAAACAGCCAGCCCTGGCAATACTGTACGCCGCGCTTGTAGAGCCAGCTTACCTGCTCCGGCGTCTCCACGCCTTCTGCAATCGTCTTTAACCGCAACCCGCGCGCCATCTCGATGATATGTTCAGCAATCAGGTGGCTGGTGTTGTTGGTGGTGAGCGTATCGACGAAGGTTTTATCGATTTTGAGGATATCGACGTTCAGCGCGTGCAGATTATGCAGATTCGAGTAGCCGGTGCCGAAATCGTCGATGGCAATTTCATAGCCTGCTTCGCGGAACGCCTGGATCACCGGCGTGGTCTTCGGTACGTCGATAAACCCGCGCTCGGTCACTTCGATTTTGATTTGTCCGATACAGACCGCGTAGCTGTGCGCTTTCTCACTGATCTGTGAAATCAGCCGCGCCGAATGGAAATCCGACGCAGAGAGATTGATGGCTATATACAACTGTGGATGGCTGGCCAGAAACTCACCCATTTCATAAAACAGTTCATCCACCACGTAGTCCGTGACCTGGGCAATCATGCCTTCATTTTCCGCCAGCGGAATAAACTCCGCCGGGTTCATCACCGGACCGTCAAACCCAGGCCAGCGCAGCAGCGCTTCCGCCCCAACGCAGCGGTTATTTTTAATATCGATAATCGGCTGGTAGTGCAGGCGCAGCTGGCGGCAGCTCAGAGCCCGCTGCAGCATATTGCGCGGCGAGTGATACTGTCGGCGGGTGCGCGACCACACCAGCACCAGTAAAATACTGCAAATTATCCCCAGCGGCAGCGTCAGACTGGCCTGGTCACAAAAGTTGTGATAGTAGCTGGCCCGCGAGGTGGACATAATGACGGCGATGGGGCGAATAGCGGAGCGGGCGATCGTATACACCCGGCCATTCTGATTAAAAAAGGTATCGCCTTCGCGAATTAACGCATGGAGTTCCGCGGGCTCGACATTGTTACTTACCGAGAAAAAGAGGTTGGTTTTGGTATCGAAAACGCCATAGGCTAAATCGCGGTCGCTGGCGATCACCGAGCTGTACGAGAAGGGATTAACCACCACAACATAGGGCCCCTTCTGCATATAATTCATGGCAAAGCCCGGATAAAACGGCGTGTCCCGGTAATAGTAAATCGCGACATCCGGCTTTTTGGTGTAATTAGCCGCCGGCATCCGCCAGCCGGTTTGCTGATGAACGGACGTTGAACAGATAAAGCGCTGGCCGTTAGCGTAGATCAGATCTTCCACATACAGCAGGCCGCGCACAATATGCAGTAAATAACGCTGGTGATCCGCTGAACACAACTCACCGCGATACTGGCTGGCTTTAGCCCGAGCCTGATCCGCTTCCCGGATGACCATTTCCGTTTTTTGCAGCGCCAGCTGCGAAAATGAGTGTAATTGATCAATGGTTTCGGCTTTAGCCCGCAGCTGGGCAAACCACAATGCCAGCACCACTGGCAATAAAATAACCAAACCTGTTCCGATGAGTCTTAGCGCCTTATGCGGCGCACTGTCACCCATTTACGCTTACATCCATGCGATATGCCTTAATTAAGGTAGCCCGAACACGTTAGCAATCGCGATTGCGATAGACATCAGCTGACATCCGACAGCCCTCACGAGCGTCAGTTTTACCTCTGATGGTGATGAATAATACTTATTTATCAGGTATTCGGAAGATATTCCGGCAAGATTAAGAATAGACGCGCATCTGACTCGGTTTCTCCGTGTAATAAACAAGAACAGGTAATAAAACCCGCAGAATAATAATCATTAGGCAGTGAATGAAAATATGCTTCCCGGGGTTGCTCACCAATATCCACACAAACTTCATAGTTATTAAACGCAGCAAAAGCTCATTTTTTGACTGGTGAATAAAGCGCCAAGTGTGATATAGTTCACACAAGTTGATGAAACAGAAATGGCGTTTCATCACTCTCTAGTACGCCAGTTGAGACCAGAGCGCTATGCCATCGTCAGTCGCGTCAGGTCGTCCATGGCTCCCGACTTTCTTTGAGGATAGGTTAATGGCTTCCATTACTACCAGTGTCGTATTATTGCGCTGGCCCCTGGTGAGCGCGGTACTGATGTTTCTCGCCAGCTCACTGAATATTCAGCTTCGCAAAAGCGATTACGCCGGTCTGGCGGTGATCTGCAGCTGCCTCGGCCTGGCCGCCGCCTGCTGGTTCGCCACCGGTTTGCTCGGTATCACCCTGCTTGATATGGCCAAAATCTGGGGCAATATCAAAGATGTGATGATTGAAGTCATGAGTCAGACACCGCCAGAATGGCCAATGATGATGACCTGAGGTTAAAAAGCTTCCCGACGGGAAGCTTTTTCGTTTTCTGCAGCCCTTATTTCCCTAATTTCGCCATCATCTCCGGACGCATAAATTTATGGATCACCACCATAAAGAGCAGCGATGGGGCCAGCAAAATCAGCGCGGTAATCGACGAGACCTGATAGTTACCCGACATGCTGGCGTTATAGAGCAGCAGCGGCAGCGTGGTGATATCCGGCGCCCCGACGAAGAAAGTGCCGGTAAACTCATCCAGCGACTCCAGAAAAACAAAGATGCTGGCGGCAACGATCCCCGGCGCCGCCTGCGGCAGCACAATGTGCCAGAAGGTATACACCGGCCCGGCGCCTAGGTTACGCGATGCCCGCGCCAGCAGCGGGTCGATGGCTGAAAACGCGGCCACACAGATCCACACCGAGTACATCAGACCGTGGACGCTATGCACCAGCACCACCCCTGCGATACTGCCGTTCAATCCCCACTGATAAAACAATCGGGCAACATTCATGTATACCGTCAGGTTAGGAAAGGCCTGCGGGATAAGAAATAGCAGCATGAACAGCATCCGTAATGGCATTTTCCGCCGGGAAAGCGCATAGCCGGCGGGTACGGAAATCAGCAAACAGACCCCCACCGATAACAGAGCGATCAGCACGCTGGTTAACAGCGAGCTGGAGACATCGCTGTATGGATTGAAAACCTGATACCAGTACTTCAGCCCCCACCGACTGGGCAGCGAATGGGGAAAATACCAGCTTTCCGCTACGGTCCAGATCAACAGGTTCAGCAGCGGACCAAACATCGCCAGCAGCATAAACAACAGCAGCAGGGTCTGCAGCACCGGACTGGCGCGCACTTTACGGCGCCCTTTCACCCACCATGCCGGGGTTGATACGAGGGCCAGCGCTTTCATGATTCACCGCCTTTTTGCTGCAGGCTGTGGCGCAGGTAAAACCACGACAGCGCGCTGCAGATCGCCAGCGACACCACGCCAAGCGCATTCGCCACCGCGTAATCACCATAGGAATTGATGCGAAACGCCATATCCACGGTTAGCATCGTCGGGGTGCCCACGCCGATCATCAACGGTACCGACAGCACCGACATCATGGTCACCGTCGACAGCACCAGCGCCACGCCGATAGTCGGCAGGACCTGCGGCAGCATGATATCGAACAGGATCCGCGGCCGGGAGGCGCCAAGATTACGTGCAGCAAGGATCTGCGACGACTCCAGCGCCGCCATCGCCCCGCAGATCAGCAGCGTGGCAAAGGCCAGTTGCTTCCAGACAAAGGTGATCACTATCCCTTTCCATCCCAGCCAGGAGAGCGTCTCCAGCGGCGTGACCAGGTCAGCCGCCACCAGCGCATTATTCATCAGGCCATTTTTGGCGAGAAAAGTGCGCATCATCTGGGCAACAACGATAAAAGGAATAAACAGCGGCAGGCGATACAAAAAACCCAGCAGACGTACAACGGGTCGGCAGGGTGACAGCGCAATCACTGCCGACAGGGTAATGGCGAGCAGCGCTAACAGCGCCACCGAGATCAGCACGATAAGCAGCGAAAAGAGCACATCGCTGGCGTAGAGCGCATAGACCTTGCGGAAGTGATCGAGGGTGAACGGCTGTCCCGGCGCGGTAAACGCCGAGACCAGCGAAAACCCCAGCGGATACAAAAACAGGATCGCGATCATCAGCGCCGCCGGGGCAACCAGCAGCAGATATTTTAATGAACTGGACATAATAAACCTGGCGTCAGCACAAGCAAGCGCCCGGGACGGCGGCCCGGGCTGGAAAAAGGTTTAATTAGCCACCTGGCTTTCGTAACCCTCTTTGATATCGTCAAAGTAGGGGGCGATCGGGAAGCTTTTGCCATACTTCGCCAGCGCTTCCGGCGAGATTTCGGCAAACAGCTTTTGCCAGGTCGCCGCATCCAGCTTCGGCTTCACCTGCCCGGCGTCGATGCCCGGATACCAGTTGAACTGCTTGACGATCCCCTGCGCCTGCACTTCCGGGCTGGTGGCCAGCGCGATAAAGTCGCGCGCCAGCTGCGGATTCGCCGCCTTCGCCGGGATGACGTAATACATCGGCTGGCCCGGCATGCCCGGCGCCAGTAAAGCAAGCTTGATCGACGGCGGCAGCTTGCCCTGATCTTTCCAGCTATAGAACATATCGACCCACACCGGGCCCATGGCGATTTCCCCCCGGCTCAGCATATCGAGCGTCCCGGCGTTGCCCGGGGTGAAAGTTACGTTTTTATTGAACGCCTTTAGCTTCTCATAGGCCTGCTGCCAGCCTTTTTCGACGCTTTTATCATAGGGCCCGGCGGAGAGACGCTGGGCATCGGTCCCGTAGGCGTAGATCCAGCCCACCACAAAGCTGACGCCGGACATGCCGTTCTTGATGCCGTTATAGCCAAAAGCCTGCGGGTGTTTCTGCGTCCAGGCCACCAGCTCGTCATACGACGCCGGCGGGGTAGTGACCAGATCGCTGTTCCAGGCGATAGCGGTCTGGCTTAAGAACATCGGCATCACGTATCCGTCAACGTTAACGCCCAGCGCCTGGGTGGCGCTCGGCGAACTCACCATGCCGCCGGTCTGAATATCCTGACGGTATTTTTGCAGCAATCCCTTTGCCACCTGCTCACCGCCCGCCTTCTGGTGCACTACCGCGACGTCGATATCCCACTGCTGCGCGCCGCTCTCCTGCTGGGCCGTTAGCTTCTCGCTAATTTTATTCGACCCGGCGTCGCCGGGGCCGGTACCGATCACCCGCACCTTGACGCCGGGATGAGCGGCTTCAAATTTTGGCCCCAGCCAGGTTTTTACATAATCCACCATATTCTGATCGCCCGCGGTGGCGACGTTGAGAATGGTGTCGGCCTGTGCGCCAAGGCTCAGGAAGAGGGTCGTTACGATCGCTGCTTTCGTCTTAGTCAACATGGATTGTCCCCAGAATGAACACGCTGATATCACTGTGATAGTGGTAAAGGAAAAATATGCAGGGCCGGCGTTGGCACATGGAGCCGAACGCGGCTTTTTGTCGGCCAGCACTGCGCGGCATCCGCCAGCAGCAGGCGGTCATGGCAGCGCACGCTGTGACGATACAGATTGCCCAGAAACGCGCTTTGCTCCACCACGCCTTCCAGAGCCAGCCCCTCCTGCGGCGCAGGCTGCGTTAATTCAGCGAGCGCGGCATCGGCGCTGCGAAAATAAATAACGTTGTCACCCTGCTGAGCGGCAGATAAACCGGATATTGCGGCAGCGGATAATTCACCGGAAATTATTTTATTATCGGCCCCCATAAAATCAGCGACGAAGGGCGTCGCGGGGCGTTGATATATTTCTTCCGGCGTGCCGGTTTGTTCAATACGCCCCTGATTTAATACCGCAATGCGGTCCGCCATCACTAAGGCTTCCTGCTGATCGTGGGTGACAATTAATGACGTGAACCCCAGTCTCTTTTGCAGAGATTTAATTTCATGGCGCACATTCAGGCGCACTTTGGCATCCAGATTAGATAACGGCTCATCCAACACCAGCACCTGGGGCTCTATGGCCAGGGCTCTCGCCAGCGCCACCCGCTGCCGCTGGCCGCCCGACAGTTCGGTCACTTTCACTTCGCCAAGCCCTTCGAGATTGACTATTCGCAGCAGCTCCGCCACCCGCTGCGCGATATCCGCCCCCCGCCATTTGCGCAGCTTCAGGCCATAGCCGATATTGCGCGCTACCGTCAGGTGCGGCCACAGGGCGTAGCTTTGAAATACCATGGTGATATTGCGCTGCTCCGGCGCAAGATGAGTGATCGTTCGGCTGGCAATAGCCACCTCGCCGCTTTGCACCGGAATAAAGCCGCAGAGGGCGTTCAGCAGCGTGGTTTTTCCGCATCCCGACGGGCCCAGTAGAGCAATCATCTCTCCCTGCTCTACCGCCAGATCGATATTATGTAAAACCACCTTATCGCCATAACTAATTTTAAGGCCGGAGATCTGTAAATAACTCATATTCGCTACCTGAAAGCGCTGCTGCGGCATTTTTTTTAGCAAGGTGAACACGTGTTCATTTGGCTGTAAAAAAAATGCAACGTTGACTCGACATGATGTGAGCCTACTTTGTCGGGTATTTATGACAATTTAATTAAGCGGCAAAAAATTTTGGCGAGGGTAAATGAAAATAGATGTGCTTGGCTGCGGGAGCGCCTTTTCCTGCACGCAAAATACCTCCGCGCTGCGGGTGATCGATGCGGACAACAAACAGTGGTTAATCGACTGCGGCCCCACCGTTCCCCGCGCGCTCTGGCAGCGCGGCGGCGAGGTCAACGATATCGACGCGATCTACTTCACCCACGTTCACCCGGACCACTGCACCGGCCTGACGGCGCTACTGAACCACTGGAAAAGTTATTCCCGTCAGAAGCCAGTCATTATCTACTGCCAGCCGGCGCAGCAGCCGGTGCTCATGCAGCTGGCCGCGCTGGCGAACTGGCCGCAGGCGGACCTTGGTTTCACCATCGACTGGCAGGAATGCCGCGAAGCCTGGACGTGGCAGGACTGGCAGATCCGCACTGCCCCCACCCAGCATGAGCTGAGTAATCGCGCCATCCGCATCACCATTGCCGGGCAGACGCTGTTTTACAGCGGCGATGGCCGACCGACCGCCGACTCGATAGCCCTGATGGCCGGCGCCGGGCTGGCGTTTCAGGAGTGCGCCTCGGTAGCAGCCCTGGACGATGACGCCTCGCATGGCGATTTCCCCTCCTGCCTGATGCTGTTCAGAACGCTGCAGCTCCCGGCGCTGGGGCTCTATCACTGCGAGGATGCTTCCCTGTCGGCGCTAAAGCAGGCCTGTCAGCCGTGGCCGGGCTTATTCGTTTCCCGGGATGGACTCACCTTAACGCTGCCGCGTCCCACGCCCACTGACGAGACGTACCTCCTATGAACCCACGCAAACCCAGCGTCACCGCCCAGGATGTTGCCCGGCGAGCGGGCGTCTCCCGGGCAGTGGTGTCCCGGGCGTTGAGCAACAACGGCAGCATCTCTCCCGACGCCCGGGCGCGGGTACTGCGCGCCGCCGAAGAGCTGGGGTATCAGGTTAACTTCCTCGCCCAGGGGCTGAACCGCCAGCGCAGCCACTTAATCGGCGTGATCGTCTCGCGCATCAGCGATCCTTTTCGCAGTACCCTGCTTGATGCGCTGCTTAACGAGATCCAGCGCCAGGGCTTTCAGGCGCTGGTGAGCGAGATCCACAGCGAGCAGGATCTGGCGCAGACCTTGCGCCGTTGCGCTCAGTTTCGCGTCTCCGGCGTTATCGTCACCTCCGGCCAGCCGCCGGAGGCGCTGGTGAACGAGTGCGTCCAGCAGCATATTCCGGTCGTGGGCATTAATCGTCAGCCGACGATCCCCGGCGTGGATTACGTTTGTTCTGACAACGCCGCCGGCGCCGAACTGGCCGCCGACCAGCTGCTGCGCAGCGGCTGTCAGCGCTTTGGCTGGCTCAACCACCATCCTTCCACCTGGGCCGGCCGCATGCGCGGGGAAGCGTTCGGCCGGGCGCTGCAAAGGCGCGGAGTGGACGTCGAACGCCACCTGGCGATCCTCGCCTGTCAGCAAGAAGGTTACGCGGGCGGGTTACAGGCTGCGGCGCTCGCCGACGAGGCGCTGGAGGGGATCTTTTGCGCCAACGCCCAGCTTGCCTGTGGCTTTCTCGATGGAATGCGCCAGCGCGGCAGAGAGGCTCCGGCGGATTTTCAGCTGATTGGTTTTGATAACACGCCGACGACCGCGCAATATAGCTATCAGCTCACCACGCTACATCAGGATGTGGCGGCGATCGCCCGCCAGGCGCTCGCCCGGCTTCTGGAGCGCGCCGCCGACCCTTCGCAACCTTCACGCACCACCTGGGTGGAGGTAACCTTAATTCACCGGCGCACGTCGCCCTTTGTTATCTGAGAGCAGGACTATGACGGAAGCACAACGAGAGTCATTATGCGCCTTGATTCGCCAGGCAGGCGCCCACGCCCAGGCGCTGCGCGATGCGGGATTACAGGTCGATAAAAAAGCGCGCCAGGACTTTGTGTCGCAGGCGGATCTCGCGGTAGAACAAGAGATTAAAGGCTGGCTGCAGGCCCACTTTCCCGAGGAGGGTTTCCTCGGTGAGGAGAGCGGTTTTGAAGGCGACGACCAGACCGTCTGGGTGCTGGATCCTGTCGATGGCACCACCAACTTTATCCTCGGCATGGATTACTGGTGCATCTCACTGGCGCGAGTGTGCCAGGGCGAGCTGTCGCTCGGCATCATTTACGCCCCCGATCGAGATGAATTTTTCTTCGCCGCCCGCGGCGAAGGCGCGTATCTCAACGGTCGGCGCCTGACGCTACGCGAGCCGGAGCCCGATGCGGTGGTGATCGGCATGGGGCGCTCCAGTCGGGCCCCGGCCAGCGACTACGCCCGGGCCATCGACACGCTGCTCGACGCCGGTCTGGAGTATCGCCGTTTTGGCGCGGGCGCCCTGATGCTGGCGCATGTCGCCGCCGGTCAGCTCCACGCCTATTATGAAGCGCATATGAACAGCTGGGATGCGCTGGCAGGCATGCTATTGATTGAGGAGGCGGGCGGAACGTGCAATGCGTTTCTCGCCAATGCGGGCCTGCGGCGAGGCAACCTCGTGCTGGCCGGCTGCGCAAGCGTCCAGCCTCGACTGGCCGCCCTGCTGGCGAAATGACGCCACGCCGCCGGTGTCTGACCGGCGGCGTGGACTGGCTAACGCCAGGGTTCACTGCGGGGAATATTATTCGGGCAACGCTTAATCGTGCAAAAGGACTGGTAAAAACAGGAGTCAGACCGCTCGCCACCGGCATGGTAAGGGCACGATGGTCGCTCACGTAATTTTTCCCACTGCGCCTCGTCGTACACCGTAATATTATAGATTTTTAATGAATGATACTGGTCATTAATTAAAACTCTCGAGGAATAGAGTCTTATCGACTCACCGGGCAACAGGATTACATCAGCCTCGTACCACATGATAAATTTCAAGAAACGCAGACTGGATATAGCCGAGAAGGCGATACCAGATTGCGGGCAGATCAGGGTATTAAGAATAGTCCATTTCATATTCCTTCCTTATAAAGATGCTACAAATTATTACAATATATAGTGATAGCATTCATTGTTATAAATCGCAAGCACCCCTGACAATTATGTGATTTAAGACAATTCCTAACAACATACTCCATTATTAGTAACGTTTCATTTCCTCTCTAAATTTATGGTTAGGCCTGATGAAAAACAGCCAAATTAACCTTAAAAAAGAAAATATAATAAAAAATAAGATAATATAAACTTAATTTACAATACGTCTTAGTCCCTCTGGATGAGGCCTCAGTCATTGGTATTAGATGATGCAGCACTGAGTATTACCCGCGGTTTGGCAAGAAGAGAGGATAGTAGCAGGCAGCTATTTATTGCGCGGTTACCTCGTCGTACGCCACCAGGTCCGCAAGGCCCTCAGACCGCGCTCGGGTAAATGTCGCGGGTGTCCCGCCAGATCGTATTCCTTAGCGATAATATCGACATAGCGGTTGAGTATATTCTGCTCAATCGCTATGTCGGAGGACAGTCCACAGAATATAGCCACGCCGGTCTATCAGGCCCCGTTGGAGCCCTACCAGGTTTTGCCAATATTAAACTGAAACTGTTCGGCTTTATCGCCATCATACTTTTTAAACGGCTCTGCCCAGGAGAAGACCAGTGGACCGAGGGGAGACATCCACTGCACGGCAATCCCCGCGGAGAGACGAATATGACTCGGATCGCCGTAGTCAGGGATCCCTGCCGCCAGCGTCTGCGCGGTGTTGTGCCAGGATGTACTCCAGACCGTCCCCGCGTCAACAAACAGCGAGGTTCGCAGACTATCGGCGTACTTATCATTCACAAAGGGGGTTGGAATGATAAATTCGCTGTTCAGCACCGCCATGGCATTCCCGCCGACCGCATCAGACGAGGCGTCCAGCGGGCAGGCGCTATAGCTGCTTTCGCTACCGTTACAGCGGTAATAGGCCGCTTTAGGCCCAATGGTGTTAGAAGAAAATCCGCGCACTGACGACGAACCGCCAGCGTAAAAGTTTTCCCGTCTACCCCGCCGGCATAGCCTGCGCGCAGGCGTTCCATCCAGACCCAGCGCTTGTTCTCGCTCAGCGGCAGATACTGGGCGGTGTCAAAAGAGAGTTTGTAGTAGCTATTATCCGAACCGGGGAGCGTCACTTTACCGCTCAGGCTGCTCTTGTTTCCCGCACGCGGGAAGAAGCCGCGATCGAGATCGTTGTAGCCCCATCCAAGACTCACAAAATAATCGTTGGCGCTATATTTTGCGCCGCTGTCGCCATCTTTCGTCACCACGCTGGGCTCGATTCCCCGAGAGCTGAGGTAGCGCCAGGTCGTCAGCTCCGGATCCATATTGGTCAGGCGATTATGGACATAATCCAGTCCCAGGTTCAGGGAGTTATTTTCGCTAATGGGAAACCCTAGCGTACTACCTAAACCATAGCTCTGCTGGTTATAGCTCCCGGCATCCGCATCAGAAGCATCATAGCT
>OGGO01000428.1_pt1 | contig 42403 bp, 37 predicted proteins | sample 1571231 | NCBI WGS metagenome assembly OGGO01 (sample SAMEA2582036, study PRJEB24529) | metagenome | biome: Human gut stool | place: China | collected 2011 | reverse complement strand
CAGAAATGAGTTGATTATATCGCGGTGTGGAGCAGTTGGTAGCTCGCCAGGCTCATAACCTGGAGGTCGCATGTTCGAGTCCTGCCTCCGCAACTAAAGACGTTCGGGAATCTTTCTGTTAGAGAATTCCGAACGTTGCTGTTTTTAAGGATTAGTTCTTTGCAGGTGCAGTAGGAATAATTTGGGGTGGTCGAAAGTGACTTTAGCAGCTTGTTTTGCATTTTTGTATGAAAAAATGCCCGATAAAGTTTGGAATCAAAGGAAATAGTCCCTATCTTTGCAAACAATTTTAACCAATTATGGATACAATGAAACATACGATTATTTGCCTTTGTCTGTTGGTGCTGACAGCATTCATCTCTTGTGAGAAAGTGAATCTTGATGACCTCACAAACCAAAAAGAGCAGAAAAGCGGAAACAAGAAAGAGCATCCTTCTAAAGAAAACGAACAAGGAGACAAGCATGATCCGTCATGGAAGGACAAGCCTGGACAGGAAAAACACGAGAAGCCATACGAGGAGAAAGATATTAAGGACGGTAATAAGGATAAGGAAGGGGACAAACCATCGACGGGAGATGACGGAACGGTTAAGTATTTCTATACGGGCGACACAGTAACTGTTACTGATTTTCTCAGCTATTCCATTTCCGTTCAGGTGTGGGTGAAAGGTTACATTGTAGGTTCTTGTGCTTCCAAACTCGCTAATGCCGATTTTTCGGCACCTTTTGAAGGAGCTTCTGCTCTGCTTTTGGCTGCCTCGCCACAAGAGACGGAGGCAACGCGCTGCGTGACGATACAGTTGAAGAGTGGTTCCAGCTTGCGCAAACGGTTCAATTTGGTAAATCATCCCGAACTCAAAGGGAGGCAGGCGGCTTTTTTCGGTATACGTGAGACCTATCTCGGTCAACCCGGTATCAAGGGGGCTACTTCCTATTGGGGGCCAGGTTGAATGTGCCCTCCGCAGAGCCGGAAGATGATGAAAGAGAGAAGAAAGGGCTGACGAAAAAGTAGATCTGGCATGTAATAAACAACTTGAAGTCACGTTATCCAAGTAGACAAGAACCATTTGTCGCCAACTATAAAAGGAATAAACGCCTATGAAGTATTTGTTTACACCCGAAGAAATGTCTCCTTCAGAGAAAACGTTGAACTTGATCCGACAGATAGCTTATTCTTATCGCGTCATAAAGATGAGCGGTGATGTGGATCTGTTCTGTTTAAATTGATATAAAGGAAGGAACCGGCATGAAGACGATGGTATCTCCCTCCCTACTTTCAGCCAATTTCATCGACCTGAAAAGTGATGTGGAAATGATAAACCGCAGTGAAGCTGATTGGTTGCATCTTGATGTGATGGACGGGGTGTTTGTACCGAACATCTCTTTTGGATTTCCTGTGATGGAAGCTGTGGGCAAATATTGCACGAAACCGCTTGACGTGCATTTCATGATAGTACACCCCGAACACTACATTGAACAGACTGCCAAGTTGGGAGCCATGATGATGAACGTACACTACGAGGCATGCATACACCTACACCGCACCATCCAGCAGATACACGCTGCGGGCATGAAAGCCGGTGTCACGTTAAACCCTTCTACGCCTGTTGGTGTGTTGGAGGACGTGATACGCGATGTAGATATGGTGCTCATCATGAGCGTAAATCCCGGTTTTGGTGGGCAGAAGTTCATTGAAAACACCATAAGAAAGGTGCAACGCCTGCGTAAGCTCATCGACGAGACGGGTAGTCATGCCTTGATAGAAGTGGATGGGGGGGTGCAGGCCGAGACGGCCCCGCTCCTAGTGAGAGCCGGTGTAGATGTGTTGGTTAGCGGCAGCTATATCTTCAAGAATATTGATCCCGTGTCGTGCATCAAAGCTCTAAAAGAATTGAAAAGGTAGGAGCTTTCAGGTTAATTGCAGAACCACATTGTGCTCTTTGGCCATGCGGCGTAGATTGAGCAGGGCATAGCGCATGCGGCCGAGACTGGTGTTGATGCTCACGTTGGTGAGTTGGGCTATCTCTTTAAACGATAATTGTTGGTAGAAGCGCATGTAGACTACTTCGCGCTGGGTGGGTGGAAGGAGGTTCATCATCTTTTTTACATCGCTCATCACCTGAGAATAGACATATTCGCTCTCTATGTTGCCAGCAAGCAGGTGTGAGGCACTGATATTGGAAAGGTCGTTGTCGTGAGTCGGTTCAACGATTTTCTTCACCTTTATGTCCCGATACCAGTCCATAATGACATTGTGGGCAATGCGCATGCACCACGCCCCAAACTTACCGTTGGTGGTGTATTTGCCTTGTTGAAGCTTCACGATCACCTTGACAAAAGTCTCCTGAAAGATGTCATTGGCCATATCCGGGTCGTGAACAACAAACATGATGTAAGAAAACAGCTTGGTCTGATTGCGTGACAACAACAAATCAAAAGCCCGATTGTTTCCATCAATATACGATAAGGCCAACTCTTCGTCGGTCATCTCATTGAGTTTCTTCATTTCTTAATTGCTTGTTTTTATTAAGTAAATGTCGTCCGATAGGCTTTTGATGTTAAATAATCGTTATTATTAGGTTTATTCGTCGGCAAAGATAAAGTTTTTCTGCTATTCTGCCAAATTTTTAACACAATAAATGTAATAAACTGATACATCCCTTGTTTTATAATGTACCTTCCTGAGAGTGGTATTTATAGCGTGGAATGTTCTTTAGGAATGTTCTTTTTGGCAACCTTTTTATTTTTTCTTTTATTTTATTTGGCGTTTAAAAGAAAAAGCGTATATTTGCATCCGAATAGATTAGCGACATAAATATGATGACATTTGTATCTTTCGCATGGTGGTGGCGTAACTCAAGATTTCGATAAGTCGTGAGTAGCGAACCCCGTGTATAGATACATTCCCATACTGCGAGGCCTGCCGTTCTTACGACAGGCCTCGTATTTTTTTGTGAATATAGAGAAAAGGAGATTACAGCTATGGCAATGAAAGAAATACTGAACAGACTGCTCAATCACGAAGAACTCACTCGTGAGGAGACCCGCGACATCATCATGGGCATCACCCGGAGCGAGTTTCCCGAAGAGCAAATCACTGCCCTGCTCACCGGATTGCAGATGCGTGGAGTGTCGGTGGATGAATTGTTAGGCTTCCGAGATGGTATTTTGGCCACCGGAGTGCCGGTACGGCTCGACTGCGACCGCTATATTGACGTGGTGGGTACGGGAGGTGACCGTAAAAACACGTTCAACATTTCTACTACAGCTTGCTTTGTCATAGCCGGAGCTGGTTATAAAGTGGCCAAGCATGGCAACTTCGCAGCCACTTCGGTGAGTGGAGCATCCAATGTCATCAGAAACCACGGGGTGATGTTCACTGACGATATTGACCGACTCAACCGTTCAATCAATGAAGCCGGCATCGTTTATCTTCATGCCCAACTCTTTGCCAAAGCCATGAAGTTTGTTGGTCCGATACGCAGTGCGTTGCAGTTTCCTACGGTGTTTAATCTGCTTGGACCGCTCGTCAATCCATCTCAGCCAAGGTGTCAGTTGTTGGGTGTGGCTAACCTTGACCAGATGAGGCTCTACCAGCAGGTTTATCAGAAGATAGGCATCGACTATGCCATTGTCAATAGCACGGATGGATACGACGAGATTTCGCTCACGGGCGATTTCAAAGTTGTTACCAATGACTACGAACGGCTGTTCCATCCGCAAGATCTCGGATTTGGCATGGCCGGGCCTGAAGAACTCGTGGGCGGAGCCACCGAGCAGGAGGCTGCCGATATATTCGATGCTGTGCTGGCCAATCGGGCCATGCCGGCACAGAAAAACATCGTGTTGGCCAATGCGGCATTCGGCATTCAGGTGATGGAGAAAGGGCGCAAGCCCATCGAAGAATGTGTGGAGATAGCCCGCGAAAGCATTGATAGCGGTAATGCGTTGGTTACATTCAGGAAATTTGTCGAACTCAACAGTTAAACAATACGATATGGATATTCTCGAAGAAATAGTGGCCCACAAACGGGCGGAGATGGAAGAGTGGAAGCTTTTTCTGCCGGAGCGCAAGCTGTATGGACTGGTGGAACAGCAGATGCAGGCCGACGATGGACAGGTGCCCGGTGGCTCTATGGCAGCAGCTTTGTTGGCTTCTGGCACCGGCATTATTGCCGAGTTCAAGCGCAAGAGTCCTTCGAAAGGTTGGATCAGGCAGGAAGCCAAACCCGAATGGGTGGCATCTGATTATCAGAACAATGGTGCGGCGGCTATCAGCATACTCACTGACAACCACTATTTTGGTGGTTATGACGAACATGTTCGGCAGGCACGGATGTCGGGAGTGACAATACCTATATTATATAAGAACTTCATCGTCGACGAGTATCAGCTATTCCAAGCCCGATATTGTGGAGCTTCGGCCGTGCTACTCATTGCTGCCGTTCTCACGAAAGACGAGTGCAGGAGCCTGTCGAGTCTCGCCCACGAACTGGGAATGGAAATCTTGCTTGAGATGCACAGCGAGCGCGACCTTGAATATGCCGAACTCGAACCGGATATGTATGGCATCAACAATCGTCATTTAGGAACATTCACCACTGATGTAGACGTCTCTTTCCGTCTGGTGACGCAGTTCCCTGTGGATGCGTGCAAGGTGAGTGAGAGCGGCATTGGAAGTGCCGAAACCGTGGCAAGATTGCGCAAGGCTTCGTTTAATGGCTTTCTGATGGGTGAACACTTGATGAAAAGCGAGAATCCCGGAGTGGAATTGAAACATTTGATAACATCTTTGAAAAACTTATAGCTTATGATCATTAAGGTATGTGGTATGCGCGATGCCGATAACATTCGTGCTGTAGCCGATTTAGGAGTAGATTTAATTGGTTTCGTCTTCTGCCCGCAAAGTTTGCGTTTCGTTAAAATGATTCCTTCTCGAGCCGGTATCATCCCCGACTACAGCGAGCAGCGGCTGAAAGAGGTGGCTGTTCGGGGATCTGTCGGTGACAATGCTGAAGCCGGGGGATATGGTGCCGGTTTGTTGGGACGCCCGAAGCGGGTGGGGGTGTTTGTGAACGATATGCCGCAGAACATCGTCACTCGAGTGTATAACTACAAGCTCGACTACATTCAGCTACATGGCAACGAACCGCGGGAGACTTGTGAGAACTTGCGCAAAACGCTTGAACCGGACATCAAGCCGGATATTAAAATCATCAAGACCATCAGCGTGGCCGAAGAGGCTGATATTTTTCAGTACAGACAGTATGCCGAGGTGGTAGACCTTCTACTTTTTGACACCAAAAGTAAAACAGCTGGAGGGAGCGGTAAGCATTTTGACTGGTCGGTGCTCGAAACCTACGACGGGGAGCTGCCTTTCATCTTGAGTGGTGGAATCGGCCCCGATGATGTGGAACGGGTGAAGTGCTTTGCTCATCCCAAGTGTGTAGGAATCGATCTTAACTCCCGCTTTGAAACTGAACCGGGCATGAAAGATGTGGAGAAGTTGGCGGTGTTTCTGAAAGCTCTTGGGAGATAAGTTGTTTAAGGAGTGGGAGATATGAACAAGATAAACAGGCTTTTTCGAGAAAATAAAAACCGCAAGTTGCTGTCGTTGTATTTCTGTGCCGGTTGTCCCACTTTAGAGGGCACGGCAGATGTCATCAAGACACTTGAGCGCCGCGGCATTGATATGATAGAGGTGGGCATTCCGTTCAGCGACCCTTTGGCCGACGGGCCCGTGATTCAGAGTGCCGGAACGACGGCTCTGAGAAATGGCATGACCCTCGAAAAGTTGTTCAGCCAGTTGGCGACGGTGAAGGATGAAGTGTGCATTCCGTTGGTGCTCATGGGTTATCTGAATGTGGTTATGCATTTCGGTATAGAAGATTTCTTCCGTCGCTGTGTGGAGTGTGGGGTCAGTGGCTGCATCATTCCCGACCTGCCTTTCGAGGACTATCAAGTGGTAGTACGCCCGCTTGCTGACCGTTATGATGTCAAAGTGATTATGATGATTACGCCCGAGACAAGCGAAAAGCGCATCCGCTTCATCGATGAGCATACGGACGGATTCATCTACATGGTGAGTTCGGCTGGTATCACCGGCACACAAAGCAGTTTCAATGATGCCAAAGTGGGCTACTTCAGCCGTGTTGAGGCTATGAACCTGCGCAATCCGCGCATGATAGGTTTCGGCATCGGTAACAAGCAAACGCTTGAGTCGGCACAGGCTCATGCCGCCGGAGTCATCATTGGCAGCAAGTTTGTGACATTACTCAATGAGACTGGCAATCCCGACATAGCTATGGACAGGTTGCAGGAAGCTTTGAAACACTAACCGTTTAAATGACAGACGATGACTAACAATCCCGATAAGAATGGCTTCTACGGACAGTTTGGCGGTGCCTACGTGCCCGAGATATTATATAAATGTGTGACCGACTTGCAGGAGGCCTACCTCCCCATCATCGAGAGCAAGCTGTTTCATCAAGAATATTCAGCCCTGCTTAAAGACTATGTAGGCCGTCCCACGCCGCTCTATTATGCCCGGCGCATGAGTGAGAAATATGGTTGCCGGCTTTATCTGAAGCGGGAAGACCTTAACCACACGGGCGCACATAAAATCAACAACACAATAGGGCAGGTGCTGTTGGCAAGGAAAATGGGGAAGACACGCATCATTGCAGAGACAGGTGCAGGGCAGCACGGCGTGGCAACAGCCACAGTCTGTGCGCTGATGGATATGGAGTGTGAGATATTCATGGGCAAGACGGATGTGGAACGTCAGCATACCAATGTGGAGCGAATGCGCATGTTGGGAGCTGAGGTGCATCCGGTCACCACTGGAAACATGACGCTGAGCGATGCTACTTCAGAGGCCATACGTGATTGGTGCTGTCATCCGCAGGATACGTTCTACATCGTCGGTTCTACGATGGGACCGCATCCCTATCCCGATATTGTTGCCAAAATGCAGAGTATCATCTCCAAAGAACTGAAGTGGCAGCTGATGGAGAAGACAGGTCGCGACTATCCCGACTGCTTGATAGCTTGTGTGGGAGGTGGCAGTAATGCCGCCGGTACCATTTATCACTACATAGCCGATAAGCGAGTGAATATTTATCTGGCCGAGGCCGGAGGGCATGGGGTGGAATCCGGTTACACTGCTGCCACCATGCACTGCGGGACGGAGGGCATTATTCATGGTGCCCGGACACTTGTAATGCAGACCGATGACGGCCAAATCAAAGAGGCTTTCACCATTAGTGCAGGCCTGGATTATCCCGGTATTGGCCCCTTGCATGCGCAACTGGCACAAAGCGGACGCACGAAGGTGTTGGCCGTCAACGATGATGAGGCCATTCTTGCGGGGTATGAACTTACCCGCATGGAGGGTATCATCCCTGCCATAGAAAGTGCGCATGCCATAGCCGCCTTGAAGAAGATACCCTTCCGAAAAGACGAAGTGGTGGTGCTGACGGTCTCCGGGCGGGGAGATAAGGACTTGAAGACCTACCTTGACCACAGAGATATGGCAGGAGAATACGGTCATTTCCAGACGGATGCGTATTGACGCATGGCATATAACGATAAAGGAAAATTTGGAATATGGAGCAAGACAAGACTATAAGCCGGTCACTGAATGTTCCCGAAACCGATGTGCAGTTGGAGTTTACAACGCAGACACGCACCGTGCTTGCCGACCTTTATACACCGGTAGGTGTGTATATGCGGCTGCGTGATCTTTATCCGCAGTCGGTGTTAATGGAGAGTTCAGACTATCATAGCCCTGACAATTCCCGTTCGTTCATCGGAGTGAATCCCATTGCGAGTATCCGAGTGGCGCACGGACGGGTAGAGATGAACTTCCCCGACGGGCGGAAGGAGATGCGCGAGGTCGATTTTTCACAGAAAGGTGCGGCAAAATTATCTGTTATCGATGCCATGAGTGAATTTATTGCACATTTCAAGGTGGTGGGCAAAGGCAAAGAGTATTGTGGATTATATGGCTATACGGCTTTTAACGCTGTGCGATATTTTGAAGATATATCCGTGAAAGATGCGGTGATGGAAGAGAACGATGCCCCCGATATTTTGTATATTATGTATCGTGATCTCATTGTTTTCGACCATTTCAACAATACGATGCTACTGTTAACACTTGTGTTCGATGGGAATGAAAGCGATCGAGAGGCCATTGGGCAGGAACGGTTGGATAACCTGCTGAAGGCCATCCAGCGTGTTTCCATTAAGCCTTACGGGTTCCATCCGCTTGGCGAGGTCACTTCTACACTCACTGATGAGCAGCATAAGGAAAATATCAGGCGTTGCATCCGCCATTGTATGCGTGGCGATGTGTTTCAGATTGTTATCAGTCGCAGGTTTGTGCAGCGGTTTGAAGGCGATGACTTCAAACTTTATAGGGCTTTACGTTCTGTCAATCCGAGTCCTTATCTGTTCTATTTCGACTTTGGAGGCTTCCGAATCTTTGGTTCCAGTCCCGAAACTCATAATCGGGTGAAGGGCAATCGGGCTTTTATCGATCCGATAGCGGGAACCACCAAGCGCACCGGCAATCTTGAACAAGACCGTCGGAATGCCGAATTTCTGCGCAACGATCCGAAAGAGAATGCTGAACATGTGATGCTGGTCGACTTGGCGCGCAACGACTTGAGTCGAAACTGTCATGATGTGAAGGTTGAATTCTACAAGGATATGCAGTTTTACAGTCATGTTATCCATCTGGTCTCACGCGTGAGCGGAACGATTACCGAGGCTTGCGATGACCCGTCATCCGCCCAGAAAGTGAGTGTGCGGCTGCGCGAGTTTGTTGACACCTTCCCTGCCGGAACGCTGTCCGGAGCTCCGAAAGTGCGGGCCATGGAGATTATTTCCGAACTCGAACCCCACAACAGGGGGGCTTATGGAGGTTGCATCGGCTTTATTGGGCTTGACGGAGACTTGAACCAAGCCATCGTCATTCGTACTTTTGTCAGCCGTAATGGGGAACTTTGGTTTCAGGCCGGGGCCGGAGTGGTGTCAAAGAGTCATGAAGATTATGAACTCGAAGAGTGTAACAACAAACTTGGGGCATTGGTGAAAGCCATAAAAATGGCGGAGAAACTGTAATATGCTATTATTCAATGTGTAATATTCGGCGATTCCCGTCGTAATATCCGGAAGGCAAGCATGTAATATTCTTCAATTTGCGTGTAATATTTTGAAAGTAACACGGTCATATTTTAAAATCGACAATATGAAGACAGTTATTATAGACAACTACGATTCGTTTACTTATAATCTGGCGCACCTCGTGAGAGAACTTGGTGCTGAGGTCACTGTTTGGCGCAACGACCGCTTTGCATTGCAGCAACTGGAGGTTTTCGACAAAATTATCCTAAGCCCCGGTCCGGGGATTCCTGCCGAGGCGGGCTTGTTGCTTGACACCATCAGATGCTATGCCAACCGTAAATCCATCTTGGGTGTGTGCTTGGGTCATCAGGCCATAGGCGAGGTGTTTGGGGCAAAGTTGACCAATTTGGCGGAGGTTTATCATGGTGTGGCAACTCCCGTCACTCAAATTGGCAATGATCCTCTATTTACCGGGTTGCCCAAACAGATTGAGGTGGGACGTTACCACAGTTGGGTGGTAGACCGGGTCGGCTTCCCCGATAGTCTTGAAGTGACAGCTGTGAGTGATGACGGAAACATTATGGGACTCAAACACAGGTTTTACGACATTCACGGAATACAATTTCATCCCGAAAGCGTGCTTACACCCTTGGGACGGGAGATTGTAAATAACTGGTTAAAACTATAAAACAAACGGAGTAGAGAAGTTCTTTTCTTCTTTACTCCGTTTCTTGTTTGGCGCAGCACCAGCGTGCCACCTTTATCATAACCCCGAGACCTCCGGTCATCTCTTTAAGGAGATAGTATTTCTTGTTTTTCCTCACCAGCCTGCCGTGCATGCCCTTGAGCGGGCCGTGATGTACAACAACGTGGTCTCCGGTTTTCATCCTTGCTTCCTCGTCCGACACGATCAGCCGTTCGACTTCCATGTCGGGATTGCACATGGAGATGAACTCACTCATCTCCTTGGCCGAAATCATTGCATAAGATTTTGAGGTGGGAGTGGGTTTTATCACAGAAACCTTGTAGCGGGGGGAGGATACAAGTTCCTTGAACTTCTTCTCATCGCCACTTTCTACAAATAGGAGGTTGGACACGACGGGGCGTAACCGGCGCTTGTGGTGACCGTTGGCATCTTCGTAGTCTTCGTAGTGCATGGGAATAAACGTCCTGAAGCCTTCTGTCTTGAAAGCTTCTTCAATGGCACGGGCCCTCATGCCGAAGAGCCTGACCGCATACCACGGTTTGTCTGTCATTGTTTCCATGCGTTTGTTTTCTATTTCCCTGTAAAGTCAGAGTTACTTGTCCGATTGCTGAAACAACATCGTTTTTCGACCTGTTTCCTCTATCAGAACTCGCTTGTGAAGTGGAACCTGATGTGCTTGAAGTCTTGCTGGGCCATGCTCAGTACGTAGCCGGAGTCGGCAAGGAACACATCGCGGCCTTCGATGTCTTTGGCCATATACTGATACTTGCGTTTTTTGAAGTTGTCCAGCTCCGTAGCGTCGTCGGCCTCAATCCAACAAGCTTTGTGCAAGTGTACGGGTTCCCAGCGACATTTGGCGTTGTATTCGTTCTCCAAACGGTATTGGATGACCTCAAACTGCAGTTGTCCCACTGTGCCCACGATGCGACGGCCGTTGAACTGGTTGACAAACAACTGGGCCACACCCTCGTTCATCAGTTGCTCAAGACCTTTCTGAAACTGCTTGCTCTTCATGGGGTCGTCGTTCTCTATGTATTTGAACATCTCCGGGGAGAAGGAAGGGAGTCCGCGGAAATGCAGGAGTTCGCCCTCGGTCAGCGTGTCGCCAATCTTGAATTTGCCTCATAATGCTTTTCAAACACTGCCTCCCGGATAGGCTTCGTCAATGGTACTTTTGCGCTGTGCCATGAATTGGGTGGGAGAGGAGAACCTTACCGTCTTGCCCAAACGGATGTGCTGATAGGGCTGATTGCGGACAAACTTGCCCGAGCAGACTTTGCAGAAGGCAATGCAACTGCGATGATTGGGGTCGATGTTGGCCGTGATTTTGAATATGAAACCTGTAAACTTCGGTTCGTCGGGCTTCACCATCCGTTCTTCGGCCATTGTTGGTTTGGGACTTGGAGCTATTTCGACAAAGCAATCGAGCAGCTCTTGGACTCCAAAATTGTTCAGAGCAGAACCAAAGAATACCGGGGCGACTTCAGCTTTGCGGTAGGCGTCTTTTTCAAAGGTGGGATAAACACCATCTACCAGTTCCAAATCGTCACGTAGCTGCTGGGCTTCCCGTTCGCCCACTCGCTCGTCCAACTCTTTGCCTTTTACATCGACAGCCACCTTCTCGGTCACGCGTTGCTTGTTGGGGGTAAAGAGGTTAAGCTGTTGTTCGTAGATATTGTAGACCCCCTTGAAGCGCAACCCTTGCCCGATAGGCCATGAGAGGGGGCGAACCTTGATTTGCAGCTCGGCCTCCAACTCGTCCAGAACATCGAACGGGTCTCGCCCTTCGCGATCCATTTTGTTGATAAAAATAATCACAGGCGTGTTGCGCATACGGCACACCTCCATCAGTTTGCGAGTCTGTGCCTCCACACCCTTGGCACTGTCTACCACGATAATGGCCGAGTCGACGGCTGTCAGTGTGCGATAGGTGTCCTCAGCAAAGTCTTGGTGGCCCGGCGTGTCGAGGATATTCACCTTGTAGGGTTCTCCCGTCTGTCCGTCGGGCAGATAGTCAAACTCCATGACGGAGGTGGACACAGATATGCCGCGCTGCTTCTCGATATCCATCCAGTCTGATGTGGCAGTCTTTCTGATCTTGTTGCTTTTTACGGCTCCCGCCACTTGTATTTGGCCGCCGAAGAGCAGAAACTTTTCCGTCAGTGTGGTTTTACCCGCATCCGGGTGGCTGATAATGGCGAATGTACGCCTTCTTTGTATTTCGTTCATGTGTGATTTTGTGCTATTCTTGTTCGGAAGACAGCAAAGTCTTCATACACTTTTCCAGACTGTCGGTCCAGTAGGGGATAGTGATGCCGAAGGTTTCTTTTATTTTGGTCTTGTCAAGCACGCTGTAGGCCGGACGTTTCACCGGGCTAGGGAACTCGTCGCTGTGGCAGGGGAGAATCTCGCAATCCGTGTTGCCGGCTATCCGGGCGATCTTCCGGGCAAAGTCATACCAACTGCACACACCCTCGTTGGAGAAGTGGTAGATGCCCGAATGGCCTTCATACTTTCTGTTTTCAACGATGTCAAAGATGACATTGGCCAAGTCTCCGGCATAGGTGGGCGTGCCGCACTGGTCGAAAACGACTTTCAGTTGGGGCTTAGTTTTTGTCAGGTGCATCATGGTCTTGACGAAATTTTTGCCATATTCCGAGTAAAGCCATGCCGTGCGGATGATGATGTGCTTTGCTTCGGTAGCCTTAATCTTCTGTTCGCCGTGCAGTTTGGTTAGTCCGTAGATGCCGGTAGGCGTTCCCTTCTGATCTTCCTTGCACGGGGTGTTGTACGGGTCGCCTCCAAAAACATAGTCGGTGCTCACGTGGATGAGCAGTCCGCCAACCTCTTTCATGGCTACGGCCAGATGCTCTGGTGCCGTAGCGTTGAGCGTTTCCACAATTTCTCCGGCGGTCTCTGCTGCGTCTACATTGGTCCATGCGGCACAGTTGATGATACATTTCACATCGTTGTCACCGACCATTTTGCGCACGGCTTCGAGACTGGTGATGTCGAGTTTCTGATAGTTGTCGCACACATCGGTAAAGATGTAGTGGTCTTTGCTCCCTTTGGCCGCAAGTTGCAGCTCGTTGCCCAGTTGTCCGTTGGCCCCTGTAACTAATATGTTCATTGTTGTGATTGCTTGATAAGTGTCTTTTAATAGTTCTATTCGTCTTCTCCGAAGTCCAGTCCCTCGTCGCGGTCTTTGATGTAATAGTCGCTCAAGAGTCCTACAAAGGTGGTGATTTCTTTCACGGCCCGTTCCGTGTCAGCGGTGATTTCCTTTTTCTGCAAGCGCAGCATCATCACGCCGTAGAGTGCATCGAAGCAGGTTTCTATCTCGCTCACTTCCTTGTCGCCCTTGCTCCGCAACTCAATGATAAACGGCAACACCTTATAATATTGTCCGCTGTAGAATGGAAACTTGGTGGATTGGAGCAGCCGGTTGTGCAAATCTACAAGATCCTGCATCAATATCCGGTTGATGTCGAGATGCCCGTATTCGCGCTTACCTTCTTCGTTGAGCATTCTCACGAGGTTGCCAAACCAGTCGGCCTCCTCCTCTTTCTGTTCGTCGGTGTAGTCGAAGCGGTTGATATATTGTTTGCGAATGGCCGGCATGTAGCAGTCGTAGGCCCTGATGATGTCTTCCACCTGCCACATGTAGAGTAAATATTCGGCAATTGATTTTTTCCTTAATTGTTGTGCTATGAACATCTTTTTCCTTCTTTACCTGATTGAAAATACGGCCTTTTCAGCCTTCCCCGGAGCGTCATGTCCGGTCGTGCCTGTGGGAAGCCCCATGCGCCCGGTGGCTAATAGTATTGGGGGAGATGATAGAGATTGAAAACTGTGCCGAAAAGAATGATGAGTGAGAATATGACGACAATGCTCCCTATCACCTTGTTGATGATGATGATGCCATAGACATCAAACTTTCCGCGTATCTTATCCACCAGCCACGTGAGTCCGTACCACCACAGCAGGGCCCCCACAGGGACGCAGGTGAAACCGATCACCATCTCAAGCGGCCGCCCCGGCTGGATGAAAGCAAACTGGGCATAGAGTGCCATGAAAAAGAAGATGATGAGCGGATTGGAGAGGGTGACAAGAAAGGCCGTGAGCAGATTGTGCCAAAGCGTGCCTTTTGTCTTGCCACTTTTGTGCATCTTCTTGACGGGATTAGACAGATAACAGTAGACACCGAACATGAGCAGGAGGATGCTGCCCGTGATTTGCAGGGCAAATTGGTATTCGGGCTTTTGCAGGGGCTCCATGATGAAGCTCATGCCCAGCCCCACCATGAGCGCGTAGATGATGTCGGAAAGAGCGGCACCAATGCCCGTCACAAAGCCATACCACCGGCCTTTGTTCAAGGTGCGCTGCACGCAGAGTATGCCCACGGGCCCCATGGGGGCCGAGGCCACAAGACCGATGACGATTCCCTTGAAGATGAAATCGAGTATGTCTAATTCTAATGGAAGTGTCAATGTCATACCAGCATGCAAAGGTAACAATTTTTTGGTAAGGAGAACTATTTTTCCTGAATAAAACTTTGTGTTGTCCGACCTTTTTCTTAACTTTGCGAAATAAGATCAGAATTCTAACTTATTAAGCAATAGAAAAGCATGATAGAAAACGCGCTAAAACCGTATGTGATCGGATTGGACCTGGGAGGTACCAACTCCGTGTTTGGTATCGTTGATGCCCGAGGGGAAATCAAGGCTACCACTGCCATCAAAACACAAGGCTACAACAAGGTTGAAGACTACGTGAACAAGGCTGTAAAGGCCCTCATCCCCATCATCGATGCTGTGGGAGGCATTGACAACATCAAGGCTATGGGCATCGGTGCTCCCAATGGCAACTTCTACAGCGGAACGATAGAGTATGCACCCAACTTGGTGTGGGCTCACGATTGTGTGGTGCCGTTGGCCCAAATGTTCTCCGAGCGGCTGGGCGGTATTCCCGTGGCACTTACCAATGATGCCAATGCGGCCGCTTTGGGCGAAATGACCTATGGTGTGGCCCGTGGCATGAAGAACTTTATCGACATCACGCTGGGCACGGGTGTCGGCTCGGGCATCGTGGTCAACGGTCAGATGGTTTACGGCTCCGACGGTTTTGCCGGCGAGTTGGGCCATGTGACGATGGTGCGCGGCGAGAACGGTCGCACTTGCGGTTGCGGTCGCACAGGGTGCCTTGAGGCCTATTGTTCGGCTACAGGCGTTGCCCGTACGGCCCGTGAGTTTCTTGCGGTGAGCGACGCACCGAGCTTGTTGCGTGAGCTTGAGCCGGCACAGATCACTTCGCTTGAAGTGAGTCTTGCAGCTGCTAAGGGCGATGAGCTGGCCAAGAGTGTCTATGACTTTACGGGCGAAATGCTGGGAGCGGCTTGTGCCGACTTTGCCACATTCTGTAGTCCCGAGGCCTTTGTCTTCTTTGGCGGTCTCATCATGAAGCCGATAGAAGACAGCTACAACCGCCATGTGATGAATATTTTCCGTGGCAAACCCAAGTTCTTGGTTTCCACGCTCGATGGTAGCTCGGCTGCCGTCTTGGGTGCTTCTGCCGTAGGCTGGGAGTTGTAAGGTCACAATGCAGGATATCCCGACGGGGAAACTTCTTTAAAAAACCTATAAGAAGTCTCAAAAAGCCCCACCCCTCTAAGGACTTACCTTCCTACAAACAGTTGGATGGAAAAGCCCTTAGAGGGGTGGGGGCTTTTTGGGGACATTTATTCCTTATGCAAAAGAAGACTGTCGATGTTGACTGGGGAGATATCCGGATAGATAACTGTCAGACTATTTCTTCGTTTTCGGCCTCTTATATTGCGATATTTGCAATCGACAATCCGCTCGGCGTAAATAAGCGATTTTGGTGACATTTTCAAAACGCTGATAATCAGCCGTTTGAATTTTATTGACACGATTTAAGGCCGGAAAAGGGGGTTTAAAAGGCCCAAACAAGCTTGCAAAAGGGGCACAGTTGCGATACTACCGTGGCCCTTTCGGTGTTCAAGTGTGGCTCTTTCGCAAGTCCGGAAAGCCGGAAAGCGAAAATCAGTGGGTATCTTCGATGTTTTAAAGTCGGCTTTTTGTTCTTGTTGGGGAGTTTTTGTGGATGTGTTTTTGTTGATATTATTCGTCATTATCCGGCATCTCGCAGGGATACTTTCCACCGTTTTTTGTTAATGTGTGAGCGATGCATATATTCATTGCTCCATCCAAATATCGACAGTTCTATTTTAAAGGCCGTCTTAATCCCTGTCCAATAAAAGAGGTTGGTGCAGGATGCTACCAACCTCATGAAATCGATTTTGCTAAAACGCGCAAAACCATTAAATACGGGGACAAATATATACTTTATTATTATAAAATCCAAACGAATTAAAGGAAAAATGTAGATTTTAACATTGTAAACGTACACATACTGATTAAATTTCGTATCTTTGCCCCTTGTAAAGGGCAGATGATGAAGCCCGCATCCCGCCTTGACAGTTGGCACTACTTAAGAAAAGTTTTATATCTATTAACGCATATCAAATCCAAAAAACAATTATGAGGTATCTACAGACTCTATTGCTTGCAATGCTTCTGCCCCTCTGCGCTTCTGCCCGCGGATGGAATGAAACAGAGTACAAACAAATCGAACAGAGCATCGAACGGCCTGTGATAGCCAATCGTACAATCCTGATTACAGCCTATGGGGCCAAAACATCGGCTTCGGCCGCCCAAAACCAGAAAGCCATCAACCGTGCCATAGCCGTGGCTTCGATGAAGGGTGGCGGCAGTGTGGTAGTGCCCAAGGGCACTTGGAACACGGGAGCCATCACCCTGAAAAGTCATGTCAATCTGGTGGTGGAAGAAGGGGCCACTCTGCATTTCGCTTTCGAGCCCGACCTCTATCCACTGGTGCGCACGGCATGGGAGGGGCTGGAGTGCTACAACTACAGTCCATGCATCTATGCCTACGGGGCCACCGACATCGCCATTTCGGGTAAGGGTACCATCGATGGCGGAGGAAACAACGACACGTGGTGGGCTTGGAACGGCAATCCCCGTTTCGGCTATAAGGAAGGTGTCACTACAGAGAGCCAGCGGCTTGGGTCGCGGGCCCAACTGCAGAAGTATGCCGAGGATGGTGTGCCCGTAGAAAAACGCAAGTTTGGCAAAGGCCGTGGACTGCGTCCGCAACTTATCAACTTCATGCACTGCGAGCGCATCCTCATACGCGACGTGAAAATGGTGAACTCTCCTTTTTGGGTGATTCATCCCCTGCTATCAAAAAATATCACTGTGGACAATGTCTACATCTGGAACGAGGGCCCCAATGGCGACGGTTGCGACCCGGAGGCTTGCGAGAATGTGCTCATTCAAAACTGTACGTTCCACACCGGTGACGACTGCATCGCCATCAAGAGCGGGCGCAACAATGACGGGCGGTTGTGGGGCAAGCCCAGCAAGAACATCATCATACGCAACTGCAAGATGGAAGACGGCCACGGAGGAGTGGTGATAGGCAGTGAAATTTCGGGCGGTTGCGAGAATGTGTATGCCGAAGACTGCTACATGGACTCGCCCGAATTGGAGCGCGTGCTGCGTATCAAGACCAACAACTGTCGCGGCGGACTGATTCAGAACATCAACATGCGCAACGTGAAGGTGGGACAATGCAAGGAGGCTGTGCTCAAAATCAACCTCGACTATGAGCCGCGCGAGGCTTGTTACCGCGGATTTCAGCCCACGGTGCGCAATGTGAACATGGAAAACGTGACTTGCGGGAAAAGTGAATACGGCGTGCTCGTGATAGGACTGAACGAGGTGGAGAATGTCTATGACATCAATGTGAGTAACTGCAAGTTTGACGGTGTGTGGAAAGAGTCTGTGAAAATCACCGGCAAGACACGCGACATCAAGTTTGACAACCTGACCATCAACAACAGTCTGGTGCTCAATGAGTCCGATAAACCCTATAAAAACTACAGTCAGTGGCTCACCTACTCGGAGATGAAGCGGGTGCCCCATCCCTACTTGCTGGACTTCAGTACCAGGCCCAAATGGAGCTACGTGATGGGCATTGAACTGGAAAGTATGCTCGACACCTACCTCCGCTATGGCGGCGACAGCATTATCAACTATCTCAAGGAATATCCCGAGACGATGATCGATGACAAGGGCAATGTGACCGGGTATGCCTACAAGGACTTTAACCTCGACAATATCCGCACGGCCAAATTCATTTTGCGTATGCAGGATATTGCTCCCCGGCAGGGTAATGAGAAAGCCTTGAAGACATTTTTCAAGCAACTTGTGAACCAGCCTCGCACCAAAGAGGGGGTCTACTGGCACAAGGCCATCTATGCCAATCAGGTGTGGCTCGATGGCATCTTCATGGGACTGCCGTTCTACACCAACTATGCCGCACAAAACCTTCCTGCCAAAAAGGCCGTGAAGGTGTTTGATGACGTGGTGGACCAGATTGTCAAGACCGACAAGCGCACCTATGACAAGGCCACCGGTCTGTGGAAACACGCTTGGGACGAGACTCACTCGCAGTTCTGGGCCAACAAGGAGAACGGTCAAAGCCGGCACACTTGGGCCCGTGCGCTGGGATGGTATTGCATGGCTATGGTGGAAGTGCTTGATGTGCTGCCCGCCGACTACGCACGCCGCAAGGAAGTTGTCGACCTGTTGAACAAGGCTATGGGTGCTGTCGTGAAATGTCAGGACAAGAACACCGGCGTATGGTATGATGTGCTGGACGTGAAAGACCCTAAAAATTATCTGGAGTCTACCGCCTCAGCCATGTTTGCCTATTGCCTGCTAAAAGGTCACCGCAAGGGCTATCTGGATGACAGCTATCTCCAAGCCGGTATCAAGGCCTATAAGGGAATCGTCAACCGGTTTGTCCGGGTGAATCCCGACAAAACCATCAGCCTCACAGACTGTTGTTCGGTGAGCGGGCTGGGACCGGGCCCCGGCCCTTACGTGAAGAAGCCCAACTACAAGCGCGATGGCAGTTTCGAATATTACATGAGCGAACCCGTCCGCGACAACGATGCCAAGGGCGTAGGCCCCTTCATCTGGGCCAGTCTGGAAATGGAGCAGATGGGCAAGTAGACAAAGGCGATAAGGTCATGCTCAGGGCCTATGCTTGGGCTACCTTATTATATATAAGTATTAAAAAACTCAACAGACGACATGGTGAAACAAGTTTTGACAACGATAATAGCCGCACTCGCGGCTACAACCTTGATGGCACAAGCCCCGGCCTTTCCGGGCGCGGAGGGACACGGACGATATGTAACAGGAGGGCGTGGAGGCCAAATCATTCACGTCACCAATCTCAATGACAAAGGGCCGGGCTCCTTGCGCACTGCCGTCAGTGGCAATGTCAAGAAAATAGTCGTGTTTGATGTGGGGGGTGTCATCCCTTTGGCGGGCGATCTCAAGATAGGGGAGAACACCACCATCCTCGGACAGACCGCACCCTATCCCGGTATCACGTTGCGCTACTACACCGTCATGCCTAACAAGAATAACATCATCCGCTTCATACGGGTGCGACGCGGACAGGAGAAAGATGTCAACGATGGGGCGGATGCCGTATGGAACAGACATATCACCGGCGTGATACTCGACCACTGCTCGTTCAGTTGGAGCATTGACGAAGTAGCTTCTTTTTACGACAACAACAACTTCACCATGCAATGGTGTACTGTGGGCGAGAGTCTGGCCAACGCCGGTCACGGCAAGGGTGCTCACGGCTATGGGGGCATTTGGGGTGGTAAGCTCGCCAGTTTTCATCACAATATGATTCTCCATGTGGACAACCGTGCTCCGCGTTTCAACGGGGCCCGCTATGATTGGAACGGCTACACCGCCAATACCGAGTATGGAAATTACAACTGGGCGAACGCTGTGCAGGCCGAGAATGTGGATTTTCGCAACTGCGTGATATTCAACTGGGGCGGAGGGGGCTGCTATGGCGGTCCCGGAGGCGGCTATATCAACATGGTGAACAACTACTACAAGGCCGGGCCGGCAACCAAACACAAGACGCAAGTGACTTCCGTCTCTGTCGGCAGCAGCGGCAACACGACTCCGACAGCCTTCCGGGGCATGACGAGCCGCTATTTCATCAGTGGCAACTATGTCACAGCGGCTGGAGCCAACGCTGCCAATTACGATTGGAAAGGCGTATCATACGACAAGGGCACTTACACCATCAATGGAGAAATCTATTCTGCCGATCCCAACAATTATTATGGTGACGGCGTGGAGCATGTGAACAATGCTAACGGTGTGGCCTGCGTCAGAATCAAGCTCGATGCCCCCATTCCTGCCGGAGAGGTGACCACCCACAATGCCGAAACGGCTTTCACCAAGGTTTTGGCACACGCGGGAGCTTCCTTGCATCGCGACGAGGTTGACACCCGATATGTCCAAGAGGCCGAAACAGGTAAGGTAACCTACACGGGTTCTGTCACCAAACGTAAAGGGATAATAGATCTGGTGTCTGACGTGAATGGCTATACCGAGGTCAACTTTCCTACAGGCAGGCGTGAAACGGGATTTGACAGTGACAACGATGGTATTCCCGATGCATGGGAGACTGCCAATGGCTTGAATCCTCATGATGCTTCAGATGCCACAAGCTACACCATTGATGGCAAAGGATATTACACCAACATCGAAGTGTATGCCAACTCACTGGTGGAGGACATTATGAAAGCCGGTAATGCCGATGCAGATACAAGCGTGGATGAATATTATCCGTTTTGCAAAAAGGTGGAGACGGGTATTGCTAACATGGCTGACAACAAGACTGCAGTGGTGGTGACAGAGTATTACAGTCTGTCAGGGCAGCGGGTCTCTCCGACAACCAAAGGCATCACAATCATAAAGCAGCTATTGGCCAATGGAAAAACAGCGATAAAAAAACGGATTCTATAAGTTAAAATCACAAGTCTATCTTGTAAGAGGCGTGCTGTTATCGCAAACAGCATGCCTTTTACTTTTTGCATAAAAAAATAATATCAATTCTGTTTTGGCATTCAAAATAATTTATTACCTTTGTCGTCCGGCTTAAATAAAGCCGCTGAAAATAACAGAAAACAGATTATCAACCATATTTAATAACTAAAAAGACAAGTAATTATGAACAAAATTTTACGCTATTCATTGCTCGTAGTACTCACATTGGTAAGCAGCATGTCCTTTGGACAAACAACTTCCGTAGATAACATCGCTGCATTCAAGGCACTTCCTTCAAAGACTACAGCCACACTGACCCTGAAGGATGCAAAAGTACAATATGCCAAAGGCAATGATATCTTTGTTGTTGATGCAACAGGAGGGATAAACTTCTACAAAAGCGGATTGAATTATGCAGCTGGTCAAATACTCAATGGTACCATAACTGCTACTTACGAGTCGTACAACAACCTCCCAGAATTGATTAATGTAAAAGAAGATAAGTTAGTTGTCACAGATGGTACCATCACTCCCATTGTAATGACGGTAGAAGAGGCTATCAAGACCGAAAACGCATGCAAACTTGTCACTATCAAAAAGGTCAAGGCCATTAAAGTTGAAGGAAAAAAAGGCAGCAATTATTTTACTGATACTACAAAGAAACTTCAGATATATGACAGATTCAAATTGGAATATACCATTGACACTGAAAACGAAATGGACTATACCGGAATTCTCATTCCTTTTTATCAAAAGATGGAAATAGCCCCTACAGTAAGTCCGGTTACAACAGGCATCAGCAATATAGAAGCCGCTGCAAACGACAAGAATGCCCCCATCTACAACCTCGCCGGCCAGCGTGTGGGCAAGGACTATAAGGGTGTGGTCATCAAGAATGGTCAAAAATACATTCAGAGGTAATTGTAGAGAACAATAATAAATCCCTTCTTTCTTCCAACTGTAGAGGCTGCGCTTTATGCTTGTTCGCACGTTTCGCAGAAACGTTCATCGTCCTACGATATGGATAAAAATCCGGTGCGGAATACGATTTTTCAAATCGTGCGGGCAGGCATAAAGCACTGCCCCTACCGCCACAGTGGAGGAGAATACAGATGTCATCGCCGTTTCAACTGATAGGTTAACAGTTGGAACGGTGCTTTTTTTACGATGTATAGAGAGGAAGAATGAAATTGCGAAGCTGATAGTTGCTCTCCTAATTTCGGTTCAACATGATACGCTTAAATCTCAAGTAGAAAAAGGGTTTTTCTCAAACAAATACATTTACAAGGACAGAATATAAATATAAATAGTCTCGTTTCGAAATACAAAAACGGTCATTCGTCTTGTAAAATCGCATCTGTATCATAAAAAAACATAAAGGGCGACGAACGTACAGAAGTTTAATTTTGATTCAGTTTCGGCTTCTGCATTTTTTTATTACCTTTGTGTCCGATTCTAAGAAGACAACTAAAAATATTCAGGAACCAACCCAACAATTATAAATTTTAACACAAAAAATCATGAACAAGACTTTTCGTAATTTATTATTGGCAGCCCTTACATTTGTAAGCGGTTCCACGTTCGCACAGACAGCATTTGATTTTGACAAGCCCAAAGAATTGTTTGGCTTTTCGGGTGAGTCCTATGAGACCAGCAACGATGGAGAATTTGAAAAAGACTTAACTGCCACTATTAGCGGCATCACTGTTACCGTGACAGCTTCTGATTACGACAAACATGACAAAATCAATCAAGTTTGGTACAAAACTCCTAAACTCCGTTTGTATAATGGCAAGTTGATCGTTAAGGCTCCACAAGGTAAAAAGATCAAAACCATAGAATATAAACTGGCTCAAAAGTCTAACGAGGCCAAATGGGCAAGTGGCAACACTGCCAACCAAGGCAAACTGTCTGCATACAAAGTCGGATTATCGACTTCTGTAACATGGAATGGTATGGCTGAACAAGTCGTGCTAACGATAGTGGAGGATACATATCTCCAAGCTCTTACCGTTACTCTGGATGACCCGACGACAGGCGTCAATGCCCTTGGTGATACAAAACAGAAACCGGAAACAGCAACTTTCGATCTCGCCGGCAGACAGGTTGGCAAGAGCCATCAGGGGATAGTTATCAAAAATGGCCGGAAATATATAAGAAAGTAGGGGAGATTCCCCTTATAGGGACAACAGAGGGCTGCCGAGGAAAAAATCGGCAGCCCTACTCATTTTTATATTTTACTCCTTCTGCCAAATCTCAGAGTTGAAAGGAGGAATAATACCTCAACATGCTTATAACAAAGGCGAGATGCTCATTAAATGCTTATTTTCTTGCAAAATAGTTTGCTCCTTTCATTTATTTGGCGTAAATTTGCCATCAACAAACTATTATGACCTAATTAACGACAATTTATAACTAATCCCAAAAATAATGAGAAAGCATCTACTTAGAATGAGTACGCTTTGCCTGACGCTCTGTTGTGTCATCTTTGCACAAGCACAGAAAGATAATATGGGCAAAGCGCAAGTGAGCATGATTCAGGAGAAACTACTCTATTCCACCGACTTTTCCGATTGGACTAAAGCTGCTGCGGCAAAAGAGGAATCGACCGTAGCACAGAGTACCAAATACAGTCATGAGAAACTGGATTTCAGTATCTTCAACACTGCTGTAGAACCGGCGGGGGTGAACCCCAAATTCAACAACGGCAATCCGCTCGGTTGGCTCATGGCTTCTAAAGCGGCTGATCCCTACATCACGACATCGGCGTTGGGCAGCATCACGAAAGTATGCTTCGTGCATGCAGCGACAGGAAGCAAGCGCGGTTGGAAGTTGGAAGCCAAAGGTGATGGAGACGGCGATTGGGTGACTCTCAGTGACACGCCGGCCAATCCGGCCAATCGGTGTGAAGTGACCGTCGAGGTGAACAGAACGAATTGCCGGCTACGCTTCACCAATCTCAATGCTTCACAAAATGCCTACCTCTTCGGACTTGACATCTATGGCAATGTGGACATGAGCAAGAGCCCGGCATTGGCCGGCTTCAAAGCCAATGGCAAAAGCTATGTAGCTGCTGATATCTTCAGTGAGACTGCCGATGGTAACATGGCCGCCACGATAGAACTATCTAAAGCAGAACCTAAGATTTCGGTTGAAAATCCGGTGTCAGACCTCACCGCTGACAATGGCGAAATCGGTGACATCACCTATATTGTAGAAGGAGACAACACCATTGTCACTATTCCTGTGACAGCCAATGGTGCAACGACCAATTATATCGCCACCTTCGTACCGAAGAAAGACTTCACGCTGACTTATTACAACGCCGACGGGAACGAACTTGGTATCCAAATGGTGGAAAAAGACTCGAAGATTGGCGCATTCAAATATGAGGCAGCCGATCTGAACATCCCTGTCGGTAAAGTTTTCCGCGGTTGGTTTGTCAATGCTTCAGGCAGCGGCAATCGAAAATACACGCCCGATGAGACCATCACTGGCAATACCGCCCTTTATGCCATTGTCAACGATAAGGAAGTGCAGAGCACAACGGCCCGCTACACTTTCAATCTGACCGATCAATATTTCTATGACGAAGACCATGAGGCTTTCAACTGCATCGGGCAGGGTGGCTATCACGACAATCAGCACGGCTGGCTATTTAAAAGTGGTGACGACATTGAACTGCTCGTAGGCGGCAATGCCTATATTATTCTTTCAAGCTGCAAATACGGCGGGGCAGGGACACTTACGCTGAAAGATTCGAAAGGCAACATCATCGGTACGGCTTCTTACCCAGCAGCTAAAGACGGAGAGAGCGTTTCTTTCCATTATGAAGGTGGAGCCGATGTCCTGCATCTTACTTTCGACTGCTCTCCCTACATACACAGTCTGACGATTGCCAACGTGCAGGACAATCCGATAGACAAGAATGAGGCCGGCTACTTTATCGTAAAGGCCGGAGACGCAGCCCATCTGCTCAACACGCTGATGATAGCCAACGCCGAAGCCAAGGAGGATAGCCGTACTTATATTTTCGTGCCCGACGGTACATACGATCTCGGTGAGACCGTGCTTACTCCCATTTCCGGTAACAACATCTCCCTCATCGGGCAGAGTGAAGAAGGCACACTCATCAAGAATGCACCCAGAGTGGAAAACGAAGGCATCGGCACCACGGCACTCTTCCTTGTCACGGGCAGCAACACTTATTTCCAAGACCTGTCGCTACAGAATGCCATGCCCTACGACATGAATAAGGCTGCAGGCCGTGCAGTCGTTATCCAGGACAAAGGCAACAGAACCATTTGCAAGAATGTGAGGCTGCTCTCCTATCAGGACACCTATTACAGCAACAACAATAAGGGGCAGTTCTATTTTGAAGACGGCGAGATACACGGTGTGGTAGACTATGTATGCGGTGGCGGAGACGTGTTCTACAACCGGGTGAAGTTTGTCAACGAGTCTCGTTCGGCAACTCCCAAGACCGGAAGCGTGACCATCGCCGCCCCCTACACCGATGGCACGCAATGGGGCTACGTGATGAGCGGTTGCACCATAGAGAATCGTGCCAAAAGTTTCAACTTCGGCCGGGCATGGGGAGGCACGCCACGATTGGCATGGCTCAACACCACTATCAACCAACCGGCAGAAGTGGAAAGCACGCGATTCACCACCGGAGGCATGAACACCTACGCTGACAAATTTGTGGAATACAATTCCGTGGATGCCTCCGGCAAGGTTGTGTCTCCGGCAAGTAACACACTGACATTCAAAAAGGACAACAAGAGCAAGACCTACGAGACCATTCTCACTGCCGGCGAAGCTGCCGAATATGCCATCGACAAGGTGTTCACCGACTGGCGACCGGAAATGCTCGCCGGGCAGATGAATATAGCCAATGCCCAAATCAGTGCTGGAAGTGACATCTTCAGCTGGGATGCCGTTGAGGGTGCTACAGCCTATGCTGTCTTCAACCATGACAAGCTTGTCACCATCACTACCTCCACTGACTATAAACTGACGGAAGCGGGCAACTATTCTGTGCGGGCTGCCAACAGCATGGGAGGTTTTGGAAAACCATCTACCGTCACTACGGGCATCGGCAAAGTGGCATCAAAGGATGCAAAAGCCATTCGCATAGAATATTTCACCATCGGTGGAGCAAAGGTGTCTACACCGCAGCAAGGAGTCAACATCGCTGTGAAAACATTTGCCGACGGAAGTCGGAGCTGCTCCAAGGTGATTGGCAAGTAAGGGGCATCTGAGGAGCATCCGAATGCCAACAAGGGCTGCCTTTCCACAGAGGGCAGCCTTTGTTTTTTGCACTTATACACTTTTTTCACCATAGAAAGAGAAAATATTCCTCCTATGATGGGGATATAATCCATAACTTTGCGACAACAAACAAATTTCAAAGAGCTAAAACAATGAATCTCAGCAAAATCATCTTATCGGCCATGCTCGCCGGCACGCTTGGCACTGCCTACACGGCAAAGAGCCAGACACTCCCGGCCTTCCCGGGCGCAGAAGGATTCGGCATGTACACCACCGGCGGACGCGGTGGAAAAGTTTATCACGTCACAACCCTTGAAGACAATGGCAAAACCTCTCTTAAAGGTTCTCTGCGTTGGGCCAATGCCCAAGCGGGCCCGCGTATCATCGTATTTGATGTTTCGGGAACTATCTTTTTGAAATCAGCTTTGAAGATCAATGAAAACACCACGATAGAAGGACAAACGGCAGCTGTAAAGGTGATTTGCATTGCCGACTATCCGGTGACGCTGAACAGCAACACCATCACTCGCTACCTGCGTTTCCGGTTGGGCAACCGACAGGTGGCCCATCACGAAGGAGACGGATTGGGGGGTATGGATTTACACGATGTGATGGTCGACCACTGTTCGGTGAGTTGGAGCATCGACGAATGCCTGTCGGTTTATGGCAGCAAGAATCTTACGGTGCAGTGGTGCCTTGTGGGACAGAGTCTTAAAAATGCAGGCCACTCGAAAGGGGCCCACGGTTACGGGGGCAACTGGGGAGGAAGCGGAGCTACTTATCACCATAATCTGCTTGCCCACCATGAAAGCCGTGTGCCTCGCCTCGGCCCCCGACCGAGTACACAGACTGACGAACGGATGGATTTGCGAAACAATGTGTTCTACAACTGGGCCGGAAACGGATGTTACGGCGGAGAGGGCATGAATGTGAACATCGTCAACAACTACTACAAGGCGGGGCCTGCCACACTGAAACGCAGCGCGCTCATCCAACGACGCATCGCGGGAATAGGCATCAGGACATCAACATATACGCACCATGGCACCGAACACCCAAACGACTGGGATAAGATGTGGCACGTGTGGGGTGATTTCTATGTAAGAGGAAATGTAAACTCCGTTCATGCAGACGTGACCAAAGACAACTGGACGTATGGCAAGCAGATTAACAGTGGAGCAAAGGCATTGAGCAACACATACACGCAGAGGACGAAAGACACGATATGCGTCACGACACCACACCCGTTCTATGCCGTCACCACAGAGACGGCATACAAGGCCTACGGCAAGGTGTTGGCATACGCTGGCGCATGCCTTCACCGGGATGCGGTAGACCAACTGCTGGTAAACGACACCCAAAACGGGACAGCGACCTATACGGGAACAGGAAACGGAAGAGTGCCGGGCATCATCAATAATCAAAATGACATAAAACCGGTTGGTGCCGGAGACGACTGGAGCCCGTGGCCGATGCTCAAACAAGACACACCACCGGCAGATACCGATAGAGACGGCATGCCCGACGAATGGGAAACGGCCAATGGCTGTAATCCTGCCGTTGACGATGCTGCGACACTGGCACCTAACGGCTATGCCAACATCGAAAACTATGCCAACAGTCTGGTTGCCGCCATCACGACCGCACAACTCCAAGGGGGTACATTGCTCTCAGGACAGCAGGAAGCAGAAACCGGCATCAAGGGAGAGGTGGTGCCAAAGAAGAAAGATGACGACACAGGTATCGACGATAACAAAACCGACCTTGCGGATGCCATTTCGACCCGCTATTTCTCTATCGACGGTAGCGCGCGCCCCATTCTCCAAAAGGGAATCAATATCGTAAGGCAGACGATGAGGGATGGAAGTGTGAAGACCATGAAAATAGTGATGAGATAGAAAACACCAAGGAACAGCCGATATTTGATGGGGGAATTGAATGTATGTATTGTTCGCACACCCTCAAAACCGGCGAGAAGTCACCTCCGCAAGGTATCGGATTGCGACGAATAATCCTAACAAAATCACATCCGCAGAAAGTCTCCATCCAGAACGGAGTGCCGGCTTAAAACCACCGAAAAAGCCCGGTGATTTTCCCATTCAGGCTCCTCGGACTTGCAAAAGGGCCACACTTAGCATGCGAAAGGGCCACAGTTGCGCTTCAACCGTGGCCCTTCTGCAAGCCCGTTTGGCCTCTTTCATGGGCATTTTCGGACCCAAAATCGTGTCAACAAAATTCAAGCAACTGATTGTCAGCGTTTTAGAAACATCGTCAAAATCGCTCATTTGCGCCCAAGGTGGTCCGTTCGTTGCAAATATCGCAAGCAGAGAGGCTGAAAACGAACAAATAGTTTAACAATTATTCTATCCGAAAGTTTCCCTACTAAATATCGACAGAGACAAAACAAAAGCTACAGAAACGACTTCGTAAGATGATGCCGTTTCTGTAGCTTTATAACTTGTAAGCAACGCCGGTTGCTACTTTTCCGCGGGTTCGGCTTTCTTTGTTGCAGCCTTTACAGCCGAAGCCGGTTTGCCGGCAGCAGACTTTTTAGCGGCAGGCTTCTTGGCGGCTTTCGCCTCAGCCTTCTTTCCTTCGTGTGCTTCGCGAAGTTTATCACTTTCCGCCTCTATCTTTTCAATCTTGGCTTGCAGGCGGCTTATCTCCTTATCCTTCATCTCGATCTCGTCCCCTTGATTCTTGATAGTGGTGAGAAGACCTTCCAACTGATCGTTGTCTATTTCTTCAGGATAGAGGTTGTTGACACGGTTGATGAAGTCCCCCAAGATGTTCATATAGTTGGTGAAAGCATCAAAAGGACTACTGTAGATGCCACGATCGATACCAACGTTACTTGGCTTAGTGGTCATGAAACGGAAATTGTTGCTCGCCTGCAGATAGTCCCAGTCTTGATTGATACGAGGGTCATTGGCGATGCGCACACGGTCGGCCACACTATAGAGCTTGTTAAAAGCCTCGCGCTGCATAGGATTGCCCAACCATGAGCTTACGTCGCGCTCTTCATCTACCCAACTCAATGTGTCCGGGACGTTGAGCGTGTCTATAGCCTTAATCTTCATGCAGAGTTCCGTAGGTGTGGAGAATGTTATGCCCCGTGCTTTTGCGCAGGTTGGCAAGGCTTTAAGGAATTCGAGGATATTGCTTGACAACGGTTGGGCTATGCCTAAAGCGGAAAGTTCCATAAAGATATTTATTACCTGCTCTTCTTCCGGAAAAGCTGCAATCCTATCCATATAGGTGTCGGCAAAAAGCGGATAGCCAGGCCAATCGCTGTTGTTGAAACGCAAGGATATATCATCGCTCAAGGTGATGTCGCGAAGCAGGAGCTTGAGATTGGGAGCCATGGCGCAGTTATAGATGTAGTGGGGGCTCTTCCACCCCAATACATGCTTTGCACCTTCCGTGAGCATTCCTTTAAATCCCAAATGGGAAACCAGCAGGCCGATGTCATCACTGTAAATGAGCGACGAATTGCGGAGCACTTTCGGTTCCTGGCCGAAATACTCTTTAATCTTGGCACTTTGTCTTTTCACCTCTGCCTCGAAAGCAGCTTCATTGACGAGAGAGGACAGACCGTGGGAATAGGGCTCTGCAAGAAACTCTACACATCCGGTGCTGTTAAGTTCTTGCAATTTGGTCAGCACTTGAGGGGCATGGAACTCCAACTGTTCCATGCCTACACCGGAGATGGAGAAAGCCACTTTGAAATATTTGCCGTTGGCATTGATCATCTCTTGCAAGGCATTCAGGGCCGGCATATAAGAACGCTCGGCAATGTCTGTGATGGCGCGTTCGTTCTCATAATCATCATAATAGTAGTGATCGGTGCCGATATCGAAAAAACGGTATCTCTTCAGATGGATTATCTGGTGTATCTCGAAATATAAACAAATTGTTTTCATCTTGTGTAATTCGTTAGGTAAGTTTTAATTGAATGAAAAAGTTCAGAGAGCAGGAAAGACTATTTCCACCCGAGGGTGCGCTCGTAGAGTTCACGAATCCAAAGTCCCACTTTCTCCCAGGTGATTTGGTCAACCTCATGTTTGCCCTCCTCTTGCAAATATTTGAAAAGGCTCTCATTGTGGCAAATGCTGTAAATGGCATCTGCCAGAGCATGGATATCCCAATAATCTATCTTGAAACAGTTGTCGAGAATCTCGGCACAACCGCTCTGCTTGGATATGATGGTCGGCGTTCCGCACTGCATTGCCTCCAATGGTGAGATGCCGAAGGGTTCACTGACCGAAGGCATCACATACACATCGGAGTCTTTCAGGCACTCATACACCTCTTTGCCCCGCATGAAGCCGGGGAAGTGGAAACGGTCGGCAATGCCCCGGATGGCAGCCAGCTCTATCATCTGGTCCATCATATCGCCCGAACCGGCCATACAGAAGCGGACATTACGAGTGCGATGGAGTACCATGTTGGCTGCTTCGACAAAATATTCCGGTCCTTTCTGCATCGTTAAACGGCCAAGGAAAGTAACTACCTTTTCCCTGCCAGTGTGGTCGGGACGGGGAATATCTTGGAGTTCTTGCCGGAGAGGATAGACGGCATTATGCACCGTGAAACATTTGCGCGGGTCTTGATGATACTGATTGATGACGGTTTGGCGCGTCAGTTCAGACACACACATGATGCAATCGGCATTGTCCATACCGTCTTTCTCTATCGAATAGACGGTAGGATTGACATGCCCACGGCTGCGGTCGAAGTCGGTGGCATGGACATGGATGCAAAGTGGTTTGCCTGAAACCTGCTTGGCATGGATGCCGGCAGGATAGGTCAGCCAGTCGTGTGCATGGATGATGTCAAACTCTTCCGTCCGTGCGATAACGCCGGCTATCACAGAATAGTTGTTTATCTCATCATGCAAATTGGCCGGATAACCACCGGCAAACTCCATGCACCCCAAATCATTGACATGCATATAATTGAAATCGGCATAGATGTGGTCGCGGAAACGATAGTAATCGTCAGGAGACATGATGTTGCCTATTCTGCTTTGCACGTAATCATGAGCAACATCCCGCCATACGATGGGCACACCGTTCATGGCAATAATCCTTGCTGCCGAGCGGTCTTCATCGCCAAACGGATGTGGCAGACAGAGTGTAATATCGACATCGCCTTGGGCATGAAGCCCCTCGGTTATACCGTAGTTGGCAGTGGCCAACCCACCGAACACGTGAGGAGGATACTCCCATCCAAACATTAAAACTTTCATAGTCACCTCCTCCCTTTTATTGATATTGATACTTTTCCAAAAGTTCCAACGTGCGGAGAATTTCGCCGACATTCATGGCAAACGAGATTGCTCCACGCCCCTGGAATGGAGGGTTGCCATCAAAAAGCTCGCTGATTGTCCCAAGGCAATGGCAGGACATCTCGTCCTCAAATCCCACCATCTGGCGTTCGATAAAGCTAAGACGAGTACGCTTGTAAAGTTTCAGGCAGGCCTCCATGTAGAATCCACTCAGCCACGGCCATGCTGTTCCTTGATGATAGGCATAGTCTCGCTGATTTTGTGACCCCACATAGATTGGATTGTAACCACCGCTCTTCGGAGAAAGCGAACGTAGTCCCTTTGGCGTCAGCAATTCACGTGTGCAAATGTCAAGCACGGCTTTTTTCTGATCTTGCGAAAGGGGCGAATAGTCGAATGCCACAGGGAATATCATGTTCGGCCGCACACTCCAATCTATCATGTTACCATCCACATAGTCGTAAAGATAGCCATATTCGTTGAGGAATGTGTCGAGGAAAGATATCTTCACTCTGCCTGCAAGTTCTTCAAACCGGACAGCCATTTCGCTTAATCCATCGTCTCCGGCAATGGCTGCAGCAAACTTCAAAGCATTGTACCAAAGGGCATTGAACTCGACGATAAATCCGGTGCGCGGGACAACCGGTTTGCCATTGGCAGTGGAATTCATCCAAGTGACGGCCTTATCACGGCCCTCGGTGTGCAACAGGGCATTCTCTTCCAATGTGAGGTTAGGATGCTTGCCGGCCATGATGTATTCCACGATGTCAAATACCAGTTTGCCATAAAGTTTCCGGCAACGCTCTCCGCCCACCTCCTTTGCATACTGCTGAATGGCCCAGATGCACCACAAAGGCACATCCGGCTGTTCTATTTCGGTCATCTTCACTGTCGAGGGTTTTCCCTCCATAAATTCCCGGAGACCTCGTTCTGCCGTCTTCATCACCAATTCAAAATAGGATTCTTCCTCTATTGACAGTGTCAGGCCGGGAAGCGAGATAAACGTGTCTCTGGCACGGCACTTGAACCAAGGGTAACCGGCAAGGATATATCTTTCGTCATTCTTCAACCGATTATGAAATTGATGGGCGGCATTCACCAGACAATGGAAGAAATTGTCCCGTGGGTTGCGCTCCTCCACTTCTTTCTCAAAAAGGGTTTTCAAGCCACGCGTTTTCATTTCCGAAGTGGATGCTGCAAACACGATGCTCTCTCCTTTCTTTATTTTCATCTCGAAATACCCCGGCACATAAAGGTCTTCATTGGAAGCATAGCCTCTTTCTTGTTCTTTGGGGTATTCCACACCGCGATACCAGTCGGGCAGAAATACAAACTCATTTTTCTTGGAGAACTGCATGAAAAGATTAGGATAACCGGCATACATACATGTGCTGATGCCATTGTCCACGAGGTTGTATTCCCTGCTTGCCGTGGAGTTCTCGTGCGTGAACTGGCGTACACTGCGAAAGGCAAGGAACGGACGGAAGCGGAGAGTCGTGTCGGAATGGGCATCCTCAAGCGTGTAGCGAATGAGGATACGGTCTTCATAGTGCTGGAAGACCACCTCTTTCTTCAACACGACTCCACCAACACGATAAAGTGTGGTTGGAACCTTGTCGCAATCAAATTCCCGAATATACTTATGACCATTAGGGCTGTAGTTATTGCCCTGATACTTATGCAAGCCGAGATTGAACTCGGCACCATGCTGAATGACCGTCACGTCAAGCGAACTAAGCAGCACATGGTTTTCGTCGTCAAGTTCCGGAACCGGAACAACCAGCAGACCATGATACTTACGCGTATTGCAGTCTACAATCGTCGAACAAGAGTAGGCCCCCGAACGATTCGTACGAAGCAACTCTTTTGACAATGACTCTTGTAGATTGGTCATCAGAGCTCTTTCAAATCTTATATAACTCATAGATCTGTATTAAGGTTTAGTTATTTACACGCTTTGTTGATTGAAAGACGAGTCGGCTTGTATTCTCGCAAACCTCCGCATTCTTCACCAAAGATAAGAAAAATATGTCTTACAACAAAATAAAAGGTTTTGTTTTTGAAAAAAGAGTAACATTTCATGCTCTATAAAACAAAAATAGTCAAGAAAAATAATAAATTGAAAAAAAAGATGTAATTTTGCAACAGAGTAGGAAAAGTTTCAGAACAGATAATGGTAAATAAGGTTGATTTAGACAAGGAAAAGATAGCAAAAAGTATCACTTCGCTGTGGGAAAACCTCCGCGAAGAGCACTACGCTTTACTCCTCAAAAATCTTTCTGTGCAGCATTTCAAGAAGAACGAAATCATCTATAAAGAATTTGAGAGCCCGACCAAAGCCATGTGCCTCATCCAAGGCAAAGTGAAAATTTACAAGGATGGAGTAGGGGGGCGTAACCAGATTGTAAGGGTTATCAAACCTGTCGAGTTTTTCGGATTCAGGGCCTACTTTGCCGGTGAGGATTACAAGACAGCTGCTATGGCTTTTGAAAATTGCGTAATCGCCTTTTTTCCCATCAATGTACTGATAGAGTTGATGACTGCTAATTTTGAGATTGCCAAATTCTTCATCAGATATCTCAGTGTGGAATTGGGACGCTCGGACGACCGCACTGTCAATCTCACCCAAAAGCACATTCGCGGTCGGCTGGCAGAGGCCCTCTTGTTTCTCAAAGATAGTTATGGACTGGAAGAAGATGGCTACACACTTAGCATTTACCTGAGCCGGGAAGATTTGGCCAGTTTGTCGAATATGACCACTAGCAACGCTATCCGCACGCTTTCAGCCTTTGCCAATGAAAAGCTTATTGCCATAGACGGGCGGAAAATTAAGTTCATCGCTGATGACGAACTAAAAAAGATTTCCAAAATGGGATAACGCCCCTTGCAGTTTTGTCCCTCTCTCTTTCATTGATAAAGAACCTGCATCAACTTCACACCGGAATGAGAAAATTGACAACTTCTTGTTCCACCGAGATGGCGTAAGCGCCAACGGGGGTCTTCATCAGTCGCCCGTCAATGCCCACCAGTGCATGTGATGCCTCTTTGACAATCACCTCACGGGTGCGATAGGGGTGCACACTACGATGGTTGAGGAATTTTCCTTTGACAAACAGATAGATGCCTTCAAACAGCTGGGTGATTTCCGGATGATAGACGACTGACACATCAAGCAGACCGTTATAGGGTACGGCGTTTGGTGTCTGCCCATAGCCGTTGGCATTGCCTATGCATACAGTCATCACTTTGCGCTTCACCTCGTCGCTATTGATCTTGAGATGCATTTTATAGTCCATGCGCTGGAATATGAGGAGGATGAAAGAAGAGATGAACGATAATGTGCGTGAACCGAGAAGATGGCGGGTTTTCCGCCGGAGATTCATGATGGCAGCTATCAATCCGATATTGATGCAGTTGAGGAAATAACGGTGACAGCGCTCGCCGTTTTTATTCGTGTAGCGAATGCAGCCCAAATCGATCTTACGCACGCGACGCTCTTTAAGCCAGCCGATGGTCTGCTCATACTCATTCTCCCTGAAGCCCCAGAAATGGGCAAAGTCATTCATCACGCCATTGGGAATGACCCCCAGAGAGAGCTCGTCCCGAGCCTGCCGGTCCAGTTGCATCAGACAGTTTACGGCATCATTCAATGCCGAGTCTCCACCGACGATGACGATAGTCTTGTAGCCGTTGTTGATGAGCATTCGCACCAACCGTTCCACACTTCCGGTGTTTTCACTCTGGACAAAGTCATAGTCCACATGATACTGCTTGAGAGCCCTTTCTATCTTCTCCCAACGCTTTCCGTTTCTCCATCCGCCTTTCGGGCAATAGAGAATGCCCCATTTGTTCTCATCTACCATAAAAATATCTTCCAGTCTTCTCCATCATAGGAGAAGTTTATCTACAATTCATTGCATATTACTATTCTTCATGAGCTGCTTGCATTGTGCCACCTTCTCGGGCATGGGCAGCAGTGCGTCAATCCAATGGATGGTGAAGCCCCGCCGCTCCATTCCCCGAAACCAGGTCATCTGCCGTTTGGCAAACTGGTGAATGGCTATTTCCAAGTCTCTGAACATCTCGTTGTAAGTGATGCGGCCCGTCACATACTCCGTGACGAATTTATACTCCAGCCCATAATAAATCAAGTCCTCGGCCGGTATCCCCCTCTGGAGCAGCCCTCTGACTTCATTTGCCATCCCTTCGTCGAGTCTGGCTTTCAGCCTTCGGCTTATTTTTTCTCTACGCGCATCGCGGTCGATGGCTACACCGATAATCAACGAGTCAACAGCCGGCAGCTCCCGTTCCGGTATGGGATGCTCCAGATTGTAGGTTTCTATCTCGATGGCCCTGATGGCCCGCTGCGCCGTGTCGACATCCGTGCGGTTGTGCATCTTGGTTCCCGCCTTCGTTTTCAAGTTTTCCAGCATGCGTGTCAGCTCATCGAGCGATTTTGGGGCCAGTGCATCACGCAGTGTCTGATTTTGAGGCACGGGGGAAAGCCTATAGCCTTTCAACACCGATTCTATGTAAAGTCCCGTGCCACCGCAGAGGATGGGCTGCACGCCTCTGCCCGTGATGTCAAGATAGGCGTCATAGAAGTCTTGCTGATATTGAAAGAGGTTATATTTCGTCCCGGGTTCGCATATATCTATAAGGTGATAGGGTATCTGCCGGCCGTCGATAATATAGTCGGCCAGATCCTTTCCCGTGCCGATGGTCATCCCACGATAGACCTGACGCGAGTCGGCACTGATGATCTCAGCATCTGTCTCTGCAGCCAAAGCCGCCGCAAGACTTGTCTTGCCACTGGCCGTAGGGCCCAATATCGTGATCAGTCTTTTCACCATTCAGTTCTCCATGTCATCTTCTATATGCCGCGTTCCCGACTTTTTCTTTCTCTGGAAATACTGCAATGTCGCGAACACGGCAACAAAAATAATATAATTCGGTCAAACGACAAAACAATTAAACGAAAAAAGCCGCCCGACAATGTCGGGCGACTTGTATTTCGGTAATTAAAGTGCGGAGATTAACCGTTGTACTTCTTCATCACCTTGATCAGGTCAACCACCTTATGGCTGTAACCGATTTCGTTGTCATACCAAGAAACAACCTTTACGAAGTTGTCTGTGAGGTAAACACCGGCATTGGCATCGAAGATGGATGTCAACGGGCAACCCAAGAAGTCGGAAGAAACAACGGCATCTTCGGTGTAGCCCAGAATGCCTTTCAGTTCGCCTTCGGCAGCAGCCTTCATGGCATTGCAGATAGCCTCCTTGGAAGCGGCCTTCTTCAGGTTAACGGTCAGGTCAACCACAGAAACGTCCAAAGTAGGAACGCGCATGGAGATACCTGTCAGTTTGCCGTTCAGCTCGGGGATAACCTTACCCACAGCCTTGGCAGCACCGGTGGAAGAAGGAATGATGTTGCCGGAAGCGGCACGGCCACCACGCCAGTCTTTCATCGAAGGACCGTCAACGGTCTTCTGTGTGGCTGTAGTAGAGTGTACGGTTGTCATCAGACCGTTCTCGATGCCGAAGTTGTCGTTCAGCACCTTAGCGATGGGAGCCAAGCAGTTGGTTGTGCAAGAAGCGTTGGAAACAACCTTCTGGCCGGCATACTTGTCGGTGTTAACGCCGCACACGAACATGTCAGCCTGACGACCGTCTTCACCGGCTTTGGAAGGAGCGGAAAGAACAACGTACTTGGCACCGGCCTTGAGGTGCTTTTCAGCCTTGTCCATAGCGAGGAACAGACCTGTAGACTCAACCACATACTCTGCACCAACCTCGTCCCACTTCAGATTCTCGGGATCACGCTCTGCTGTAACGCGGATGTGGTTTCCGTTCACGATCAGCTCGCTCTTCTCAACGTCAGCCTCGATAGTGCCGTTGAACTGGCCGTGCATGGTGTCATACTTCAGCATGTAAGCCATGTAGTCTACCGGGCAGAGGTCATTGATAGCCACTACCTGCACATCCTTTGCATTCTCAGCCTCAACAGTTGAGCGGAAAACGAAACGGCCGATACGACCGAAACCGTTAATACCAATTTTAATCATTTCTATTTGTTTATTTTAAGGGTTAAAATAATATTTGCCTTTGTGATATACCTGTCAATTCTGTTGCGCCACTTCTTCGTGCCTTCATTCCTATTGCTACATAAAAATGCGACACTTTCAAGCAATTTTTTCTTTGTCTGAGCGCAAAGTTACAAAATATTTTCTATATTTGCAGCCGAATTGAGTATTAAATTATATAAAAAACACACTCTTTCTCCCATATCCAAGGGGCAGAAAAAACAAACTTGCGAGAGTGTCACCCCGATGTTACAATTATAAGATTCCAACAATAATAACACAATAAAAGTATGAGTAAATTTTTAAATGAGTTCAAGGAATTTGCTGTGAAAGGCAATGCCGTAGACATGGCTGTCGGTGTGATCATTGGCGGTGCTTTCGGCAAAATCGTATCTTCCATAGTAGACGACATCATCATGCCACCCGTCGGATGGCTCATCGGGGGTGTCAACTTCAGCGACTTGAAATTCACATTGCCTGCGGTGGAGATTCCCGGTGTGGAGAACATGACGGCTGCCACCATCAACTACGGTAATTTTCTCCAGACACTGATCGATTTCACCATCATTGCCTTCTGTGTGTTCTTGCTTGTGAAGGGTATCAACAAACTGGCCCGCAAGAAGAAAGAGGAAACACCTGCTCCCGAAGCACCCGCACCGGAACCCACGGCTGAAGAAAAATTGCTTACCGAAATCCGCGACCTGCTGAAAAAGCAGCAATAAGCGGACTGCCGGAAACCGACAGAGTGCTTCACTTGCAGGGGAAGCCATGCCACAAAAGCATGTATCCGACTGTGACATGGTCGGGTGCATGCTTTCTTTTTCACTCTTCCCTGAACGATTCGGGAAAATGGGATAGTTGTTGTTAGACGGGAGAAAAAGAATAGTATGTATGGGGCGCACACCAACAGAAACAGGTGAAAGGAAGTTCCGCAAGAGGCCGGACAGTGCCGAATAATATTGACAGGAACACATCCGGCAAAATCCTCCAACCAGAGCGGAAAACCGGGTTTGAACCACTGAAAAAGCCCGCCGACTTTTCCATTCGTGCTCTCCGAGCTTGTAAAAGGGCTACAGTTAGCAAACGAAAGGGCCACTGTTGCGTCGCAACAGTGGCCCTTTTGTAAGCTCGTTTGGGCCTTCTTAAGCCCGTTTTCGGACTTAAAATCGTGTTAATAAAATTCAAACAGCTGATTGTCAGCGTTTTGGAAGTGTTGCCAAAATTCGCTCATTTACGCCCGAGTAGCTGCCCGTTGCAAATATCGCAAGCAGAGAGGCCGAAAACGAACAAATAGTTTGACAACGATTTATCCGGCCGAAAGACCCACCGGCCCTGCCCGGGGGGCTCTTTACTTCCGGATATAATCCTTCGTCAGCATATCATAATAGAGGGCTTCCAGTTCGGGAAGCGACAGATGAGCCACCGAATGCTCAATCTGTCGTATCAACTCTTCCCTCCGTCCTTCATCGTGTTGTTGTCCGAAATTCATAACGCAAAGGTTAAGTCATAAACATGAATCAACGATGACCCGCCAAAGGGCCGGGATTTACTCCCACTCAATGGTTGAAGGTGGTTTAGAGGAAATGTCATAGCATACCCGGTTGACCCCCTTCACCTTATTGATGATCTCATTGCTCACCTTGGCCATGAAATCGTATGGCAAATGGGCCCAGTCGGCCGTCATGGCGTCTTGCGAAGTCACGGCACGCAAAGCCACGGGATGCTCGTAGGTGCGCTCATCGCCCATCACGCCCACAGAGCGGATGGTGGAGAGCAGCACAGTGCCGGCCTGCCAGACATGGTCGTAGAGGCAGCTGCCGTCGGGCATGATGTAATGGTGCATGTGCTCGATATAGATGTCGTCTGCATCTTGCAGAATGCGCACTTTCTCACGGGTGATGTCGCCAAGGATGCGCACGGCAAGGCCGGGACCGGGGAACGGATGCCGCTTGATGAGTCGTTCGGGCATCCCGAGCTCGTAGCCCACACGGCGCACTTCGTCTTTGAAGAGCCATTGTAGGGGTTCACAAAGCTGCAAGTGCATCTCCTTGGGCAGGCCTCCCACGTTGTGATGACTCTTGATGACCATTCCGGTGATGCTCAGGCTCTCGATGCGGTCGGGGTAGATGGTGCCTTGGGCCAACCACTTGGCGTCGGTAATTTTCTTGGCCTCGGCATTGAACACTTCCACGAAATCGCGACCGATGATCTTGCGTTTCTTCTCGGGATCTGTCACTCCTTCCAAGTCTTTGAAGAACTTGTCGCTTGCATCTACCCCGACGACATTGAGTCCGAGGCCTTCGTATGCTTCCATCACCTTCTTGAACTCGTTCTTGCGCAACATGCCGTGGTCAACGAAAATGCAGGTGAGGTTTTTACCGATAGCCTTGTTCAGCAGTGTGGCACAAACGCTGGAGTCTACACCGCCCGAAAGTCCGAGAATCACACGGTCGTTGCCCAACTGCCGTTTGAGCTCTGCCACGGTGCTCTCTACAAACGAAGCTGCGCTCCATTCCTGCCGGCTCCCGCAGATGTCCACCACAAAGTTGCGCAGCAGCTGTGTGCCTTGTGAGGTGTGATACACTTCGGGATGGAATTGTACGGCCCAAAGTGGGTGCTTTGTTGAAGCGTAAGCGGCAAATTTCACATCTGCCGTACTGGCTATGACATGGCAATCTTGCGGAATGGCGGTAATCGTATCGCCATGACTCATCCACACTTGTGAGTTTGGTTCAAAACCTTTGAAAAGAGGATTCTCACCGTCAAACTGCTGGAGGTGGGCCCGGCCATACTCGCGTGTGCCGGTTTGTTCCACCTTTCCCCCATTGGTGTGGGAAATGAACTGTGCTCCGTAGCAGATGCCCAGCACGGGATATTTGCCGACAAACTGACTGAGGTCGGTCTTGAATGCCTCCGGGTCGTGGACACTGTAAGGCGAACCACTGAGAATGACACCTATCACGTCGGGGTCGTCCTTCGGGAATTTGTTGTAAGGAAGGATCTCACAAAAGGTGTCGAGTTCGCGCACACGGCGACCAATGAGCTGGGTTGTCTGTGAACCGAAGTCGAGAATGATAATCTTTTGTTGCATTATGATAAGAGAGTTTATGTTCCGTTCCGGTTCTCGTTGTGATGAGACAGTCTCGCGCAGAATCGGTCGGGAGGTGATGATAATATGCTATTTGATGTGTCGCAAAAAGTCCTCCGCCTCTTGCAATGTTTCTTGTTTTCCTACATCCATCAGTTTTAAATCTTCTTTTACATAGCCTCTGATGGCATAGCGGTCACACCATTTCAGATAGAAATCGACAATGCCAAATTTGGCCGGCATTTCATCCATGCAAGGGAAGAGGGAAGGGGAAAAGACATGAATGCCGCTAAAAGCATACATGTCACACGAGGCAGGCTCCAGACGAGGGTAGGGGCTCTTGACCTCCCGAGTTTCAATATTGGTCCAACCGGTCAACAGTCGTGATTCGTCTTTGGAGAAAAGCAGATAGCGCTTGGTGCTACGGGAACTGACAAGCAAGGTGGCATCTCCTTTTTTTCCTTCCTCATAAAGTTGCCCGAGATTCACATTACTTAATATGTCTACGTTGTGAATCAATATTGGTTGGGAAGTGTCGAAAAAAGGCATAGCCTTCTTGATGCCTCCCCCGGTGTCAAGGAGCGCATCACGCTCGTCACTGATATGAATGTCAAGGCCAAAGTTGTCGTTTCCTTTCAGATAGTCAATGACTTGATCGGCAAAATGATGTACATTGACCACTATCCGGTTAAATCCCGCTTCTTTCAATCGAAAGATGACACGACCGAGTAATGGCTCGCCCCCCACACGTACCAATGCCTTGGGCATTGTGTCGGTGAGCGGTTTCAGGCGAGTCCCCAGCCCTGCTGCGAAAATCATTGCTTGCATCATTTTCTAATTTAATGCGTGCAAATATAGCCAAATTTCACGACATGACAAAATTTATGGGGAGATTCATAAGCGTTCAACATAAATATGCTGCCTCTTTATTCCCCGCCGTCACCGTGGGGAAATAAAAAGGGGACATTCTTTTGTGTTTCCCCCGAATTGCATTATCTTTGCATTATGAAAGTAAAAATAGACTGGAAGAAAGCTGTCATCTTTCTCATTGTGGCAGGGGGATTGTATTTCATCTTTGAGAGTTTTGCCATGGCGCTTGGCATCATCCTCATCCTTTTTGTCATTGATTATTTCATCGCCGATAAGATGGATGACCGCCGGCGTCGGAAGAAACGCGAAGAGGAATAGCGGACGGCAGACCCGAAAGGAGATAGGGTAGAGGCGTCTGTGATGATGTCTGGAAATGAAAAACGGATATGGATAAGCTGATAGAACTATATACAGAGTGGGCCGGAGCAGAGCCGGCCGGAGTAGAGAAATTGCCTGTACAGGGGAGCAACCGTGCATACTATCGTCTCACGGATGCCGATGGCATGAGTGTTGTGGGCTGTGTGGGAACCAGTCGTGATGAAAACCACGCATTCATCTACTTGGCACGCCATTTTGCCAAGCGCCGGATTCCCGTGCCCAAACTGCTTGCCGTGAGTGGCGATGAACTGCGCTATTTGCAGGAAGACTTGGGAAAGCAGTCGCTCTTCGATGCCATCCGTGGGGGGCGCGAAGCCGGAGGACGGTATAACCAGCGGGAGAAACGCTTGTTGGTGAGTGCCATACGAGAACTGCCCAACATACAGTTGCGTGGAGCGCGTGGTCTCGACTGGTCCAACTGCTATCCGCAGCCGGAGTTTGATATCGACAGTGTGCTTTTCGACCTCAACTATTTCAAATATTGTTTTCTCAAACCCACCGAGCTCGATTTCCACGAACTCAAGCTCGAAGCTAATTTCCGCCTTTTTGCCAAAGACCTCACTTCCGAGCCGATGGACAGCTTCCTCTATCGCGACTTTCA
>OGGO01000396.1_pt1 | contig 44827 bp, 41 predicted proteins | sample 1571231 | NCBI WGS metagenome assembly OGGO01 (sample SAMEA2582036, study PRJEB24529) | metagenome | biome: Human gut stool | place: China | collected 2011 | reverse complement strand
TATGGAACCCTTTATGGGAGATTGGGTAGATTTTTAGTCAACTAGTAAAACCCCAAACGCCGCGAAACGTTCATGGATTACATCGAGGCCACCGAAAAACGCATCGGAATTCCTGTTCTCTACATCACACACTCTGAGCACGAAACAGAACGATTGGCCTCACGTTTGCTCTACATCGAGGACGGCGTCATCAGGGACAAACCTGGCAACACCTCCCGCCTCGACAACGATTCCCACTCTCGGAGGACTTTCCAATGAAACTTAACCTGACTGTTGCGGCCTTGGCCGCAGGGGCTTCTCTTCTTTTTGCCGGTACAGCTGCAGCCGAAGTTACCGTAACCACGGGGGCGGGCTACGTTAAGATGGTTCAAGCGCTTGTTGACGCTTATCAGAGCCAAACGCAAGCCAAAGTCGGCACGGCTTTCGGCGGCAACATCGGTCAGATGCTCGCCCAAGTACGCGAAGGCGGTAAAGTCAATCTCGTGATTTCGGATGCCACGAGTCTGCAGAAGTTCTCCAATGAACTCAAAGAACTCAAGACCGGCGTCAAACTCGGCGACACGCCTCTGATTCTTGCCTGGCGCAAAGGCATCGTTCTGACCGGTCCCGAAGATCTGGACAAAAGTGATGTCAAGCGCGTGGCCATGCCCGATCCGAAAGCAGCCGTCTATGGCCGCGCCGCCAAAGAATATCTGGCAAGCAGCGGCTTGGACAAGAAACTCGGTGATCGCGTCAACATTGCTTCCACCGTTCCGCAGGTCATGAGCTACGTCGTGCGCGGAGAAATGGACGCAGGTTTCGTGAATCTTGTTGCTGCGCGCGGCAACAAGGATAAAATCGGCGGTTTTACAGCCGTCAAGGACGGCTACAAACCCGTTTTGATGACCGCTGTCCCTGTGAAGGACTTGAAGGCTCAGGACAAAGCCGATGTGGAAGCCTTCATGGCATTTCTGGCCTCTGACAAAGCCACACCGATTTTGAACAAGTTCGGTGTCGTCCGCTGATTTGTTTTCGGCTGACGATCGAAACGGGGCGCGCGCTTGATCCAAACGCTTTTGACACCGCTGCAGGAACTCCGGACAGTCCTGTCTGCGCCGGGAATTCTCGGTGCACTCTGGCTCACGGCTCAGACCTGTCTTATTGCGGGCATCGGTTTTGCCATTTTCGGCCCGATACTCGCGTGGTGGTTTGCGCGCCGTCCGACAGCTTTCTCGCGCATCGCTTCGTTTCTTACCACATTGCCTCTCGTCTTTCCGCCGGTGGCTCTTGGGTATCTGCTGTTGGTTCTCTTGGGGCGCAACGGCTGGATCGGCTCCTGGCTGTACGACGCGGGCATTTATCTGATTTTCACGCCCGCGTCCGTGGCGCTCGCCGCTTTCATCGCAGGGCTTCCGCTTGTCGTCAAACCCATTCAGACTGCTTTAGAAGGTCGTCAGCTCAAGGCAATTGAATTCGCGGGAGCCGTGCACGGAGCTTCCGGCTGGACCATTCTGAGACACATCACGCTTCCCTACGTCCGACCGCAAATTCTCTCCGGACTGCTACTGGGCGTTTCACGCGCAAGCGGAGAAGTCGGCATCACCATGATGGTGGGCGGCAACCTGTCGGGCAAAACCAACACACTCTCGTTGGAAATCTTCAACGCGGTTTCGCGCGCCGATTTCGATGCCGCTGCCGCTCTGTGCCTGATCCTCTCGATCTTTACGATCGTGATCTTTGCGATCTTGGAAGGCATCAGACGCCGAACGCCCGCTGAGTAGACCTCAGTGCGCGGCTTCCCAATTGTCCGCCACCCCGACTTCAGCCAGGAGCGGTACAGAAAGCGACGCCGCGGACTGCATGATGGCGGCAACGTTTTCTTTGACCAACTCCAACTCGTCCTCCGGCACTTCAAGAATCAATTCGTCGTGCACCTGAAGAATCAAACGACTTTTGAGGTTTTGCTTCTTGAGCCACCGATCGAGCGAAATCATCGCGCGCTTGATCAAGTCAGCCGCCGTCCCTTGCATCGGCGCATTGATCGCAGCGCGTTCCGCACCGGCCCGCACAGCAGGACGCGAACTCAGAATATCCGGCAACCACAGGCGACGACCGAAAGCTGTCTGCACATAACCTTGAGCATGCGCAGCCGAACGCGTCTGCTGCATATAGCGAGCTACCCCCGGATATCGGGCAAAGTATTCCTCAATGTAATGCGAAGCCATACGACGCTCGATGCCGAGATTTTGCGCCAAACCGAAGGCGCTCATGCCGTAGATCAGTCCGAAGTTAATCACCTTGGCCATTCGGCGTTGCTCGGCCGTCACGTTTTCAGGCTGCGTACCGAACACTTCGGCAGCCGTGGCGCGATGAATGTCTTTACCTTCTCGGAAAGCCTTGAGAAGTCCTTCGTCCTGAGAAATGTGCGCCATGATGCGCAATTCAATCTGCGAGTAGTCGGCAGAAATCAGTTTGCAACCAGGTTTGGCAATGAAAGCTTCTCGCACGCGCCGTCCCTCGGCAGTTCGAACCGGAATGTTTTGCAGGTTGGGGTCCGAACTTGCCAGGCGCCCTGTTACAGCCGTGGCCTGACCGAAAGTCGTATGCACACGTCCGTCCTCCGGGTCAGCCATCTGCGGTAGCTTATCCGTATAAGTGCTCTTAAGTTTGGAAAGCGCTCGAAATTCCAAAATGAGCTTAGGCAGCGGATAGTCAAGCGCAAGTTCGCTCAAAACCTCCTCATCAGTCGACGGGGTTCCCGAAGCCGTTTTTTTCTTCACCGGCAACTGCAGTTTTTCAAAGAGTACCTGCGCCAACTGCTTAGGACTTGCCGGATTGAAAGCGCCGCCAGCAATTTCCTCAATCTTGGCCTTGACTTCGTCAATACGTTCGGCCAATTCTTTGCTTTGCTGAGCAAGTTTCTCGCGATCAATCAACACGCCCGAGCGCTCCATCCCGGTGAGTACCTGCATCACCGGCAGTTCCATGTCTCGGTAAATTGACAAAAGCGCTTCATCTTCGGAGAGCTTGACCCACATCACAGATGCCGCCGTACGCAAAAGCGCAGCGGTGCGCACGCCGAAAGCCGCCGCATCTTTCAGAGGCACGGTAACGGCATCGAGTTTGCCGGCTCCCTTGCCATAAAGACCTTCATCATCCAGTGCGGAAAGTCCGGTTGTGCGCACGACAATCTTGGCAAAGTTGTGCTTGAGATGCGCTTCTATCACATAACTCATGAGCATGGCATCGTGAACGGTGCCGGAGACCGGCAGACGAGCGTTGGCCAGCAGATGCTGACAGCGCTTGGCGTCAAAAAACACTTTTGCCGCAGCACTCGCAAACCAGGGGGCCAAATGTTCGCGGACCGCCTCTGCGTCAGCATTCGGTCCGTCCTGATGCATCAAGGGGACATAAGCCGTACGAAGCGGATTGAGGGCAAAGGCTAGGCCAACGGCCGCATCGTGCATGGGGCTCGTGTTATTGCCGGCCACCCAGACAGCCACCGGGAAGCGATCTGTGGCGACAGCATTTAACTCGTCTGCCAGTTGCGCAACCTCATCGGGCGAACAGACCACTCGCACGTCGCCTGCCACAACGGGAGACACGGCAGGAGTCGACTCGGCCGTTTCTTCCGTCGGAATCGAAGGCGCTGCAAAAAGGTCTGGCGTCATCGTCGGGACGGTCTTCTTGGGTGTGCGTACGGCACGGCGACCTGTCGAACCGCTCATTTCCCAACGGGCATAGAACTGAGCCAAGCCCTGGGCATCGGGTTCTTTCTTGGTAAATTCGATCGGATCGAACGAAACGGGCGCCTGCGTATTAATCGTGACCAACTTCTTGGCCAAATCCAAAAACGGGATCCCCTCACGCAGATACTCGCCGATCTTACCTTTGACCTGATCGGCGTTGGCAACAAGATTGTCGAGACAGCCGTATTCGGCAATCCACTTGGCCGCTGTTTTAGGCCCGCATTTGTTGATGCCGGGAACGTTGTCAACCTTGTCCCCCATAAGCGCCAGATAGTCAATGACACACTCGGGATACACCCCGTATTTCTCAAAGACGCCTTCGCGATCGAGAACCGTTTTGGTCATCGTGTTGATGAGATGGATGCGATCGCTTACCAACTGAGCCAAATCCTTATCGCCCGTCGCAATCACGACATCCCAGCCGACGGCAACGGCCTGTACTGCAAGCGTGCCGAGTACATCGTCAGCTTCCACACCTTCGACTTGCAAAAGCGGCCATCCCTGCAATCTGACCAACTCAAAAATCGGTTCAATTTGGCTTCGCAACTCCTCGGGCATCGGCGGACGATTGGCTTTATATGATTCGAAAAGCTCATGGCGAAAATTTTTGCCCTTGGCATCAAAAACGCAGATCTCGCAATCGGGCGACACCGTATCGTGCACCGTTCGAAGCATACCGTTGAAGCCTTTGATGGCTCCGGTGGGTTCTCCCTTGCTGGTAGTCAAAGGCGGCAGTGCATGAAAAGCTCGGAAAAGGTAGTTGGAGCCGTCAACGAGAAGAAGTTTGGGCATGGTAACGTTCGGTCAAATTGAAGGACACCCGATTCTAAAGAATTCCGTCGCGGCAACAGTGTCGCAGAAACGATCCATTGCTCATTTTTCTGACGGTTGCTACAGGTTTTGATGCTCAATCCCGTATAAGATAGAAGCACACGCCGAGGTTTCGAAACCACGGCAATCGATACTGATAGAGAGGTTTCTTGTAATGCGTAAACTCTTTACCGCACTGTTTTTGACCGGCATGGCCACCGGTCTTTGGGCCCAGGTCAACGATGCGCCGCCCGCCTACATTCCGCCTTCAAACGAAGTGCAGCGCAACGCTCCCCCCGCCCCCAACTTGAACGCCGACGTCAAGCGTTCTAATCGCGACGCCCGAGAAACATATGAGGCATCGCGCCTGGAGCCGTCTGAGCGCGACATGCAGCGTGCCCGCGAAGAACGCAGCAAGCGCGTCGACACGGGTAAGGTAACGAAATACCGTTCCGAATACGGAACAATCATCGAAGAAACACACGATCAGAACAACCGTGTGACGGACGTGCGTGTGACACCGGGTTCTACCGAGATTCCCTACACAATGAAAAACCGCAGCGACCGCCCTGTTGACAACCGTCCGGGCGCCGATCCCCGCTCCACGCTCGATACGCCGAAATTCATCGAGTTCAGCTGGTAACACCTCATGGCCGTCTTTACGACTCTGACACCGCTGGAGGTACGCAAAGAGCTCCCTGATTTCAACATCGGGGAGCTTTTGTCGCTGGAACCGATTGCAAGCGGCATTGAAAACACCAATTATTTTCTGGATACGACCGAAGGCCGTTGGGTACTGACCGTTTTTGAACGTCTCAGTGAAAGTCAGCTTCCTTTCTATCTGGAACTGTGCGCGCACCTGCGGGGCCAAGGATGCCCTGTGGCCGCTCCGGTGCGCACGAAATCGGGCCAACTTTTTTCGCACATCAAAGGCAAGCCCTTTTCCATCGCCAATCGTCTGGAAGGCCGAAGTATCGAAAACGTAACCGCAAAAGAATGCGCAAGCATGGGTGAAGTGCTCGCCCGTATGCACATTGCTGCTCGAGGTTTTTCCCTGTTTCAGGAAAACCTGCGCGGTCCGCAGTGGTGGCAAGCCACGGCACCCGTTGTGCTTCCCCATCTTGATCCAACCGTCGGAGCAATGCTCTCCGAAGAAGTAAATCATCAGCTGACTGTCTTTTCCGATTCGCAATTTCAGGCTTTGCCCGTTGCCGCCTGCCACTGCGACCTCTTTCGAAACAACGCCATGATCGTCGGGCACGGAACCGAACAGGAACACGTGAGCGGCGTATTCGACTTCTACTTTGCGGGCTGTACGGCTCTTCTTTTTGACGTGGCCGTCACCGTCAACGACTGGTGCACGGACTTCGAAGCGCCCGATCTGCATTTGGATCCGAGAAAAACCGAAGCTTTTCTGAGGGCCTATCACGCCGTGCTTCCGTTTACCGATGCCGAGCGCCGCTGGTGGCCTGACATGTTGCGCGCGGCGGCGCTGCGCTTCTGGCTCTCGCGGCTCTATGACTTCTATCAGCCTCGGAAAGCCAGCCTCCTAAAACCGCACGATCCAACATATTTTGAAAGAATTCTGCGCAATCGCAAACGCGTAACTTTCCCGCTCGTCGACTAAAATCCTGCGTTTTCGGAAGGTGTCGTGCGAGACACTTTCCATTCTTTTTTACTTGAAAAAATTTTCATGACTGACAGCAACACTTCGCGCCGTCTTTCCGCCGCCAGCGGTTGGTATTGGTTTCGAGACGCCGCAACGGCCGTCGGCCGCAAACCACTCAATCTTCTGGCCGTTACGATGGTCTACCTGCTCATCATGGGCTTTTTGAGTGCCATTCCCTATGCAGGCATCGTCTTTGCTGCACTTTTCATGCCATTTGGCACGGCTTTTATCGGGCGCAGTACGCGAACCGCGCTGCAAGGAGGCGACCCGCGTCTTTCCGAACTCAAAAACGTCTTTATCGATCCCGTCGTGCGCCAAAATCTCATGCGCATCGGATTTGTTTACGGTTTCATTCTCATAACCGTAAACGCTCTTTACGGTCTGATGGCTGCCGACTCCATTGCACTTTGGAAAATTGACGCCAATGACCGACTCGACTGGGCAAGCGTTCAGGCCAATATCCCGTGGGACGCCATCGTCGCTGTGACGGTCATTTACATTCCTGGACTTATGGCCGTCTGGTTTGCTCCGCTTCTGGCCTCCGAAAAACGCATGAGCTGGGGCAAAGCCGTGTTTTATTCATTCTTCGGCTGCCTGCGCAACATCATTCCGGTAATCCTGCTTGTGTTGCTCGTGGGTGCCATGATCGTTGCATTCGGTCTGCTTGCTTCGGCTCTCATTTCTGCGCTGGGCTCAACCGATGCCGCTGTGACATTCGTCATCATGCCGCTGGCCTTTCTGATGCTCACGCTTGTCTACGCGGTGTACTGGCCCATGTACGCCTCGTTATTTGAAGACATTCGCTGAAAGTCGTTCTTTGCCATCGTCAAAATTTCTCAAAAATGGATTATTCTCGGTTGGCATTCGTTCGCGAGAGCCGACCGAGTTTGTTTTTGAGCGTCCGTTTTCTAGAACAAAAAATCTCTGGAGTTGTGATATGCAAACGACCATTGAACTCCCGCCACCGGTGGAAATGACGATGCCCTTTTCGCAGGTGTTGGGACGCCGCCGCAGTCGACGTGAATTTTCGGATCAGCCTCTGGATCTTCCGCTGCTGTCTACTCTGCTGTGGGCCTGTGCCGGACAAAACGGCGCCGATGGTCGCCGCACCGTACCTTCGGCTCTCGACAGCCGTGAAGTCGAATGTTTCGTTTTCGATCAAAAAGGTGTTTGGTCCTATTGCGCCGAGACACACGCGTTAAAGCTTCTGACCGAGGGAGACCATCGTTCAGCCACCACGGCCGGTCAAGACTTTGTTTCTCTGGCTCCCGTCACGCTGATCTTTGCCGTCAATCAAGCGAAGACCGGTCGAATCTCCAACGGCCGCGCCGGTGCCATCTGTCAGTCTGTCGACGTTGGCGTTATGGTTCAAAACGCTCTTTTAGCTTGCTCGGCCATGGGGCTTGCCGCTGTTCCGCGCGCTTGGTTTGAGCCGCAGGATGTTCTTGGAGCCGCCGGCTTGAAGTCCTACGATCCACAAATGGCCGTGACGGTCGGTTTTCCGCAGTAAGGTGGTGCAACGATGAAGCGCATTGAAGAACTCAAGGACATCATCAAAGGCAAAAAAAACGAAGAAAACCCCAAGGCTCCCGAGCGGGAATTGCCTGCACCGGGCAAAATGTCGATGCCTTTGTCGGATGTTTTCATGCGACGCCGCTCGTCGCTTGACTTTTCCGACGCACCGATCTGTGACGAAGATCTGGTGCGAATCCTGTGGGCAGCCGACGGCCTAAACGGCAAGGGCAACAACGAAAACCACCGCACGACACCGACGACGCTCAACTGGAAGGAAATCGACACCTACGTCGTCAAAGCCAACGGTGTCTGGCTGTGGGTGCCGGAGCGCCGCGTGCTCTCATTTGTGCATGAAAAAGACTGCCGCAAAGACTTCTGTCTGTTGCAACCGATGGTCAAGCAGGCTCCCGTGCATTTGGTCTATGTCTACGATCAGGCCAAGACGCAAGGACTGATGACCGATCTGGCCATGCAGATCGTGCAGTTCATCAATCGAAAGAACATCACCAAAATGTCCGATGAAGTGATGGCACACGCCCCGCTTCTGGACACCGGCGCCAAAGTGATGGCCGTCTATATGGCCTGTGCCGCGCTCAACATCAACTGTCTGGCGCGACTTACCTTCGACTCGGAAAAGGTACACGACACGCTGCAACTGACCGCAACGCAAATGCCGCTGTGCGTGCAGACGTTGGGATACAAACCCAAAGGACTTTTGGATCTCGCTTTCTGATCTACCAAACGTTTGACGCCGACTCAGTTGAGTCGGCGTCTTGCTTTTGATTTACAGTACAGGCCGTCAAGCCTCCGATCGTTCAGAGTAAGACGTCAGGCAAACAATTCGCTCATTTCTTCGCTGCGGGTTCTGCAAGCCTGCACCGCCGCCTTGACTGTACCGCGCAGGTCGTGCGCCTCAAACGCTTCGATTGCCTTGGCGGTCGTGCCGCCCTTGCTCGTGACGTTGTGACGAAGCACGTCAAACGCTTCGCCGCTCGTACGAGCCAGCGCCGCAGCACCTTCCACCGTGCTGAGTGCAAATTCCTTGGCCTTTTCGGGCGAGAGCCCCTCCTGCATCAGCGCATCGGCCAGGGCTTCCATGAAAAGGAACACGTAAGCGGGGCCCGAACCGGGACCTGCCGTGACAAGATGCAGATCGTCCTCGCTTTCCACCCATTCCAGAGCACCGACTGTCTGCATAACGCACTGAGCACGGTAGCGATCGTCTTTGGTTGCCTGCGGCGCGGCAAAAAGACCCGAAAAGCCTTTGCCCACCATCGCAGGCGTATTGGGGATGCAGCGCACCACTCGTCGGGTGCCCAACCAATCGGCAATCACGTCGGCGCGAACGGCCGCTGCGATTGAAAGCACCGTCGTCTCGGGCGAAACCAAAGAAGCCACTTGCTCACAGCACTCCTTAAGACCTTGCGGCTTGACGGCCAAAACCACCACATCAAGTGCCGTGATCCAGTCGCCGGGTTTCTCTTGCGTCGTGATGCCAAACTGCTCGCGCAACGCGGCCAATTTTTCGGGATGACGATCCATCACCGTCACATGCTTCGGATCCGCGCCGCTTGAAACCAAGCCCGCCACAATGGCGCGCGCCATGTTGCCGCCACCTAAAAAGCCGATTTTGAGCATCTGTCGAGTCTTCCTAAAGATGTTGAGAAAAAGTCGCGACGATCATCATACCGCGAGCATCATTGGAAAAATCGCAAACTCCAAAAGTCGTTGATGCGTGATTCGGTGCAACCGATTTTGACTATAGTGTCATCTCGTTCAACAAAACGCACGGCTATACGATGTCTTCCTTCTGGATGCTGGTGGCGTCCTTTCTTTTTGCAGTCATGGCGGCAAGCGTCAAGATGGCCGCTCCGGAAATCGGATCGTTTTCGATGATTCTTTGGCGCGGCGTGTTCGGCTTCGTCACGATTTTTGTTTGGGCACTCACTACCGGCAGGTCGCTTAAAACGCCGTGCTTCGGTTCGCACGTCAAACGCAGCGGTATAGGCACCGTCGCTCTTGGCATGTGGCTATATGCCGTTGCCAATCTTCCGCTTTCAACCGGCATGACACTCAACTATACGTCGCCGCTTTTCATGGCGGCCTTCGTCGTAGGAGCTGCCCTCTGGTACAAAAAGCCCGTGCAATGGCAGCTCGTTGTCGCTACCGTAGTGGGCTTTGCAGGCGTCGTGGAAGTGCTGCAGCCGGAGTTTCATGCAGGCGACATGTTTCCGGCTCTCGTCGGTCTTGCCTCAGGACTGCTGTCTGCCGTTGCCTACATGCAGATCCGGGAGCTTACGCGGCTGAATGAACCCGACTGGCGCGTGGTGTTTTACTTTACGCTTTTCAACATCATTTTCGGCGCCGTGACGCATCCGATTTTTGATCAGCCTGACGTGTACACCACCAAGAGCGTGCTGTGCATCATCGTAGCGGGAAGCTCGGCCACACTTGCACAAATTGCGCTCACGAAAAGCTACGGATCAGGCAACCTGCTTCTCAGTTCCATTCTGTCGTTCTCGGCCATTGTCTTTGCTGTCACTATGGGCATCTTGATTTTCGGGGATCCCATTGAGATGCAGAGCCTCTTTGGTATCGCTATCATTATTTTTGCCGGTGTTTGCGCAAGCGTCATCACCAAGCGCGCATCATCCCGCGAAAAGAAAACTCACACTTGAATTTTTCGAACCGTCTTCAGGAAAAAAGCATGTCCGGCTCCCAACTCATCACCGTCACCGAACTCAACGCCCTTTTATCCGACCGCAAGCTTGTGCTGCTTGATGTCCGCTACAACCTGACTGATGCAGCATACGGACGCACCGCTTATGCAGCAGGTCACATTCCGGGAGCCCGCTTTGCCGACCTCAAAACCGACGTTGCAGGGGTCTGCTCAGGCAGCAACGGCCGTACCCCGCTGCCTGATTCCGGACGCTTCTGCGTAAACATGCGCCGCCTCGGACTCAATCCGGATTCCACCGTGGTTGTATACGACGACGGCGAAAGCAACTTTGCCGCCCGCCTCTGGTTCACATTGCGCTGGGTGGGTTTTGCAAACGTGCGCGTTTTAAACGGCGGTCTTTGCGCATGGAAGGCCGCTGGGCTACCGCTTCAGGCTGAGGAGCCCGAGTGGGAAGCCGGAACCTATCGAGCCACTATGCCCCTTGAACGCGTCTTTGACGACGACTTCGTGGAACGTAATCTCGATCTTCGCGACTACACTCTCGTTGACGCCCGTGCGCACAACCGCTACACAGGCGAAGTCGAAAACCACGATCCCAAGGCCGGCCACATTCCGGGCAGTCTGAACCGTCCGAGCAGCGACAATCTGCGTCCCGACAAGTGTTTCAAAGATCCGGAAACGCTGCGGCAGGAATTCGAAGCGGTCTTCAACGGAGTGCCTCACTCCGACATCATCAACAGCTGTGGCTCGGGTGTCACGGCCTGTTGCAACCATCTGGCCATGATGGAAGCAGGCATTCCGGCTGCCGGCGTCTATATCGGCAGCTGGTCGGAATGGGTCAGCGACGAGAATCGTCCGATAAAGACCGGCGACGAACCGTAACGCTTCACTTTTTTCCAAACCGCCCCAAGACAAGGCCCGAACACTTCAAAATCCGAAGCGTTCGGGCCTTTTTCGAGCAAATCCTAACCTTCGGCTAGGCTCGGTCGTTCTAAAATGGTTTGTCTGACTGCGCCGTCGGGCTCAGTTGCTCATGAATCAAGACCATTCACACAGAAAAAGCAGTACCGTGAACGACACCAAAACCATTTCCTTTGCCATGGATGCGGCCGGAATGTTGCGCGCAATCGATTTCAAACCCCGCAGCCTCAAAAAAGTTATCGAGTCCGAACTCGGAGACGACTGGAAAAAATCTCCGAAAAAACTTCTCAGGGCCATGGACCGAGTTTCCGATGTCTACACGGTCATTTTCACGGCGCGTCAGCGCATGATTCCGGAATACATCGCCAAGTACGAAACTTTGCACGATAAAGTCCGTGAATTGAGCGCCCAAGGCCTCAAGGCGCTTGAGCTCACCAAGGACGGTCTTCCGTCTCAGGACGATCTCGACGCAGCACAGTCCAATGACGTTTTCGAGCTTTACGCCGAAACGCGCCGCGATGCGCTGCGCTGTCACCGCGCCCTTTCGCTGATGCAGAAGTCCTCGCTCACCGATTGGGTCGAGCACATGGACAAGGCTGAATTCAAGGTGCTTATTGCCACAGCCAAGGAGCTCTTGGAGCGCAATGTCCAAAAGAGCGATTCCCTTTTCTGTTCGCTCAAGGACAGCCCTGAAGGTGCCGCCCTTTCCGTGTTGATGGACATGCCGCCGGCCTCACTCAAACCTTTCGGCTTCTCGCAGACGATCATCGGAGACGTCCCCTGCGCTGTCATCGCCGACCGCAAAGCCTTCAAGACTTGGTGCGAAGAACAAGGTTTTGAATTCTCGGAAACAGTCGCAACGGAAAAAACTCGCAACGCTGTTGCGGTGAAAGCTGCAAAGGTCGAGAAAAAATCTGAAAAACCGGAAAAACCTGCCAAAAACACCAAAACGGCAATCAAACCGCAGGAAAAGGTGAGTGTCAAAATCATCAAGACGGAAGCCAAGCTTGCAACCTCCAAGCCCAAGGCAGCCGCACCGGTGAAGGCTCAGCCCATGGTAAAACCGATGGCCGCCGCCTCCTCAGTTGACGATCTGGCCAGCCGCCTTGTCAACAGCCTTCAGATCACACCGAGCGCCGTCGAGCACCGTTCTCCGGGACGTCCTCGTAAGAGCACAGCAAAGCCTGCCGCCGTCCAAGCAACCGTTTCGACGACGATCTCCTCCCGTCCGGCTTCGCGCAACAAGTCTGGCGGCAACCATAAGGCATAAAGCTCGCCATGGATCACTACGGTTATGCCGACGCCCTGCACGACGCCGTGCAGAGTCTTTCGGCTAAAGAAGCTCAAGATATGCTTTTCGATTGTCTTTTGAGCGATACGCAAAAGGGTGAACTTTTGATCCGAGCGCTCCCCACGACGCCCCCGCGCGCCGTAGCCGAAAGTTTTGCGCGAACGATGCTGTCAATTCTCAGGGAGCTGTCCGACCGTCTGCGGGAAGATGCTGCCAAGCCCACGCTTGCCTTCTTTCTTCCCACAAACATCGATCATTACTTGAAAAAACTCGCGGAATTTTCCGCACAGGCCGCACAGCGCCTGCCCGTGGGCATTCTCTTTCCGATGCTTTTTGCCATTGAAGAAGAAGCAAGACGCATCACCACAACGCCCGTCTTGCCACAAGGTGCCGACTGCCACGATCCGCTTTTTACCTCAGCGCTCAAAGCCATGATCGGCCTTTCTCCCACCAAGCGCTGGCAGACGGCTGAACTCATTCGCGCCTACGTGGGCACGCTACACGAAGAGCGTCACCGTACGCTCGTTTTAGATAGTCTCAACAAGGCGCTTGCGGCCACTGAAGCATAGCGAGTCTCCGAACAAACAAAAGCCCGCACGAAGCGGGCTTTTGTTTGCGCAGTCGCCCGAGAGAGGCGACCGCTTTGAGACTCAACGACAGATCACTTGTTGCTCGGGACTTTGCCGGTCACGCCCTTGACGAAGTAGTTCATCGTGGTGAGCATCTTGTCGTCGGCGCGCTTGCCTTCGGGGATCTGCACCTTACCTTCATTGTCCACGATTGGACCGGTAAAGACGTCGAATTCCTGCTTTTCCATCTTGGCATAGGTCGCGTTAATGTCGTCAACCACCTCCTTGGAAGCATCCTTGGAGATGTTAGACAGCCGCACCATGTGCATTTCGGCGCCGCCCCAGAGCGGTTCAACCTTCCACTTGCCGTCCATCACAGCCTGGATGCGCTTGGCATAGAACTCATCCCAGTGGTGCGTCACGGCACCGATCAGTTGCGTGGGAGCAGCCTTGACCATCGGGGAGTTGTAGCTAATCACTTTCACGCCCTTGCTTTCGGCCGTGGAGGCCACAGCCTGGGAGTTGGTGTGGTGCGTGATGATGTCGCAGCCCTGTCCGATCAGCGTATTGGTCGCATCGGCTTCCTTGCCCGGGTCATACCAAGTGTTGGTCCAGACCACATCAACCTTCACGTTGGGATTGATGGTCTGAGCACCCAACGTGTATGCATTGATGCCCTGGAGCACTTCGGGAATCGGCACAGCGGCGACGTAACCCAGATGGCCGTCCTTGCTCATCGAAGCGGCAAGCTTGCCTGCGAGATAACGAGCCTGATAAAAGCGAGCGTTGTAGTAACTGAAATTGTCGGCCGTCTTATAACCCGTGCAGTGTTCGAACTTCACATCGGGAAATTCCTTGGCCACCTTGAGCGCCGGATTCATGAATTCGAAGCTCGTCGCAAAGATGATCTTATTGCCCTGCGAGGCGAGATCGCGAATCACGCGTTCGGCGTCAGCCATCGTCGTGACGTTTTCCACAAACTGCGTCTTGATCTTGTCGCCGAACTGCTTCTGGATCAGCTGACGCGATTCATCGTGCTGCTTGGACCAGCCTTCGTCGGCACTCGGGCTCGGATAGATCCAGGCGGCCTTCAAAGGACCGGAAGAAGCGGTGGCTGCAGGAGCCTCTGCCTTCTTCGGAGCAGGTTTGGACGAATCGTCGCCGCAGCCGGCCAACACCAGGCAGGAAGCGGCAGCAAGAGCCAGGGCAATTTTCTGGAATGCCATCAGGGATGCCTCTTTGAAAAGAAAGGAAAATATGGGGATGGGGAAAGTTGGCGTGATTTTATCAGTTATCGACTCGATGCTGAAAAAGACAAAACGGGCGCACCGGTAAAACGCTTGAGTCTTGCCTTTGCACCCGTCTTTCGGCGGTGTTGATTCTGTTACTTGCCGGTGGGCACCTTGCCGATCACGCCCTTGACGAAGTAGTTCATTGTGTTGAGCATCTTGTCGTCGGCAACCTTTCCTTCAGGAATCTGTACCTTTCCTTCGTTGTCGACAATCGGGCCGGAGAAGACGCTGAATTCTTTCTTCTCCATCTTGGAGTAGACGGCGTTGATGTCTTCGACTACTGACTTGGGCGCATCAGGCGTAATGGCCGATAAGCGCACCATGTGCAGTTCGGCGCCGCCCCAAACAGGCTCAACCTTCCATTTGCCGTCGTAAAGCGCCTGGATTCGGTGAGCGTAATACTCATCCCAGTGGTGCGTCACGGCACCGATCAGCTGTTTGGGAGCCGTCTTCGTCATGGCCGAGTGATAGCTGATCACCTTCACGCCTCGGCTTTCTGCCGTTGCGGGGACAGCAGTCGAATCGGTGTGGTGCGTGAGAATGTCGCAACCCTGACCGATCATTGTGTTCGTGGCGTCCACTTCCTTACCCGGGTCATACCAGGTGTTGGTCCACACAACGGACACTTTCACGTCAGGATTAACGCTCTGCGCACCCAACGTGTAAGCGTTGATTCCCTGAAGCACCTCGGGAATCGGCATGGCGGCCACATAACCCAAATGAGCGGTCTTGCTCATGGAAGCGGCGAGTTTGCCTGCAAGATAACGGGCCTGATAAAAGCGCGCGTTGTAGTTGCTGTAGTTGGCAGCTGTCTTGTATCCGGTGCAGTTTTCAAACTTCACGTCCGGAAACTCCTTGGCCACCTTAAGTGCCGGATTCATGTACGTAAAGCTTGTGGCAAAGATGATCTTGTTGCCTTGAGCAGCCAGATCGCGAATGACTCGCTCGGCGTCCACCGTATTGGTAACGTTGTCGACCACTTGAGTCTTGATCTTGTCACCGTACTTTTGCTCAATGAGCATGCGAGCTTCTTCGTGCTGCTTGGACCAACCTTCATCGGCGCGCGGGCTCGGATAAACCCATGCGGCCTTGAGCGGTTCGGTGGAGGCAACGGCCTTTTCGGCCTTCTTGTCGGTGGTGGTGTCTTCTCCGCATCCGGCCAGCAACAGGCAGGAGGCGGCGGCCATCGTCAGGGCAATTTTCTGGAAAGCCATAGTTGTTTATTTTTGTGGAAGCACGAGCAACTTTTCAGACGCAAAAAAAGCCGCCGCCGGCCCCGGTTGCTCGCCTTTTCGGGACCATGATCGGCGGCTCAATCAAAAAAATCAGTTTCTCGGATGAAACGTCTTGCCAAGGCTTGCCGGCACGTTGAGCGCAATCCACTTCGGGTTGCGGCTGATGAGGATCAGCACGAGAATGGTCGCCAGATACGGCGTCATCGACATGATCTGCGAGGGAATCTCAATGCCCATCGCCTGCATATTGAACTGCAGCATTGTCACGCCGCCGAAAAGATAGGCGCCGAGCACCACGCGAAGCGGACGCCAGGTGGCGAAGGTGACAAGCGCAAGCGCAATCCAACCGCGCCCCGCCGTCATGCCTTCAGCCCACAGAGGCGTGTAGACAAGCGACAGATAGGCACCGGCCAGACCCGACATGAAGCCACCAAAGAGCACTGCCCAGAAACGGATGACACGCACGTTGTAGCCCAGGGCGTAAGCCGAGCTCGGCGATTCGCCCACCGCACGCAGCATCAGCCCGGGACGGGACTTGTAGAGAAACCAACCCACGGCGGCCAGGCCGATCAGGGAGAGATACACAAGGCTGTGCGACGAGAAGAATGCATCGCCCAGGAACGGAATCAATTCAAGACCGGGAATGCCCGTGGGCGCGCGGCTCGGCAACGCCATGCCCTGCAGAGGCTGCCCCACGAAAGCCGAAAGACCGGCGCCGAAAAGCGAGAGCGCCAAACCGGCTGCGTACTGATTGGCGTAGAGCCCAAGCGTGAAAAAGCCAAAGAGCGCGGCCATCACGAGGCCTGCCAGGGCACCGGCCAGGAAACCGAGCGCGAAGCTGCCCGTGGCGTAGGTCACACCGAAACCGGTCACCGCCCCCATGAGCATCATGCCTTCGACACCCAGGTTGAGAACGCCGCTTTTTTCGTGAATGAGAATACCGATGGCGGCAATCAGCAGGGGCGTACCTGCATTCAACGTCGCAGCAATGACAGAAGCAATCACACCAGCATCCATGATTAAGCCTCCTTGCTCAGCTTGCGTTCGGTAAAGCCTTGCCAGACAGGCTTAAAGTAGATGAGCGAATCGCAGATCAAAAGGAAAAAGAGAAGCATGCCCTGATAGACGCCGGTAATTGAGCTCGGCAACCCAAGACGAGACTGGCCGAGTTCGCCGCCCAGATAAAAGAGCGCCATCACAAAGGCCGCAGGGATGCAACCCGCAGGCGACAAACGCCCAACGAAAGCCACGATAATGGCCGCAAAGCCGTAGCCCGGACTGATGTTAAGCGTGAGCTGTCCGACGGGACCTGCAACTTCGGCAATGCCGGCCAAACCGGCCAGACCACCGGAAATGAGCATCGAGACCCAAAGCAGACGCTTCGGACGGAAACCGGCGTACTTGGCCGCCAAAGGCGCCATGCCGGAAACCTTGAGCTGAAAGCCGATGAACATACGCACCATCATCACCTGGATGACAAGTGCGGCCACTACGGCCAGAACAAACCCCAGATGCAGACGCGTGCCGCCGAGAATCACCGGCATGCTAGCCGCGGAGGCAAAAAGCGCGGACTGAGGAAAGCCCAGACCATCGGGATCCTGCAACGGCCCCTGAACACAGTATGCAAGCCCGAACTGCGCCACGTAGACCAACATCAGGGATACAAGAATTTCGTTGGCGTTGAATTTGTCTTTCAGTAACGCCGTGATGCCGCCCCAGAAGGCACCGCCCGCAATACCAGCCAGCAGAACGATCACCAGATACCAATGACCGATACCGTCAGGGCAAGCCAAGGCTGCCCAGCCGCCGCTGATGGCACCCGCAAGGAACTGGCCTTCGGCACCGATATTCCAGATGCTCGCACGAAAGCAGACCACAAGACCGGCAGCGCAAAGCAGCAGCGGCGTCATCTTCACGCCGACTTCGGCCCAACCGCGCAGGGTTTCAAGCGGAGCGATCAAGAACACATAGAGCGCATTGAGTGGGTCCTTACCCAGCATCGCAAACAGAATCGCACCGAATAACACAGTCAGGCCAAGAGCCAGAACCGGAGAAAGCCACAACATGCAGCCCGGAGTTCTCCGGGCAACCAAACGCACAGGAAATTGCATTTTTATTCGGCCTCCTTGTCGGCGGACTGAGCGTGACGGAAGGGGCTGCCCACCCACAGACCGGCCATCCAGCGGCCGAGCTCTTCGGTCGTAATCGAACTGACGGGAATGGCTGGCGATATACAGCCGCGATACATTACGGCAATGCGGTCGCAGATGGCAAAGAGCTCATCGATTTCTTCGCTCACGACCAGAATGCCGGCACCCTCGCTGCGAAGGCGCATCAGAGAATTGTGAATCACCGTGGCGGCCCCCACGTCCACGCCCCATGTGGGCTGGTCGATGATGAGTACACCCGGAGAACTCAGGATCTCGCGGCCGACAATGAACTTCTGCAGATTGCCGCCCGAGAAGCTTCTTGCCGCCGCCTTCGGAGCTTCGGGTTTCACATGGAAACGCTCGATGACGAGATCGGTAAACGTTTCGGCCTCTTCCTGCTTGATAAAGCCGTGGCTGTGAAAATCATCACCCGTCAAAAGCGTGTTATTGATGAGCGAAAACTCCGGCACCGACCCGTGACCAAGACGCTGCTCGGGCACGTAGCGCAAGCCCTTGGCGCGACGCTCGGCCGGATCGAGATCGTCAACCGCTTCACCGAAAAGCTTCACGGAACCCTTCGTCTGCTTGAGTTCACCCATGCAAACGCCGAGCAATCGCGACTGACCGTTGCCGGAAATGCCGGCGATGCCGACGATTTCACCCGCACGCACCGTGAGCTTGATGTCCGTAAGCCCCGTGACGTGATGGCCGCCGTCGAGACTCACGCCCTTGAATTCGAGCGCCACTTCGCCGGGCGTGCCTTCCGAAGTCAGAAGCTTGGGCGGTTCCTTGCCGATCATCAGGCGCGCGAGTTCCTCTTCGGTTTTTTCCTTCGGATTGACCGTTTCGATCACGCGGCCGGCGCGAAGAATCGTGCAGCGATCGGCTAGCTCGCGAATTTCGTCAAGCTTGTGAGAAATAAAAAGAATCGAAACGCCTTCGGAGGCGAGCTTCTTGAGCGTTTCAAAAAGCTTGCGGACAGCCTGGGGCGTCAGCACCGAGGTGGGCTCATCCAGGATCAGAAGCTTGGGATTGCTCATCAGGGCGCGAATGATTTCCACGCGTTGGCGTTCGCCCATGGAGAGGTCGGCAACGATGGCAAACGGATCGACCGCAATGCCGTAGCGCTCACCTAACGCATTGATGCGCTTGGCGCACTCCTCCACGGAAATCTTTTCGGAGATGCCGAGAATAACGTTTTGCGCCACCGTAAGCGTTTCGAACACGGCAAAGTGCTGATGCACCATGGCAATACCCAAACGGTTGGCTTCCGAAGGGCTGCTGATCTGCGCAGGACTTCCGTCAAACTCGATGAAACCCTTGTCCGGCGTGACCGAACCGAAGATGATTTTCATGAGGGTGGACTTGCCGGCGCCGTTTTCGCCAAGAATAGCAAGCACTTCCCCGGGACACACTTCCAGGCAGATGTCGTCGTTGGCGACGATGCCCGGATATGCTTTTGTGATGTGATTGAGCCGAAGTCGAGGGGTCATTGCAGGGCTTCTGAAAACGCAAAAACCTTCGGTATCTGCAGCATCGTGCAGCCGAAGTCGTAAGGTGCCGTAATTGTAAGGTTTGAGGCTATCTTTTCCAAGAGTGAAAGCCGAGTTTTTCGGTTCTCTCGGCTCGATTCTTCTCTCGGGCTAAGGCTCTCTTCGATCCGTTTGCTGGAACTTGTCGTTCGCGAGCTTAAAATCCGCTGACTAGTTCGCGACTTTTGCCGCGCTCAGACTTATCTTGTAGAAATCCCAACCAAAGGAACTTTTCCCATGCAGATCGTCACTCCCGACTTCAAAGGCGAAAACAAAGGTCACTACAGCGCCGGCGTCATCTCCAACGGCACGCTCTACGTTTCCGGCCAGCTCTCGATTGATCCGGATACGCGTGAAGTCTGCAAGGGCGACATCCGCGAGCACACCCGTCTGGCTTTGAACAACGTCAAGCGCGTGCTTGATGCCGCAGGCGTTACCACCAACGACGTCGTCTTCTGCCGCATCTATACGCCGGACGTCAACTACTGGGGACCGATCAACGAGGAATACGCCGCATTCTTCGGCGAACACAAGCCCGGCCGCGTCATTGTCTCGACCACAACGCTGCACTTCGGCTGTCTCGTCGAAATCGAAGCCGTCGCCGAAATGCCCGCCAAATAAGCATCACACCGCTTTCGCAAAAAAGGCAGCCTCCGGATTCTCCAGAGCGCTGCCTTCTGATTAACCGTTGCTAAAAATCGGTTAATCAGCTTTGACGCTGACGGACAGTCTCAAAGAGACAAACGCCGGTGGCTACCGAAACGTTGAGGCTGTCGACCGCCCCGAACATGGGGATCTTGGCCAGTTCGTCGCAGCGTTTGCGCGTGAGCTGACGAAGTCCCTCTCCTTCTGCGCCCAACACCCAGGCAAAAGCACGCTTCTGATCAAATTCATAGATCGTCTTTTGCGCTTCGCCGGCCGTGCCGACCACCATAACCCCGGCGTCACGAAGCTCGGTGATGCTCGCGGCAAGATTGGTAACCGTCACAACGGGGACGCTTTCCCATGCTCCCGCTGCGGCCTTTGCGGCTGCAGGCGAAAAGCTAGCGGAACGATCGCGCGGCGCAATCACTGCCTGAACACCTGCGGCATCGGCCACGCGCAGGCAGGCGCCGAAGTTGCGCGGATCGGTCACGCCGTCGAGAACAAGCAACAGCGTGTCCGGCGTGATGCTGTCAAGCAGCGTGTCGAAATCGAGCGTCTGTTTGAGCTCGTCAGCAAGCGCCACGATGCCCTGATGCGGAATGCCCGGTGCCATACCTTCCAGACGCTTGGCGTCGGCCTGCATGACCTTGACGCCGGCAGCCGCAAGACGCTCCTTGCATTGCTGCATGCGCTTGTCGCGGCGCGAAGCTTCGACGTAGACGACGCGGATGGAGTCGGGATTGAGTTTTGCTCTGGCATTTACGGCGTGAAAGCCTGCCAATACGACTTGTTTGGGCATTTTTAGAATCTTCTCTTCGTTTTTTTGTTCTTATTGTTGCGGGTGCGTTGTTTATCCGTGTGATTTTGCACCATTTCAAAGTCAATGCGGCGCGTTTCCGTGCTCGCGGCAAACACGCGCACCGTCACTTTGTCGCCGATCATATAGCGTTCGGAACCGAATTCAGCTTCAAAAAGCATCTTTTTGTCGTCGTAGTAAAAATACTCCCAGCTGTTGAGACGACTGACATGCACGAACCCTTCGACGAACACGCCGGTGAGCGTAACGTAAACGCCCGCAGGATTGGCGCCCGTAATGACACCCTCAAAGCACTTGCGGCGGTACCCGGAAATATAGTCGGCCTTCATCCAGGCGACGATATCACGAGAAGCGTCGTCGGCGCGCCGTTCTGCCGCCGACGTCAACAAACCGAGCACTTCCCAGGTCATGTCAACCTTGCTCTTCTTGGCTGTTTTTTCGCCTTGAGCAGCCGCTAGTTCCGACATGCGTGCCTGCATCAGCTCCTGCGGCGCCTGCGCCAACACCGGTTCGTAGCGCTCGCCCTTCAAAATGGCACGGATGGTGCGGTGCACCAGCAAGTCCGGATAACGGCGAATCGGCGAAGTGAAGTGCGTATAGGCATCGTAATTGAGGCCGTAGTGCGGCTTCTTGTCGGGGCTGTATACAGCGCGCTGCATGCTGCGAAGCAAAAGCGTATTGATGACTTCGGCTGCCGGCAGCGTTTCAGCTTCATGCGCCACCTTGGCGTAATCCGCAGGAGTGGGCTTTTCTCCGCCCGAGAGTTTGAGACCAAAGGCACCAAGCGTCGTACGCAGAGTGGCGAGCCGATCTGCCGGCGGCGCATCGTGCACGCGATACAGGCTCTTGGCCTTGTTCTGACCGATGAAGTCTGCGGCACACACATTGGCCGCAAGCATGCACTCCTCAATCAGACGATGCGCATCGTTGTGGTCGCGTTTGCGGATGGCCACGATCTTCTGCGTCTGCGGATCCGTTACGATTTCGGTTTCGGCCGACGTAAAGTCCGCAGCTCCTCGGCGACCTCGGGCCTGAAGCAACGCCTTAAAGAGTGCGTAGAGATTGTTGATGTCGGTGAGGTTGCCTCCGCGCACCAAAAAGTCCTGCACATCGCCGTTGAGCGCGTTCCAGACACTCGTATAGGTAAGACGCGCCTTGGACTGAATCAGTGCCGGATAGAACTGATAAGCCGTCACCTCGCCCTTCTCCGAAACGATCATGTCGCAGACAAGCGAACAACGATCTACTCCCGGATTGAGCGAACACAGGCCGTTACTGAGCTTCTCGGGCAACATCGGTACCACGCGCGTCGGGAAGTACACGCTCGTGCAACGCTGCTGTGCATCGGCGTCAAGCGGACTTTCGGGCGTGACGTAATGGCTTACGTCGGCAATGGCGACCAAAAGGCGCCAACCGCCTTCGCCGTCATTGAGCGGCGCACACCATACCGCATCGTCAAAGTCGCGGGCATCTTCGCCGTCGATCGTCACGAGACCAATATCCCGAAGATCAACGCGCTCTTCGATTTCCTTGTCGCTTTCGACCGCATCGGGCAGCGCCTGCGCCTGCGCCTGGGCCTCCTCGGAAAATTCGCTCGGGATACCGAGGCGAACAAGCGTCATGTCGATTTCGCTTTGCGTGGAGTCGATGGGGCCGATCACGCGTCCGACCGTACCGGTCAACGGCACAATGGCGGAAAACGGCTTGCAGCAGGACTCGTCAATCTTCATCGTGAAGAACTGCTGCTGAAGTTTCTTGACAGCGTTCTTATCCAAACGATTGGCAAACGAAGAGCCGCAACCTTCTACGCCGGCTGACTTTGCATAGTTAATGGTGCACACAGGCTCACGCAATGCACGGCTAACCAGAATGCGCGCTGCAAACCCGTAGTCGTCGTTGACATAAGCGCCGTAGACAACATCCCCCGGCAACAAACCGTGGTGCGGATTGGAACTTTTAACGCCTTCGACAATCTTGTCGGGATTCTTAAGACTGCGGATCTTGAATTCGCCGGTTCGATTGCCGACCAGACGCACAAGATCTTCTTGCTTTGAAATACCGGGACCACGCGTGTAATGGCGGGCTTGCTGAGCCGGCGCAATGATTTCGCTTGCCAGAAGTCTTTCAAAAGCCTCCTTTGCCGCAGCAAGCGTCACACCGAACGTTTCGTGATAGCACTTAGTGAAGACGGTTTTGGAAAAAGAATCCCCTTGGGCAAGAACAAATGCCCTGTCAGCGTAGTTGGAGGTGTTCTGCTTTTTCTTTTCGGGAGACGCCTTGGATTGACTGGGTTTCTCGTGAACTTTCTTTTGCATTTCGTATTCTCTATGTGCTCTCGGAGCATCAATTAGCTACAAAACGGCAGACGCATCGGCAACATCCTTTTCGTCGGCCTCGAATCAAGCGCATCATACCTGAGGAAAAATGACGGAACTCTGACAAGACGATGCCGACTATCTGAACGGACCGATCAGTTGCGGCGCAGAGCCTGTCGGCAAGTCTTTTGAGCAAGCAATTTCTCCTAAAAATTGCTCGCAGAAATTTTTTTCGAAAATCGTTTGACATTTTTATTCTGTTTGGTAATAATTCGCGTCTCAGAAAATTTGTGCCCAAGTGGCGAAATTGGTAGACGCACTGTGTTCAGGTCGCAGCGCCGAGAGGCATGCTGGTTCGAGTCCAGTCTTGGGCACCAATTCAATTCGGCATAAGCCGGCAAGCCCCGATTTATCGGGGTTTTTTGTTATCTATGCTCGGCATAAAACGGCATAATCCGATCAAGATGTTGGTTTTTTGTTGGTTGTAATGTTGGTTGTTGCTCCGCACGTGTTGGTTGTGGCATCCAGCAGTTGGCTGTTCCAACAAGATAAGGAGTGTCGAATGGCGAGCATCGCTAAAACACCGTTAGGTAAGTACCGAGTCCAATGGCGAGAGGACGGACGTCAGCGCCAAAAAAATTTCGCATCCCATGCCGAAGCCAAGAAGTTCGCCGCTGCGCTCGAGCTGTCACCTCAGAAAAGACGCTCGACGATCAGCGTTGGCGATTGGATTGCAAACTACCGAGACACGGAAGCAATCAAAAAGAAAGGTTACAGAAGTGAGATTTTCAGGCTCAATCGATTCTTGAAGCGATCCTTCGCATCGCTGAAGCTTTCAGAAATCACCGTGACAGACCTTCAGAAGTACATCGACGAGCGCATCCTCGAGCCTTCCCGCAAGTACTCGTCAACGGTGTCCCCAGGAACGATTGCCCGCGAAGTCACAACCCTTTCTGCGGTTTTCTCGAAGGCTGTCAAGGCGGGCCTCATTGAAACCAACCCCGCGTCAGGACTTGTGCTCCCCAAGCCTCCGGAACACCGCGAGCGAGTCGCGTCTGAAAAGGATATTGAAAAGCTGATGGTTGCCTCCGGTTGGGATGGAGAGTCCGTCCCAGTGACGCTACAACAGCTCGTTATGGTCGTCTTCTTGTTTGCCTGCTGCACTGGAATGCGTTCCGCAGAAATTCTGCGAATCGAGGAAACGTGGATTCAAAATCGCACGATTCACCTTCCGGCAGCCGCTAGTAAAACTAATAGAAAGCGTGACATTGCCTTGAGCTCTGAAGCTCTCCGTCTGCTCGATCTTGTGCGGAAGCGTGGCGACAAGCCTCAAATCTTTGGGGCCCTGTCCGACGAAACGCGAGACGCTAATTGGAGGAAAATACGTGACCGTGCCGACCTTGGACCCGTGACGGACTCAGAGGGTCGTTTGGTTCAGGAAGGCTTGAACTTCCACGACAGTCGCGCAACATTCTGCACCTGGGCAGCATCACCCAATCCAAAGACTGGAGCCCCACGCCTTGACGTTCTGGCTCTTGCAAGACAAACCGGTCACAAAGACCTGAAGATGCTGAAGAAGTACTACCGAGCTTCCTCGGAAGCAATAGCAAAACAGCTCGATGAATGAGGCCAAAAAAAGAGGGGACGGCGCGAAACCGTCCCTTTTCTATTGTGCGCTATGAAGCCGTGCTAAGGCTTCTTGTTTTCCGCTGACTCGCTGAGAAAGGCTTGCACCTTCTTCAGATAAGCTTGAACCCTCTTCGAGAAGTCCGACACAGCGGGCGAGTCGCTTTCTAATAGGTGTGCAGGAATCGGGGTTGGCTCGGGACAACTCGGCGCGATAACGGTCGGCTTCGTCGCGCACCCGGTCAACATCAGCCCGAAGATCGACAGACTCAGCGCGAGCGCGCTCCAACTGATCCCATGCGTCCGCGAGCTGTTTGGCTTGACTCTGTTCTTTTGCTCGGTACTCATCTGTCTTTTCCTTTAGTGCCAAAGCGTGTTGCGTCTGCATGTCGGCAATGTCCGCCTCGTAAATAGCAGCCGCGTATTTGTAGCCAGACGCGAAGATGGCAACAGCCGCTAGTGCTGCGCCGAGGTATTTAAGCCAAGTCATTTCCACACCGCATACGGGTCTTCTCTTAGCTCACGACGAAGCGCTTCGATCTCTTGGCGTCGACGCTTTCGCGCAACTTCTTTACGGAGACGTTCCAGCTCTTCGATCTCGGCCTGGTCGTCGGCGTCCTGCACGCATTCAGGCTTGATTAGGCGACCGTAGACATCGCGCAGAGAATTGACTCGGTTATAGAAGTTGCTGATTTCACACATCTTTAACCTCCGGCAGCTCAATTCCTTCGAGCTCCGCTCGCTTTGCCAGCATGCAGATGTAAGCCTGCATGTAGGCGTACTGAGAATAGAGCACCGACTTTGGGCACGTCGGCTTGAAATCAAGTGATCCGGCTTCCCACTTAGCCAGCATCGCCCCAAGCTTGCGAACGCGGATGTCTACCTGGGCATATTCAGCGCGGAAACGATCCTTGTAGTCAGGGCTCTGCATCAGATCGATTGTGTCTTTGAGTTCCATGAATACTCTCCTTGCGACTAAACAGAAACCTTGAGCCCGGCAAGTTCCGCGCCTTCCTTCCATGTCTCAAGGCTGATGTTGTCTGCTGCAGAACCGTTCTCGTGGTGCGCAATTGCGCGAGCCAAGTGAAGATAAATCTGCGGATTGCCGTCAAAGTCCAGAGGATGATCCGGATCAACGCCAAGGCGCTGGCAAACATGGGCGACGTATGCGTCTGTGTTGTTCTCAACCGGCGGCGCCCAACGATTGATGATTTCTCGCACTGTCGACAGCCCATGTTTCGCGTGGTACGTCATCAGCGTACGGATCAAAGCGCGGCAGCCGTAGGCCATACTTGAAAACGTGCAAAAACGTTGGTCGCTTCCGGGCAACTCCTGCCCTTCCCAAACTTCGCCCGTCTTGTCGATGTTTCCCGGATTATTGTTCCGGAGTCCGCGAGTTGGCATTTTTATCTCCTTCGAGTTCTTCCTTCGTTACTCCAGCGCGCTTTCGAATCACGATCTCAAGAATCCTCAGAAGCCGCGTCCCCATCCATCCGGCCATGCCACAAAGAGCGCCTGCCACCTGTGGCGGCATGCCGTAGTACGAAAGAATCTCAAATGTAATCAAACCGCATACGGCGCTGATCATCGTATGCAGAATGAACTCGGTCCATCTGAACGGGTGCCCTTCTTCGACTTTTAGAAAGTAGGAGAGAGACCCGCAGAAGCCGGCAAAAACTCCGCAAATGCCGGCGATGTCTAGACTTGAAAGGTTCTGAAAACGCTGCATGGTCATTCCTCCCTTCCAGAGCCCTTAAAAGGATTGAAATACGCCCAATGCGGACAGTAGGGATCAGCTTCAATCTCAGCTTGGCTATCGCCCCAAATCTTCCACCCTGCCCCAGCTCTGATGCACTTCCAGTGGCCGAAAATTCGGTAATGCTTGACGTAATAGACCTGCCAGCCGATTAGCTGGCCATCCCGCTCTAAGTACCACTTACAAAGCCCGCTTACACCACTCAAATCACCAACTTTCGGATCTCCCTCGTACCACCACAAATCGCCTTTTTGGTAGTGAATGCCCAAGATGAAATAGTTGAAGCCATAAGCGCTGTTCCGGAAAAGCCAGGCACACCGCCTCATCCATGTCCAAAAGACTCCGTCCTTCGGCCAGCGCAGTTTGTGCTTTCGATCCCCGTCGCACGAGTTGTCGGGCGTCTGGAACCAGTAGAGCCAGTCGGGAAGCCAGCCATTGTCTTGGACGAAGCAAGCCAGAACCGGAGAGAGCATCTTTGCCAAAAGCTCGAATGGTGCTCCGATCAACAGAAAGAGAACCCACTTCAGATAAATCATTTGAGAGCTCCGAGAAAACGCTTAGTCACTTGGACTTGATCTTTTCCTCGGCAGCTTTCTTGCGCAGCTGAATCGCGCGCCGTGCGCATCCTTCACGCGTGCAGATCCCGTCAGCATCAAGTTCAGCACCACATGCTGGGCAATAACGCTTTTCAGTCATTTCAAGCTCCCATCAAAGTCTGGTATTCGGCCTGAAGCGAGGCCACGGTTTCCTGATCTCCCTGAAGCATGGCGGTGGCCATACGGTCTTTCAGTGAAGAAATTTGCTGGTCAAAATCAGACAATTCGGCATCGATCGCCTTGGCATCAAGTTCTTCCTGCGGAATCTTTTCGACGATCCACTCCATCTGGTTGCCACGTTTGATGCGGTAACCGTCTGCCGCCCCGTACTTTTGGACCAGTACTCGCATTTCCTGATCGTGCGATGTCTGGCTCTTATGTGACACAACGATGCCAAGCAGTTCTTCGGCTGAGGCAGGCTTCTTCTCAGCCTCCCACTTTTCGCCATCAAATCGATAGAAGTACTTCTCTAAATCAGCATCATTTGGCAGAGCGACCTCTGTTGTTCGTTTGGGCGGAAAAACGCCTTCCAGAATCTGAAAAATGCATTCTCCGTTGTAATAGCCGTCTTCGTCGTAGCGGAGAATAATCTTGATATCTTCGCCCATGTAAAGCCCTCTCTCAGTGACAAAAAAACTCCTGCCATAGAAGCTACAGCAGGAGCAACAGGATTTTTAAGATTTGTCAGGGACGCGGCTTTTCCGGCAGTAAAGGCTTGACCTTTTCGCGGAACTTCTGAAGTTTGTCAGCACGCTCCTTGACATCCTCAACCGTGCGCCGGACAAAGTTCCTGTAGGCCTCTGGCGACACCGCGCCGCGGTAGGCCGCCTTGGCGCTGTAGTTGACCTGACGGCGTTTGTCAGAAATTTCGCCAGCCATCTTTTGCGTCTTGCGCCGCACTTCCTGATCCCAATTAAAGGACCGCATCTTGATGCCGAACGTATGAGCAAGAGCACGGCTCAATTCCATCTTGCGGCCATTCCAGTCGGTACCGGTAATGTCCATCACCGGATCGATCGTCAGTGTCGTGCCGGTCGCTGCGGCAATGCCGTCGGCCAATCTGCTGACGTGATAGCCTCCCGGGGCAATAGCCGGAGCAATGTTCTTGTAGAAATATCCGAGACGTTTGCGGAAAGCTTCACCGAATGAAGCCGTGTCATCCACAACCTCACGCCCGGTAAAGGGATCCTTATTCGCAAACAGAGCCATGAAAAGTCCCAGTTGCGGAGAGTTCGGCATCAGCGTCTGCATCCACGGCATGCCGCCCATCTGATTATTGACATCAATGAGGTCACCGCCAGGCAGCAATCGGCTCATGTCCAGGAAGTTTGCTGTACCGTCCGAGTTGTTCCAGGTACGGATCATCTTTTGCGTCAGAAAAATCGAACGCCCTTGCGCATACTCGGGCAACGCTTCGCGCTCGGCATCTTCCAGCTGGGCGGCCTTTTCGAAAATATCCTCCCAATCGTCGCCTCCGGCAGAAGACGCCGCGGCAATGGCAAGGTACGCCGCTTTGTTGACGGCAAACACCATCGCCATGGGCGCCAGATAACGATGCGGATAGACCATAGCCGTGTAGAGAAGCGTGGGGACAGCCTTATACGTCCAAGAGAAGAACGGCAGAAGCGAATCGCGAATGCGTCGCGCGCCGCTGGGCAAATCGTCGTAGTTGAAGATGTAATGCCCAGCATAGTCAACCGCATCTTCCACGCTCATGCCGTTTTCGCGGGCATGCTTGTAGATGATGTACTTGAAGACCGTATCCTCCGTCTCGTAAGCAGAACGCAGTTTCTTGCGCAGTCCCAACGACGAGATTTCCATGAACGCGTCAATGATCTTTTCATAGCCCGGCTTCATGCCCGTTAACTTGTTGCGCACCTCGTCAATTGGAATCATTTCAAGCATCTCTGTGCGTGAGAAATTGCCGGAGAGCAATCCTGCGCGCTGCGCTTCTTGGAACATTGCCGAATTCGAACGAATGTCTTGGAATGCCCGCATGTAGGTGCGCGGGTCCAAAGCATTGACGCCGGCAAAGTACGCAAGCGTAATGTTGCCCACGGTGTTGTTCGTATGGGCCACGGGATTAAGCGCCGTTTTGCCTTCTTTCCAGGCCGCAAGCATCGTGCGTGCCAAGCGACCGCTACTGCTCGAATCTCCCTTGAGATGCTGAATCTCTGACCAAACATCCGGAGCCACGTACATGCCGGCCAATGCACCGAAACGCTTTACATTGGATCCGTTTCCAATTGAGGTATCCGGCACCCTGACCCAATCCTCGCTCGGCACAGATGCCGCAAAGCGAGAGTCACGGGAAAGACTGTCAAAGAAGCGGGCCAGAGCAATATCTTCCTGCGTCTGCATGTAGCCAAGCACCAGACGAACCATCGCGTCGCGGCATTCGCCCATTTGCGCACGTTCTTCCGGTGTGAAGTCGCGCCACATAACGACTGTCGGCGTGCGAGGTTCAGCTCCCTCGCCGGTGAATTGCAATTCTCCCTGAGCGTCATTCCAATTCGGATCTCGAATCTCCCAACCGAGGGCCTTGTGCTGTGCAATGGCTTGATTGCCGACAACCGTCCGGAAGATGCCGCGTCCCTTCAAATGGCCGCCTCTCAAACCTTCACCGGATCCGAAGATCTTTCGGAAGTTCTTTTTGGCTTCTTCAAAAAGTTCGGTCTGCTTGAGGTAGACGCGCGGCAAGTATTGGCCGCGCCACCGTTCAGCGCTTTCGGCAGTAAGCAGTCCAAGGCGAACAAGCTCATCGGTCTGCGCATCCATGAGGTTTTGGATTGATGCCGCTACCTGCAAGACGCTCTCCGAAGGGTTGACGCCCGGGGCCACCATTTTTTCAATCACATCCGAAACAAGACGGCGCTCTTCTTCGCTCATGCTTTGCATCGCTTGCGCCGCATTTGCAATGTCCGACCGCGCATTGTCAACATCTGCGCGATACCGGCGGAATGCTTGCCGGAACTCTTTGGAAGCCATGTTCAGGTTGAAATTGTTTCCGGACGCCCGATCAATGGCATCGAATACCGCACGAGTTGCGTTTGCAAGGTGGTTGTATGCCCATTCCCCGGCGCCAAACTTGTGGCCGCCGATGCCATCGGACTTTCGGATCCAACCCCAGACGCCGTTGCCTTCGTTGAGTCTGCTCTGCACAACCTCATCAACCGGCACGGCATTCTCATCCTGAGAATCCTGACGGCTGTTCATGACAGTCTCGCCGGATCCGGAGGATTGATTCTGCAATCCATTTCCCTGCCGCGCCATGGTACGAACGTTTTCCACGGCAATCGACACCAAATCACGATCCGACAGATTTTCTGCAGCCACAAACAACCCGCGCTTGTAGAGCCACACGCGCACAGCGCTCAAAAGCTTTTCGAACCATTCGCGAATCGGACTCGAGGCTTTGTCCTTGCTGTTGACCATTTCCTCAGCAAGATACGCAAACGCTTCTTCTTCGAATCCAGGCTTGATGAAACCGCGAGAATTGAGCAAATCAGCATTCTTCAGACGCTGATAGACGTGCTTCGCCGTAGCGTCGCCGTTGGCGTTCCCGTTGAACACGATCTGCTGCGCACGAATCACAAGCGGACGCATTGCCTCACGGCCGCCGCGATCTGCTGCCATATGCACGCCCACCTCGTGGACAAGCACGCCCTTTTCGTCGCCTGCCTTGATGTTTTCGGCAATCAAATAGGACTTGCCTGTTTCTGGATCGTAGATGGCCTGGATGTCGCCAGCATCAGAGCGCTTGATCTGTATAGGCTCTTCAGATACACTAGGGTCAGAAGCCTCCGAAGTATCTTGTAGAGTGTCCGAACCGGACCAACCTATCTGACCGGAGGCTGATTTTTTAGCCTTCATGTCGTAGTACCGGCCCCGACGTTCACTTACCGGCTTGACAGTGATTCTGACCAGGTGCGGAGTGCCATCAATATCAATTCTCGAGAAATAGACATAGGCTCCTCCAGGCTCACCTTCGTTGAGAACCTTCCCTGCTTTATCTCGTCTTACACCATCACTGACAGATTTTTGGATAAGTTCAGGCGCGTGCATGGTCGCAACAAGCGTTTCATTACTTGCTCGCTGACCAAATGCGCTGTGCCGAAATCCTGAACGGCCAACGATAATTGTCGACTGATCGCTGTCAACTCTCACCTCAAGTTCTGCGCCTTCAGGGAATTGCTGTTCGATAATCTTCTTGACCCTTTGCCGTGCAGGTCCTTCCCCGGCAGGGATTTCCGAGAGAGACGCCTCCACAGATGCAGGACGTGCCATTGCCATTCTGGCGAAGGCATCCTGCGCTGAGTCAACGACATCCACAACGCCGTGATCTTGCAGACGATCAAACGCATCGCCAAGTTGCTTGTCTTCGCTTAAAGAGCGGCGGAGAGCTTGAACGCTTTCGGAATTACCACGATCCCCGCGACGAACAGATGCGAACGGCCCGGCAACTCCGCGTGCTGCTTTTTCCAGTGCTTGCTCAAAGAAAGCATTGATCTTAGCTGCTGAGGCCCTGTCAAATTCCACATCGTCAACAATGCGCCCTTCCGGCGTGTTCAGAGAAAGCGCCAAGTATTTGCCGCGATTGGCGCGATTCAGAACATCGAGTTGCGCCTTCGTGGGAGGACGCGCAACGGATGCAATGCCAATAATCTGATCAAAGCGCATGGCACCAGTTCGGCCCATCCATTCGTACGTGGCCTCGGCACCAGATGCGTCATCAATCACTTCAGAAATATCGGAATGATCTACCTGACGTTGCCCTGCGACTGATCGTTCGTCTCCGCCCCAATGACGCCCAGAACCATCGAGCATTCTGCCGTCCGGCAAAACATAAAACGCCTCGCGAATGTCATTTGTCAGGCCAAAATTCTCAACTGCTTTTTCGATCAGTTCGTTGTCCGGTTGCCAGCTTTGTGCCGAGCGCGAGAACATCAATCCCTGCTGCCCGCTGGCGGCATCGTCAGCAGACACGGTATCGTCAGCCAAGGTAAAGTCATCACGGGAACGATCTGCAGCCTGACGCTCTTCGCGGGCAATGCGCTCTTCACGCTGGCGGCGTTCGGCTTCCTGCTGCTCGCGCTGTTCGGTGTCGGTAATCTCTTGGATGCGCGCGGCCTCCGCCTGCGCCTCTGCTTCGGTCTGCCCGGTTAGTTCGAAGGCTTCTTCAGTTCGCTGAGCGTCTGCCGATCCTCGTCCGTCAGCTGAGGCTCGATCGGCTCGCCGCTGAACATTTTCTTGAGCAGGCTCTGCCCCTGTCGACTCTGCCAGATTTTGCGGCCCCGGGAACTGATTCCTGTTGTTTGCGGCTTCGGTTCTTGCTTCGGATGATCCTGCTGCTGTTTGTTGCTGTCTGCCATTTGTTTCCTCTTCAATTCGATTCAAAACATCCAGACGCATGGCACGCTGAACTTCACCGAACATGTCCACGTCATCCTTCGTTCCTTCACTGTAGGCAAAGTCGGCGGCAAGCTCAAGCACGCGCGCCATTTCTTTGACGCTTCGAGCATTCTTGGCAAAGCACTGGACGATGACAAATGCGTCCGGATCAATGGTTGCGTCACCTTGTGCGGCAAATTTAGCAAGCGACACGCCCTGACGATGAGCGTTCACCACCACCTGAGCGGCCTCTTTGACGAGGCCTCGGATATCCAAATCCCCCAGACCTTCCAGGCGCGCCATCTTCGGAGCCACGCGCGACAGAGCCGCAATGACGTTTCGGATCTCCGGATCAACAGCTTGCGCCGTCAGGCGGACAAGTTCATCATCGCCATAGGCTTTCTTAAAGAGAGCATTTGCAAAGCGTTCATGCGCAGCACGCGTCGGCTGTCCGTTGGTATCGATCAGGGCACCTTGTTCGGAGATCGGCATCTGGCGAACAAAGCCGATGACTGTATCCACGTCCGGTTCGCCGTTTTCATTGAAGACAATCTTGTCAAAATTGATGCGGTTGACATCGTTGGCGGCCGTTTCCACAGCGTTCAAAGCCAGATTGCCGGATGTGTTGGAAACGTCGCCAATATCAGCACGCACTCGATCCGTCGGCATCACGCGTACCAAAATCGGAGCGTTCATGCCGTCAATCACTTCGGGGGCGATTCCGAGATTGCCCGCGTCTTCACGCAGTTCCGCACGGTACTGGTCTGCGGTTCCACGGCGGTAGGCTTCGGCCAAACCCGCGACGCGTCCGTTGCCGGCAATCGCGCGAATGCGTGTTGCGGGAGCAGATTCATACTCGGCGTTGGTGCTGCCGTTGACCTGATTGGAAGTCAAGACATCCACGGCTTCAACCACGGCATACTGCACGGGGATTCTCTCGCCATCGGAAGTAACCGACATGGAGCGCTTGCCGAGTTGATTCGGCGCGACCTGTCCATAAGCTACAACAGGCGCGCCGTTGCCAAAGTCGTGCGACTCGGCCACGCGCAAATAATCTGGCTGTGCGGCAATCGCGTTCATCTGCTGAATCGAAGCGTCCGACGAACGGTTGCGGTTTTGCAGAATCACCCGCTGATTGTCGTTTGCCGTGGGTTCGGGCGTTGCTTCCGGAACAGGAGTTGTTTCTTGAGTAACCTCCTGCTGCACTGGAGCAGGCTGCGGAGTCGCCTCGGCAACCGGCTGAGGTTGAGCCTGCGCTCTTGCCGCTTGGGCAATCTGACCAATCTGAGCTGCCGCTTGCGTAGCCGCCTGTTGACTTGATGGTGTTTGTTGAGGCGTCGCTTGGACTTGCGCTTGGCTATTCTCGCGAGGGGCGGGAGCCGTCAGCGCGTTCACGCTGCCTAAAGCACCACCTGTACCTGCACCCAACAATGCCCCGTAGGCGCCCTGGCGAAGCGCCTGCCCGATATTGATATCCTCGTTCTTAGCGACGTTGCTGCCGACAGCATTGCCGCCTTCTTCGATGAATTCCTGCACGCCTTCCTTGGCGGCATCTTTTGCAACACCTGCCACGCGCTCTCGAATGCCGCCCTTAAGAACATCCCGCAGAATCATGTTCGAGAGTGTGCGTTCAGCGGCGCCGCCCGTCAAAGCACTACCGATGAGCGAGGCCACGCCCGACACACCGGCGCCTTGATAGCGGTCAGCAATATCCTGGCCCTGCGATTCAGAAAACGTTTCGCCGGCGTTCATGAGCGCGTTTGTGCCAAGAAGAGCCGCCATCTGAGCTCTTCTCGGATCAACGGAAGCAAGAGTGCGAGCAACGATATTCGAAGTCGGTTTGAGCGCACGCGAAAGAGCTGATACACCGCGCACGGCCCCGGCGCCTGCACCGGCCGGTACCGCAAACGAACTCAAGGACTCCGCGCCTTGCGTGAGAGCTCCGGCTGGATTGCGGAAAGCCTGACTGATGACGTCGTACCAAGCCGCATCATCGTTGGCGATCGTTCGGGCGATCTGACGCTGCTGAGCCAAAGTCTCGTCGCTGACCAGTCTTTCGCGCAACCAATTCATGGCGTTGTCAATCGCCTGAGTTCCTTGGGCAAAAATCGGAGAGCCGCTGGTTGCCATTTCTCCGATCTGCGTCACGGCCTTCGGGATATTGCCCAGACCAATGGCGGCCGATGCCAGAACGTCCTTGGTGCCCGTGAGAAAACCCGGGCCTCTGTCGGCATCCACACGATCAATGATCTCTTTGATCACCGAACCCTGATTGTTTTCCCGAGCACGGTCTGCGTCAACCCGCGCAATCAATTCGTCTGCAATGGTCATTGAATTCCCAGTTCCTTAAGCGCTTGTGCCAATTGGTCTTGTGTAATTTCGCCCGCTCTGTACTGTGAGGCCAGAGCGTTGACCTGCTGCCGCAGGCCGTCATCCACCCCCAGGCCCTCCGTCCAATCCTTGCCGTCGGTTGCTGCCGGCGCAGGCGTCGGGCTGACCGCGGGAGTCGCTGCGGCATCAACGATTTGAGCCACAGCAGGCGGTACAGTGATTTGCCCGGTGCGCAGTCTGAAAGCCGTTTCCGTATTCCAGGGCAACCCCATCAGCGCGGCGATTTTGATATCTCGCTGAAGTGCGTCGGCGTCCGGCAGATTGCTGATGCGCTCCACACCAAATGGATCAGTCGTGCGAATCGTGCGCGTGTATAGCTGATTGATGACTGCTGTATTTAGATCTGGATCAATGGAACCCGCAGCCGTACCACCGCCCGTAAGAATCTTTGTTGAAAGCGGTGTGTCAGCCGAGACTTCCCCGGTCATCTGGTTGATAACAGCTCCTGTCTTACCGTTGAGTGCATAGGGTTTCACTGCGCTGCCGGTTACAACAGACAAACGCTCTACGGGCGAGCCATTATCAAAAAGCTCCTTGGCCTGTGCCGCTTCCTGCCCAAGCTTTGCTCCACGCAGAGCATCAGCAAAGATGTTCTTTCCGGCCAGAGAGTTCACGCCGATTCCGGTGCGTTGTTCGGGAGTCAGCACAGTCGGATCAAACAACTCATTCAGACGCTCACGTCCAGCCATATCCATTTCCTCGCGCCGCGTTTTGGCACGCGTCAAATCCATGTCTGCGTTCCTTGCTTCGAAATCAACAAGATCTCGTCCAAGCTGCCGCTGCATGGCATGCTTTTGAAGCGCTAGGTTCGCGAGCCCCGTTCCAAAACGTTCAATTTGGTTGGCCACCGGTGACCAGTCCGCTCTTTCCCAAGACATATCGTTCCTTTATTTCGCAAAGCTCCAAGGATTCGCACTCAGGTCGCCATTCAGATATGGCAAACGGAACAGACCGCCATCATTGGAATCCGCCAAATTGAATACTTTTGAAGATGCCGCCGGTGCAGCAGCAAGAAGTGAGGAGGTCAAACCTGAAGAGCCGGCTGCCGTTCCCGCGGTTGCTCCTGCCGTTCCGGCTCCTGCAGCGGCGCTGCCGGCTGCGCCAAGCCCTGCACTTGCCACACCGCCGTACATAGAAGCTGCCGCCCCTAGTGCCGAGACGATTTTTCCGAGATTCATCAACCCGTTTTTGGAATTCAAGGCATCCTGCGCCTCGGAAACGCCCACCGCGTAATCGCCCTGCGCGTTCTTGGCAAGCATTCCAATATCCTGGGCATAGCGATTAAGCTTGAAACCTTCGTTCATGCGGTTGGTACCGGCACTGCGAATCTTGCCTACCAAGTCAGCAAAAGCATTGGCGTGTTCGGCGGTCTTTTGCTTTGAAGCCTCGCGAGCGCGCTCGTAATCGGACGAGACATTGCCGACAGTTTCTTGCTGCGCATCACGAATGGCCTGAGACTCTGCGACATCCGACTTAATGTCCGAAGCAATGCGGTTGGCCTCAGCCTGTTGATTTGTTTCGCGCTTGTTGCTCTCATATTCGCCAGTTGCCTGCATGATCTTTTCATTGATCTTGTCTTGCGCACTGCCGAGCGCGTACTGTGCAGCATTCATTTTGGCCTGCGCCTTGCGTTGGGCCGAAGCTTGTGCGTAACTTTGCATTGCCGTGCCAACCAATGTGGCAATCAAGCCGCCGATAATCCATTCCATAGTTACGTTCCCTGATAAGACTTATGCGGATCATTGGCCGAGGAATTTTGCGAGGCCCGTACCGCATACGGATTGACAGAGCCCATGCTGTTGGCGTACTTGCCAAGATTTTGGAAAAGGTAGGCATTAGCCAGAGATCCGAACAAATCGCCTACTGTTGCCACTGCCTTGTCTGCCGCTGCGCTTTCCATGTTTTGTTTGAGACCGCTCGAAGCCAACTGAGCGGCGGTTGTTGCGTCTGTGCCAGCAGTAGCCATCGACACCAGGTTCGAGCGCGTGTTTTCGTCTGCTGCCATCAAATCGCTCATTGCCGCATCCGCAATGCCGCCTGCTTTGGAGAGCCCCTCGTTTGTGCGACGATTCAATTCAGTTGCTGAGTCCACGTCTACCGAGCCACCCAATAATCCGTTGCGCGCTAGTGCAAAACGGTTGGCACGTTCCATTTCCGCAGCTTGTCGCTCAACTTCCTGTGTGTTCATGTCATAGACAGCGTCTCTGTGCGACTGATAAAGCGCTTCACGATCCGCATCGTCAAAGACCTTGTTAATCGCATCAATGGCCTGCTGGGCACGTTCCTGTCGCTGTCGCTCAATTTCCGCCGCATCTGTGCCACCGCCACCGCCTTTGTGTGGAATCAAACGTCCGGCCCTTGTTGTCGGCCAAGCGTCAAGCGCCGGGCCGCCAAACTCAATATCCAAATCTCGGTGAAGTTCACGCAGTTCCATGTTTTTCTCCAATCAGATTCCTAAAGCGTCTCTCTGGACGTGACGTAAATCGGTTTGAGTCCAATGCCGCTTTTTCTCAATAGTTTTGTCATGGGAATTGAGGCTTCGCATTGCCACGCCTGTGCACCCTGCGCACGCCAAACTTTTTTAAGGACTGGGCCACACTGAGCCCACATTTCTTTCATACGTCGTCCGCCAAGAGCCATAACATTCACGCTCGTGAGCCTCGGGTAGTAGATCAACTCCCAGACGCAAGCGATCAGCACTTCCTTGCCGTCGGCTACATAGGCGCCGAATGCCTTGCCTTTGCGAATCAGCTCTCCTACATCGTCAACTTTGAATTCGCCACAACAGGCGTTATCCACCACGCGCTTAACTTCGCCGCGAATCAGCGCAAACTCTTCACTGTTCTTTTGTCCTATAAAGAAAAGATCAGCCATCACCGCACCCCCAGAACGTCGTAGTAAACGGTCAGCGCATTGAGTTTGAAAGCCGAAGAACTGTAATTTCGAATCCGAAGCGAAAACTCCGTGCCGGCACACGGGATCGGGATCATTCCGTAGGGGCGTGTGTTCCCCTTGATATGCACTTCGGGAGTACGTGCGTCAGCATTGTTAGCGTTGAAGGCAATGGAGAGATAAGCGTCACCTTCGAGCACGGCATCTATGCCGTGAATCATCTTGAGTTCACCCGGTCTTTTGAAATCCATCCAAGGCAGTTCAATCATCACCTCGTACTGGATGCCGGCGTCGGTATAAGCAGTTTCATCAAAGGCATAAATCTCATTGCCGGAACGGAAATAAAGGCGCTTGCCAAGCTCCGCCACCGCATCTACTTCGAACTGCAGGTAGTAATGCGACCATGCAGCAATCTTCGCCGTTTTGCTGATCGAGTAGACAAACAAGTGACTTCCAAAGCCGAGCACAAACTGGCCTGTGCCGTAGAAGTAGAAGGCACGAGGTTCAATGCCGCTAGCCTGTGCGTCGGCAATTGCTTGGCGAACGAGCGAATCCACGGGACTTCCGACATCTTCATCCACGAGATTTTCCGTATAGACCTGAGTCGTAATGGAACGCACGCCGTAGTCAGACAGGAAGTAAAGATCACCGGCAACATTGGCCACCGTCTTCGGGAACGACGAACCCACGTTTTCCACAACGTCATAGAGCCCCATGTTGTTGGGATCCGGATCAATCGTCCAAAGCTGACAGCTGTCGCGCGTAAGTACGCCTAAACGACCGCGCTGCAGACCCAAAGCTGTGGCCGTTCGGTCACCTCGGGCATTCATGCCAGTGGGCAGAAAACCCGCGTCTTCAGCCGTGCTCCAATCACGCGGTCGCCCGGTACAGCAATAGCGCACCACGTCACCGTCTTTGCCCACGGCAAAAATCTTCTGCTGAGTTTTGATGCATGCTTTGCTGTGCGGGCAGTTTTCGTCTGTAATTTGCGTGCCGCTCTCATTCCCGTCAAGGTAGTGATGCAACACCGTTCCGTCCTGATATTCGACTGCCACATAGATGTAGTTGTTGAACACATCCGCGTACCAAATATCCTTGAGCGATTTTTCTCCTGCTGCCGGCGCAATCTTGTGGGCTTCAAAAAGTGGATTCGCGTGCGTAACGGTTCCGGTACCATAAAACGTATGCAGTTTTCCTAGAGCCGCAAACAAACCGACCGTTCCTTCTTCGAGCGTTGCTACATGAGTAAAGCCTGGGCGTTTGGCCGTTGTGAGACCCGTAGTAACAAAGGCGTTGCGCATTTCGCGCAATCGGTTGGCGTCGGATACCGACGCGTCTTTGCGTAAGTCAATGCCGAGATCGAAACGGTCGAAATTGATTTTGCTGACCATGCAGCCTCCTAAAGCACGTACTCATCGTTTGCCGTGCGCCGTACGAAATAACGAGTATCCGGATGCACGGTTCGAACCGAAAAGCGCTTGTTGAAAAGCCGGTCGCTCATGGCTTCGCGCAGATACGTTTGAAAAATAGAGCCTGCCGTTTGAGCATCCTGGTGCCCGTAGTGAGCCTTGGCGCTCGCCAACGCATAGAGAAAAACCAACCGATCGGGAACACAGGGACGGTCTTCATCACGCTCAAATCGAGACTTGCCGCGCTCGTAAATTACAACGAGCGGATAGTCATCATCCGGCGTTGGCCAGAGTTCGATCTGTCCGTTGAGAACGTCCCAGCGGTGCGGTACGTCGCGCGTGATGTCATCGGCTCGCATGGCTTCCGAGATACCCTGGCGCAAACGGACAATGGAGTTCGGTGTCTCGTAGACAGACAAATCCAGGACGCTTTCCGGAGGGATGTCATCGTCATCGATGTCATTGTGAAAGTCGTAGAGCTTGCTGCCCTTGGCTAGCGTAATCGTCGTGCGTGCTTTAGCTGTCGGCCGCCCCAGCTTTTCGAAAACGTAGTCGTGACCTTCCTGCAGGAAAGACTTCAAAATCGGATCAACGAGTTTGCTTCCCACGCCTTGCGCCACAAAACCAAGGCGAGCCTTCAGTTCCGTCATCATCTGCCCCAGCGTGCGGCGGCGTCGATCAATCGGATCCTGCATGGCAATCTTTTTCATGCTCAGGCCTCCGTCGTCACTTCAACTGTGAGCTTGCCGCCGACTTCCTTGAGCGCGACTGATACGTAACGCTTGCCGACAAGAGACACACGCTTGGCTGAAGAATCAACCGACGTAATCAGACCGTCTTCACCCGGATCTCCTTTCTCACCCTGCGGGCCACGGCCGCCATCATTGCCGGGCAAACCACGTTCGCCTTGCGGCCCTTCCGGTCCCTGCGGACCTTCGGGGCCCTGTCCGAACTCAAAGCCGTCTGACCAGTCTCCGGAGGCTACAGAAAGTTTCCAGTAGAGCTTGCCTTCGTCCATTGCCAGAAACGAAAACCCCTTGGATTGACCGTCGTAGTTCTTTCGCTCGGCAATCAGTCCTTTTGCATCGGCCTCAAATGAGGCACCTTGAGGGCCGCGCTCGCCGTCTTTGCCGTCGGCACCCGGAGCGCCGTCGGCACCGTCTTTCCCGTCCTTGCCCTGCAGTTCCTGTCGTGCTTCGTCCGTAAGTTTCGAGAGCTCGATACTGCCGTCCTTCAGCCCACCGTCATCAGCCTGAATCAGCTGAAGGTTCGCATTGATGGTGTTGACAACCGAGCCCAGATTGTCAAGCTCGGAGTTGATTGCGGACAAATCAACTTGATCGGGATTGTTTTCCGCGAAATCTTTTTCGCGACTGTAGGTTTGAGCTTGTGCCATAGATCCTCCTCGAAAGAAGTGTGCACAAGATCAATACGGATTTTTAAGATTTGACAAAGGGGAGTCAGGGCAAGTTTTGTCCTGACTTTTTTGTAACTTAAACATCGAAAATTCATGAAATCCAACCTTACAACCCGAAAAATTGCAGGTCTGAAATCACGCGAAAAGAGATATTCTGTTTCAGACGGCCACGGCTTGGCCCTGAAAGTTCAGCCTTCAGGAACCAAATGCTGGGTTCTTCGAATCAGCTCCGGAGGTCGCGTCACAGATCTAGCTCTTGGACACTGGCCAGAGGTGTCACTCATGCAAGCCCGGCAGATAGCCAGACGCAAACGCAAGGAACTAGGCCAAGAACCTCCTCGTGGCTACGTCCTGCGAGATGCTTGGTCGCTCTGGAAAAACCTCAAACGCGGACGCATCGTTAGCTATCAGGACGAAAAGCGCAGAATGGAGCGCTACATCATTGGTCCGCTCGGTAACCGTCAGATTGATGAGATCACCGCTCCTTTAATCATCCAAACCGTAAAACCCATTGAAAAAGCAGGACACCAAGCGACCTTGAAGCGAGTCCTCATGCGAACCCGCGAGGTCATGGACTTGGCCGTCTGCGCTGGCTACATCACACACAACCCTATCGAGCGCGTTAGCAAAGTCTTTGCTCCTCCAGTAGTCAAGCCTATGCCAGCAGTTCCCTGGAGCGACCTTCCTAACGTTATGACCGAAGTCAAGCAAGCTCGCTATCGCACTCAGCTTCTTTTCGTCTGGACATGTATGTCACTTTTGCGGCCAGGTGAAGCCGTCAAGATCAAATGGAATTGGATCGAGAACGATGTTTTAACGATTCCGGCAGACGAAATGAAAAAGCGTAGAGAGCACCGCATTCCTCTTCTTCCAGAGATGCTCTTGGTTCTCTCTGCAGCTAAGAAAGCCTCTCCTCACCCACGATCGGATTTCGTCTTTCCAGGCAGAAAGTCAAAGAACCCAATGAGCAGCCAGACGGTGGCCAAATTCCTTCATGGGACCAAATTTAAAGGGCTCCTTGTCGCACACGGATTGAGATCCGTCGGCCGCACATGGATGGCCGACCATGGCGGGACTTTTGAGGCCTCCGAAACTTGTCTCGCGCACGTCGTGGGCTCTTCTGTGTCCAGAACCTACCAGAGATCAGACTATTTCGATCAAAGAACCGATTTGATGAAAGCCTGGATCGCTTACATTTCTGACTGTGCCCATAGAGTCCAATTTTTGACCGAGATTTTCAAGCCCACCTGAACACCAGTGCCCCTCCATTGACCTATTCGAATGGGAGCAGACACAGCCCGAAAGAGGTTTAAATTTCGGGCTTTATGTACCTATTCGGATAACCCAACATCACTGGTACATACGAAGCTCAAGAGCTGTATTGGTGGGAAGCAACTCCTACGGTAACTGGGTGCTTTTGGTTATGCGAATCGGCAGCCACTATCGGTGCCTCTAGAGGTACAGACGTTGATATGACAGGCATTGGCTTTGATGCCAATAGATCTAATCCAATATTCGGAAAATCAACGACAGTCCAACCTTTAGCTTTAACCCTTTTGCCATGTATTAAATTTTGATGCAAGGTACGAGTAGTAGCGATTTTGGTTGAATTGTCGATCCTTTTCCAAAAACGGAATTAGACTCAGAAGCATCGAAGTCCAAATGGTAGTTCCAGTCGCCAATGCCGCCAGAAGAAGCTGTTCTATCAACATCTACCGCAACCTTGAAGGCACCTGTCTGACCGATGTCTGTGGTTGCGCCTAGACCAGAGTTCCAACCTATGCCAGTTCTACCGGTTATGTTGGGACGCCCAACATAACTGGTACTTTCGGTGTTTTCCAAGATACAGACAAGTTCTACGTGGACAATATCGTTTTCACGGCCAACCGAAACATTGGTCAGAGAGGCCCTGATGGTACTGACCCGGGCATTTGCACAAACTTTAATGCGACTGGCGCATCGTCCATATATGGACATTCGAGCACAGTCCAACCGAATGCCTTGCATCTTTTACCCTGTATCAAGATTTGATACAGGCTAGCAAGCATATGGCCTTTGGTTGAACCGTTGTGGACCTTCCATAGAGACTATCTGACCAAGATGCGTTAAAAAGCATAGGCCGATTAGCTCCCGCACCGCCCTCATAGGATGTTTGTGGTGTGTTTCCTTTTTTAAGACATCCACTCGCGGTAGCGGCGCTCATAAAAACACTTGAACCCTCACCGCTGATGTTGGGCCCAACATAACCGGTAGCACCGCTGGAGCAGGTCTGTCTCCTGATGCTGGTAGTGAAGGATGCATACAGACGGCTACTGGTCGTCTCACGTACTCCGATGGTAGGTATTCTCAGAAATCACTTTCAATTGATGCCAGCCTGTCATCAGCGATTTACAACTCGACAGGAACGGTACAGCCCAATTCAGTTTTGCTTTTACCCTGTATCAAGTCTTAATGCATGGCGAAAGCAAGATTGATCGAGGTTGAACATCTGAAGATATGCCATACACGGAACTCGACTGCGAAGCACTAAAGGCTAATCCTTTGGCGCTCCAATGAGAACCTCCAATAAGGTCTGTTCCATCGTGTGATCTATCGATAGAAATCGCACCAGAAACTAGATTGTTAATAGTTCCAGAGTTTTGAGCAAGCGCAGGCCCAAGTTCACCCGTTATGTTGGGTCCCAACATAACAGGCGAAACCGGCGGTTTGGTTGGCTACAACGAACTAGCGTCTGGATGTTTTAATAGAACCAATACAGGCACGGCAACTTTGCCGCCTGGCACTCTCGTAACACAAGCAGAACTGAACTTCAGCGCACAGCTGTCAAATCCAATTTATAGCGGAGCAACCGTTCAACCCTCCGCACTGTTCCTACTTCCGTGCATTAAGTCTTAATGCATGGAAGCAACATCAACGCAGGAGGTTTTACGGTAGAGGATGCCCCAACATCACGGGCACTCCAGGTTTGGGAAACAATGCATCCATTCCAGAAGTGTCCGGGGCCTTTATGGACGTAACGGAAAGCGTGAGATGTAACCAGACAATGGGAGTTGGTTCCTGGAGCCATGTTTTAAAGTTCTCATCCTCTGAGTCGAACTTCATCTATGGAAACTCCATCTCTGTTCAGCCCGCTTCTTTATGCCTTCTTCCATGCATCAAATTTTGATACAGGGTAGCAATTCCAAAGCCGGTGGTTGAACAGTCGCCGACGCTCCATAAAGAGAAGAACTTCTGGACGCGTCAATTCCTCCGCGTCTGATTTCTCTCCAATTTGAGGTTACTCCGTTGCTGGTGCCTACAAATAAAAAAGCCCCTGTATAAGCCTCCGCAGTGCTGTCGTATGGCGCAAGTTGCCCAGTGATGTTGGGCCCAACATAAGTGGTTCAATTGAACCGGACGGAAGTTCTTGGTCGTTGGGATTTTCTTACCTAAAGTTCTCTGGAGCACTGAAAGCAATGTCATCCGGCAACTCAGGTTTTAATCCGCGTTATGACAGCGGCGGTTACTTGGGCATGCAAGTGGATGCATCAATGTCTTCAAATGCGTATGGCAAATCAAGTACGGTTCAACCTAAGTCTCTTCAACTGCTGCCTTGTATTAAGTTTTGATACATGGCAGGAGGAGCAAAGATGGCGGCTGGACAGTACTTGATGCCGAATAGATCGAACTAGCTTTTGAGGCATCGATCCCGATTCCTGGATTACTACCCTCGCCTCTTTGTGCCCCCAATAGGGACGACGATGAATCAGAGTAAAAACAACCAGAAGTTTCTAATGTTCCAGGGTAGTAAAGTTCCCAGGCATTGAAATATCCAGTGATGTTGGGCCCAACATAACCGGAACAGCTAAAGGCGATGAATTCCCAACTACCGAAATGGCTTCATTAGAGGGCGCGTTTTACCACGGAGGCACTTACGGAGATACGGAAACTGGAGGCGGTCACGGAAGCGCCATCATCAACTTCGATGCGTCTCGAGTCAGCAAAATATATGGCAGTAGTTCAATCGTGCAACCACGAGCACTTATGCTGTTTCCCTGCATCAAAATTTGATGCAAGGCATGAAGCATATTGCATTTGGTTGCACGGATGATGATTTCCCAAATAGTTCGTTCACTCGTGAAGCATTGGGGTGGGGCGCGAAATTTGGACCTGAAGGTTCAAGCATTATAGGCAGTCCCTC